>Ga0209480_10002455_pt1 | contig 12675 bp, 8 predicted proteins | sample JI61114C2DNA_FD_187501 | JGI IMG/M metagenome (GOLD analysis project Ga0209480, IMG submission 187501) | Wastewater effluent complex algal communities from Wisconsin, to seasonally profile nutrient transformation and Carbon sequestration -... | ecosystem: Engineered > WWTP > Effluent > Algae...
TGCTGTTCACCTCGAAGGTGATGTCCAGGAAAGGGGTCGTTGCCACTTGCATGCTGTCAGTTATGATCTTGACCACCCCTTGGCGCTGCACTAGAAATAGGCGATCGTCCCCGGCATTGGTGATATAAACCGGCCTGGTCAACCCGGTAGCCCAGGTTTGCAATGCGATCTTCGGGGTATTGGTCTGGGCGGAAAGACTGAAGGGGATAGCGCAAGCGAAAGCGAGAGTAAATCGGTTCATGAAAACGGGGTGTGACATAGTGGCCACGGGGCGCTAAACTAAGAAGAGTGCTTCTGCCACGCCCTACCGCTACCTTCGCGGCCTTTGGAAAATGGGACTTACGGAGGAAATTGCCAAGCGGCGCACATTCGCCATCATCAGCCACCCGGACGCGGGCAAGACCACCTTGACGGAGAAATTCTTGTTGTACGGCGGTGCCATCCAGACGGCAGGCGCGGTAAAGAGCAACAAGATCCGCAAAGGCGCCACCAGCGACTTCATGGAGATCGAGCGGCAACGGGGCATCTCCGTAAGCACCTCCGTGATGACCTTCGACTATGCCGGCACACTTATGAACTTGCTGGACACGCCCGGTCACCGGGACTTTGCCGAGGATACCTACCGCACACTTACGGCGGTGGACAGCGTGGTGCTGGTGATCGACTCCACGAAAGGCGTTGAGGCGCAGACTGAGCGGCTTATGGAAGTGTGCCGCATGCGGAACACACCGGTCATCATCTTCATCAACAAACTGGACTTGGAAGGGCGTGATCCGTTCGACCTGTTGGATGAGCTGGAGGCCAAACTGTCCATCAAAGTGCGACCGTTAAGCTGGCCCATCGGCGTGGGCGCCACTTTCAAAGGTGTTTATGACCTGTATGATGGTGACTTGCGCCTCTTTGCGGCACTGAAAACCAAACGCGAAGCAGAAGCGGTGCAGATAGCTGACCTTCAAGATCCGCAGTTGGATAACACGATTGGGAAGGAAGCAGCGGAATCACTGCGCGAAGACGTAAACTTGGTGAACGGGGTGTACGACCCATTGGACGTGGAAGCTTATCGGGCCGGGCACTTGGCACCGGTTTTTTTCGGCAGTGCATTCAACAACTTCGGCGTGCGCGAAGTACTGGACACCTTCGTACGCATCGCCCCGCCGCCCGGTCCTCGCGAGACCGACCAAGGCACGGTGCGACCCGAAAACCCTGATTTCAGCGGCTTCGTCTTCAAGATACACGCCAATTTGGACCCGAACCACCGTGACCGCGTGGCTTTCATGCGTGTGTGCTCCGGCAATTTCAAGCGCAATACCTTCTACTTGCATGTGCGCAGCGGCAAGAAACTGCGCTTCGCCAACCCCACGGCTTTCATGGCCGCGCAGAAGACGCTCGTTGATGAATCTTGGCCCGGGGACGTCATCGGCTTGTTCGACACAGGAAGCTTAAAGATCGGCGACACCATGACCGCCGGTGCGGAATTCAACTTCCGTGGCATTCCGTCTTTCAGTCCGGAGCTGTTCCGCGAACTGGTGAACAAGGACCCCATGCGCAGCAAGCAGCTTGAAAAAGGCATACGGCAGTTGACTGAAGAAGGCGTGGCACAGCTGTTCACCCAGCAACCGGGCAACAAGAAGATCGTAGGCTGTGTAGGCGAACTGCAATTCGACGTGATACGCTACCGGTTAGAGCATGAATACGGCGCGGATTGCGCTTTCCAAGCCATCCAGGCATACAAAGCTTGCTGGCTCACCAGCAACGACACGGCAGCCTTGCAAGAATTCATCCGTGTAAAAGCTTTGCAAGTAGTGGAGGACAAAGACGAAAACCCGGTATTCATGGCCCCTTCAGCCTATATGCTGGACTTGGAGAGGCGCAACAACCCCGCGATCGAATTCCATTTGACCAACGAATTCAAAACCTTGCAAAGCGCGTGATCACGCGGTGCACGGCAACGACGCCGACCACCTCCTTGTAAACCTCCTCTGCAAACCTCCGTGCCTCAGTGGTGTAAAGCACCGCATCTCATCCTCATCCCGGCACGCCATTTGAAATGCCAAATTCGCCCAACGGAAAAACCTCCCGTCGAGCGAAAGCGTCAAAGGATCGTTAACGGCCCAAACCCGCTTTGTCCTGCTTCTAATTTTGCCCACATGCGAACCACCTTCCTGCTGCTTGCCACTTTAGCATTGTCCAGCCTGCACGCGCAGGACAAGCGTCACCTGCAGTTCACGATCGACGGCGCTGCCGGCGACACCATCTTCTTGGCGAACTACTTCGGCAACAAACTCTACTACACGGACACTACCGTGGCGAACGCCAAGGGTGTCGCCCTGTTCAACCGTGCCTCCGGCTACAAGAGCGGTGTTTATGCCGTGGTGATCCCGGGCCCGAAATACTTCGAGATCATCGTAAACGAGCCGGTGGTGGAAATGACCAGCGACACCGCTGCATTGAACGAGCATCTGGTCGTGGTGAAATCGGAGGAGAACAAGATCTTTCAAACGTACATCAAGAAACTGGCGGATCTGAGGCAATCGGCGGATAGCGTGAAGAAGGCCAAGGACCTGGTAGAAGACCCCATTGCCAAAGGCTCTTTCATGAAGCAGCTGGCAAAGCTGGACAAAGAGGTGAAAGACTACCAGAAACAATTGGTAAAAGAACATCCGGGCACGTTCATGGCCAGCATCGTGAAGATGAGCATTGAGCCTGATAATACGCAGATCCTCAAGGCCGACGGCACTTTGGACAGTGCCGCTAGCTACTATGCTTTCCGCCAGCACTTCTGGGACAACACCGACCTGAAGGACCCGCGGAATCTGCGCACACCCGTATTCCAGAACAAATTCGACGAATACATCGGCAAGGTGGTGCCGCAGATCCCGGACACCATCAACAAGGCCGCCGACGACTTGATCCGGCGCATGGACGACAACGGTGACCTGTTCAAATTCGCGGTGAACGGTATCACGTACAAGTACGAAACCAGCGACATCATGGGCATGGACGCGGTATTCGTACACATGGCCCAGACCTACTACTGCCCGACCGAGGGTAAGAGCAGGGCCACTTGGATGGAGCAGGACAAGCTCGACAAGTTGTGCGAGCGCGCCCAGAAAATGGCCCCGTTGGTTATCGGTGCCACCGGCAAGGACATCATTCTAACGGACACCACGGAAACGAACTGGAAGGGCTATTACAGCCTGCCCAATAAATACGTGTTGCTCGTATTCTGGGACCCGCATTGTGGTCACTGTAAAAAGGTGCTGCCCGTTCTCCATGAGGACTGGAAGGCGAAGTTGAAGCCGTTGGACGTGGAGGTCTTCTCCATTGCGAAAGCCACGGACAGCACGCTTCTGAGCGATTGGAAAGTGTTCATTAAGGCCAACGACCTTGACTGGATCAACGTGGGATTGACCTGGCACGTCTACGAAGGCGCCAAGAAGGCATCGTACAACTACATTCCGAAGTACACGACCATCGAAAGCATGAATTACGCGGAAACCTGGGATGTGTACAGCACCCCGAAGTTCTTTTTGCTGGACAAGGACCACAAGATCGTGGGCAAACAGTTGGACGTGGACCAGATGGTGACCTTGATCAACTCGTTGGAGAAGAAGGCTGTGAAATAGCTCGGGGCGGATCCGGGTTGCAGCTTGCGCCGGCCATATTTCGCCAGTAGAAGTGCTTCTTGTACAAGCCTAGCTGGCTCTTAGTCCGCAGGCGGCATCTGGCATATTGATCGCACACCTGGATTTCGCAAACGAGCTTGGTGGGAATAGGACCTGATCAAGTTAGAAGCACGGAAAATGTGTTGCACTGGCATGCATTTCGGTAAAAACCCACCAAGTCGGAAATTGCGCAGCGTCCAGACTACTCCTTCAATATAGGCACTCGACTCATTTGCGTGTGAGGCCTTTGATCACAGGAAACTTCCGGTGACAACCGGGACAACTACTGCTCCGTATTCACGGACCAAGTCTGCTCGGAAATGGGCTGTCCGTCCTTGAAGTAGAAGGTTCCCCACTTGGCGATCACCTTGCTGTATGCATTGGCTTTATTGCCTTGCACCACCACACGGCGTATGATCACCTTGTTGCCTTCGGTATAGCTTTCCTCGGTCACGCCTTGAGGGTAATCCTCGGCAAGCTTGTTGCGACCATATTCCGCGAAGGACCGCTGTGTATTCACATTGATGCCGTTAAGGCGTTCCTTCTCCCCCACGCTTCGGTCCTTTCCGGCGTTGGCGAGCTGCTGTTGGCGCAGGTTCTCTTGTTCTTTCAACAGCTCGGAACTTGCCTGCTGATGGGCTGCCAGCCCGGCACCCTTGCCTTGCATGTCCGCAGCTTGTTGTTGCGCAGTCTCAACCTGTGAATAGGCGGCGGCGCTGCGTTCTTGGGCGGCTGCGGCGGCAGCATCCATGCGGCTTTGGGCATCGGCTTTCAACTGCTCAGTGGCATCCCCGGTGCTGCTGCCTTGCTGGTGGGCAGTGACCATCTCCGCATGGGCATCTTCTTGCGCTTTAGCGGCCATTACGGCCTGTTGGCTTTGGGCTATGCCTTGGGCCTGAAGCGCTTCCTTGCGCTCGGCCAACGCCTTGCGCAGGGCTTCAAGCTCCTCGGCGTTGCGTTTGCGCATGTCCTCACTGCCTTCGTAAAGGGAAGCTGAACTTTCAACAACGGACTGGTTCCGTTTCAAGTCCTGTTCTTGGCGTTTGTAAGCTTCATCGCCATTGGCTACCGTTTGGTCCTGCACGGCGGTCTTCAACCGTTTGATCTTGCCGTATTTCTCGGCCTCTTCCCGTTCACGGGCTTCACGCATGAACTCTTCCGCTTCCAACTCCTTTCGGTTGTCCATGTTGGACACCGGCGCAGGCGGTGGCGGTTCGGCTTTTCTTGCGGCCTCTGCCTCAGCGCGTTCCGCTTCCATGCGAGCTTGTTCCGCCAATAGCTTATCGATCTGTTCGATCTTCACTTGGGGGTAGGTTTCCGAAGACTTAATGTCCAAAGCCTGTGTGTACAAGTCCCGAGCGGCCGAATAATCCTGGGTGGCCATGTTTCCGTCAGCGTCAAGGATCACCTTGGCATACCGGTCATTCAATGCCTGTTCGCCTTCGCGTTCCAGGCGGGCCTGTTCGAGGGCCAAGCGCTGAGCCTCCGCTTCAGCATCGAGCTGGCGTTGGTGTTCTTCCGCTTCCAAGCGGGCTTTTTCCGCAGCGGCAGCAGCCAAACTGTCTGCCTCGCTCATTTGTGCCAAGGCCGCATCGATGGCGGCCAACTGGTCCTTGGGGTATTTTTCATCGGGTTTGATGCCGAGGGCCTCGGTGTAGCCTTCACGGGCTGGATCAAAGTTGTTGGTCTTGAACGCGGCATCGGCCTTGGCCAAAGCAGCGTCATAGCGGGCCTGCAGATCGGCAGCTGCCTGTTCCTTGTTGTTCTTTTCAGTTTCCAACCGCGCGCGTTCCTCTGCTTCCTGCGCGGCTTTCAAGCTATCGGCATCGTTCTGTGCCGCCAACTCTGCAAGCATTTTGTTGATCGCATCGATCTGGTCAGCAGGGTATTTTTCATCCGCTTTGATGTCCAAGGCCTGCTCGTATCCACTTAACGCGCCATCGTAATTTTTTGCTTTGAATTCTTGATCTGCTTGTTTGATGAGCGCATTATAGCTGTCTTGCTTGTCCTTGGCTTCGCGTTCCAGCCGCTCCTTCTCCGCCTGCTCCTTGGAGTTGGCGTCCATGAGCATTTCAATGGCGGCGATCTGGTCCTTTGGGTATTGCTCGGCGGGTTTCAGCGCAGAAGCATCCTTGTAATCGTTCAACGCATCGCTGTTCTTCTCGTTCTTAAAGGATTTGTCAGCGCTGGCAATGAGCCCGGCGTATTTGGCATCCAACTCGTCCTGCCTCTTCTTTTCTTCGGCTTGGCGGGCTAGTTCAGCCAGCTTGGCATCGATCTCAACGATGCGTTCCTTGGGTTTGGCCTCGTCCGGCTTCAATCCCAAAGCTTCTTGGAACTTGGTCTTGGCATCGGCATACTCCGCATCGGCAAAAAACTTTTCGGCCTTGTCCACCAGCTTCTTGTAATCCTCGTCCAACGCCTTCGCCTTTGCGTCCGCGTCCGCTTTATCGGCCAGTTCCTTCAGCTTCTTTTCAATGGCGGCGATCTGGTCGGCGGGGTATTTCTCTTTTGCTTTCAGGCCCAAGGCCTCGTTGTACTTGTCTTTCGCAGCATCATAGGCCGCACTCTGGAAGGAGGCATCCGCAGCAGCGATGGCGGCTTGGTACTGGGCATCCAGTTCTTTGGCCTTGGCGTCCGCATCGGCTTTGTCTGCCAGTTCCTTCAGCTTCTTCTCAATAGCGGCGAGCTGGTCCGCAGGGTATTTCTCTGTCGACTTCAGGCCCAAGGCTTCATTGTATTTGCCTTTCGCCGCATCATATTCGGCACTTTTGAAGGACGCATCCCCAGCGGCGATGGCCGCTTGGTACAGCGCGTCGAGCTCTTTCGCTTTTGCATCCGCATCCGCCTTGTCCGCAAGCTCTTTCAGCTTTTGTTCGATCGCCGCAAGCTGGTCCGTAGGGTATTTTTCTTTCGGCTTCAGCCCCAACGCTTCATTGTACTTTCCCTTCGCGGCATCGTAGTCCGCATTTTTGAACGATGCATCCCCTGCGTCAATGGCCGCCTGATAGTTTGCATCCAACTCCTTGTTCTTCGCATCCGCTTCGGCCTTCTTGGCCAGTTCATCCAGCTTCTTGGCGATCGCGGCAAGCTGTTCCGGCGGATATTTTTCCGCAGGCTTCAAGGATTGCGCCAGCGTAAAGCTCGTTTTGGCCAGCTCGTAGTTCTCCGCTTTGAAAGCCGCATCGCCAGCAGCCACTGCGGCCTTGAACTGGTCATCCAGTTCCTTGGCCTTCTTGTCTGCTTCGGCCTTTTTCGCGAGGTCGTCAATGAAAGCGTCGCATTCCTTGATCTTCTGTTTGGGGTAAGCCTCCTGGTCCTTCACTTGCGTGGCTTCCTGGTATTTGGCCTTTGCTTCCTCATATTGTTTCTTGCCGAAGAACCCGTCCGCCGCTTTGATCAGCTCGGCGTATTGGGCCTCCTTCTTGCTGGCGGCGCTCAGCTCGTTCAACTTGATCTGCGCATCACTCAACTTCGCCGTGGCAACGGGGTCGGCGGGTTTTAATCCCAAGGCGTCGGTGAATGACTTGACTGCCTTCTCGTAGCTGGCAGCAGCCATGGCATCGGTGCCCGCCTTCATGGCCTTTGCGTAATCCTCATCCGCGCCGGCCTCACGTTTTTTCTTGTCGTCGTATTCCTTCAACAAGCGCTCCATTTCAGCGCGTATCTGCTCGGTGTAAGCGAGGTCCCACGCCAAGTTCTTGGTGTCCGGGTCGTATTTTGATTTACCGATGGGTTGCTGCAACAGTTTGAAATCGATGCCGGGCAGTTCCTGGAAGAGCGTCATCTCCACGTTCATGGCCAAGCCGCCTTGGCGATCGGCATCCGGAATGCCGGTGGTGTTGATGCTGACGTTCTTGCCCACCATGCCGACCTTGTCGAACACGAGCTTGTAGTCGTGCCCATAGTCCAGGTTGAACTCGTACTTGCCATTAGCGCTGGTGACGACCTGCGTGAATTGGACACCGTCCTTCAGTACGGATACGGTGATGCCGTCGAGCTTCTTTGAAGTGTTGTAGTCCTTCACCGTGCCGTACACGTAAACATTGTCGATCTGCGCGTTTGCAGCCAGACCGAACAATAGAAATACCGCCAGGACTAGCCAAGGGAGTGGGCGAAAGGGCGAAGCGGCCATGCAGGTCGGTGTGCGGGGTCGTGTTGGGGGAAGACGCAAATTACGACAACTTTGGCGCTCCATGGGTAAAGCGGTGTTCAACGGAAGCTGCTTTTCCAAATTTGCGTGGATCACATTGGCGGGTGCAAAAAACGGACCGAAAGGATGAAAAGCATTTGGGAAGAGCGGTCGTTCAGCGGGGAGACCGCGCTGGCAGTGGTGGGCGCTGGTATCACGGGCCTCTTTACGGCGCTTCATTACAGCCGGAAACATCCCGACCATCGGGTGGTGGTACTGGAAAGTGGGCCGCATCCAGTGGGTGCGAGCGTAAAGAACGCGGGCTTTGCCTGCTTCGGCAGCCCCAGCGAACTGCTGCACGACCTGGACACACTTGGCGAAACCACGGCACTGCAGCGCGTGGAGGAGCGCTGGCACGGGCTCTTGGAGCTGCGGCAGGAACTGGGCGACGAAGCCATCGGCTTCGAACCCGTGGGCGGTTATGAGATTTTCCGGAAGGATAATGTGCTGTACACGCGGGTAGCGGAACGGTTCGACGGTTTGAACGCCGCACTGCGGGGCATCCTCGGAAAGGACGTCTTCGTATGGGCCGATGACCGGATAACCGCCATGGGCTTAGGCGCGGGCCACATGACCTGGAATGCGCTGGAAGGCGCAGTGGACAGTGGTAAGTTAATGCGGGCACTGCTTCGGAAAGTGCAGGAAAGCGGCGTTGAAGTGCGTTTCAACGCGAAGGTTGGTCCTTGGACGGAAGGACTACATGCCGTGGCGTTGCGATTACACGACGGCACAGTGCTTCACGCCAAACAAGCCGTGTTCGCCACTAACGGTTTCAGCCGTGGATTGGCTCCCGACTGCGCCATTCTTCCCGCCCGGGGCCAAGTGCTGTTGACAAACGCGATCCCCGGACTGACATTGAAAGGCACCTTCCATTTGGACGAAGGTTACTTCTACTTCCGCCACTACCAAGGCCGCGTTTTGATAGGCGGCGGCCGGCATCTGGACAAAGCCGGGGAAACCACCGAAGTGGACGGCACCACGCCGCAGATCCAACAAGCCTTGGAGGAGGTGCTGCGCACGTTGGTCCTGCCGGGCAAGGATTTTTCAATTGCCCAACGCTGGAGCGGCGTTATGGGCTTCCGCGAACAAGGGGGACCGCCGCTGGTGGAGCGCCTCTCCCCCCGCACCGTTCTGGCCGCGGGCTTGGGCGGCATCGGCGTAGCCGTGGGCATACGGGTGGCGCGGCAGGCGGTGGAATTGGTGGGTTGATTTTTGACAGGATTACAGGATCACCAGGATTGGTTTCGACTATTGGCGCGGGAGTTATGGGCATCGTCATATGCGCTCAAGAAAAATGCGCCGGCCACCGATATAGACCCCCTAAAACCAGCTCCGCAACACAACTGTCCCCCAGCCGTGCCTAAGCCCGCCTTCAAAAGTCCGGCCGATGTACCACTCACGGTATTCCAAGTCGATGGCTTTGTAGTTGAAGCGCGCGCCCCAGCCATAACCGGCTACGACGCGTTCGATCTGATCGGCCTCCAGTACATGGGGATTGTTGCGTTGAAAAAGCCCGCCTTGCATGGGCGCATCGTAACCCACTACCGTGAGCGCGGCATTCCCGAACGTCCGGAATTGCGGTTTCGTTGGCCGCTTTGAGGCCGGTATAAAAGCGGAGACTGCTTTCCCCAGTTCCAACGTGAAAGACGCGCTGGCATCATTGCGATAGCTGCCCACCTGAGCCTGCACGCCGCCACGGCCTTCTGTCCAGCCGCTGGAAAACAAGCGCTTTTCAAGGGTAGCCCCGTAATTCAGCACCACATCTGAATGCACTTGATACTGCCAACCCAACAGTTCGATGTTCCCGAGTCCGTGGTGGATCCATTGCTGTTCTTCTGCCCAGGAGGCGCACGGTCCGATCACGCCTGCCAACAACGTGGAAACCAGCTTCACCCCGTTGTCCTGATCCAAGGAAGTGGCCTCCAACCCCAGGTAAAGCGCAGCCGCAAATGGCCGATCAAAAGTGCGAATGGTGTCCGTGCGGATGCTGGCAGGTGTGTAGCAGTCCTGCTGTGCAAGTACGATTAGCCAAGGTGCAGGATCGGAATGCAGGCTTACCAGCGGTGCCCTCAGAAAGGAGCGACCGAGCACAGTGGAGCCATAGCGCAAACCCACACCCTGCGTGAAGTAGCGATCAGTGGCTGTGAAAAAGTCGTTGGCGTATGTGAAGCTGGTCATCTGGGAAGCAGAAATCCCAGCGTTGCTTTCCTGCGCCGCGACTACCAAGGTTTGAAACACCGCGATTGATAAGAACGGGAAGCGCATGGTACCATATACGCTCACTCAAACAGGACGGATCTTGCCAAAAAAAACGGGACGCTCTCGCGTCCCGCATTTTGAGATCGACTTTCTGGCTTAGTGGACCTTCGGGTCAGCATTCGAAGAATGCTTGTTGAACAGCTCCTGCACTTGATCCTTGGTCTTGCCAAGTTTTTGCTGGAGACGACCGTAAAGCTCATCCTCTTTGCCCTCCACGTAAGTGAGGTCGTTGTCGGTGAGCTGGCCGTATTGCTGCTTCAGCTTGCCTTTCAGTTCGTTCCAGTTTCCTTTGATCTTATCGGTTGTAGCACTCATTGTTACTTGGGTTTTGGGTTAGTGAATCTGAACGTTTTTTCCATTTGCACACACCGTACCTCATCCGCCGAAACGCCGCAAACCCTTGCTAACATTGAAAAAACTAATAGAACTGCTGCAACGCACATGGCTGTTCACTCCCCGTTTGCGAAAGGATCGGGCAACCCTTGCCACGATCGCCGCAAATGCACAGCCCCCGGAGGGTCGGGGGCTGTAATGAATTATGAAGTGAGCCTCCCGCCGGATTTGAACCGGCGACCTGCTCATTACGAATGAGCTGCTCTACCGCTGAGCTAGGGAGGCCTTTCCCGGACCATTTGGTTCCGGGGCGGCAAATGTAATCGTCCGGTGCGTGCGATGGCGAAGCCGGTGAAAGTCGGGACTGGTCCCTTTATCCTAACACTTCCAACACGGTCCTGCGCACCTACCTTCGCTGCATGGCGGACTACGACCTGAGACCGGTGGATGCATCAGACCAAGGCTTGGTGCCCGTGGTTCAGCTTTTGGCCGGGGTTTTCCCCGATGCCAAACATTTCACTGCAGACGTTTTGCGATGGCAATACAAGTTGAATCCGATCGGCGAAGCGATGGGTTTCAACGCATGGCACGGCGAAGAACTCGCCGGGCATTACGTCACCATCCCCATGCAGGCCACGGTGAACGGGAAGTTGGAAAAAGGCCTTCTTTCGTTGAACACAGCTACATCGCCGGCGCACCAAGGGAAAGGATTGTTCACGAAGTTGGCCAATGCCACTTACGCACATGCAGCGGATGCGGGATATGCCTTCGTTGCTGGCGTAGCGAACGCGAACAGCACGCCGGGCTTTCTACGGAAGCTGGGCTTTGAACTGGTATCGCCATTGCACGCCATGATAGGTGCAGGAACATTGCCGCGCAGGGACCCGCAGGTCGTCCCTGCATTTGCGCCATCGTGGGATATCGCATCTACCACTTGGCGTTTGCAGCATCCCGTGTTTCCCTATTCCGCTTACGCGGAAAAAGGCCGCTCGCTCGTGCTTTCACGGCGCAGCCAGTACAGCGCGCGTTATGTGCTTGGGGAATTGGACACACCAATGCCAAATTCGGTGCTTCCGAAAGAATCCGGCAATGTGCTCCGCAAAGTTTGGATCGGGCTGGACCCCGCGATGCGTTGGGGCGGCAAAGCATTTTTGAACATTCCGATGCGGTTCCGCCCCTCCCCGCTCAACCTTATTTTCAAGGACCTCACGGGACAAGGCCGCAAACTGGATCCCCGCACCGTGCGTTGGAGTCCGATGGACTTCGATATTCTTTGATCCTTTTTTTAATTTTGACATATTCTTCAGTTGCCCCTTAACTTTGTACTTGCCCCCTGCAAGGAGCTGTTGCCAAACATGGAATTTACCGGACCTGAAAAAATCGCTGAAGAGCGTGCCACGGAGACTTATGCCGGCGGCGAACATTTGGCCTTTGACCCGCTGGCAGACCTGAATTTGCCGGAGAGCTACGAAGAAGTAGTGGCGCGTTTCCGCCGCATACAAGGCAGCCGCGCTTGGGAGCAGTTGAATTGACCGGCTTCTTGTAATCACTACGAAAAATCCCCGGCACGTCCGGGGTTTTCGTTTTAGGACCTTCTCCGCAGCAGCCCGACGGCAGATGTAAGCCGGCGATTTTCCGCACAACCAGCTGCGCATAACTGCGGTCCGGTGTGCCTATAGGCGGTTGTCGCTACAAATACTTTCACCGGCAACATTCCCGCATGGCCCAACGCACCCACACCACCACCGCTGTCGTCATCATCGGCGCGCTGTTTTTTCTGTTCGGCTTTGTCACGTGGATCAACGGGCCGCTCATCAGCTACCTCAAGATCGTTTGTGAATTGAAGAACGGTGCGGAGCCGTTCTATGTCACCTTCGCGTTCTACATAGCCTACTTCGTTACCGCGTTGCCCATGGCGTGGGTGCTGGGAAAAACCGGTATGAAGCGCGGCATGATGTACGGGCTGTGGACCATGGCCTTAGGCGCACTGCTCTTTATCCCCGCTGCGCAGGGCCGGTCTTACGGCCTGTTCCTGGCGGGGCTGTTCATTATCGGTACCGGGCTTTCGTTGCTGCAAACGGCGAGCAATCCGTACATCACCGTCGTGGGTCCGATCGAGAGTGCCGCAGCGCGGATCAGCGTAATGGGCATTTGCAACAAACTCGCCGGGGTGCTGGCCCCGTTCGTTCTGGGCGCGTTACTTCTGGCGGATGCCGACACCTTGCA
>Ga0209480_10002458_pt1 | contig 12672 bp, 9 predicted proteins | sample JI61114C2DNA_FD_187501 | JGI IMG/M metagenome (GOLD analysis project Ga0209480, IMG submission 187501) | Wastewater effluent complex algal communities from Wisconsin, to seasonally profile nutrient transformation and Carbon sequestration -... | ecosystem: Engineered > WWTP > Effluent > Algae...
ACCTTCTAAGTTAAATTGTCCAAGTAATTTGTTGTGTACGGCAAGTTCCCGCTCTCCCTGAAACACTCTTATCGTTACTGCATGTTGATTATCGTCTGCAGTTGAAAAAACCTGGCTTTTTTTGGTAGGAATAGTAGTGTTCCTATCAATTAGCCTTGTAAATACTCCACCCAGAGTTTCGATTCCAAGTGACAACGGAGTAACATCAAGTAATAAAACATCTTTAACGTCGCCTTGTAGGACTCCTCCTTGAATTGCTGCTCCGAGTGCTACTACTTCATCAGGATTTACTCCCCTATGAGGTTCACGGCCAAAAAATTCTTTTACTTTTTCGATCACCTTTGGCATTCTTGTCATACCACCGACAAGGACTACTTCCTGGATATCACTGGTTTTAACACCCGCATCTTTTAAAGCCTTTTTACAAGGTTCCATAGTAGAATTAATCAAATCTTCAACTAATGACTCAAGTTTTGCTCTAGTAAGCTTGATGTTCATATGTTTTGGACCACTACTATCTGCGGTAATATAAGGCAGATTGATATCAGTTTGTTGAGTGGAAGAAAGCTCTTTTTTGGCTTTTTCTGCAGCTTCTTTAAGTCTTTGTAGGGCAAGAGGATCTTTTTTTAAGTCAATACCGTTATCTTTTTTGAATTCATCCACTAGGAAATTAAGAATTCGCATATCGAAATCTTCCCCACCGAGAAAAGTATCACCATTAGTTGCCTTAACTTCGAAAACACCGTCGCCAATTTCAAGAATGGAAACGTCAAAAGTACCACCGCCTAAATCATAAACAACTATGGTTTTATTTTCTGTTTTATCAAATCCATAGGCAAGAGCTGCAGCTGTTGGTTCATTTATAATGCGTAGTACTTCTAGTCCGGCAATTTTACCGGCATCTTTCGTCGCTTGCCGTTGAGCGTCATTAAAATAGGCTGGTACTGTAATTACGGCTTGAGTAACAGCTTCGCCAAGATAATTTTCGGCGGTTTCTTTCATTTTTTGCAGTATATAAGCACTAATTTGGCTCGGTGAATATTTTTTACCGTCTACCTCTACCCAAGCGTCGTTATTATCAGATTTAACAATTTTATAAGGTACAAGTTCCTGATCTTTTTTTACAGTTGGATCGTCCATGTTACGACCAATTAAACGTTTGATAGCAAATAAAGTATTAGCTGCATTCGTAACAGCTTGCCTTTTGGCTGGTTCTCCTACCAATACTTCCCCGTTTGCAAACGCTACCATGGAAGGAGTAGTTCTTGAACCTTCCGCATTTTCTATTACTTTAGGCTCTTTACCCTCCATAACTGCTACACAAGAGTTTGTTGTACCAAGATCGATACCAATAATTTTTCCCATAGTTATTCCCCATTGAATATAAATTGTTTGACTTAAAAGCTCTTATCTGCTTTTTTTGTTTAGTCAAATATATCTGTTGATATAGTGCAGGATAAAATTTTTACAAGATTGATAAGGTAAAAAAATGTTAAAAATAATAAAAATTTTCCTAATTGTCTTGGTCTCAACTAATGTTATAGCCGAGGCTTCAGGGACAGTAAAAATTAAAGATATAGAAAAAATAAAAAAAGCAATCGTAACAATTAATAGCCGAGTGTCTGTTTCCGCCTATCAAAATACCGGCAGTTGGTCGGGAACCGGCTTTATTGCTGATCTTGAAAAGGGTTTTATCGTGACAAATAATCATGTAGTTGGGAGGGCTGCAGTAGGTACATATTTTATTACTTTCCATAACGGTCAGCAAGCGGAAGCAAAGGTTGCTTATTATGATCAATATGCTGATTTTGCAATTTTGAAAATAAACCCTCAGGAACTACCTGGACAAGTAGAAAAAATAGAATTTAGCAATAAAGAACCAAGCTTAGGTGATGAAGTTTTTATTGTAGGCAATACGGAAGACCAGGGATTTTCATTCCATAATGGTTATTTATCGGATCTTTTTGATATTAATGGTCAAATGCCTCAAGGGTCTTATGTAATAAATATGAATACCACCGGTGGAGCAAGCGGTTCACCTGTTATAAATTCTGAGAGTAAAGCAATTGGAATTTTATATGGGGGCGGTAAAACCCATGCTCTTGCTTTAAAGAAATCATATGTAACGGATGTATTAAATGCTTTAGAAAACAATAAAGCAGTGCAAAGAAAGCATATAGGTCTTATCTCGGTTTTGTATTCGCTTGATAAAGCGGTAAAACACCGTAATTTTCCGGTCTCTGAAATGAAGGATTACATCAAAAAATTCCCTGATGCCCGCAATAGAGTCATTGCAGCCCGTACCATTATTGCTGGTTCTACTGCTCAAAATGTAATAATGCCAGGAGATATTATTTGGGCAGTAAATAATAAAGAATTAGGTGGTGACCTTACTATACTTGATCAAATAATGAATAACGCCCCAGAAAATATTACCCTGACAATTTTTCGAAACGGCCAAAAATTGGATAAGGAAGTTAAATTATATGATCTAGAAAAAAATAAAATTCGTAAGATGTTTGATTTTGCTGGGGCAATATTCTTTGAAGCTGACGATTATGCAGCGGCCAAGTCAGGAGTACCCATCGGTAGTGTGGCAATTGCCAACGTTCAAACTGGCGGTAGTTTTAGCAGTATTCCCGAAATGTTTGTTCAAAATTATAAAAGCGTTTATAGGTTAGTAATAGAATCTATAAACAACCAGAAGGTTGAAATATTAGATGATTTAATTAAAGCTGCGAATGAGGCAATAAAACAAAAGTTTATAAATATTACTTATAAAAATTACCAACCATATTTTACTTTTTTTGACCAAGAAAGTGGTTTTATATCGAGCCAGGAACAGTTAATGCAAGACATTACTTTCGATAGCATCGATACTAAACCAAGGATATTAAAGTATGATAATAATTTAAGTGAGTGGATATCAGAAGAGATTTAGGCCTTTACCAAATCTAATTTTTAGAATAACTGCTTAATGGTTTTAGTGGTGCCGCTAGAGAGAATCGGACTCTCGACCTCATCATTACCAATGATGCGCTCCACCACTGAGCTATAGCGGCATTTGCGTAATGCAGTCAATTAATTGACATATAATAGCTAATAGGTCAAGAGAAATTTGGAATTTTAGTAAACTTCTTTTCTTGTTTAATTTTTTGCTGCAATTTTTACTTATAAACTTCTTATCTGTGCCAAATTATTACCATTCTGTTGCTTAATAAAATTTAGAAACTGGCTTATAGAGTCTACTATATCGTCGTGTTTACCATTTGGAAAATTAGTAATCTCGGAAGTTATGACTCTACTAAAAGCTGCTTTTGCCGGTAATAATACTATCCCACTTTCAAAAAGGTGGGTAACTGATGCAAATCTTGTAATCTTATCAAGAGAAGGCTTTATGGCCTTAATATTATTAAAACCAGAAATTTTTAGGTCTTGAATCAATGATTGCCCGCTTGCCTTGTCTTCAATTAAGACAAATCGTGGTTTATACTTATGAATCTGCTTGTGGATTTCATTTTTTAAATCTGAATAAATTAGTTTTTTCCGGATCATTTGAACCAGGTAATATTTGTTTTGGATGATTCCCCAAACTGTTCCGACTGTATAATCAGATGTTTCTGATGTTTTGATTGCAGTATCCCAGCTATGAACAAAAAAATCGAACCTGTCAGGTAGGTTTTCAAAATAGTGGATATTGTGGGGGGAAAGTAAATGATAATTAGCAGGTAAAGGTTCTTGTAAAAACTGAGCGGTATAATTTCTGCTGCCGATTTCACGTTCTAGATTTTCAAGAAATTCCCGTGTATCACGGATATTGTCTAAAATCTCACCCTCTTTGTAAATTTTATGGAATTTGCCAAAATTATATTTAATATTTTCTGAGGCTAAAGCAGGGATTTTTAGAATTTCCCACCCTCTTGAAGATTGTAAATGAGCGGATAAATCTTCTTGATGTAACCTTTGCATAACAAGAACAATTGCTCCGTTTTTTTTATCATTAAGGCGAGTGATAAACGTCTGTTCAAACCACTCTATAACTTTATTGCGCATTTTTAGTGAATTGATCTGGGTAGGGTTGTGTGGATCGTCGATAATCAGGAAATCTCCACCTTCACCGGTGGCTGAGCCGCCGACGCTTGTAGCAAAACGGAAGCCGTTTTTAGTAGTCAGAAATTTACTTTTCTGGTTATGGCTTTTTGACAATTTAGTTTTAGGGAAAAGTTTTTTATACCAGCTGGAAGATACCACTAACCTTGTATCCATTGAATGCTTAATACTTAAAATCGAAGAATAACTAGCAACCATTATTCTTGTCCCAGGGTTAAGAGACAAAAGCCAAGCGGGCCAGGCGACGCTTACGCATACTGATTTTAAGGCTCTTGGGGGCATATTAATTATAAGGCGTTTAATTTGCCCAAGGCGCACTCCCTCTAAATATTCTGCTATTAAGTCTATATGCCAATTAGCGTGATATTTAGCGCCTGGATTTATTGTACTAAAAACTTTCCCGATAAAGCTTGGAAAATCCTGACGCAAAATTGTTTCAAGAAATTCTTCGGTATCTTCCACTGTTTTTTATTCCTTATGTTTTGTTCTGGAGATTATACTTTTCAACGAAGCGCTTTATAATGTCCTGGTCCTCTTTGTTAATTATACAATCCTCGTCTATTTCTTCCTTACTTAGCTTGTTTAATTGGATGATCAGCGCAACTAGCTTATTTAGCGTGTCGGTAATATTCTTTTTAATATTTAATGCGGTTTTTGATTTATGTGAGCTTATTTCATTGAGTTCATCTTCTAGTAATGAAACAAGTTTTGCTATAAAGCCGTATAATTTATTGACTGTATTTTTCATAGGTGTCTTTTTCTGCTTGCTTTTCTAAGTTATTATCAAAAATTTTGTCTCCTCCCTTTATGGCCTCTAGTCCTACAAATGCTCGTTTTTCATTCAAAGTCATAAAAGAGGCAGCAGTTATTTTAGACCAAAGATTTTCTCTCCGTTCTGTGAGGGCTGATATTGAATCACGATCAAAATCAATTAATAAATCCTCTTTTAGCCAGTAAGATAACCAATTACTTAGTCCATCAGCTATTTTATCCAGTAATGGAATGATATTCTCCTCCCATAGAGCAAGTCTTGCTTCCTGCATGTTGCTATAAGTATTATCACCGTTAATACCAAGAAGTTGCGGTGGAATATTAAAGGCTATTGCTATGTCTCTTGCACTTGAATCTTTTAGTTCAAGGAACTTCTCAAATTTTTCTGCATTATTAGTTTCTTGCCATTTTAAACCTCCCTCAAGAACCAGTGGTTTTCCTGAATTAGATGAACCGCTGAAATTATCATAAAATTGTTGCTGTAACCTTTCAAATTGTTCATCAGTTAAGTAACCGTTACCGTCTTGAAAAACCAACGCACCGCTAGGTTTTACGGCATTTTTAAGAAGGGCTTTATTCCAATCCAAAGTTTTTGAGTATAAATTTATGGATTTAGCTGCCGCAGCTAGAGATGATAAACCGTATAAATTATTAGAAGGATGGTAATTTTTAAAATGTAGAATACGGCTTACTCTGCTTATCCTATCAATAGGATAAAGTTTTGATCCTCCAAAGCTTTTATGTTTATATGCGGTAGGTCTATTGCTTTCGGTAACTATTTCAACTGCTTGAGGGTGTAAATTATATATTCCTGAAGCAGACGAGCCATCATAACTGGCTAAAAAAACATAGCTATTGCCATAGAGTAATAAACTAGAAATTGTTTCAGTAAAGAAATCTGCTCCTGAAGTTTCTGGGTTAGGTTTTTTAAGTAGCTTGGCAGCAATATGGTTGTCGGTAAAAACCTTTTTACTTCCTTGTTTTTTATACCCTAACCAAGGTACGTGGCTTGCAGAAGAGGCTATCAGGCTTACACATCTGTGGACGATAACATTATCGAAATATTGCTCAGACCCAACAGTTTCTTCTGAAGGGAAAATAGCCTCCGGAATATCGAGTATGTTGACAGTTTTTTTTTGTCGGTAAGTACGTAATTTTTTTATATAATCTTTTAGCATAAATCTATTTTTTTATTTTTCGGTAAGCTATTTATACTTTATTAATCTCCTTGCACTAATAGTTAAAATTAATATTATTTGGATTAAAATTTGTATATTTGGGTAAGCCTTCTTTAAGTTGATTTAAATAAATATTATCTATATTATCTGGTTGTTAAGTTTATAAATTTATAAGGAGAGCTAAAATGACAGTATATATAGGTAAATTGGCGCCTGATTTTACAGCAAAAGCAGTGATGCCTGACGATTCAATAGATAACAATTTTAATTTAAAAACTTATTTAAAAGGCTATAAAGGCATTTTGTTTTTCTACCCCCTGGATTTTACTTTTGTTTGCCCTTCGGAAATTATTGCTTTTAATAATAGGTTAGGAGAATTTAACTCAAGAAACACTAAGGTAGTAGCTGTAAGTGTTGACTCCCATTTTTCACACCATGCTTGGAAATCAATGTCGGTAAATAAAGGTGGAATAGGAAATGTTCAATTTCCGCTAGTGTCAGATTTGAGCAAAGAAATTTCTAAAGCTTATAACGTACTTAGTGACGAAAGTATATCGTTTAGAGGTACATTTTTAATAGATGATGATTTTAAAGTAAGGCATTATCTTGTAAATGATTTACCTCTCGGTAGAAATGTTGATGAAACACTAAGAATGGTTGATGCTTTAGACTATCATAATGCCCATGGCGAAGTTTGTCCGGCAGGATGGAAAAAAGGTGATCAAGGGATGAGTGCTACAAAACAAGGGGTTTCTGACTACTTAACCTCGCACGCTGAAGGGTTATAAAGGAGTACTTGTAGGGGTTTTAACACATGCTAGAAAATCTTTTTGTAAATAATAAAGCTCCTGCCTATTCTGATGAAACTATCGATATATTAAGGCTTATCAGAAGTGAAAATGTTGGCCCGAAGACTTTTTTTAACCTGGTAAAGTTTTTTGGTTCTGCATCTTGTGCCCTAGAAAATGTACAGGATTTTTCAGTTAAAGGAGGAAGGTCGAAGCCAATTAAGCTTTATTCTAAAGATTCTGCTTTGAAAGAACTTAGAGAACTAGAAAAAAATAATAGCTACTTAATAACTTATAAAGACCAGAATTACTCTGAATTATTATTGCAAATTCCTGATTTTCCTCCTGTTTTATCTTATAAAGGAAATATCTCATTGTTAAATCATGAGAAAATTATTGCTATAGTAGGAGCGAGGAATAGTTCAGTTAATGGTAAAGCTTATGCAGCAAAATTATCTAAAGATCTAGTAAAAGCTGGTTACATAACGGTTTCGGGACTTGCAAGGGGTATCGATTCATCCGTTCATTCCAGTAGTTTAGACTATACGATTGCAGTAATAGCTGGCGGCATAGATCACATATATCCGCCGGAAAATAAAACTTTGTATGAAGAAATAGCAAAAAATGGTTTGATTTTAGCAGAGTTGCCTATAGGATCTAAACCGCTTAGTCAGCATTTTCCTCAACGTAATAGGATTATATCAGGACTTGCTCTGGCAACGATAGTAATTGAAGCTGGTATCAAATCCGGATCATTAATCACCGCAAATTTTGCTCTCGAACAAAATAGGGATGTTTTTGCCGTTCCGGGGTTTCCGCTTGATCCAAGATGCATAGGTAGTAATCAGTTAATAAAAAATGGTGCATATCTGCTTGAATCTGTTGATGATATCGTGACAAACGTAGTATCTAAAGATAAATTTCAAAAAGAGCTTGAAGAGAAAGCAAGTTGTTTTAATAATATAGGTCTTTATATGGGAAATAAAGGTAATATTCAAGTGACTGACAGAAATCGTACTGCAGTAGTAGAATTACTTTCAGCGTCTGAAGTAACTTTTGAAGTAGTAGCGGAGCAGTTGCAACTAGAGCTACCTATATTGTACACAATATTTCTAGAACTCGAACTTGCCGGAAAAATTACAAGAACTGCCGGTAACAAAATTTCATTAATATATTAATTTAGGTTTAAATGAAACTAGTAATTGTTGAATCTCCTGCGAAAGCAAAAACTATCAATAAATATTTAGGTAACGACTATAAAGTTATAGCCTCTTTTGGTCATATCAGAGATTTGCCTTCCAAAAATGGATCTGTATTACCGGAAAAAGATTTTGCTATGAAATACGAGATTTCAGATAAATCCTCTAAATATGTTAATGAAATCATAAAATCGGCAAAAAATGCTAGTGAAATTTATCTGGCAACCGATCCTGATCGTGAAGGGGAATCTATTTCTTGGCATGTAATGGAAGTATTAAAATCTGAGAAAGTGATTGAGGATGATAATAAATTTAAGCGTATTGCTTTTAATGAAATTACTAAAAAAGCTGTTCTTAATTCAATTGCTCATCCAAGAGCCGTTGATGGCAATTTAGTTAATGCCCAACAAGCAAGAAGAGCCTTAGATTACCTAGTTGGTTTTACCTTGTCGCCGATTTTGTGGCGTAAATTACCTGGGTGTAGGTCAGCAGGGCGTGTCCAATCAGTTGCCCTAAGATTAATTTGCGAAAGAGAGGATGAAATTGAGCGTTTTATCTCCAAAGAATTTTGGGATATTAAACTTGATATGGTTGGAAGCAAGGGGGATCTTTTTGCCGCACGGTTAACCCATGTAAATGGCAATAAACTGGAAAAATTCTCTATTACTAATCAGGCACAAGCCGATGAAATAGTTCAGAAAGTGAATTCCCGAAAATTTCACGTGTTGTCGGTAGAAAAAAAACAGCAAAAGAGGAATCCATCTGCCCCTTTTATTACATCTTCTTTGCAACAAGAAGCATCAAGAAAACTTGGTTTTAGCGCTAAAAAAACAATGCAGGTAGCCCAGAAATTATATGAAGGAATCGATATTGGGGGCGAAACGCTAGGGCTAATTACTTATATGAGAACAGATGGTATTACGCTCGCTGCTGATTCGGTAGATAGTATAAGGAAACTTATTGGGGAAAAGTACGGAGCTAAGTACTTGCCACCCAAACCAATTATTTACAAATCTAAATCTAAAAATGCTCAAGAGGCTCATGAAGCAATCAGACCTACAGATATAAATCTATTACCTGAAAAATTAGCTAAAAATTTAGATGCTGATCAATTAAAACTTTATGATTTAATTTGGAAAAGAACTGCAGCATGCCAAATGGAAGCAGTAGTGATAGATATGGTGGGGGTTGATCTTGTTTCTGACGATAAAAGTTTTATGGCAAGAGCTACCGGTTCAACAATTGCTTTTGATGGTTTCTATAAAATCTATCAGGAAGGGGTGGATGACAACAAGGAGGAAAGCTCTAAAACCTTGCCTCCTTTAACTGAAGGAGAGGATATTGTTACTAAAAAAATTAATCCAGAACAACATTTTACGGAAGCCCCCCCAAGGTATTCCGAAGCTACTTTAGTAAAAAAACTAGAAGAACTCGGTATTGGCAGACCTTCTACTTATGCAACAATAATTTCCGTATTGCAAGACAGGCAGTATGTTACTATGGATAAAAAGAGGTTTACCCCAAGCGAACTTGGAAGATTGGTAACAGCATTTTTAGTCGGTTTTTTTGAGAAATATGTACAATATGATTTTACTGCTGAGCTAGAAACAGACCTTGATAAAATCGCCGAAGGTATAATTGGTTGGCAATCCTTACTTTCTGAGTTTTGGAAAGGATTTAATGATAATGTTGGCAAAGTTAGTGATCGTAAAATTGGTGAAGTAATAGAATATGTTGAGAAAGCCCTTGAATACCATTTATTTGGAGATAAACATGGGAATAAAGAAATTATCGAAAAAAATAAAAAATGCCCATCATGTCTTGATGGTTTACTCAATTTGAAACTTGGTAAATTTGGCGCATTTTTGGCCTGTAATAATTACCCTACTTGCCAGTATAAAAAACAGATTTCAAAGGGTATGGATAAAGCTTCTCCTGAAGACGCTCTGGCAACTGAGTTCACCAATAATAAGCAATTAGGAGCTGATAAGGATGGTAATATAGTAACGCTTCGGAAAGGTCCATACGGATGGTACGTGCAGCTTGGAGAAGCAGCTTCGCCTAAAGATAAGCCAAAAAGATCTGCTCTACCACCAAGTATAAACCCAGATAGTCTGACTTTAGAGACCGCGCTAAAATTGCTTAATTTACCTATCTCGATTGCTCCTCATTTACCTGCCGGGGAAGAAATTTTAATGGGTATAGGCCGTTTTGGGCCATACTTAAAATATCAAAATAAGTTTATCTCTATACCTAAAAATATCGACCCCTTCAATATTGATATCAAACAGGCAAGGTCGTTAATTGAGCAAAAAAATCAAAAAGCCGAGCCAGCTACCAAAAATAAGTCGAAAAGAAAAAATAATAGCTAAAAAGATTTGCCTTAAAGCATTTCAAGGGGCAAGCCTATTTTAAGCAATAATGCTTGCTTACCTTGAGCTGGTTGATTTGCTTATTATAGAAATAAAGAGTAACTGCAAGCTTTTTTTTATAAAACTTACTTGTAAGTTTTATTTTTGAGTTTGACTTTTTTAAATAGTATTTATATAATCAGCAAAAAGTTAATTTTAAATGCTAATTAGGTATAGATAGAGTGACTAAAATCATTAAGGCAAAGTATAAGGCAAGTAGAAGACTAGGTAAAACTGTATGGGGAGACGCAAAAGATCCTTTTAATACAAAAAATTACCGCCCAGGTCAGCATGGTCCTAATGGCCGCCCTAAAACTTCAGATTATGGCACTCACTTACAAGCAAAACAACTTGTTAAAGCTCATTACGGTAGAATAACTGAAAAACAGTTTAGAAATACTTTTACTCTCGCCAATAAAATGAAAGGTAATACGGCAGAAAATTTTGCAGGGTTACTTGAAAAAAGAATAGACATGGTGGTTTACAGGTTAAATCTTGCACCTTCGATATTCACTGCTAGGCAGTTGGTATCACATAAGCATGTTAAATTAAATGGTAAAAAAGTCAATATACCAAGTTTAAGAGTAAAGGAAGGTGACGTAATTGAACTTAAGGATTCTTCAAAACAAATAGTAATTTGTGCAGAATCTGCCCAGAAGCTGGATCGGTCAGTTCCTACTTACTTGTCTTTAGATGCTGATTCTATGTCCGGTACTTTTGTAAGAACACCTTCAATTTGTGATATTCCTTATCCATTTGAAGCTGACTTTAACAAGATAGTTGAGCTTTATTCTCGCTAGGAAATTTTTAGGTCTGTTTTATATCTTGTTGTTCCAAAAAATCTTAGTTTTTGGAGCAACTTGGTCATTAGTAGATCTAAATGGTTATAAATTAACCATTTAGATCTCACTCTCTAAGGATAATTTCTCTTGTATAAGTCCAGCCATTTGAGCGCATATATCTTCTTCTCCCAGATATTCCAAAGTAAGATTAACTATAGTATCGTAATCACTAGAGAGATATTCTAATATTAGTTCACATGGTCGGTTATCTGTGAGGTCCTTAAGTAATTTTTTTATGCTCGGTTTTTCACTAAAAGACTCTTCTAATAATTCTACTCTAGAACCTAATATAGTGTTACTATCATCTAAGCTTTCATCTACTTCATAGGATGGTAAACATTGCTTAGTTTTAATGTATGAGTAAGTATTTAGTAAATCCCAATAATCATGGCTAACTTGTAGTTTTATGGATAATAATTCTTGGCTTGCTTCCTCTGTTACTTGGCTGTAAAGCTTGGCCAATCGAGTGAACATTAACACCGCTGTATTTACATCTGTAATGCTTTTCCGGGCATTGGTAACAGGAAAAGACTCGCTAAGGAGGTACTTTGCATGTTTTAAGCATGAATCTGGAAGTTGTTCATATATCATTTGATATGTGTTTTTCCTACCTACCAAGCTCTCAAATTCATCCATGGGGTCACTAGTGTGGCAAAGCTCAATAAAATATTCTGTAATATTATTTTTTATTGCTTTATCGATCAGTAAGGTGTTTTTACTGGATTTAATTGCTAGTTGTAATGCCTGATCATAATAATTATGACCTTCCTTAAAGTGCTTTTGAAGATTTTCTACATATCCCATATTGTATAGAGCATCCACACTTTGACCCAATGCGTTAGATGTACTTAAGCTATTAAGAGCGCTGGGGAAATCTCCTTTTTTTATGTACTCCAGCCCTACATTATAACATAGATCTTTTTGTGTATGTAGTAGTATTGATAAATCAATATATTGCACATCTATCGAGAGAATATATGTATTAAGAGCCTCTAATGCTTCTTCGTACTTTCTATTATAGTATAGCGTAGTAACCCAATTGTAGATAGCATTTGTGTAATTACTCTTACTTATGGATACTCCTCCATGTATTGCTATCTCAAAATAGTCTATAGCTTGTTTATAAACCTCCGCAGCTTCTGCGTAATCTCCTAATTTAAACTTCTTATTAGCCTCCCTTAAATAGCGAGTAGCTAATACATTAGGGGACATTGCCTGAAGAGTTTTAGAACTAACTTGTTTCTCCTTTCCCTTTTCATCATCTCGTTTCATATAGAAAAACCTCTCTAATGTAGCTGTGCTATAATAATGGCTAGTTAAAAATAGAACAATATAATATTACTATTATAAATTATATAGAAAAGATGTAGTAA
>Ga0209480_10002459_pt1 | contig 12667 bp, 2 predicted proteins | sample JI61114C2DNA_FD_187501 | JGI IMG/M metagenome (GOLD analysis project Ga0209480, IMG submission 187501) | Wastewater effluent complex algal communities from Wisconsin, to seasonally profile nutrient transformation and Carbon sequestration -... | ecosystem: Engineered > WWTP > Effluent > Algae...
GATTGGCACAAATCGCGGCGTGTCGCGTTTTGATGCTTCGAGTCCGACAACTCAAATCTTGTCTGCCGACGAATCAAACAGCAATTTTGTCCGCACAATTTTTCGTGCAAACGATGGACGAATTTTTGCCGGAACAAATCGCGGTCTTTATGTTTTCGCTGACGGCGCGTGGCTCGAAGCCGGAAATTTTGCACCTAAAACAATTTACGCAATCGGCGAAAATTCATCAAAACAAGTAATTATCGGCACGCCAAGCGGTCTTTTCGGCGATGACGGCAAACAAATTTTCGCAGGCGACGTTCGCGCCGTCGCCAATTTCAAAGGTAAAACTTACGCGGCAGTTTTCGGACGCGGAGTGTTTGAAACCGAAACAAGCACACAAATTATTGAACACGATTCGATAACCGCACTTTTCGCTGATGGTGAAAAATCCTTACTTTGCGCGGGAAAAGACGTTTTGTTTACATTCAACGGCAAAGAAACACGACAGGAAAAATCGCTCGAAAATTTAAGCGGCACGGCGATTTGGAAAATTGCGAAGGATAACGAAAATAATCTTTGGTTTGCGGGCGAACGCGGACTTTTTCGTCTTAAAAATAACGAAGCGCAACAGATAATTTCAAATCAAAATGTGCGCGATTTCGTTTTTATCGGCGCAGATATTTGGGCGGCAACGGTTGACGGCGGACTTTTGCATCTTAAAAATGACGAAATTTTCGGCTGGATTTCGGCGAATCTAAATGTCGAACAAGGTTTGCCGTCAGAACAGATTTTCGCTCTGCTGAAAGACGAAAAACGCATTTTTATCGGCACGAATAAAGGCATTTCGGCTTATTTGCCAAGTTTCATCGAGCCGAAAATCGTCGCGGTTCGCGTTCTTTCACAACGTCTGCACAACGCGGAAGAAATCGCCGACACGATCAATCTCGAATATCCGCAAAACGGATTGCTGACAGAAGTTTCGGGTTTGAGCAGTCGGACATTTCCCGAACAATTTCAGTATGCTTTTTTGCTCAAAGATGCGAATGGAGAAATTATCGAGAAAAAACTTTCCAACGATTCGCAATTTGCGCCGACCAATTTATCGTCCGGAAAATACGAAATCGAAGTTCGCGCTTTCAACAAAGATTTGCTGGCTTCTAAGCCTTTGAAAATTCAATTTTCCGTTGCAAGTGCGCCGTTTCCATGGACGGCGACCGCGCTCGGCGTTTTGCTCGCAATCGCTTTAATTGCTTTAGTTTGGGCAATTATAGAACGTTTCAGAATTGTCCAAAAAAACCGCGAACTCGCCGCCGCGAGATTCGATTTGGCAAACGAAGCCGAACGTGAAAGAAAGCGCATCGCGCAAGATCTGCACGATCAAACGCTTGCGGATTTGAGAAATTTAATGCTGATGTCCGACAAATTACCTTCGGAAACCGGCGAATTTCGCACGGAAATTGAATCTGTTTCGACCGAAATTCGCCGTATCTGCGAAGATTTGAGCCCGTCGGTTTTGGAAAATGTCGGACTCGTTGCCGCGCTCGAATTTTTGCTTTCGCACACGATCGAAAATCACAAATTTTCGGCAACGGAAAATTTGGAAGAACGTCTGAATTTCGCACCGAATGTGCAGATGCAGATTTACCGTATTTCACAAGAGATTTTGACAAATATCAAACGCCATTCGGACGCAAAATTTGTCGAAATGAGCGTTGAAATTTCACCTAAAAATGAATTTATTCTGCAAATTTCGGATAACGGAACGCCTTTTGATCCGAGCGAAAAATCATTGAACGGACGCGGTATTTCGAACATCAAGTCACGAGCCGCGCTGATTGAAGCCGAAGTTTTTTGGCAACAAAACGAAACCGGCGGAACACGGTTTCAACTGTGGAAATCCACACTTTCACAACCGCATTAACTCTCTCTCGAACCGTTGCTTAAACCATTCAAAATAAATAACTAATCGCCGAAAATAGTTTTCAAGCTATGAGTTTATCTATCGGCAAAATTTCGGTTTTCGCAGTTTCCGCGATCGTTTTATCTTTCGCCGCGTTTCAAATTTTCAGCATTTACAATTCTGCCCGCAAAACTCTTGCCGATGAACGCGCCCGCCTTTTAGACAGAAATCGCGTTGCCTTTGAAAAAAAAATCCTCACACCTCATCTTTCAAACAAAATCAAAATCTTGCAAAACGCCAACGAAACGCGCGATTTTGTGAAATTCAAAGATTCATATTTTGCGGCAACCGGCGGCGGTTTGATGCAATTTGACGAAAACGGAAAACGCGAAAAACATTTCACGGTCTTGGACGGTTTGCCCGAAAGCGATCTGACCGCGTTGGCGGTTTTCCGCGACAAACTTTTTATCGGCACGCGAACAAAAAATCTTGTAACTTTTGACGGCGAACAATTTGAAAAATACGTTTTTAATGAACGTAAAATTCAAGCAATTACGAGTTTTATCGAATTTGACACAAAACTTTTTATCGGCACATTTGACGGCGGTTTAATATCATTTGACGGTGCGGAATTTGTTGAAATCAAAGCGATTAAAGCAATAAATTATCTTTTCAAAACGGACGAAAAACTGTATGTCGGAACTTTCGACAATGGTTTGTGGATTTACGAAAAAGACGTTTGGACGCAAATGACGAAGACCGCAGGTCTGCCTTCAAACCGCGTTGTCGGCGTTGCCGTGAAAGATAAAAATCTTTACGTTGCGACCGATTTTGGCTTGGCAATTTTAGAAGAAAACCGCTTTCGCACACTTGCCGTTTTGCCTTCGCTTTCTAGTTTGATATTGCACGAAAACCAATTATTTTTAACAAAAACAGACGGTAAAATTTTTACTTTTGACACAAAACTCGAAGAATTTTCCGCCAAAGGTAATTTACAAAATTCGCGTCTTACGACAATTGGCGAAAACATTTTTTTGCTTTCAAATCAAGGTATTTTTGCAATAAACGGCGTGAAAATAAAACCGTTCGGCGACGCGGAAAATGAATCTCTGACTGACAATTTTGTTTCGGCTTTGGCTTTTGACCAACGCGAAAATCTCTGGATCGGAACATTTCGGCGCGGCATCGATATTTTCAGCACAGACAACAAGAAAATAAAACATCTCGAATCTGAACAAATACGCGAGATAAATTTTTTGCAAGCCGATGAAAATACAGTTTTCGCCGCAACTTCCACTGGTTTATTGAATATCAAAAATGATTTCTCAACCGTAAATCTGACAAACAAAGAAAACTTGCCGAGCAATTCGATAACGCATTTTTCCGCAGATTTTATCGCTACCGGAAAAGGTTTGGCTTTTCGTGAAAACGGTAAGTTTCGCGTTCTCACAGCAGTTCAAGACTTGCCGAATAATGCAGTTTATTGTGTCTTACAAAACGGCGAAAAACTTTACGCGGGAACGCTCGGCGGTTTAGCGGAAATTACTGAAAACAAAGTAGTTCGTGTCTTCAAAGATTCGAATTCAAATCTTACAACTAATTGGGTTACGGCTTTAGTTCACGCAAACGAAAGGCTTTTCATAGGCACTTACGGCGGCGGAGTTTTTGAACTTTTACCTTCGGGCGAAATCCGTTCGTTTGAAACGGAAACAGGAAAATTTACCGTAAATCCGAACGCGATTTTTGCCGATAACGAACGCCTTTACATCGGAACTTTGGCTGGCGTGAAGATTCTAAATCTGCAAACTCAAACGTGGCAAAACGTAAAAAATTTTCTGCCTTCCGAAACAGTTTTGAGCATTACAGGCGACAGCGAAAACATTTATTTCGGCACAACAAACGGCGTCGCACAAATTGAAAAAAGTTATTTTCACGAGGAAAAATGAAGATTTTTAACGCAAACACGCAGAAACGAAAAGACGCAAAATTTTACTTTTTACTTTTTACATTTTACTTTTTACTCTCGGCTTCGCCGTTGGCGCAATCGGGCGTTTTGATTCCGACGAACGAAAACAAGCCGAATCCGCAGACGCTTTCCCTTTCCGTAATGAATGTCGAAATTTTGATCGATAACGGTCGTGCAACCGTTAAAGTTTTGCAGATTTTTGAAAATCACACCGCGCAAACGCTTGAAGGCAAATATGTTTTCGCGCTTCCGAATAAATCCTCGATCGCGGATTTTGCCGTTTGGGACAACGATTTGCGAATTCCCGGCGTGATGATGGAACGCCGCCGCGCAAATCGAATCTATGAATCGATCAAAGCCAAACAGATCGATCCCGGCATTTTGCAAACGACCGATTCGACAGAAAGCGCAAGTGGTTTTTCCGCTAAAATTTTTCCGATAAATTCATTCGGCACAAAGCGTCTGGAGATGGAATATACCGAAGATTTGACGGTCGAAAACCTAATTTCCCACTTCACATTTCCGCTCAAACCTTCTTACGGCGAAGTGCAAATTGTTGGCGAATTTAATTTGCGGATTCGCGTTTTAAACGATTTCGGTTTTTCACCGATTTCGTCTGAAAATGCGGCTTATCCGCTTCAAATTTCAAAGTCTGAAACGAACGAATTTATTGGCGAATTTCACGCTCGAAACATCGAATTTAAAGACGATTTCTCATTTGATTATCAGATAAATGCGAACGAAAACACGCTTTCGGTCATTGCTTTTCGTGCGCCGGAAATATTTTCGGTTTATGATCTGCGCGACCCGAATTCGGCAGTAAAATCGCCTGACGGATTTTTTCAAGCAAGCACGATCTTCGCCCGAAATCCGTCTGCCGAAACGCCGCCGAAACGAGTTGTTTTGCTTCTCGACACATCGCTTTCGATGTATGGCGACAAATTGGCGCGAGCCGTCGAAGCCGTCGATTTTTTCCTTCATAATCTTACGCCGAATGACGAATTCAACTTAATTTTATTTAATGATACGATTTCGCCTTTCGCGGCAAAACCTCTTTCGGCAACGCCAGAAAAGATTGAAAATGCTCTGCAATTTGTCAAAAATTCAGGCTTAAGCGGCGGCACAAATCTGAAAATCGCGCTTGAAAAAGCCGTCGGACAATTTCCAAATACCGAAAGCCAGATCGTTTTGATCTCTGACGCAAATCCGACGATTGAAACGACGAAAACTACCGAATTTGAAAAGATTTTTATCGGACAAAACGCAAAACTTTACGCATTTTCCATCGGCGCAGACGCGAACGAATCACTTTTGCAAAACTTGTGCGAAAAAACTCACGGCGCATTTGAAACGGCGCGTGAGACAGAAGACATTGGATTGAAATTAAAACTTTTTCTCGAAAAAATCGGCACCGCAGATATCGAAAATTTACAAATCGAAGCATCGGAAAACCTTTACGATATTTATCCGAGCGGCGAAAATTCGTTTTTCGGTTCAGCATTTTCGTTTGTCGGACGTTATCGAAAACCGCAAACGCAAATCTTTAATTTTTCCGCAAATTACGGCGCGGAATCGATAAATCTTTCGCGCGAAATTTCCCTGCCCGAATTTGATGAAACACATCTTTTCTTGCCGAGAGTTTGGGCGCGGGCGCGTGTTAATGCGCTTTTACAAGCGATGAATCGGGACGGCGAGCGCGAAGATTTTATCGAAGAAATCATTCGTCTCTCTGAAAAATACAAATTCGTTACGCCTTACACGGCTTTTGTTGCCGCGCCGCGTGCTTTGCTTCGTCCGCGTTTGATTCAGCCCGGCGATCCGGTAATTCGTGTCAAAACCGACGAATCTGTCAAAGAAGTTTTCGCCGTTTTGCCTTTTGGTGAAACGCTTTCATTGCAATATTTAGAAGAAGAAAAAGTTTGGCAAACACGATTTCTTGCGCCTGTTTGGATGACTGACGGAAGTTACAAATGCCGTCTGCTTTTAACGGATAAAAACGGCAACGGTTATGAAGAAGAAAAGACTTTTGTCGTGGACAGCCGTGCGCCGCGTGTAAAAATCAATCTTGAAAAAAATTCTTTCAATGCGGGCGAGACAATCAATCTCAAAGTTTCCGCCGATAGCGACACAAACCGTTTGACAGCAAGAATTTACAGCGCAAAACCGGTGCAATTATTTTGGTCGAACGCAGAAAAATCAAACGTCGGTAAATTGCAAATTCCGTCTGAATTGGCTTCCGGCAAATACGTTTTAACCGTTACGGCGGAAGATTTCGCACACAATCAAACAACAGAAGAAATTCAAATCGAGGTGTTTGAGAAATGATTTTTTTTAACATAAAGATTTTAATAAAACAGTTTTGCTGCTTTGCCTCTTCGCGCTTTCGGGTTAAATTTCTTCTCTTTTCGATGACATTGATTTTGCTTTTCTTTGTTGATTTCAAACCTACAAAAATTTCCGCCGAAGATGTGCAGAGCGAAATTGAAAAAGCAGTTTATACGCGGCAAGAATTTTTCGGAAGTGAAGCAATCGTGCGCCTTCCGACAGCAAATGTGCGTGAAAACTTGGCGAAACTTGCGGAAATTCAACCTGATAATTTACAGATTTTGCAACAACTTGCCGATGCGGAAGAAAAACTCGAACGATTTGATGAAGCGGAAAAAATCTTAATTCGTTTGGCAGAATTTGACGCAAAACAATTGGAAAATCTCGCCGTATTTTACGAACGCCGCGCGGAGTTTGCGAAACAAGCCGAAGTTTTGCGGAAGATTCTTTTTTCAACTGACACAAAATATCGCGCTGATGTTTTTGAACGATTGATAAATTTGGCGCGGATTCATGATTTGAAAACTTATCTGAGTCGTGATTTTTTTGACTCGATTGTTAAGGAAAATTCGAATCTTTATGCAATTTTCGCAAAGTTGATCGACAATTTGGTGCAGGAAAAAAATTATTCGGAAGCCTTAAAATTTGTGCGTCAGGCAAAGGCGCAATTTCCCGCGCAGAGCGATATTTTACTTGAAAAAGAAATCGAAATTTTGCTCGCCACAAATCAAACTCAAGAAGCAGAAACCGTTTATCGAGAAGCATTTAATCCATTTTGGTCAGACGATGAAGCGGAGAAATTTTATTATTTTTTGGACGATCAAAATCAGCTTCGGAAATACGGCACAGAAATCAAAAACCGTTTCAAAAAAGATCCGGCGGACACGGACGCGGCTTTGCGTTTGATACAATATCGCCAATTTGATTACGAATATGACAACGATGAAATCGCTCCAATAATTTTGCATCTCGAACAAGCAAAAACGTCTTGGACAACAGAAGAACTTTCGACAATTTCGCGGATTTTACTGCAAAAAGAAGAATTGGAAATTGCTTCGCGTTTTCTTTACACGCTTTTTTTGCGGGAAGATTTTAAGCAGAATTCACCGCTTCGCGCCAAGGTTTTATATCAACTTTTTCGCACTTTTTCCGATGCCGAAAATCATAAATTACCGCTTGCAAAAGGCGATCTGCGTTTTTACGAAGATGTCGCCAAAGCCGACACAAATCCGGGCATTGCAACCGGAATTTTGTCTCTGATTTTTTCAGACACAAATCCGCGAAAAAAATTTGACGAACAAGAAGCAAAAACGACAAAATTTTTCAATCGCGCGGCGGCGTATCGGATTTTTGAAGAATATAAAACAGAGTTTCCGACTTCGCCAGAACTCGCGCAGATGTATCTCGACATCGTGCGAATTTACACAGCAGAAAAGGAAACTAAAATTGCCGAAAATGTTTTGACTGAATTTGCCGAAAGATACGAGAATTCAACGAGTTACGCCGATGTTGCAATTAAACTTGCCGACGCTTTTGCCGCCGTCAAACGAACGGAGAAAGAACGCGAAATTTATCAAAAAGTTTTAGATTTTTTAGGTAAAACCGATAAACCGAAATTTGCGCGAACGGACGAAATTTCCTACGGCGAAGTGTTGGAAAAATTTGTTGCATCGTTTGCCAAAGAGAAGAAAACGGCAGAAATTCTTGCACTTTATTCGAGCGAGATCGAAAAATATCCGACGGAAGAAATGCTTTACGAACACAGACTTAGCCAACTTGAAAAGACGAATCTGACCACCGAAAAATTGCAAATTTATAAGACGGCGTTGGCACGTTTTCCGACCGAAAATTGGCGCGATAAATTAGCGCGTTTCTTCTTGCGCGAAAATCGCAAAGACGAATTTGTCGAGTTTTCTGAAGACTTAACCGCTAAATTGGGCGATACGGAGGTTCAAGAATATCTTTCGGAATTTATGCAAGGAAAAATTTCCGCCGCCGAATTTGATAAAAATTTGTATCTCAAACTTTACCGATCAGCACATTCGCGTTTTCCTCATAACTTATTTTTCGTCAAAGGTTTACTCGATTTTTACAAGACAAATAAACGCGAAGATGATTGGCGAAAACTTGCGGCGGAATATTATTTTGAATCTCCGGAAGTTCGCGAAAACTTCTTAAATCATCTCGCACAAAACAACAAATTACGCGAATATTTAGCAAATGCGAACGGCGAAAATACAATTTACGAACTTTTTCGCGCCGATGTTTTTGTGCGTCTTTCGGATTTTGAAAACGCGATCGCGTCATTTCGGAAATTGAACTCACAATACCCGCACGAAGCGCAATTTACGGAACGCATTATAAATTTGACGCGTTCTTTCGGGCAAAAAGATCGTAATTTTTTGTCTGAATCTTCGGAAATTTCAACCTCAAACGCCAACTATTTTCCGTCTTCAGCCGAACATCGAACACGAAGCGGCGAACTGCAAGCCGAACTCGGAAATTACGAAAAAGCGCGTGAAGAATGGGCAAAATTGATCGAAACGAGCGCAGGCACAAAGGAAATCTATCTCGAAACGGCGACGGTTCAATGGGATTATTTTCAATATTCCGACGCGCTCGGAACGATTGAAAAATTGCGCGAAAAATTTGCTGATAAAACACTTTACGCATTTGAATCAGGCGCGATTTTTGAATCGCAAAATGAAGAAACAAAAGCACTTAGCGAATATATCAAAGCACTCGGTGACGACGGGCAAAAAGAACGCGCAAGAAAAAGATTGGTGAAATTATTTAATCGCAAAAAAGATTTATTGCAAAAGATTGATTCGGCGTTTCAATCGGAAAAAAACCGTCACAAAAATCACTCGTTTTTATCACTCGGTTACGCTGAATTTTTGACGGAAATTAAGCAAACGGACGAAGCCGAAAAGATTTTAGCTTCAACAACTCGGCAAACATCGGACACAAAATTTCTCGAAGCAGCGCGGGATTTTTATCAATCAACAGACAATGCCGACGGCGAGCAAATTGTTTTTAAAAGATTGGCTGAAACGGCAAAAAATCCGCAACAAAAAATTGAATTTGAGTTCGAGCTTGCCGAAGCTTTTGAGGAAAATAATCAACGCGACGGAGCGAAAAATGTTTTGACAAATCTTGTTCGCACATTCCCGAAAAATTTCGGCGTTGTGTGCGAAACATCCGATTTTTATTGGCGTTTGGGTTTTGAAAATGAAGCGGTCGGAGTTTTGAAAAACGCTTTGCCGAAGAGCGTCGGTAAATATCGAAATCGAATTTCAGAAAAACTAGTTTCACGCTTGATGCGCCAAAATCGGCTCGATGAAGCGGAAACAATTTTGCTGGAGCTTCACGCACAAAATAAAACGAGTAAGGAAATTTTCCACGAACTTTCAAAGGTTTTAGTGCAAACGAAAAAGCCTGATTTACTGCGAAAAGTTTTTAATGAAACGATTTCCGAACTAAAAAAATCGAACGCGGACACGCGCGAAATTGATTATGATATCACCGAACTCCGTGCGCCAATGATCGACGCATTTACGCGGCTTGGCGATTATCGTTCAGCAGTTTTTGAACATATCGAAATCATCAATCGCGAACCTGATTCAAAAGAATTTACTGAAAACGCGATCGCCTACGTTCAGCGTTACGGCGGTGCAGATATTATGCTCGAATATTACCTGAAATTATCGGCGGAAAGTTTCAAAAATTATCGTTGGAATGTTGTTTTAGCAAGGATTTATGCGGCAAATAATGATTTGGAAAATGCCGTCAAAAACTATCAAACGGCAATAATAAATCAGCCCGAAATGTCTGAACTTTATCTGGCGATCGCTGAAATCGAGACGCAAAGAAACAACTTTGACGCGGCGATAAAAAACATTGACGAAGTTTTGACTTTGACGAATGATGCGCCGGAATTTGTCAAAAAGAAAATTGAAATTTTGAAAAAAGCCGGACGTTTTTCGGAAATTGAAACGGAAAAAGCAAAATTACCGCTCGAAATCGAACCGAAAATTACTACTGACGAATTTTCCGAAGCGCGAAAATTAAACGCGGACGAAAAGGAAAAAGCGCGTCAGCTTTACCGCGAAGGTTTTGCTAAATTGTTGGAAGATCCGATTGGGATTGAAATAAAATCGGCTAATATTGTCGCGTTTGTCGAAGCCGTGCGCGAGGAAGAATCGCTTGATAAAATCTCTGAAAAACTTTGGAATTTACGCGAAAAGCTAATAAAAATTATTGATGAAACCGACGGCAAAAACTCCGGCGAAGCGCGAAAACGTTTGGCTATTTTGGACGGCGCGTTTATAGATTCGGTCGGCGAAATTGCAAAAACTGTCGGAACTGACGAAGAACTTTCCAATTTGCACATGGATTTGGAAAGACGCGTGTCACAAATTTTGCCTTCATCTAACGCGCATCAAACTGCTTCATTGATTCAAAATCTGAGCCGCCGCGCCGGATTTGGCGATTTGGAAGAAATGATATTGATTAGAAACTTGGATAAAATCGGGTCCGACAAACAAACGCATCTGCAAAATCTCATCAATTTTTACAATGAACGCGGCGCGTATCAGAAGATTTTTGAGTTGTTGGAAAATCACGAAATCGAAAATTTGCCGCTCAAAGCTGAAATTGTAAAACTTATCGGCAACCGCGAAAAAGAGATCGAAATTTTGCGCCGAATTTATTGGAAATCGTCGGAAAAGTTTGCTGAAACAAACGATGAAAATGTTTCGCGTTTTCTGGAAATTCTTTACGGTGAAAACCGCGAAGAATTGCAGTTGTTGACAACTAAATCTTCCGTTTATCAAATTCAATTAATTAATTTTCTGCTTGCAAAAGGCGAGCGCGAATTGGCTCACACGGCTATTGAAAATTCCGCTTTTTCGGTCGCTTGGAAAGTTTCGCGCCACGCGGAAACGTCGCTGGCTTTGCGCGAATTTGACGAAAATGCGGAATGTTATTTTTGCGCGGCTTTGCGGCTTGATTCGATCGGAAATCTGATAAATCAAACGCCCGACAAGAAAAGTTTTTTGATAAATGATGATTGGTTTCGGCTTTCGCGCAAATATGGCGAATGGCTTTTTGAGAAGAAAACCGAACCGATTTTGGCGAAAAAATATTTGCCGGCAATGACCGAAAATCAACCGCAAAATCCGGCGCAGCAGTTTAATCTCGGCGAATTTTATCTGCAAAAACGCGAGTTTCCGAAGGCAATCGAACATCTGCGTTTAGCGATTGAAATTGAAAATTTGCTAGTTGATGATACAACGAAAACAATAACGCTCGGCGCGGCTTATTTTTTATCGGGCGATAAAAATTCGGCGGAGGAAATTTGGCAAAAAGTAATTGATGACGATGATCTCGAAACAGGTTTGATTTATTTTCAAGTGTTGCAAAAACACGGCTTAGCTGTGCAAGCGCGTGAAAAATTGCCGCCGATTTTGATCGAATTCTTGAAAGATGCAAATGCCGAAAATTCCGAAGTTTTTCAAACATTAATTCGCGCCGTTTCTGTGTCTTTTGAAAGTGAATCGGAAAAATCAATGTATTTTCGCGCAATTTTAGAAAAACGTCCGACCGATAAATCGTTGGCAAAAATGTTGCTGAACGAAAATTTGATCGAAAAAAATCACCAAAGCGAATTTTACGAATTGCTTATCGAACGCGCAGAAAACTGGAGCGAAGAATCGGATTATGAATTTCAAGCAATATCCGAACGCATTTTTTCGCGTCAAGATGCGGAATCGGTTTTAGAACAAGAAAAGAACTTTGAAGTTGATGAACCTGAAAGTGAAAGATTTGAGTGGCGAAAAAAATATTTGGATTTTCTGATCGGACAGCGTGAAAATGAACGTGCGAAAAGACTTATCGCGGAAATAGAAAATGACTTGAACGGTCGTTTTGCGCATCCGGCGTGGCTTCGTCTGACAAAAATTAATGTTGATTTACAAGTCGGAATTTTTGATTTCGAGGAAGTGCAAAGATTTGTCGGAATTAAAGTTAGCGATTCGGCAACGGAAATAATTTTGCCGAGCATCGAGCGTTTTAATGAAGTTTTGAAAATTTTACGCAACGAAAACCGCGAAGATTTGGCAACGCAGATTTCAGAAACATTTTTCGCGCGAAATCTTGCGCTCGGTCAAAATAATGCGGCAAATTTTGGCGGATTTTCACGCGCTTTGTTTCAAAAACGCGACGCGAAAACAGCTTTGCGCGTTTTGCATTTGATGTCGGACGCAAGCGAAACAGCTTTGGCGGAAATTGCCGCGCTCGAAATTATTAAAACATTACGCACGGACGCAATAAAATTCCCTAAAATAAATTCATCGATCTTCATTTCACAAACTGACGCGTTAAAGATTTCAGCCGAAATTGCCTCTGAGTTTGGCGAAATTGACGAAGCCATTCTTTTTCGTCGCAGATTATTCGAGAAAAACGCGGCGGATTTTATGAATAAAATTGAACTT
>Ga0209480_10002461_pt1 | contig 12664 bp, 10 predicted proteins | sample JI61114C2DNA_FD_187501 | JGI IMG/M metagenome (GOLD analysis project Ga0209480, IMG submission 187501) | Wastewater effluent complex algal communities from Wisconsin, to seasonally profile nutrient transformation and Carbon sequestration -... | ecosystem: Engineered > WWTP > Effluent > Algae...
GAGGGCGAGCGTGGCGCGCGGAGCGATCAGGGCGAGGCGCGCCGCGCCGCCGGCGATGCGCGCCCCATACGCGTCTTGCAGCCCGTCGGGGACCTGCACCTTGTAGGTGGTGCCGGGCACGAACTGGCCCTCGATGAGGAGGTCCCGGCTGCCCTCTCCGTAGTCATAGAGGCCCTGGATCTTCAGGTCCTTCGGCCGCGGGCTGACCTCGATCTTGCGCGCCTCCCTGGCCTCGACGGGGTTGCGCAGGCGCAGCTCGATCGGCTCGAGGCCGCAGGGATCGGCGGGGTCGCAGTTCATGGCCACGATCGCCTGCGGGCCGTGGGTGCGAAAGACCATCGACCACGGCGTGTCGAGCGGCAGCGGGCCCTCCTCGGCGAGGAGGCCGGCGCTGACGGAGACCTCGATCTCGCTGGCGTCCGGCCACAGCCCGCGCGGCTGCACCGCGAAGACCCGCTCATCGTCCGCGTCGTCGTAGAAGCTGTGCTCCTCGAGCTCGGCCTTCGTCGGCGTCCGCACGCGCACCGCCACCGGCACCCCCGCCGAGCGGGCGCCGGCCTTGCGATCCACGAAGGGTCGCGCGACGGCGCGCAGGTGCGCCTGGGCCTGCTCGAGCGCGACCGGGCGATCGAACGCGACGAGCACGATCAGGTCGCGGCGCTGAGCCTCGACCCCGTCATAGAGGTCCGCGCCAGCCCGCTCGTGCAAGGCCTCCGAGCGCGGCGCGGAGCTGCGCACCATGGGCCGCGGGGTCTCGAAGGTCCAGGTGAGCGGCTGCTCGAAGCGCTGGCCGTCGAGGCCGACGACGGCGCCAGTGAAGCGCACGGTGTAGCGGTGTCCCGGCCGCGGCGCGCGCACGGCCTTGAAGACGAGCAGCTCGGGCGACCGCCATTCGGCGTGACCGGGCAGCGGCGGATCGATCGTGAAGCCGGCCGTGACGCCCGCGGGATCGAGGAGGCCGAGCTCGACCACCGGCTGGTTGAAGCGCAGGTGGATCTCACCGTCGCCGTCGCTGCGACCCTGCGGCCCGTAATCGACGACCTCGAGCGCGGCCGCCGGGCCCGGCCTCGGCGGCGCACCCGGCCCGACCGCCGCCGGGTCGAAGGGCGCCAGCGCGGCCACGGCGGTCGGCATGCCGGGCGAGGGCGCGCCCGGACCGCGCCCGTGACAGCCGACGAGCAGCGACGCGGCCACGGCCACCGTCGAGAGCGTGCGAGCGGGGCGGCGGACGTTTCGCGGCATGGCAGCTCCAGAGCATGCCCCGAAGTCACGGACCCCAGGGCGCGACATGGACCGCCCGCGCGCCGAAAAGTTCCGGCGCCCGCCAGGCCGCGCGAAGCCCCCGACGCGCCTGCACGGGCCTTCAGCGCCCGAGCTGCGCCTGGACCCGGGCGAGGTTGCTGCCGTACAGCGGCTGCCGGGGATCGATCGCCTGCGCCCGCGCGAACGCGGCCGCGGCCGGCTCGAGCTCGCCGCGGGCCTCGAGCACGATCCCGAGGTTGTTGTGCGCCTCGGCGAGGTCGTCGTCGAGCGCGATGGCCTTGCGGTAGTGGGTGATCGCGCCGCTCATGTCACCGTGCTTGCGCAGGGCGTTGGCGAGGACGAGGTGGGGCCGGGCCTCGGTCGGCGCGAGCGCGGCGGCCCGCTGCAGCAGGGGCAGCGCCCGGGGGACCGCGCCGGTCGCCATCAGCACGATGCCGAGCTCGACGTTGGCCTTCACGTGATCGGGCTGGTGCTTCAGCGCCTGCTCGTAGGCCGAGATCGCGGCGGCCGACTCGCCGAGCAGCTGACGAAACGCCCCGAGGTTGGCCGCCGTCTCGGCGTCGTCGGGCGCCTTCGCCAGCGTGCGCTCGAGCTGCTCGGCCTGGCCCATCAGCCACTTGCGACGAAACGCCTCGTCGAGCGCCCCGATGTTGCGCGGGTCCTCGGGCTCGACCTCGAGGATGAGCTCGGCCATCTCGTCGGTGGAGGCCGGGCCGTACACGACCCGCCGCGGCGGCGAGAACTGGTTGTTGGGGTTGTGCGCGGAGTTGTCGAAGCGCCAATCCATGTGGATCGTGCTGCCCCGCGGCAGCCGCAGCGGCCGGGCCAGGCGGTACTGGTCCTGCCAGTCGAAGTCCCAGTCGTCGATGGCGATCAGCGGTCGACGCGAGCCGTCGGGCAGCGTGGCCCAGGCCTCGACGCTCTTGCCGAGGTAATGCGCGTGCGGGTACACGCTGGTGATCGCGACGTCGACGGGCATCGTGTACTCGTCGCGCACGTGCACGTCGCTGGCGCCCGGCGCCAGGTCGATGTCGCGGTTGACCAGCTCCATCGCCAGCGCCGGCCGGGTCGCGGGGCGGTCGGCGAAGTACAGGCCGATCCTCGCCGTCACCGCCTCGACCTTGCCCGAGGGCCGCAGGTGCAGCTGCAGGACCAGGTCCGAGCCGCCGAACAGCCGCCACGAGCGGGCGTCGGAGCCGGGGTCCGGGAGCTTGCCGGGGGTGTAGCCGAGGAAGCGCCCGTCGGGCATCAGCGCGCCCGCGAACACCATGCCGTCGAAGCCCGGCGCCGGATCCTCGGCGTCGAGGCGGCGCACGCTGCCGCCGAGGTCGACCCGCAGCACCCCGTGGTGCACCACCTTCGGATCGGCGGGCCGGATCTCGAGGGCCCGCACGTGGCGCAGCGGCCCCGGCGGGACCGGGATCACGAAGTTGCGGTAGACGTCCTTGCCGTCGGCGGGCAGCTCGAAGGCCGCGCCGGTGTCGAGCACCAGATCCGGCGCGCCGAGCTGCCAGCCCGCGCGAAACTCCGGCGCCGCCGGAGCCCGCGACAGATCGCCCGCAGGAGCCCCCTGCGCCGCCCAGCGCGCCAGCGTGCCGCGCGTCGGCTCGTCCAGGCGGCGCGCACCGACGAACTCGCCGTGGCCCGCCCGCGGCAACCACGGCGGCATGTAGCCGCTGGCGGTCACCTCGGCGATCTGGGCGGCGTGATCACGCACGTCGTCGTGGCTGGTCAGGGCGAAGGGCGCCGGGCCGCCGGCGTGGTGACACACCGCGCAGTGCTCGTACACGATCGCCGCGACGTCACCGGCGAAGGTCGGCTCGGCGGGCACGGCCGAGGCCGCGACCGGCGGGGCCATCGTCGGCTGGGCAGCGCTCTTCGCCGGCGGATCACCGCCGCAGGCGACGAGCAGCAGCGTGAGCGCGAGGCCGGGAGTCGCCGGGCTTCGCGCGCCGCGCATGCTTCGCTGCCGCGCGGACCCCCTGACGCTCATGCTTCGCTGCCTGACGCTCATGCTTCGCTGCCTCTCATCGCCGCTCCGAGGTCTGACACTCGCTCGCCCCGCGCTCACCGCAGGTCCGCGATATAACACCCGATCGCGGGCCCTTGCGCCGGCCGGGGCGGGTCGCCGCGCAGCACCGCCTCGACCGCGTCGTGCAGCTCGTGCGCGCTGGCCTCTGGGCGGATCTTTCCGAAGCCCTGCACGCGATCGTCGATGCGACCGTGATAGGCCGGCGCCGCCGCCCCGGGCCCGAACACGGCCGCCTCGGGCGTGACACGGGCCCCCGCGCGGGCGACCAGCAGGTGCCCCGGGTCGCGCAGCGTCGGCAGGTCCAGCGCGAACTCGGCCTGATGGGCGCGGATGGCCGCGGGGTCACGCCCGAGGTCGGGATAGACCAGCCACATGCGCACGCCGCTGGCCGCCCAGGTCCCGGCCAGCGCGCGCAGCGTCGGCGCATAACGGTTCGAGATCGGACAGTGCGTCGAGACGAACACCAGCACGGTGGCCGCGGCCGCGCCGGCCAGCGGCTCGACGGGCTCGCCCTGCAGGTCGACCACCGTGGTCGCCGCGACCGGCGTCGACGCGGGCCCCTCGACACACGCCGCCAGCAGCAGCCCCGCCAGCGACCAGGTGCGCGCTCGCATCACCCGCGCAGCGTATCAGGTCCGGGCGCTTCGACGGCACCCTTCGCACGACCCGTCGCCCCGACGCGCTCCTGCGCGCGCCGGGCGTCGTCACCGCCGACCGCGCGACCGCGCGACCGACTATGCCCACGCGATCGACTGTAGGCCGGGCGCGCCGTCCGGCGTTATCGTGACATCGTGTCCACACCGCGCCTCGCTCCCCTCGTCCTCCTCCTGCTCGCCGCCTGCGCCGGGTGGGACAGCGCCACCCCGTCCCACGCGCCGCCGCCGGTCGATGGCCCGACGCCGTCGCACTACGTGCCGCCGCTGCCGGTCGACCCGACGGGCGCAGAGACGCCGCCGCCCGAGGCCCCTGGCCGCGATTTCCGGGTCGCCGTCGCCTCGGTCCAGCTGCGCAGCGACTGCCCCGACCCGGTCGCGGCCCCATCCTCGCCCTCCTCGCCATCCGCGCCATCCTCGCCCTCCGCGGCCAGCGAGCTGCCCCCGGACCCCGCGAGCGCCGGGGAGCGCTCGATGCGTCCGGGCGACTCGGACCGGCACATGTGCACGCAGTCGATGGTGCAGCTGGCGGTGAGCAGCGAGTTCGCCGGCCAATTTCGGGTCGAGGCGGTCCGTGTGCTCGACCCGGCGACCCGGCGCGTGGCGGGGAGCTCGACGCTGCGTCTGCCGACGCAGTGGACGGCCGGCGCCAGCAGCTACACGCCGTGGGACGCGCGGGTGGTCCCCGGGGTCGAGCTCAAGATCAGCTACAAGCTCGGCAACCTCGACCTGTCGCGGGCGAGCGAGCTGGTCGGCCCGGCCTTCAACCCCTTCGGGGGCCCGTACATCCTCGAGCTCGACGTCGCCATCGACGGGGTGCGCAAGACGATCCTCTCCCCCGAGTTCCGGCACGAGCCGGCGGACATCATGGTGACCTGATCACAGGCCCAGGCCGACGTTCTCGGCGGCGTAGCGCTCGAACAGCGCCTCGATCTCGATCCGTCCGTCCGGCAGATCGAGCGCCGCCGCCGTCTCCTCGGCGCCGCGCTCGAGCGTGAACACGAACGCGCCAGCCGCCTCGTCGATCGTGTAGCCCACACGCGCGCCCCACTCCGTCACCCGCGCCGCCGCGCCCCCGGAGCTGCTCTCCCCGCTCGCTCCTTGGGCGCCGCTCGAGCCGTCGTCCTCGAAGTCCTCCGCGTCCGCGTGCTCCCACGCGCCGAGCGGGACCTGGGCGCACGCGACGTCTCCGCCCTCCGGCGCCGCCACGAACCGGCACATCAGCAGCTCACTGTGATCGGAGCTCGAGATCTCGTTGCTGCTCTCCACGTGCTGACAGTCGCCGCGGCCCCAGGAATCGAGCGAGAACAGCACCAGCGTGCCGAGCCGCGACGGGTGAGCGCTTACGAAGTGGAAGCTCGCGCTGCTGCGAAAGTACGTCACGGTCCGGTCGTCGTAGCCGAGCACCCCGAGCGGGAACAGCTGGCCCTGGCGGTCGAGCACCACGTATTGCACGTCCGCGAACACCTCGACGTCGCCGTCGTCGCGCTCGCCCGGATCGAGGTGCACGGTGTGCACCACGAACTCGCCCGCGTCGCGGCGATCGAGGCTCGTGACCTCGAGCTTGTTCGCGGCGCCGTACTCGCTGGCCAGCGCGCGCACGTCCTTCTGACGGGCGACCCGACCGGTCTGGCAGCGGAAGTTCGTCGCCTTCACCGCGGCCTCGAGCGCCTTGCGCTTGCGCGTCACCGTGCCGTTGGTGCGCAGCGCCTCCGAGCGGCGCAGCGCGCAGATCGCCTCCCCGAGCGCACCACCGGCCTCGTGGACCAGCGCGAGGTTGTAGAGGCACATCGCCCGGCTGCTCCGCCCGGGGCGGGTGTTGTCGCGGCTCAGCGCCGCGATCCCCTGACGCAGCAGCGCCTCCGCGCGCGCCCCACGTCCGGCGTGGTGCGCCAGATAACCGGCCTCGCACAGCAAGCCGCCGTCGCTCTGCACGGTCTGGACGATCGGCTCGAGCAGCGCCCAAGCGCCCGCATAGTCGCGCGCGCGAAACCGCAGGCGGGCCTCGGCGAGCGCCAGCAGCTCCGGCCGCACCGGCGGCGCGACGCTCGGCGTCGGCACGTCGACGGGCTCGGGCGCCGCGACGGGCTCCGGCACGACGACCGCCGCGGGCACCACCGCCGCCGCATCGCCCGCCGGCGCGCTCGCGGTGCACGCCGCGAGGACGAGCCCACACCACACCCGCAACGCAGCGACGACCGGGCCCATGACCATGATGAGACCCGGAGCGCGGCGTCCCTGTCAATCGATCCGCGGCGCCGCGGCGGATCGAGCCCGACCGCCGCGCCACGGCTCCGCCCTCACGCGGCCGAGGTCTCGGGCCAGCAGCGATCCGCCCACGCCCCGACCGCCGCCCAGTCGAGGACCGGCGTGGCCCAGGCCGGCGCCGGCCGGTCCTGCTCGCCGAACAGCAGGCGGTCGCGGACGATGCCGTCGAGGTGGACCAGCACGTCCACGCGGTCGTCGATCATCGCCGTGAGCCGCAGCTCGCGCGCGTGCACGGCCTTCTCCGGGCGCTTGAGGCAGAAGCGCAGGTGGCTGCGATGCATGCCCGTGCGCGCCCAGAACTCGTGATGGTCGAGCCAGGCCCGGGTCTTCGCCTGGACCCCGGGCCCGCACTTGGACACCAGCCAGGCGTGGCCGTCCGTGCGGGCCACCAGCGCCGCGACCCCATCGAGGGCGCCCGGCGCGGGTGGCGTGTGCAGCGCGTCCGCGAGGCGAGACCCGAGGAAGCTGGTGTCGGCCCGTCCGTTGAGGACGGGCCCGATGATGACGCGGCCGATGTCGATTCCGATGCGATACATGCCAGCAAATTGCGGCCGCCGAGCATCCATGTACACGATTGCTTTTGGATGGTAACTTCAAAAAATGGATGCAACGCAGCTCCGCCTGGACTGGCTCCGCGCCTTCCTGGCCGTGATCGAGACCGGCGGCTTCACGGCCGCCGCGGCGCGCCTGCACGCGTCGCAGCCGGCCCTGCACACCCAGGTCAAGCAGCTCGCGGCCTGGGCCGGGCCGCTCTACCGCTTCGAGGGTCGCAAGCTGCGGCTGACCCCGCGCGGCGAGCAGGTCGAGGTGCTCGCGCGCGACGTGCTCGCCGCGATCGACCGCTTCGCGGCGCATGAGGCCGGCGCGGCGGCGACGACCCCGGTGCTCAGCGCCGGGCGAGCGCTGCAGCTCTATCTCCTCGGCCAGGCGCTGCGCGGCTGGAGGTCCCCGCTCTCGCTGCGCACCGAGGACCGGGCGGCCACGACCGAGGCCGTGCGCAGCGGCCGTGCGCACCTCGGGCTGACCTCGCTGCTCGAGGCCGACGCGCAGCTGGTGAGCGTGCTGGTGCTCGAGGTCGGACAGGTGGCGGTGGTCCCGGACGGCGACGCGCTGGCGCGGCGCCGGCGGCTGCGGGTGCGCGAGCTCGCCGGTCGCCCGCTGATCCTCCCGCCGGCGCCGCGCAGCCACCGGGCGACGCTGGCGGCGGCGCTGGGCGGGGAGCTGCGGGTCGCCGTCGAGGTCGACGGCTGGGAGTTGATGACGCACTACGCGGCGCTCGGCCTCGGGCTGACGGTCGTCAACGCGTACATCCCCGCCCCGCCCGGCACGGTCGCGGTGCCGATCATCGACCTGCCGCCGCTGCGGGTGCACCTGGTCAAGCGACGCGGCGCCCCGGCGATCCCCGAGGTCATCGCGCTCGAGGCCCACCTGAGCCGGCACCTGAGCCGACGCCAGACCGCGGCCTCCTGACGCTACTCGTCGCGCAGCCGATAGCCGACGCCGGCCTCCGTCATAAACCAGCGCGGCCTCGTCGGGTCGGCCTCGAGCTTCTGTCGGAGCTGGACCATGAAGACCCGCAAGTAGTGGGTGTGCTCGACGGAGGCGGGTCCCCAGACCTCGAGCATGAGCTGGCGGTAGGTCACGACCGTGCCGGCATGGCGAGCGAGCGCGCTCAGCAGCTTGTATTCGTGGGGCGTGAGGCGGACCGGGACATCGCCGCGATGGACCTCGCGGCGGGCGAGGTCGAGGCGGATGTCGCCGAAGCGGAGCACCGGCTCGCCGGGCTCCGGCGAGACGCGGGCGGCGCGACGCAGCGCCGCCCGCAGCCGCGCGAGCAGCTCCGCGACCCCGAAGGGCTTGATCAGGTAGTCGTCCGCGCCGGCGTCGAGCGCCTGGACCTTGTCGACCTCCTGACCGCGGGCCGACAGCACGATGATCGGCGCCGCCGTCCAGGTGCGAAGCGTACGGGTGACGTCGATGCCGTCCCCGTCGGGGAGCCCCAGGTCGAGCAGGAACAGGTCGGGGTTGCGGGTCCTGGCCTGCTGGAGGCCGCTCGCCGCCGTCTCCGCCTCGACCAGCCGATAGCCCTCGGCGTGGAGCGTCGGTCGGAGGAAGCGGCGGACCTGCGGCTCGTCCTCGATCAGCAGGATCAACGGGCTGGGGCTGTTCACGTCGCGGACTCCGGCACGGTCGCCGCGACCTCGTCGGGCAACGGGGGCGGCGCGTCCCCCCGCGGGAAGGTCACGCGAAACACCGCGCCGCCGCCAGGCCGATGACCGGCCGCGATGCGGGCCCCGTGAGCCGTGGCGACCGCGCGACAGATCGCCAGCCCCAGGCCGACCCCGCCGCTCGCGCCGCCCTGGGCCGCGCGGTAGAACTTCTCGAAGATCCGGTCCTCGGAGCCGCTCGGGATCCCGGGCCCGTGATCGGCGACCTCGAGGATCACGTCATCACCGACGAGCTCCGCCCGGATCTCGATGGGACCGCCGCCGCCGTACTTGATGGCGTTCTCGATCAGGTTGACGAGCAGCTGCTCGACCAGCACCGCGTCCAGCAGCAGCAGCGGCAGGCCGCCGGCGATCGTGACTCGAAGGTCGCGCGCGCCCAGCTGCGCCTCGAGGTAGCCGAGCACCGCCCCGATCGGCTCCTCGATCGGCGTCCACTCCCTGCGCAGCGCGAGGGTCCCCGACTCGAGCCGCGTCATGTCCAGCAGATTGGCGACCAGGCGCCCGAGGCGGGTCGCCTCCTCGTAGATCGCCTGCAGCAGGTCGCGCCGGGTCGTCGCCGGCAACGCGTCGCCCTGGGTCAGCAGCGTGCTCGCTGCGCCGGTCACCGCCGCCAGCGGCGTGCGCAGGTCATGAGACACCGAGCTCAGCAGCGAGCTGCGCAGCTCCTCGCTGCGCGCGCGCAGCTCCGAGGTCTGGGCCTCCTGGGCTTGCACGCGGATCTGCTCGGTCAAGGCGGAGATCACGAGGCCGACGATCAGCATGACCGTGAAGGTCAGGATGTAACGACTGTTGCTGACCGCGAAGGTCAAGTACGGCGGGATGTAGAACAGATCGAAGGCCGCGACGCTGAGCACCGCCGAGACGATCGCCGGCCCGCGACCGCAGCGCGCGGCCACCACCATGACGCCGAGGATGTACAGCAGGATGATGTCGGCCCGCTCGACGTGGCTGACGTGGCTGAAGAGCAGCTCGGCGACGACGGTCGTGACGACGGCCTGGGCCAGCGCGCCGACGTAGGCGCCGAGGGGCGCCCAACGCCGCGGCGTCCCACGCGCACTCGGCTCTCTCGGGGCTGCTGCGCCCTGGCCGATGAGCACCCGCCCCAATCGCGGCAGGATGCGCGTGATACGCGACACGGCGACCAGCTTATCACCCATCCTCATGGCCCCGGCGGGGAATTTTACAGAATCCTGATCATCGACTTGTCAGGATGCGGCGGGCGCCGCGAGCCCTCGCTGCGATGTTGTAGCCTCACACGAATCGGCAAGTGCTCGCTCCTTCCCCAGCCCCTTCATGCCCGCGGACCCGGCGACGGCCCCGCGCCCCTCGTGACGCGATGGAGCCGCGGCCATGAGCGCAGCGGCGCCTCGCCCCCTGCGCCGACTCCAGGCCGCGCGGCTCGTCGGCGCCGCCGTGCTGGCGATCCTCGGCGAGCGCGTGATGGCGGGCGAGGCGATGTCCGGCAGCTTCCTCGCGCTCACGGTGCCGAGCGGGGCCAGCCTCGGCGCGCTCTACAGCGTCACCGTCGCGCTGGTCACCGTGGCTTGCGCGCTCGGGCTCCTGGCGGGCCGGCGCTGGGCGACGACCGCGTTCCCGCTGCTCCTTACGCTCCATATCGGCGTCTTCGTCCCCCTGCTCGCCCAGAACGCGCCGCTCGCGGGCGCCGTGATCCTGTGGGACCTGCTGCTGCTCGGCGATCACCTGTTCGCCCTCAGCGCGCGAAGCCCCCGCGAACGGCGCGGCAAGACCCGGGACGACAGCGACCTCTGGATGGCCCGCCATGGCCCCGCTGCCCGTCATCTGCTGATGCTCTCGGTCCTGGCGACCACGGCGGTCGGCGGCTTCGTGCTCACGGAGTCGACCTCGGCCCGCTACGTGTGCCTCGCGCTCGACATCGGCGTGCTCGGCCTGACCGCGCCGTTCCTGCTCAGGGCCCTGCGCCAGCGGCGGCGCTACCTGGTCGCGCTCGGGCTGCTGCTCGCGCTCGGCTTGCCGTCGGCGCTCGACAGCTTCCCGGCGCTGCTGCTGCTGCTGGGGGCCGCTCAGGCCGGGGTCCTCGCGCTGATGCTGGCCCGCAGCGAGGTCTTCGCCGACCTCCTGCGCAGCTTCTACACCCGCCCGGCGCTCCTGATCCTCTCGACCTTCGCCGGCCTCGCCGGCCTCGGCGCGGTGTTGCTGACCTCGCCTGCCGCCGCCGCCGGGTCCTACTCGGTCTCGTTCCTCGACGCGCTGTTCACCTCGATGAGCGCGACCTGCGTGACCGGCCTGATCGTCCTCGACACACCGGTGGCGTTCTCGACCTTCGGCCACATCGTCATCTTGCTGCTGATCCAGCTCGGCGGCCTCGGGATCATGGTCATCTCGACCTTCGCCACCGTGCTCCTCGGCGGGCGCCTGGCGCTGCGCGGCGAGCAGGCGCTCGAGGAGGTGCTCGACCTCGCCAGCCCCGGCTCGGCCTACGAGCTCACCCGCTTCATCGTCATCTCGACCCTCCTGATCGAGGCCGTCGGCGCCGGCCTGCTCGCCCTCACCTTCCACTACCACTACGGCTACGAGCCGCTGGAGGCGCTGTGGCGCGGGGTCTTCCACGCGATCTCGGCGTTCTGCAACGCCGGCTTCTCGCTCTGGAGCGACTCGCTGATCCAGTTCCAGCGCGACGCCTTCGTGCAGGGCGTACACATGGTGCTGATCACCCTCGGCGGGCTCGGCTTCACCGTGCTCGCCGCGCTGTGGCTCAAGCTGCGCGGCAAGTCCGGGCGCCAGTCGCTCCAGACCAGGGTCGTGCTCATCACCTCGCTGGGGCTGACCATCGGCGGTATGCTGCTCTACGCCGTGACCGAGTGGGACGCGTCGCTGCACGCCCTGCCCTCCGTCGGCGAGAAGCTGCTAAACGCCCTGTTTCAGAGCGTCTCGCTGCGCACCGCGGGCTTCAACACCCTCGACTACGGGGGGCTCGAGCACTCGACGATCTTGATGATGATCGTGTGGATGTTCATCGGCGCGTCCCCCGGGAGCACCGGCGGCGGCATCAAGACGACGACCTTCGCGGTGCTGCTCGCGGCGATCCCGGCGCTGCTGCGCAACCAGGGCCGCGCGCTGCTGCTCCGCCGCACGATCCCGCACGACATCATCTACCGGGCGGCCACGATCATGACCCTGGCGACGATGCTCGCGGTGCTCGTCATCTTCCTGCTGCTCTCGACCCACAGCCTCCCCTTCGACAAGGTGATCTTCGAGACGGTCAGCGCCCTCGCCACCGTCGGCCTCTCGCTCGGCGCCACGGCCGAGCTCGACGCCTTCGGCAAGTGGGCGATCGTCATGACCATGTTCATCGGTCGCGTCGGCCCGGTCTCGCTCGCCCTCGCCCTCGGCACGCCCCGCCAGACCCAGGTCTCGTTCCCCGAGGCCAAGCTCATGGTGGGGTGACGGCGCCTCGCCCCTCGCGTCGGCGCCTGACCCTCACGGGCACGGCGCAGCGGCGACGAAGTCGCCGGTCACCGGCACGCCGGCCTCGACGAACTCGAGCGCCAGCGACTGACAATTGCTGCCCCCGCAGTCCGCCATGCGCATCACGTGCAGGTGCGGCCGCGTCGACCAGCCGGTCGAGCCCGAGCGCCCGAGCAGCGCCCCCCGCTCCACCTCCGCCCCCTCGGCGACCAGCGCCTCGTTGAGGTGCTTATAAAGCGTCAGGGTCCCGTCGACGTGGCGGAGCACCACGAGGTTGGCGAGGTCGAAGCACGACTCGTCGCCGCCCTCGTGGCAGGGGTCGCCGGGCCGGGTCTCGTCGCGCACGTGCACGACCACCCCCGCCGCCATCGCCACCACCGGGGTGTCGGGCGCGAGCAGGAGGTCGAAGGCGTGGCTAGCGAGGCCCTTGTGGCTGAAGTCGCTGAAGTTGCCCTGCCCCACCTCCGCCCGCGTGCCGCACAGCAGCGGTAGCCAGAACTCCACGGGCGGCGCCGCCATGACGGTCGTCGCCGCGTCGCTCGTGTCTCCGTCGGCCGCGTCGCCCGGATCGGCGCACGCCGGCGCGAGCGCGAGGAGCACCAGGAGCCGCGCGGCGAGCACCGACCACAGCTAGCGGATCCCCGGGTGGCGCACAAGACAGGCACCCGACGCGGGCGTACGATGCCGCGGTGCGCCGTGACCTCCCACGCCTCCCGGTCCTGCCGGGCGAGCCGCTCGCGGCGCCGACGCGGACGCGCCGGGTGCTGCCGCTC
>Ga0209480_10002465_pt1 | contig 12643 bp, 10 predicted proteins | sample JI61114C2DNA_FD_187501 | JGI IMG/M metagenome (GOLD analysis project Ga0209480, IMG submission 187501) | Wastewater effluent complex algal communities from Wisconsin, to seasonally profile nutrient transformation and Carbon sequestration -... | ecosystem: Engineered > WWTP > Effluent > Algae...
AAGCCGCCTTCGCCGCCTATCAGGGCGACTTTTATCAGACTCCGCCAATGGTCAGCGCCATCAAGGTCAATGGTGTGCCGCTGCACAAGCTGGCGCGCAAAGGTCAGGAGGTGGAGCGCAAGGACCGCTTCGTGCGTGTCTATGCCCATGAGATCACGCGCATCGGCGTGCCGGAGATCGACTTTCGCATCGTGTGCAGCAAAGGTTTTTACGTCCGCACCTACGCGCACGACATCGGCCAGAAGCTCGGCTGTGGCGCGCACCTCACCGCCCTGCGCCGCACACGCAGCGGCCACTTCACTTTCCAGGAAGGCAAGTACACGACCTTCGATGCTCTCAAACAAGGCCGCCGTGATGAGGTCATCGCCTCCATGATGAGCCTCTATGATGTATCGAAGCTGCGTGGAGCCTAAGCTCAACTGCCATGTCCCTCAGCCGCTTCCATCTTCCCGCCGAAGCCTGGCAGTCTGACCAACTCACCCTCAGTGGCGATGAGGCTGCACACTGCTCCCGCGTGATGAGGAAGCAGGTCGGTGATGCCGTCGAGATCTTCGATGGCGCGGGCCGTGTGGCCACGACGCAGATCTCGACCATCACAAAAAGCACCGTCACCGCACGCATCGAATCGCTGCATCAGCATGAGCCGCGCAGCACGGAGATTCATCTCCTGCCCGCGATGATCAAAGCCGAGCCCTTCGAGTGGCTGTTGGAGAAAGCGACGGAACTCGGGGCCGCCAGCGTGCAGCCCATTATCACCGCGCGAACGGTTGTGCATCTCAGTGGTGAGCATTTGGAAAAGAAGCATGCGAAGTGGCAGCGTCACATGATCGAATCCGCGAAGCAGTGTCACACGCCCTGGGTGCCGCATTTAGCACAGCCGCGCAGCCTGACGTCTGCGCTATCATCGCTCTCTACCGATGGCGTCCGCCTCCTGCCTGCACTCAGCGAGCATTCGCGTCGGCTTCATGAGGTATCATTTGTTCAGGCGAAAGCCGTCTTCATCCTCATCGGTCCTGAAGGCGACTTCACGCCTGATGAAGAAAGCTTGGCTCAAGAGCAAGCCTTCCAGCCCATCACTCTTGGCTCCTTGATCCTTCGTGCCGAAACCGCAGCCATCGCCAGTCTGGCGATGGTGGGGCATGAGGTGGCAAGGCAGGGCTGAGGTCAGACGGCGGCGGGCGCTTGCTCCGTCTTCACTTCAGGTGCTGGCAGTGATTCAGCACGATCACCGACCATCACACCAATAAGCATGGCGAAGCTGGCCGCGAGGATGCCGGAGAAGGGCTCGAAGAGGATACCGTTTAGAGCGAGGATGGGTGTGAGCAGCAATGTGAGAAAACTCAGGCCGAGGAGATACAGATACTTCTTCCACGCCGCTTCCAGTTCCATGCCGAGCCAGGCGCTGCTAAAGGCGAGCAGAGTGTAGAATGCGTATTGCAGCGGCAGTGCGTGGTGTAGTTTGGCCTCGGGCAGCACGAGCAGATTTGGCAGGCGTGCGCTGATCCACTTTGCGGCTTCGGGGAAGACGCCGAAGTGATACAGAGCCAGCAGCGGAGCGCTGACAAGGACACCAATGAAGAGGACGGCGGCGCGGTTACGATTCATGCGGGGCAGGGGAGGGACTGGTGGTTTCGGGTTGGCGGTAAGAGTTCACGACGAGATCGCTCAAGTATTTGTCCGGCGCATCAACAGCGTGACGCCCGAGCTGAAATACTGTCTGTCCTGTGCCACGGGAGATGAGCTGGAGACCAAAGGCAAAGTCTTTGAAAAGGCGTCCGCACATGCTTTCGATGGCGCTGCCTTCACGCTCGGCACGCTGCACCAGCGCTGCGATGGCGAAGGTGTCGAATTCGAGTTTGTAGCCCGTCTCTTCGGCGAAGCGTGCCGCGAAAGCCCGCACTTCGTCAGCGCGGACATCGGTCTGGAGTTTTTCGGCTTCACTGCGGCAGCGTTCCAGCGTGCCTGCGGTGTCATTGACCAGCGCCGCATCAATCGAGATCTCCGGCAGGCCAAGACTCGGCAGCTCGAACTTAAAATCACGCAGCACCTTTTCCCAGGCGGTGACGAGACCGCGTGCGCCAGTCTTTTCTTCGGCGGCGCGGGCGGCCAGCACACGCAGCGCATCGTCATGAAAGGTCGCACGCACGCCATAAGCATGAAACTCGCGCTCATACTGACGGATAAGACTGCCCTCACTCTTCTTCATGATTTGGAAGAGGTCTTCCGCTGTCAGTGAATCACAAAACACGCGCACGGGCAGACGCCCGATGAACTCCGCCTCAAAGCCGTAGTCGATGAAATCCTTCGTCATCGCCTGCCGCAGCAGATCATCGCTGGTCGGCTTGTCCGCGATGGCTGCTCCGAAGCCGATGGTTGCCTTGCTCTGACGCTTTTCGATGAGCTTTTCCAGGCCCGAGAACGCGCCGCTGACAATAAAGAGAATGTTCCGCGTGTTGATCACCTCGCGTCCTGCTTTCTGGCCTTTGCGCATGTCAAACATCATCTTCATCTGGCTGCGGAAGTCGTTCTGCGCATAGAGCGGCACCTCCGTCTCCTCCATGAGCTTCAGCAAAGCGGTCTGCACGCCGCGACCGCTGACATCGCGCCCGATGCGGCCTTCTCCGCCCGTCGCCAGCTTGTCGATTTCATCCAGGTAAATGATGCCGTGCTCGGCGAGTTCGACATCGCCATTCGCCTTCGCCACGAGATCGCGGACGAGGTCGTCCACATCAGCCCCGACATAGCCAGTTTCGCTAAATTTCGTCGCGTCCGCCTTCACGAAAGGCACACCGATCAGCTCTGCGATGTGTTTCACGAGGTAGGTCTTCCCCACGCCTGTGGGGCCGGAGATGACGACGTTTTGTTTGGAGAACTCCAGCGCCTGCCCACCTCCTTTTTGGGCCTCGTGCTCACGCAGCATCCGCGCGTGGTTGTAGTGATCACACACCGCTGTGGCCAGTACCTTCTTCGCCTCGTCCTGGCGAATCACGAAGCGGTCGAGGTGCGCTTTGATGTCGGCGGGCTTATATCGGAAGTCGAAGATCGTGGAGACCTCCTCCTCTTCGGGCTCGTTACCGCTCTCTTCCAGTTCGGGTGTCTCAGTCCCGATATTGTGCGGCTCGATGCGGGAAAAGATCACCTGCCCCCCGAGGCTGTTCTTGATGAAGTCCTCCAGCTTCCGCGTGATCTCTTCCGGCGATGGAAAAGGCTTCTGCGGGGGCTGGGGCGGATCGGTGGGCGAGTCACTCATGTGCGCTAGTTTCTGCGAGAGCAGGCGGCAGGGCAAGAGCGGTCTGCGATGGACACAAATCGCCCCCGGCGCTCACCTCCGGGTCGGAAAGTGCTCAATCCACGACTCTGCAGGACTCGCAGCGTGACAGCGGCACCGCCGTTGGCTCTATCGACGGCCTCCCACCCATGCGCAACCTCCTGAGATTTCTCCCCCTGCTGGCATTCACTGCCCACGCCGCCGATCCAGCGGCCACAAAGCCCGCCGCTGATCTCCCCGAACTCGTCATCACCGCCACCCGCAGTGCTACCGATGAAAAGAAAGTCCCCGCACAGGTCCGCACCCTCAGCAGTGAAGACATCCAGCAGCGCCAGGCCCGCACGCTGCCAGAGGCCATGCGCGAACTGCCCGGCGTCAACGTCCAAAAAACCTCCAACGGCCAGGGCTCCCCCTTCATCCGCGGCTTCACCGGCTTCCGCAATCTCGCCCTCATCGACGGCATCCGCTTCAACAACTCCATCTTCCGCGAAGGGCCGAACCAATACTGGAACACCATCGACTCCTACGCCATCGACCGCATGGAGCTCGTCCCCGGCCAGGGCAGCGTCCTCTACGGCAGCGACGCCATCGGCGGCACCGTCAATATGTTCACCAAAAGCAGCGGCTTCCAGACCGAAGCCCCAGGCACCTTCTTCCACGGCCTCACCTCCTACCGCGGCTCCACCGCTGAGGAGAGCAATGTCCTCCGTCAAGAAGTCCAGTTTGGCGAAGGCGGCCGCTGGGGACTCCACATTGGTGCCAGCCTGAAATCCTTTGGCGACGTCCACGCCGCCGGCCTCGGCGACCAGCCCAGCACCGGCTACGACGAATGGGCCTACGACGTCCGTCTCGACATCGCCCTCGACCCCAACTGGACCTTCACCGCCGTCCACCAGCAGCTCCGTCAGGAAGACGTCTGGCGCACTCACGCCACCGTCCGCGGCACCTCCTGGCAGGGCACCACCATCGGCACCGATCTCAAACGCTCCTACGACCAGGAACGCTCCCTCTCCTATTTAAAGCTCGCCGGCACCGATCTCGAAGGCCCCATCCAGGCCGCCAGCCTCACCATCTCCCTCCAGTCCATGGGCGAATACGAACACCGCATCCGCCGCCCTGCCGACAACCGCCAGAACTACTCCCAGACCGAACTCTGGACCCTCGGCCTCGATCTCCAGCTCCAGAGCCAGACACCCCTCGGCAAACTCACCTACGGCATCGACTACTTCCACGACGACGTGGACTCCGGCAGCCGCCGCTACCGCCGCAATGGCAACTTCGTCCGCGATGAAATTCAGGGCCCCGTCGGCGACGACGCCACCTATCACTTGTTCGGCGCTTACCTCCAGGATGAGATCGACCTCGGCGACCGCGTCCACCTCTTCTTCGGCGGCCGCTACACCTACGCCGCCGCCGAAGTGGACCGCTACGACGATCCCGCCACCGCCCGCATCTACGACAGCCAGAGCGACGACTGGAAAAACTTCTCCGCCAGCGCCCGCATCACTTTTGATCTCGATGAAAAGGACCGCTACCGCCTCTTCGCTGGCGTCTCCCAGGGCTTCCGCGCCCCCAATCTCTCCGACATTTCCCGCCTCGACATCGCCCGCACCGGCGAAGTCGAAGTCCCCTCCCCAGGCCTCGATCCCGAAGAATTCATCAACTTCGAAATCGGCCTCAAAGCCGACACCGAACACTTCAGCGGCAGCCTCAGTTACTTCTACACCGACATCAATGAAATGGTCATCCGCCGTGCCACCGGTGCCTTCATTGGCGCGAACCGCGTCGTCGAGAAAAAGAACGGTGGTGACGGCTTCATCCAGGGCGTCGAGATCGCAGGCGAATACCGCGTCGATTCAAACTGGAGCCTCTTCGGCCACCTCACCTGGACCGAAGGCCGCATCGATCAATTCGTCGGCAACACCAACCAACTCCGCGCCGAAGCCGCCTCCCGCGTCGTCCCCCTCATGTGGCGCGGCGGCGTCCGCTGGCAGAGCGACGACCAGCGCTGGTGGGGCGAGGTCGTCACTCTCGGCCAGTCCGATCTCGAGCACCTCAACACCAGCGACCGCCGCGACACCGACCGCATCCCCCCCGGCGGCAACCCCGGCTTCAACTGGCTGGCCGTCCGCGGAGGCTGCCAGATCACCAAGCACCTCGGCGTCACCCTCGCCCTCGAAAACATCATCGACGAAGAAATCCGTTACGCCGGTTCCGGTGTGAATGAAGGCGGCTTCGGAGCCGTCGTCGGCGCCACCGTCAAGTGGTGAGTCCCCAGCTACACCCGCCAAGGGAAGCCGATGGTGTCCAGCGCCTCCCGTCGTGCCAGTGTCAACTTCCCCTCCCGCTGCGCCTTCCGCTGGTTCCGGCACCACAGATTCAGTTCCGCCATGCTCTTCGGCACCCGCAGATGACCCTGCACTTGTTGAAAAGCACACAGCTCTGCGAAGTGCTGCTGCCACACGCGATCATGCGCCGGCTTCGGGAAATTCTGCGGCGGTCGCGGTTTTGTCGTTGGCGCATTCCCCGGCTGCCAGGGAAAGGTCAGCGCCTCCAGCCGCGCCCGCTTCTCCGCGCTCAGGCGGCCCTTCTTGGCCTTTTGCCGCTGCTTGTCCACCCAGCGGCCCAGCTCCACATCCTCGCTCCAGTGCGCAGGCACCTGCGCATGGCCATAGCGTGCATGAAAAGCCAGCAACTGGGCAAAAGACCGCTCCCATCGCTGCTCGTGCATCTCCTCATAGCTCAGGCCCGGTGTCGCCGTCGCATCCCAGCGGAAGCCCAGCGCCTCCAGGCGCGTCACCCTGTCTGCCCGCAGCGTCCCCTTGCGGCGGAGGTTCCGCTGCGAGTAGCACCACTTGCACAGCGCCTCCACCTCCGGCTTCTTGTTAGGCGCCAGGCAGTGCCCGTGCTTCTCATGAAAGGCCACCAGCTCCGCGTAGTGCTGATCCCAGAGCACCTCCTTGCTCGCTGATGGACGTAGTTGCTTCCGCGGACTGATCCGGCGCAGCTCCTCCGGCTGCCAGTCAAACCCCAGTGCCGCCAGCCGCGTCTCACGCTCAGACCGCAGCTTCCCCAGCCGCCGTAGTTTCCTCTGCCCAGCCACCCACTCCGCCAGCTCCCGGTCCTCCTCCCACTTTTTGGGCACCTGCGTGTGCCCGAATCGCTCCCGGAAAGCCTCCAGACGCCGCAGCTTCTCCTCCCAGGCATGGGCATGCGCCTCCTCACGGCGCATCCCCGCCATTTGAGCTGCCTCCCACTCAAAGCCAATCTCATCCAGCCTCGCGATGCGCTCCGCACTCAGCTTCCCCTTCCGGCGAAACTCCCGCTGCACATCCCGCCAGCTCCACAGATCCTTGTTCTGCTTCTCCCTCACGTTTGTGTGTCCGTGCTCCTTTTTGAAAGCTGTCATCTCCGCGTAGCGTCGCTCCCATAGATCACGCAAAACCTGGTTCGGAGCCCGCTCCGTCGGAAAAGGCGGCTCAAAAAACCGCGTCGGAAGCTCCCATTGAAACCCCAGCGCCTCCAGCCGCGTCACTCGATCTGCCTCCAGCCTCCCCTCACGGTAGCGCTTTCGCTGCCCCGCCACCCAACCGCCCAGTTTTCGGTTCTCCTCCCACAGCACCGGCACATGACAGTGCCCGAAGCGCTCCTTAAAGGCCACCAGCTCCTGCAGCTTCGCCTTCCAGAGCTCCTCATGCCAGTCTTCACGACTCCGCCCCGCCCGCCCCGGTGCCTCCCATTCAAAACCGATCTCATCCAGCCTCGCGATGCGGTCCGCACCCAGCCCCCCCTTCTTTCGGTGCTCCCGCTGCGTATCCCGCCAGAACGCCAGCCTCTTATTCACCCGCTCTGGCACATTCGTATGCTCGTGCTCCGCATGAAAGGCCACCATTTCAGCATACCGCTCCTCCCACAGCGCCGTCTGTGGCGACCCCTTTCGCCTTGTCAAGAACCCCAGCGCCTCCAGCCGCGTCTCCTGGTCGCGCGTCAGCCGCCGCTGCGCCCGCAGCCGCTTCAGGTCCTGCACCCAGCGCGCCAGCTCCGGGTCCGCCGCCCACGCCCTCGGCACCTCACAGTGCCCGTGCTGCGCCTGCCAGGCATCCAGACGTGAATACAGCCTCTCCCAGGCCGCATCCTCCCTCGGCAGCTCCACCGTCTCCACCTTTTTAGTTCGCCGCAGCTGCGCCTTGGGCAGGGTGATCCCGCATTCCTCCAGCCGCTGCCGCTTCAGGGCCGAAAGCTTCCCCGCCGACGCCAGTCCCCGCTGCTCCTTCAGCCACAGCCCCGCCGGGTGGCTGCCCAGCTCCTCATGTCCGTGGCGCTGCCGGAACTCCACCACCTGCGTCAGCATCCACTCCCACTCCGCATGAGCCGCCAAGGCCTGGAGATGCTGCTCGGATGCGGGTGAACTCATCTTGTTCATGCCCTGATTTAACAAAACCTCCACCTCCCTGACAAGCCACATCTCATCACCTCCACCTTTGCCCTCGCGACGCGTCTTCTCCCTCAAAAACATCCTTCCCCTCCAGCTCCGCGTCGTGGTATTTTGCACCGCATCGTCATGAGCAAGCCCTCCGATCACCTTTCCACCCCGCAGGCCAAGGCATTTCTCAAGCAGATCGTCAACATGCGCCAGTTCATCAGTCAGGGGCGCAAACTGCTGCCGCCTCATGCCATCTTTAGGCCGGACTACGACCTCCATGATCGGCGGCTCAATGAGATCGAGCGTCTCTTCCGCGCTGGCGGAGAGCAGAATCTGGCTCAGATCCCTGATCTCCACGAGACCTTCATGCTCGATCTCAACGCCGACACCGCCACACTCATGAGTGAAGCCCAGGCACGCCTCGTCCGCTTCACCGACCAACTCGCGCAGAAGTTCGAAGAAAAGAAATACGAACTCCCCAGCGAGGCGCGGGACGGCCTCGAAGACCTCCTCCAGCCCTATCAAGACGGCATTCGGGATCAAATGCTCGACACCCTCCCCATCGAGACTCGTCGAGACATCGAAGCCGCCAAGCGCGCTAGCGAAGACCAGGACTGACGCCGCACTCCGCGGCTGGGCCGTAGGCCGGGTCTGTTGGGCGAACTCGACTAACAACACATCTCACCAGCCGCGCGGACCATTGGCCACGGGATCGGGTTCCGGCGGCGGCGGGCCGATGTCGGGCTGGTCGAGGATCGTGGCGAACTCGAAGTCGATCAGGCAGAAGCGGCCCAGTTTCGCATCATAGGTGACATTGCGGGTGTAGGGGTCTTCATGGCGCACGCCATACTGCTCCAGCTCGGCGTAGATCTGGCGCAGCTTGTCCTCCGTGAGATGATCCACGCGCTTGCCGCAGTTCGTCGTCACCAGATGCAGCGTCTCCGCGTCCGCCTCGATCACACGCGGCACGAAGTGGCAGCCCTGCTTTTCGAGATACTTCAAGACGCGCAGCTCATGCTCGAATCGTTCCTTTGCCAGATGCCCGCGAAAGGTTTTGTACACGCGCCCATCGTATCCCAGACGGACCAGTGAGCGCGCAGTGTTTTTGGCTTCTTGCATGACGTCTTCACCATCGCGAGTGATGGCCGCATCGCAACCCGTGAAGCGTGACACGGGCGATGGAAATCACGTCTCCGCGCGCAGGCGCTCCAGCTCATGCGTGAGCACGCCGTAGCGCTCCTCCAAACTAGGCTCGACGAGCAGTCGGCGGGATGCGGAAGGCTCGCGGACGAAGTGATAGCTCAGGATGTCACAGGCGATGTCGGGACAGGCCATCAGCGACAGCGTGGTGCGCAGCGTCTGCATCGCTTCACTGCATTCCGGTGTGGCGGGCGGCAGCAGATCGAGCGCGCGGCGCTTCATCTTTTCCATCTCTTCATCACTCGACTGCCGGAATGTGCGGAGAGGTTCGATCTTCGCGATGCGGAAAGGTTTCTCCTGTACCCAACCAGTAAAGCGTACACGGGTCACCCCATAGAGCATGACATGCGAGGTGCCGTCATCGCGCTTCTTGCTGGCGCGGATGAGGCCCGCCGTGGTCACAGGCAGGAGTTCATCATCCACCATGGTGCCCACGCCAAACATGCGGCTGCTCTGCAAAGCGTGATCCAGCATCTGCCGGTAGCGCTGCTCGAAGATGTAGAGCGGCATGAAACAGCCGGGGAAGTGGAAGCACTCCTCCAGCACGATCAGCCCGAGAGTTTCGGGGAGAACGAAGGAAGAAGAATGCGTTTGGGAGAGGTCCATGGACGATGTTGCGCGAAAGACTACGCCGTGACGAATCGAGTCGGCGGCACCAATTTCAGCATTCGCATCTCACAGGCCAAGCATCGCCACCACAGCCTCGCGTTTCAGGCGCAGCTCACGCCATTCATGATCAAAGGCACTGCCACCCACGATGCCGCAGCCGCTGGGGAGCTGGGCTTGCTCGCCGATCCAGCTCACACCACGGATCGCCACGACCATGTGACACAGGCCGCTCGTGCCCAGCTCCACGAAACCAAAGGGCGCGCCGAAAAAGCCCGGCACCTTCAACTGCGTGCGATATTCGCGCAGCCGGTCCAGCCAGGCCTGCTCACGTGGCAGGCAGCCCACGGCAGGCGTGGGATGTAGCTCGCGCACGAGCGTGTCGGGATTGGCCTCCGCGCTGAGTTGCACGCGCAGGTTCGTCTGGAAATGCAGCAGCGTGGCCGCCTGGCAAAGACCACGCGGATCACGCTCCACGGTGCCGAGCTTGGCAAGCTGCTCCTGAAGATAGCGCACCACGATCTCGTGCTCGTCGATCTCTTTCACGTCATTGAGGAAAGCATCCTGCGCCCCAGGCTTCGCCGTGCCTGCGAGCGCCATCGTCTCCACCGAGCGACCCTGCGAGCGGAAGAGCAGCTCCGGCGTCGCGCCGAGGAAGCCCTCATGGCCATGCACCCAGCCGTAGCCCCAGGTATTCGCCGGGGCATCCATCACGCGCTCCAGCAGGCGCACCGGATCACCCGTGACGATGGTGCCGCGCTCCGTGAGCACGGGGACCATTTTCTCCAACCGCTTTGCCAGCACCTCGCGGCGGATGCGGCGGAAGGCCATCTTGAACCACTCCGTCGCCGGCTTGGCCCAGTTGATGTGCGGCGGCTGCGCGCCATTCCAGGCAGCGCTGCCTGCCAGCGTCTCTGCCGCCACCGGGATCAGTTTCGCAGGCCGCTTCCAGGGCGCGGGGTCGCTGAGGTCGAAATCGTTGATGTAAAAGGCACCCCCGTCCGCAGGCATGTCCGCCAGGGATTCAAAAGGTCCCTGTCCGATCCACGCCCGGCCGTCCGGCAGCCTGAAAAATGCAATGTCTGTCATGTCTTGGTGCCATAGTGAAACGCACGGCAGGCCGTGCAAGGATGAGGCTGTCTCATTTCAGAGTTTGCTTTTCAGCATTCGCGGCAACAATTGAAACCCATGCGCCTGATCCACTTCGCCTACGCTCTCACCGCTCTGCTTATCATCGCCACCTCCTACCTGGCCTGGGAAGGGCAGCAGGCGGCTCGTGGCGCGAAGGAGGAGCTGGCCTTCCTCAAAAAGAAACAGGCCGCTGAAGACACCGCCTCCCCGGAGGCCTCCTCCATGATCCCGCTGCCCATGGCCGCCACGCCAGCCACCTCCATCACCCCGCCAGCCCCTGGCACTCTCGCCAGCAATGGTCCGGCGAATGCCCCTGCCTTGACTACCCCCGCCGTACCTGAGATGCCCGGCGGCGGCCTCACGGTGCCGAAGTCTGTCTCAGAGGCGGAGGCCAAGGGGGTGAACACCAACACCCTCACCCCCGTGCAGAAGCAGGTCATGGCCGCCACGCCCGTCGCCAAAGTGAAGACCGTGGTGAAAGACCAGGGCTTCATCATCCTGGATGCCGGCTCGAAGCAGGGCATCGCCAAAGGCCAGCAGCTCGAAGTCCGCCGCGAAAACGCCGTGCTCGGCAAACTCCGCGTCACCGACACCATCGAGGAAAACGAAGCCGTCGCCGATCTCGACCTCTCCTCCATCCCCGCAGGCGTCACCATCGAGCCCGGTGACGACGTCATCCAGCCCGTGGCACGCTGATGGCACGCATCCGACTCGATCAGGCCCTCGTCCAGAGCGGCCAGGCTCCCTCACGCGAGCAGGCGAAGCGCCTCATCATGGCCGGTGAGGTCATGCTCATCGATCAAGTCATCACCAAACCCGGCTGGCTCGTCCGCGCCGATGCCGTGCTCACTGTCAAACAGCCGCCCAAATTCGTCAGCCGTGGCGGCTTGAAGCTCGAAGGCGCGCTGGAGCATTTCCAGATCGACGTCACCGGCCTCATCGGCATGGACGTCGGTGCCTCCACCGGCGGCTTTACGGACTGCCTCCTCCAGCGCGGTGCGGTGAAGGTCTATGCCTTCGACGTCGGCACCAACCAAATGGTCTGGAAGCTCCGAAACGACCCCCGCGTCATCTGCCGGGAGAACTTCAACGTCCGCCACATGCAACCCGCCGATGTCCCCGAGCCCGTGGACATCATCGTCGCCGACGTCTCCTTCATCTCCCTCACCCTCGTTTTGCCAGGAGCGCTCAGCGTCTTGAAACCTGGCGGTCAAGCCCTCGTCCTTGTGAAGCCGCAGTTCGAGCTCACCCGCGAAGACATCGGCCCCGGCGGCATCGTCCGCGATCCCGAAGCCCACGCCCGCGCCTGCCAGCGCATTCAGGACTTCGTCCAAAACCAGCCTGATCTCCAATGGCGCGGCATCACCGAATCTTCCATCCAAGGCACGGACGGGAATCGCGAGTTCCTGGCGTGGTTTGGGAAAGTGGGATGATGACGACCGCCATCCGCCCCTTACTTCAGCCGCTCCAGAATAAAGCCAAAGAGGTCGGGATACTTCATGTGGGCGTAGTCGTTATTGTAATTGATCTCGTGCGTAATGCCGACTGTCTTGAGTTTTTCCGCCAGACCGGCACCGTAGTTCGCGGAGTGCGGCGGGTCTTTGTAGGGCTGGCCGAGATTCGGCGGGTTGTCGTAAAAGAGCAGCACGGGTGGGTCATCAGCACTGGCGAGTGCATAGGGTGAGAAGCGCTCGATCCAGGGCAGCAGAGTCTGCCTTTGCGCCAGGAACTCCTGCATGGAGCCGAGCGCGAAGGCGTGGTTGCCGTATTCGTTGTTCGGAATCCAGGCCTGCATCTGCTGCGGGTCCAGCGTGGTCTGCGGGACAAAGGCCATCACGCCACTCAAGCGGGTGGACTCTTGGGCAATAGGATCAGTACTGGCCGTGTCCGCCATGTCGGGGTGAAAGGCCAGCCAGAGCGCGGTGAATCCGCCCGCAGAACCACCGCAACCGGCGATACGCTCCCTGTCGATGTGCCAGTCTAACGACTTGCTGCGCACGAACTGGAGCGCGCGC
>Ga0209480_10002467_pt1 | contig 12636 bp, 9 predicted proteins | sample JI61114C2DNA_FD_187501 | JGI IMG/M metagenome (GOLD analysis project Ga0209480, IMG submission 187501) | Wastewater effluent complex algal communities from Wisconsin, to seasonally profile nutrient transformation and Carbon sequestration -... | ecosystem: Engineered > WWTP > Effluent > Algae...
CTATCCTTCTTTCAACGTCTGGCCGCCAATGTGCCAGGAAGCGAGGGACAGAGGCGCTCATGGCGACTCGTATCGCCGGCACGGGCCGGCAGGCCGACGCGGTCGCGCGCGTCCTTGTGACAGCGCGGTCTGACGACCGCGCGATCGACTCAGCGCAGGCTGGCGAAGCCGATCATGCCGCGCTCCGCCTGCAGCCGGCGGATCAGGTGGGCCTGGCCCTCGGCGTGGTAGCTGGAGCGCACCAGCGGGCCGCTCTCGCAGTGCTGGATGCCGCGGGCGAGCGCGTGGGCCTTGAGCTCGGCGAACTCGTCGGGGTGCACGTAGCGGCTGACCTCGAGGTGCTTCTTGCTCGGCTGCAGATACTGGCCGAGGGTCAAGATCGTCAGGCCGAGCTCGGCGCATTGATCGATGACCTCGTGCAGCTCCTCGCGGGTCTCGCCGAGGCCGAGCATCAGGCCGGTCTTGACCAGCGCGCCGCGCTCGCGGGCGTGGCGGAGCACCGCGTAGGAGCGGTCGTAGCGGGCCTGCACGCGGACCTCGCGGCTGAGCCGCGGCACGGTCTCGAGGTTGTGGGCGAAGACGTCGGGCTGGCCGGCGAGCACGGCGTCGACGTCGCGCAGCTCACCCTTGAAGTCGGGGACCAGCACCTCGATCGTCATGTCGGGGGCCTGACGGTGGCAGGCGCGCAAGGTCTCGGCCCAGATGCCGGCGCCGCCGTCGGCGAGGTCGTCGCGGTCGACCGAGGTGATGACGGTGTGGCTCAGCTCGAGCGCGGCGAGCATGGTGGCGACCCGCTCGGGCTCGCCGTGGTCGACCGGCAGCGGCCGCCCGGTGGCGACGTCGCAGAAGCGACACGAGCGGGTGCAGATGTCGCCGAGGATCATGATCGTCAGCGCGCCGTGGTTCCAGCACTCGCCGATGTTCGGGCAGCTCGCGCTCTGACACACGGTGTGCAGGCCGAGCTCCTTGACCTTGCGGCGCAGCGCCTGATAACCGTCGCCCCCGGGCATCGGCACGCGCAGCCACTCGGGGTGGCGACGACGCGGCGTGGGCTCGGGCGCGGATGAAGCGGAGGTCGCGGAGTCGGCGGAGATGACGGGCAGGTGCACGGCCACGGGCCAGGCATAGCACGGGGGCGTCGGCCGTCGTCCGTGCGGCGAGCGAGCGCCGCCTCACCCGCGTGCGAGCGCCGCCTCAGCCGCGTGAAGCCCTAGAGGTCGAGGTCGGCCCGGGGGTCGACCTCGTCCTGCAGGCGCTCGAGCGCGGCGAGCAGCGCGGCGTCGTCGGGCGGCGGGAGGCGCACGTCGAGGGTGACGAGCAGGTCGCCGGGCTCCTGGCCGGCGGGGGCGATGCCCTTGGCCTTGAGGCGCAGGGTCTGGCCGTTCTGGCTGCCGGGCTTGAGCTTGAGCGTGACCTTGCCGGAGGGGGTCGGGACGTCGATGGGGCCGCCGCGGTAGGCCTCGAGCGCGGTGACGGGGAGGCTCAGCTGGAGGTGGTTGCCCTCGCGCTTGAGGCGAGGGTGGGGCGCGACCTTGACCGTGAGGATGATGTCGCCGGGAGGCTCGCCGGCGCCGCCCTTGCCGCGCAGGCGCAGCTTGCCGCCGTCGGCGATGCCGGGCGGGACCTTGACGTCGATGCTGCGACCGCCGCCGGACTCGGACTCGATGCGCAGCGGCACAGTCTTGCCGCGCAGCATGTCCATGAAGTCGATCGTGATCTCGCCCTCGATGTCGTGGCCGCGCTGACTCACGGGTCGACGGCCGCGGCCGCCCATCGGGTCGGTGACCCGGCCGCCGCCGAACATCTGCGACAGCAGGTCATCGAAGGATGTGCCGCGCGCGTCGCCGGCGCTGGAGAAGAAGCTCTCGTCGAAGGGCACGCCGCCGGGGCCGCCACGCGGGCGCCGACCGCCGCCGCCGCGGGTCGCCTGCTTGTAGGCGCGGGCGCGCTCGGGGTCGAATCCCTGGGTCAGGCTCATGTCGCCGAACTCGTCGTAGTTCTTGCGCTTGTCGGCGTCGCTCAGGACCTCGTAGGCGGAGGAGAACTCCTTGAACTTGTCCTCCGCCTGCTTGTCCCCGGGGTTCTTGTCGGGGTGATACTGCTGGGTGAGCTTGCGATAGGCGCGCTTGATCTCGGCGGCGTCGGCGGTCTTGGCGACGCCCAGAGTTGCGTAGAGGTCCTTCACGGGGGGGCCAGTGTTAGGCCGGGCCCGCGGGCAAGCAAGGGGGCAGGGCGCCGGGTTCGCGCGGGTGGTATCACGCGGTCATTCGTGGCAAAACCCTGCCCGGACGTCATGTTCAGCCCGGACCCCCCTTCCAGCGCAGCGTCGACCCCGCCGGTCCAAACCCCCTCGCAGGGCACCTACGCCGCCGGCGTGCACCCCTACGCCGAGTTCCTCGGGAAGGTCGCCAAGCCCGGCCGCTACATCGGCGGGGAGGAGCAGCAGCAGGTCAAGGCGCCGGAGGGGCTGGCGTGCCGCTTCGTGCTCGCCTTCCCGGATCTCTACGAGGTGGGGATGAGCCACCTCGGCACCCGCATCCTCTACGACCTGATCAACAAGTCGGAGGATCTGGCCTGTGAGCGGGCGTTCAGCCCGTGGATCGACCTCGAGGCCGAGCTGCGGGCGCGCGGCCTGCCGCTGGTGAGCCTCGAGAGCCAGACGCCGCTGCGAGACTTCGACGTCGTCGGGGTCAGCCTGCAGTACGAGCTCAGTTACACCAACGTGCTTCTCAACCTCGATCTCGGGGGGATCCCGCTGCGCTCCGCGGAGCGCGGCGAGCGTGACCCGATCGTCGTCGCCGGCGGGCCGACCGCGACGCACCCGGAGCCGCTGACGCCCTTCGTCGACCTGTTCCTGGTCGGGGAGGCCGAGGAGGTGCTGCCGGGGCTGCTGCGGATGATCGGGCGGATGCGCCGCGAGGGCCGGGCGCGCGCCGAGATCCTGGCGGCGGCGGCGAAGGTCACGGGGATCTACGTGCCGGCGTTCTACTTCGTCGAGCGGGACGAGCGCTCGGGCTTGCTGGTGGTCGCCGGGCGCAACGCCGCGGGGATCGCCGCGGGGGCGCCGGAGCGGGTCACGCGGGTGTGGGTCCGCGATCTCGACCAGTACCCGTTCCCGACCGAGTTCCCGGTGCCCTACGCGGAGGCGATCTTCGACCGCGCGGCCGTCGAGATCACCCGCGGCTGCACCGAGGGCTGCCGCTTCTGCCAGGCCGGCATCATCTATCGCCCGGTGCGCGAGCGCGACCCGAAGGCGATCATCAAGGCCGTGCTCGAGGGGGTCGACAAGGCCGGCTTCGCGGACACCAGCCTGACGGCGCTCAGCACCGCCGATGTGTCCTGCATCGACCCGCTGATCAAGGAGCTCGCGCCGGAGCTGCGCAGGCGCAAGGTCAAGCTCGGGGTCGCGAGCCTGCGCGCCTACGGCCTCAACGAGTCGCTGCTCGACGAGATCAAGAGCGTGGGCATCAACGGCCTGACCTTCGCGCCGGAGGCCGGCACCCAGCGCATGCGCGACGTGATCAACAAGAACGTCAGCGACGAGGACATCCTGACCTCGGCGCGGCGGATCTTCGCGCGCGGCTACGACCGCATCAAGATGTACTTCATCATGGGCCTGCCGACCGAGACCGAGGCCGACGTCGTCGGCATCGCCGAGACCGGCCGCCGCGTCCGCGAGGTCGCCCGCGACCTCGGCCTCCACGCCCGCATGCCCACCGTCACGGTGTCGGTCTCGCAGCACGTGCCCAAGCCGCACACGCCGTTTCAGTGGGCCGCGATGGAGGCGATCGAGGACCTGTACGGCAAGGTCAAGCTGCTGCGCGAGCTGGCCAAGCGCTACCGCATCGAGCTCAAGACCCACAATCAACAGGAGAGCTGGCTCGAGTGCCTGTTCAGCCGCGGCGACCGCGACATGGCCGAGGTGCTCGAGCGGGCCTACCTCACCGGCGCGCGCTTCGAGGGCTGGCGCGAGTGCTTCTCCTTCGAGCGCTGGCTCAAGGCGATCGCCGACGCGGGCGTCGACCCGAGCCGCTACACCCGCACGCTGCCGCTCGACGGGCGCCTGCCGTGGGACCACATCGACATCGGCCTCGAGCCGGGCTTCCTGGCCGAGGAGTACCGCAAGGCCCTGAAGTCGCGGGTGTCGCCGCCCTGCGGCAAGCCCTTCGGCGCCAAGGTCCACGCGACCACGCCGGACGAGGCCGTGGCCGACGCGCGCCGGCTGGTCTGTTATGACTGCGGCATCGCCTGCGACATGAGCGAGATGCGGCAGGAGCGGCTGGTGTCGCTGCGCTCGCTGGGCGAGCTCAAGGGCCAGCGGCACGGGCGTGAGCGCCTGGAGACCGAGGAGGCGGCGGCGGCGGCGGCCGGCGGCGCGATGGTGTCGGTGGAGCGCCTGCGCGGGCGCCTGAACCCGAGCCAGCACGCCGAGGGCAGCGCCTTCAAGGCGGCCGCCGAGGCGCCGTACAGCCGGGTGCGGATGTTCTTCGGCAAGAGCGGGCCGATGTGCTTCATGGGCCACCTCGACTTGATGCGGGTGATCCCGCGGATGCTGCGGCGCGCGGGGATCGAGACCGCGTTCTCGCGCGGCTTCAACCCGGTGCCGCGCATGTCCTTCGGGCCAGCTCTGGCGCTCGGCGTCGGCGCGCTCGAGGAGGTCGCCGAGCTCGATCTGCTGCTGCCGGGCGCGGCCGAGGACATGGCCGGGCTGTGGAGCGAGGCGCGGCGCGAGGTCGAGGCGGCCGCGCTGCTCGAGCGTCTGGCGGCCGTCGCCCCGCCGGGGCTGACGATCGTCGCGGTGCGGGTGGTCGCGCCGGGGGAGCGGCGCATCGGCGAGCTGATCGCCGGCGCGGACTATTCAGTCGCGATCGGGGCAGAGCTGGCCGCGGAGGTGGCGGCGGCGCTGCCCGGGCGGCTCGCGGGGCCGCTGATGGTCGAGCGCGCGGCCAAGCCCGGCAAGCGCCGCGGCCTGCGGGCGGGCGCCGCGGGGGCGAGCGTGGCGATCGACGTGCGGCCGCGGGTGATCGCGGCCGAGGTCGACGTGTCGGCGGGGATCCTGCGGTTCCGGCTCGACCTGTCCCAGGATCCCGGTGAAGCCGAGAGCCCGAACAAGGGCGTGCGGCCGCGTGAGGTCGTTCATGCGCTGTGCGGCGCCCCGGTGCCCGACCATCGCGTGTGCCGCGATCGCCTGCTCGCGCGCGGCAGCGAGGGCCTGATCCCGCTGCGCTCGCTCGGGCCGCTGCTTAACAAGATGGGCGAGCAGTGGCAACGCGAGGCCGCGATCGCGGCCCAGAGTCAGGTCTGACGCGCTCGGCGAGCCCGGGGTGAACGCGCCGTGCTCGCTCGAGTCGGCGCGGCGCCCGCTGCGACCTTGTGCGCGTCCGGCCACATGTCGGTCAGCTGTCGCCGGGCGCCGGTCACTTCAGGCCCGCGGCGTCGATCCGGCGGGCGCCCTCGAGCAGCAGATCGGCGGTCGACAGCCCGATCTGGTCGCCGAACTCGAGCGGACGGGCCACGAACTCGAAGTGGCCCGTGGTCCAGCGCAGCAGGTCGTAGACGGCCTCGGCGTGGCGGCGCGGCCGCCGACCGCCGAGCTGCGCGTCGAGCAGCCGACCCTCGCGGACGTACAGCGCGGCCTGATGCGGCGGCTCCGGGCGCGACAGCGACAGCACCCCGGTCTTTCGCTCCATCTCCAGGAGGGTCAGCAGGGCCGGCAGGCTGATGTGCTCGAGACCGCCGCGAATGCCGATCTGCTCCGGGAGCGGCCCGCTCGCGCAGAGATGATGGCGGACCGCGCCGACGATCCGTGCCTGCCGCTGCAGCGAACCCTGGACCCGCAGGCTGAGCTCGCCGGGGCGCAGTGGTTTGGTGACGAAGTCGTCGGCGCCGAGCTGGAAGCCGCGCAGTCGGTCCTCGTCGGCGGCGGCGTCCGTCAGGAAGATGAAGGGCACCAGCGCCAGGCCCGGCGCGCAGCGGACCCGCTTCACCAGGGTCCAGCCGTCCATGCCCGGCATCGTGATGTCGGAGATGATCAGGTCGGGGGCGTGCCGGAGCGCCATCTCGAGCCCGCGCGCGCCGTCCCCGGCGGTCAGGAGGGCGAAGCCGGTGCCGGCGAGGGCCTGGCCGATGCCCACGAGGGTGTCGGCGTCGTCGTCGATGGCGAGGATCCGCGGCGCTCGGAGGAGGGCTTCCATGGGCTCGTCTCAGCCCTCTTCAGCAAATTACGGGCCAGGTCCCGGGAGACTGCGCCCGGACCACCTGGCCCGCGACGTGAGGCTGGCGACATCCGCGCCGGTGGGGCATCATCACGCCCCATGGCCAAACCGCTCGAGTACAACGCGACGCTGGTCGAACGCGAGGACCTGACCCCGGCGCTCGGCGTGTTTCGGATCCGCCCGGACGAGGCCCTGCCCGGCGAGGGCTCGTGGTTCGTGCCGGGCCAGTACATGGTCCTCGGCCTCAACAACGAGGTCCGCGTCGAGCTCGGCGGCGTGCGTCGGCCCATGTCGATCGCCTCCGCCCCGGAGCGCCGCGACCTCGTCGAGTTCTACATCCGCTTCGTCGACAAGCCCGAGTCGGAGAACCCGTTCACGCACCTGCTGTGGCCGCGCAAGGCCGGCGAGCGCATGTATGTGCGCGTGCACCCGACCGGGAAGTTCACGGTGCCCGACACGGTCGGCGCCGCCGACACGCGGCTCAAGGTCTGCGTCGCCGCCGGCACCGGCCTCGCGCCGTTCCTGTCGATGGTGCGCAGCGAGCACCTGCGCGACCCCTCGCGCTCGCTGTCGGACTACGCGATCATCCATGGCGTCAGCTACAGCGCCGACCTCGGCTACCGCGAGGAGCTCGAGGATCTGGCGGCGCGGACCGGCCTGCGCTACCTGCCGACGGTCAGCCGCCCGCAGCGAGACCCGAGCTGGCGGGGCCACAGCGGCCGCGCGGAGGGCTTCTTCGCGGAGGAGCGCCTGGCTGGCCTCGAGGACATCCTCGGCCTCGAGGCCGGGGGCTTTCGCCCCGACCGCGTGCAGATCCTGATCTGCGGGCTGCAGGGCACGATCGGCCAGACCATCGAGAGCCTGGTCCCCCGCGGCTTCGTCCCCGACAACCGCAAGATCCGCCGCGCCCTCGAGATCCCCGAGACGCTGCGGCCGACGATCTTCTACGAGGCCTACGACACGATCCCGCCGATCGACCTCGATGACGCCCCGCGCGTCGCGGCCCTCAAGGCTGCGTTTCACGCGGCGCCGGTTCGCGGCTGAGGTCGGGGCCGTGCGGGCCTCGGGCCCGTGCGGGCCTCGGGCCCGTCAGGCGGTGGTGATCAGGCCGGCCGGGAGGTGGCCGGTGTCGTTGTAGCTGATCAGCGCCTCGAAGCCCTCGGGGTAGACCCGCAGCTCGGTGATGCCGCAGTGGCAGCAGTCGAAGCGGCTCCACGCCTCATAGGGGAGGCGCAGGGTGCTGGTCACGAGGTAACGGATCAGGTTGCCGTGGGTGAAGATCACGCAGAAGCCGGTGCTGCGCGGCGAACGAAAGAAGCGCTCGCGGACCCGCTCGACCTGCTTGACGGTGATCACCCGCTCCTCCGGGGTCGTGAACGGGAGGCCGGGGTGGGCGCCGAACTCGGCGATCTTGTCGATGTCGAGCAGCGGCAAGACCTCGTGCAAGTATGGCTTGACCTTGATGCGGTCGATGTTCAGCTCGTGCGCGGCGATCTCCGCGGTCTGCAGGGCGCGCGGCCAGGGGCTGGCGAACAGGCCCTCGAACTTGCCCTGCGCCGCCTCGATCAGCTGCACCAGCCGACGACCGGTGCGCGCGGCCTGACGTCGGCCGAGCGGTGTCAGGCCCCACACGGTGTCGCCGTGATCACCGGTCCGCTCGTAGTGGCCGTGGCGGACGAGCAGGATCCGGCTGTAGACGACTTCGAGGCTCATGAACGCGGGCCGCTGCTTGTAACACGAGCACGACCGGCCTGCCCAACATCCGGGGCAAGCGCCGGGGCAAGCGCCGGGGCCAGCTTCGCGGCCGGCGTCGGGGTGCAGACGCCTCGCCGCAGCCGCCGCCACAGCGCCTCGTCGCCGGCGATCAGGCGCTCCTTTTCGCGGCGGGGCAGGGCCTTGATCGCGTACTCGAGCTGGCGGGCGGCGCGTGGGGCCTGGCGGCTGCGCTTCCACACCAGCGTGACCGGGCCGCGTCCGCGGGTGTACCGGGCCCCGGCGCCGCGGTTGTGGGCGGCGATCCGGGCCTCGAGGTCGCGGGCGATCCCCGTGTAGAGGCTGCCGTCGGCGCAGCGCAGGACGTAGATCGTGTAGGTCACGGGGCCGCCGGGGATCCGCCGCCGAGGTGCTCGGCGATCACCGCGAGCAGGTCGGCCCCGTACTTGTCGGCCTTGCCCGGACCGATGCCGTGGGCCAGGAGCAGCTGCTCGCGCGTGCTCGGGCGCAGCAGGGCGAGGTCGCGCAGGCTGCGGTCGCTCGCCACCACGTAGGGCGGCACGCCGTCGCGGCCGGCGAGCTGCATGCGGTGGGCCCGGAGCCGCTGGAACAGCGCCAGCGCGGCGGCGTCGAGCGGCAGCTCCTCGCCCGGGGCAGCCGGGCCGCGCGAGCCGGCGCCGAGCGGACGCGGGGCGCCACCCGTGGCCTTGACCGGGCGCTGACTGAGCGCCAGCGGCGGCAGCAGCAGGCGCGCGGGCGCCTCGCCCTTCATGACGCGGCGGCCGGCCTCGGTGAGCACGGCGAGCGGCTTGCTGTCGCCGGAGAAGTCGACCCAGCCGGCGACGACGCAGCGTCGGAGCAGGCGCATGAGCCAGGCGGCGTCGTGCTCCTTGAGGCAGCCGAAGGTGGGGGTGTGGACCAGGCCGGAGCGCTCGAGGCGCTCGTCGACGCGGCCGCCGAGCAGGCTGGCGGCGGCCTGCAGGCCGAAGCGGCGGTGGACTCGGGCGACGGCGCTGAGGGCCTTGCGGACGATCAGGGTGACGTTGTCGGGATCGGGGCCTGTCCCTTGGGCCAGATCGAGACAGACGTCGCAGCGGCCGCAGCCGCCGAGGGCCTCGCCCTCGTCGCCGAAGTAGCGGAGGATCGCGTCGTGGCGGCAGGAGCCGCCCTCGGCCCAGCGCATCAGCTCGAGGAAGAGGTTCCACTTGTGCTCGACGACCGCCGGGTCGGCCGGAGCGTCGTCGCTGCCGCGCTCGATCAGCCGGCGGCGCAGCGGCAGGTCGCCGGGGGCGAGCATCATCAACGCGAAGGCGTCGGCGCCGTCGCGGCCGGCGCGGCCGACCTCCTGGTAGTAGGCCTCGATCGAGCTCGGGGGCGCGAGGTGGACGACCGCTCGCACGTCGCTGCGATCGATGCCCATGCCGAAGGCGTTGGTGGCGACGACGATGTCGAGGTCGCTGCCGATGAAGGCGTCCTGGACCCGCTCGCGGACCGGGCCGTCGAGGCCGGCGTGGTAGGCCTTGCAGCGCCAGCCGAGGCCGGCGAGGCGGGCCTGCTCCTGCTCGGCGGCCTTGCGGGTGGGGGCGTAGACGATCGCGGTGCCGGAGACGAGGGCGCGCAGGTGGGCGCGCTCCCGCGGGCCGCGGCCGAGGGCCTGGGCGAGCAGGGTGTCGACGGCGCGGTCGCGGCTGCGGCGGTCGTCGTCCTCGCGGACCGAGAGCGCGAGGTTGGGGCGGGCGAAGCCGCGGAGCAGCTGCGGGGTCTCGGCGCCGAGGCCGAGGCGGGCGAGGATCTCGTCGCGGACCACCGGCGTCGCGGTCGCGGTGCAGGCGAGCACGCAGGCCTGCGACTGCTCGCGGATGAGCTCCCCGATCTCGAGGTACTCCGGGCGAAAGTCGTGGCCCCACTCGCTGATGCAGTGGGCCTCGTCGACGGCGATCAGCGGGACGTGGATCTTGCGCAGGATCTCCCGGAAGGCGGGCGAGCCGAGCCGCTCCGGCGCGGCGTAGACCAGCTTGTACTGGCCGCGGGCGAGCGCCGAGAGCCGGGCGACGATCTCCGGGCCGGGCAGGGTGCTGGCGAGGAAGGTCGCCGGGACCCCGCGGGCCGTCAGCGCCTGGACCTGGTCGGCCATCAGGGCGATCAGCGGCGAGAGCACGACGGTGGTGCCCGGCAACACGCTGCCCGGCAGCTGAAAGGTCAGGCTCTTGCCGCCGCCGGTCGGGGCGATCAGCAGCAGGCGCCGCTCGGCCAGCAGGGTCTCGATCGCCTCGCGCTGCCCGGGCCGAAATTCGGCGAGGCCGAGCCGCCGCAGCGCGGCGTCGAGGTCGACCGGCGGTTCAGGGGCGGCCACGGGAGCGCGAGCATGATCCGCGCGCGGTTCCGGTGCAAGGGGGGAGGCGCCGGGGCGCGCGGGTCCGGACGAGGCGGCCTCGGGGGGCTCCGCGAGGCGTGTCCGGGCTACCTGGCGATCGCCGGCGGCGCGGCAGTGGCGGCGCGCGCGAGCTGCATGTCGATGCGCAGCCGGCCATCGATGAGGTCGCCGGCGACCCGCAGCGAGCGGCCCGAGAGCCAGCTCTGGGCGAAGTTCAGCTCGCGGGGGGCGTCGCCGGTGGCGGCGATCAGCTGCCAGAGGTCGGGCAGCTCGAAGTAGAACGCGGGCATGACGGCGGCGCTGCGCTCGAGGCCCAGCATCCAGGCGAGGCGGTCGTTGCTGTCGGCGACCACGGCCCAGCCGACCTCGACGTCGCGGTCGCCGGCGCGGACGGTGCCGGGGTCGGTGAGCAGCAGCAGGGAGGCGGGGACCTCGGAGTCGGGGATCGACGCCGACTCGATCTTGCCGGCGATGTTCGGGAGGGTGACCGGCGAAAGCGTGACGCGGGCGAGGCTCAGCAGCGAACGAATGAGCGCGAGGTCCTGGCCTTGCAGCCGCAGATAGCCGACGAAGTCGCCGCTGACGTTGCGGCGGTTCATGTGCAGGCTGCGCAGGCTGCCGCCCATGCCCTCGATGCGGCCGATGGCCTCGATGGCCTGGCCGAGCATCACGTTCTCGATGCGTCCGCCCTGCTCGCGAGGCCAGCGCTGGACCGCGCCGAGGAGGTTCGGCCAGGTCTCGAAGAACAGCACCATCGCCCCGAACTGGTTGGTGTCCCGGATCGCCCGGTTGAGCTCGTTCTCGGGGCGGGCGTAGATGCCGACCGCGAGCTCCTCGAAGCTGGCCGGGCTCGGGAGGCCGGCGCTGCGCATGCACGCGAGGCTGCCGTCGCACAGGCCGCTCAGCGTCGGCACGCTCGCCGCGGCGGGCTTGCGGGTGAGGAGCCGGGTCAGGACCTCGCGCGATGCGTCGTCGCGGGGCTCCCACTGGAAGGTCGACTGCAGGGTGTCGCCCTCGACGGTGACCTCGAGGCGGGCGCCCGCGAACAGGCGACGGGTCTCGCGGAGCGTCGCAAAGCTGGCGGACTCGCGGAGGCCCTCCGGGACGCTCTCGGGGCTCCAGCGCAGAGAGGAGGCGAGGTTCGCCAGGGTCTCCGCCTCGTGGACGCCGGGGAAGGTGTCGGCGTCGACGAAGGCCGCGAAGTCGCCGCGCAGGGTGGCGAGCGCGGCGAGCGAGGAGATCGGGGCGGCGAGGGCCTCCTTGATCACCGGGACGCGCTCGGCGTCGCTGGCGGAGCCGGTCCCCGAGCTGAACGCGAAGATGTCGATGGCGACGGTCTTGTCGGCGCTGCGCACGAGGAACAGCTCGCGGCTGCCGCCGAGGCACAGGTCCGAGGGCCCGAGCTGGGCGCAGAGGCTCTGGATCTCCGGCTGCACGCGGTCGCGGCTGGCGAGGCGGTGCAGCAGGGCGACCAGCTGCGAGACGTCGCGCATCGGCAGGTGGATGCGGTGATGGCTGCCGAGGGTCCCGGCCTTGCGCGCGAGCTCGCCCTGATCCGACGTGGGCTTGGCGATCGGGCTCGGAGGCGGCGGCTGGTAGACCGGCGGGGGCTCGGGCGGCTGATAGATCGGCTGCGGCGGGGGGATCGGCGGGGGGATCGGGCGGACGGGCTCGAGATGGCGAGGCCCCGGGCCGATGTCGGAGGGCGTGGTCCCGAGCCCCGGGAAGGGATCCGGCAGCACGGTGCCGCGCTGCAGGAGCTCGCGCACCGCCGGCGCGTGGGTCGTGAGCGGGCGAAACAATGTGGCGCTGATCACCGCGTCGGGATCGACGCCGAGGCGCGTGGCGACGTCGTCGACGCGGGGATCGAAGCCGAGGTCGTTGCCGGCGCGGGCGATGTCACGGACCACGTCCGGGCCGAGCGGCAGCCCCTGCAGCCAGCGCTGGGCCTTGCCGGGCCGCATCGCCAGGAACACGGTGCCGCCGGCGAGGAAGCCCGGCGTCGGCCCGAACTCCGTCGTCGCCAGCGGCGGGATGCGGGTCTGGATCGCCGCGAGCGCCGGATCGTCGCTGCCCGTGGCGCCGCCGCGGGACTTGCACGCGGGCACGGCCAGCGCGCCGAGCGTAGCGAGCGTGGCGAGGGCGACGGCCGCGAGGCCACGCGGCGATGAACGGCGCGCGAGCGCCGACCACGAGGGGACGAGGGTGCGAGTCACGGCGGCGAGTATGCCACGCAGATTTCACAGCGGGGCGGCACGCGGACGCGCGCGCGGGCGCGTGGATGAGGCGCGGCCGCAGACCGGCGACGAGCAGGTGAGCGGTCGTTCGCGGAGC
>Ga0209480_10002470_pt1 | contig 12634 bp, 17 predicted proteins | sample JI61114C2DNA_FD_187501 | JGI IMG/M metagenome (GOLD analysis project Ga0209480, IMG submission 187501) | Wastewater effluent complex algal communities from Wisconsin, to seasonally profile nutrient transformation and Carbon sequestration -... | ecosystem: Engineered > WWTP > Effluent > Algae...
AGGTGGAAGTTGTCCACTCTACTCGGTACAAATTCTCCTTGGAGGTGCGTTAATGCTCTCACTGCCATTTTCAGGTCTTTGCTGATTTATTTCCGAGACTTGTCGTGGTCGTGAGGTTCATGCAGACTATTCTGGCTATTCAGGTTGGCCAGCGTATTTTCCTTCTCGAGATGAAGCCTATCAGCCGATGCTCCTCGAATGGCAGAACGAAGCTGTGTTTGCTGTAGACTGATGTTTCCGTAACTATCATCCAAAGTTTTCCGGCAGCGCAGCTTCTTTTGCTTGAGTTGATCAAACCAATTGTCTTGGTCTGGCAGTAGCGAGTTACCCTTGGAAGTTGCATAACTCGATTCCCTGGACCTGATGCGAAAGTTCGTTCGTAACGACATGCACGATATTATAATAGTCGGAGGCTGCTGAGAACTACTTCCAATATGTTTTCGAAAGACTATGTATCAGGGTTATGGTCAGTGGTACTTGCCGATGATTTTGCCCTTCTTCGCTAAGATGTGCCTATATTACGGAAGTTGGTACTTGGAAAAGATGCTTTCGTCCACTTTCACCTCAAGATCTTTGTTGCTGGTGGAGAGGTATGCGAGATGCTGGGCGCTAACGCTGATATCACGGATGATCTCAAAGTTGATGATCTTGGGGAGCACCTACATAGACTTATTGAGTACCGAATATGGAGTGTATTTTTCCTCTTGGGAGCTGCCTGTGATGAGAATGTAATTTTATGCCATACCCCATGAGTATAACTGGTGAGCTGTCTTTTCGTTACCAACAGCGTAAGACGTGTGAGTTCCAGCCGTGATGTTGATGATGTTTTCAAGTTCCAGCTTGCGAGGATACCAAATGAAGTTGATGTTTAGGAGCTCACCCAAATGCTAGGCATCGAATTCCTAAGTTTAAGCTGGTTGCGGAGAAGGGACTGGAGTATTATGCTCAGGGACTAACGTCACTTTTTTTATGGCTCGGCTGCGTCGGATAGGATCATGGTCCTCCTCAAGGTCTTCTCCAAGTCCAAGCTGTCCATTATCGTTTCGTCCGCAGGCAAACACCTCACCTTCCGCTGTCAGGAAAAGTGTATGATGTTCGCCACCGACTATCTTTGTCAAATCCATTTCTCGGAAGTATTCTATCTCTACAGCAACTTTCTGATGCTATCGGCTGCCAATACCCAGTTGTCCAAAGGCGTTGTTCCCCCATCCGTAGTATCGATTGTTGACGGTCTTCACAAAACAGTGCATTCCACCTGTGAAGATATCGACAGCATGCTTGATTCCCATTGCTTGGAATTTCACTGGGTCGTACTTCTCCTTGCGTCGCTCCATAATCCTCCGACCGCTGGCGAAGTACTCGCTGTCTCCCCTAATGTAAACAGAGTCACTCGTGAGCAACAGTGTATGGTTGGAGCCTGAGATAATTTTTTTGAGCTGAATGTCTTTCTTCGACTTGACGGTGAGATCGTCGATGGTGAGGAGAATGGGTTTCTTGGCAATCTCCCCAAGGAACCCCTTGAGTATACCTTTGTAGACTCCTGCGAAGTAGATCATTCCGTTCACCTTGCTAGCAAATATACTGTGAGCATCGCCAGCACTAACTGTGTCGATGGGAGCCTACAGCTCGACAGGAAGAGGGATTGTTTAGTTCCCATCTCTGCCAAGTGCACCTTAGTCATTGCTTCCCCATGAGTAGACTCTGCCTGATGCAGTGTTGATGACTGTAAAAGTTCCTCCACAGGCCACCCCCACAATCTTTTCATTGAGGAGCGGATTGGGTATTATGGACTCTTTCCTCTCTACACTGTCCTCATCAATAATTAGGAACTCCTTGATTTCGCTGAGACAGAGTGGCCTGCGAGAGTGGCTGGGTCGCTGCTTGTCCTCGTTATAGGGAATATAGAATTGGTTGAGCTCTGCTGAGCCCACACAATACAGCCGAAGCTTATCCTGAACTGGCTGTTCTTTCTCGACTTCCATCTGCTTTATCTGTTTGAGAATTAATAGTTAAGGTGCTCGCGGTTATTGATTAAATGAGGGTTGTTGATAATACAGAAGGTTGAGAGCAGAGACCGCCACTAGACAGATTATCTTGATGTTGTTAGCATACTTCGTCTCGTTGAAGAGTCAGAATTAAGAGCCAACAACCGCGAAGTTGCCTTAAAGATAGGTGAATTCTCCAGTCATGAGCATAACCTAAACCAGCTTTGAACTGAAGACTCATTAACAAAATCTGCTGTCTGAAGTGAAATCAAACCGACATTGACGACGCTTAGTCTTTGGTAGTTGGAGTAGGAACTCTCCTCAGTGAGCCTCCAGCAAATCAAGACCTCACAAAACCAATGAATCAAACACCCAAAGCATGGTTGCCGACCAAAATTGCCTGAGTGATCAGAAATATCGTTTAATAGTGTGAATCTCACTTGTGGAATTCGAAAATGAAGGTTTATTTATACTCGTCAGTGAGATGTAAGCAGTGACGCATTAGTATCGCCGGCCGATCAGGAAATTTAATTTTAAATGTGACTTCCTACGCTTGTAGACGGACATAAATTAATATGCAGCTTGTTCAGTACCCACAACAGTACCAACCAGCTCAGTCCTACTCAGCACACAACTCAAATGTCATGTCACAGCAGCAGCTCGCAGGACCAAAGGTAGCTCCAATAGACATTGTCTTCCGCAACCTCACCTACACTATCATGGTGAAGGACGAGAAGGCCAAGACCTGTCAGCGATTACCTCGAATAAAGAAGGAGATTCTGAAGGGAGTGACAGGCATTATTAAGCACGGCAAGGTGACTGCCATCATGGGAGCTTCGGGAGCAGGGAAGACATCACTCTTGAACATCCTAGCGTGCAGAATAGAAAAGTCAAGGCACGTCAAAATTTCCGGAGATGTGCTTGTAAACATGCGTCCATACAACTACGATGGCTTCGGAGACTTCGCTAATTACGTCATGCAACACGATATTCTGATGCAGACTCTCACTGTCAGGGAAACATTGGATTTCGCAGCTTCAATGACTCTGAATCTGCCAGAAGCGCAGCGTAATGTGCTCATCAACAAGCTCATCAACGATCTTAAGCTAGACAAGTGCACCGATGTTTTAGTTGGAGGAAATGACATCAAGGGAATTTCCGGTGGAGAGAAGAAACGCACTTCTATAGCCTTCGAACTCATTAGCGATCCTCAAGTGGTCTTCTTGGATGAACCCACCTCCGGTTTGGACTCTCTCACCGCATACGTCATCATCTGGTACATGAAGAAACTTGCTTCTAATAAGAATAAGACTGTTGCGATGACAATTCATCAACCCAGCTCCGAGATATTCGACCTATTCGACGATCTTATTCTCATGGTCGCCGGTCGCCTTGTCTACCAAGGCCCTTCAGTTGATTCAGTTCAGTATTTCACTCAGATGGGGTTCAAGTCACCAGAGTTCAGCAACCCACCCGATTACTTCATGTCAATTATGCATCACGAGTCCAAAAAGAATATCGCCAACTATCCTCGATACTTCCAAACCTACGATCAACAGCTAGCTCCGAAGATGAATCAGGCCATCCAAGCCTCATAACGAGGAGCATGGCAAAAAAGAAATATTCAAACAAGTTTTTGTCGTGGATTGTGGACTTTGATGTGGAGAGATGCTGTGAACATCAAGCGCAACCCAGTATTGCTCACTTCCAGAATTGTCCAAACAATCATTCTATCGTTGATTACTGGAGCACTGTTTTGGCACCTCTCGGGTGATTACTCCTCCTAATCTGCACTTTCCAAGAGCTTTGCATCAAAGAACGGTGCGCTTTTCTTCCTCGCAATCAGCAATCTTATGTCAGCAATGAGCCCGGTTATTCTAACTTTTCCACTGTAAAAGACTGTGTTCTTAAAGTAACAAGGCAACAAGATGTACTCCGCAGTGGCGTACTTTATCAGTCGAAATCTGGTCGAATTACCACTACTCTTCATCGTGCCTTTACTAAACAGCTTGATTGTCTACTGGATGATACAGCTACATCCAGGTGCAAGTTATTTCTTCCTATTTCTACTGGTGTCTTTCCTTTGTAGCTTAGCAGGAAACTCACTGGGTTTCCTCACAGGTAGCTTCTTTACCGATGCCAAAGTTGCCTTTGGTATGCTTCCGATGATTGTTCTTCCTCTCATGCTCTTCAGCGGTTTCTACAAGAACAGGAAAGATCTTGCTGCATGGATCGGTTGGGTATAGTACATATCGCCCATCAAGTACACATTCGTGGGATATGCTTAAAACGAATACCGGGGAACCACTGCACCAATCGAACTTCTGAATTTCGATGTGAGCTTAGGATTATCCATTCTCCTACTTATTGTCATCTCCGTCGTGTGCAGACTGTTGGCCTTGACGGTACTGTCATGCATGAAGGCTAAACTTCAATGATTCCCCATGTGCTTTATATCTTTCCATTCTCTTCCTGTGATCGGCAGCTATTAATTTAATGGAGAATATCAAGAAACTTAACGCACGAACAGAGAAATGGAGAGAAATGATTTCCAATGGAGTTCATTCCGACCAAGCATTGCTCAAGAAGCGAGTGAGAAAGGGTGTTCCTCCGCCCTTGCGGATGATCGTGTGGCCTGAACTTATTAATCTGGCAGATTTTCAGAAGAAGGCTAAGTACCGCTACCTACAACTTCTGAAGCAATAGTCCCTGAGTGCTCATGACATCTGTCTAGACGTGCCACGGACCTTCCCAGAGGAGCAAGCCAAGGTATTGAGGAACTCCCTGTACTGCGTTCTCAAAGCAATTTCGATTGTGCATCCAGAAGTTGGCTACTGCCAAGGTATGAATTTCCTGTGCATGAGGCTACTGGAGATTCTAGATGATGAGATGGCCTTCTGGATGATGGACTACCTTCTCAGAAGATTTACCCAACTATCTACGAACTACAAGTCGCCAGAATCTGTGCAGTTGCAAAATCACGTCTTCACAAAGCTCTTCGAAAAGCATCTGAAGGAAGTTCACGATGTATGTGCAGATCAAATGATCACTCCCCTGCTGTTTACCACACCGTGGTTCATCACCTTCTTCAGCAGCATACTCCCGAAGGAGTTGTTTTGTCGCATCTTTGAGTGCTTACTGAGTGAGGGATACAAGATCATCTACCGAGCTGGTTTAGCAATTATGAAGCACAAATAGAAGAACATACTCGATAACCCAATGGAGAGAAATATCGTGTATGTTGGGAAGCCTGAGGAGCTCTAATCTATTGACCCGGACGTCTTTGTCGAAACGATGTTCTCATTTTCCATTTCGAAGAACGAAATCGCATAGTACGAGAATGAATACCGAGCAGCCAACCAAGAAAAAATAGCAAAGATGGAGCGGTAAGCTCAGCTCTCCTACGAAAACAGGCTTAAAAGTACGACAAAGTATGAGGAGATCGAGAATGAGGGAGCCGAGGAGTACAAGATTAATATTGCTGAATTCAGCAAAATGCCGTTCCATCTGATGTACACAGAATAATGATACACATGTATACTGCCAATTTGCCGATTGTATCATTACTGTTATGAGTCCTACTCCTCCAGCTTGCCTTCGATTGCGCAAATGCGAATTTTGTTAAGATCATTCACCTTCACAGTGAGGGTTCTCGAACAATTGTTGATTTTGTACACTCCTGTGAGTGACAAAGCCTCCTCATACATGTTTCTTCGCAGGCTAATAACTACCATCTGACTGACTTGCCGATTTTTGATATACTTTGCCAGGATTCCAGTGTTACGATAGTCAAGTGCAGCGTCGATTTCATCCATCAGATAGAAGGGACAATGTCGTATACGACTGAAGGCAAAGGTCAGCGCAAGAGCTGTCATTGTCTTTTCACCGCCAGACAGTAAATTGACCTTCTTCCAGGTCTTATTTGCAGGGCGGACTGTCAGCTCAATTCCAGAACTGAACGGATCAAGTGCATCTACAAGGGATAAATCGATGTCTCCCTTGGTCAGCTCATGGTAAATACCCTTGACAGCTTCATATACTACTGAGAACCCATTCAGAAAAGTTGTGAGCCTCAGTTCCTTCAGCTTTTGCATCTTGCTGCACATTGTTTCTTCTTCTTTCTTCAACAAAGTTAGCTTATCCTCCTCGTCTGCGAGAGCTAAGCTTGCCTCGTTGAACTGTTGTATTGATTGCAGATCGATTGGTCCTTTTGACTCAATCCCCTGCAGTCTTTCCCTTAGCATCGAGAGTTGGATCTTGCTTTCCTTGTAGTCATTACAGAAGGCCTGAGAACAGGCATCGATATCCCTTCTGAGGATAACACATCGGTTGGCTTGAGTCATGGTGAGCTGGGACTGCCTATTGAAGTCATCATACTCAACAGAGGTCATCCGAGCGATTTATTCGATAGCTGTATCTCTGTACTCTTGAAGCTGATTCTGGTTCTCCACCAAAATCTCTTTTGCCTGACGACAATCGTTGCGAGCTTTTTCGATAGCCGCTGAAAGTTTCTGAATTTTCTCAGAGTACGAACTGGAGTCTACGTTTTTAAGCTTTTGCAGCAATGATTTTCTTTCTTCTTTCAGTTGGGAAAGCTCAAGTTCACTATGCGTTATGCGGCTCATAGACTCCTACAGAACTCCGTCTAGTAGATTCTTACGGTTTTAGCAGATCTCTTGTTCTGAAGATATGCGGTTGATCTCGGACTAAAGTGCTTTTTCTTTGGCCTGTTCTACATTGATTCGACCTTGCAGTTTATTGCATGTGCTTTCTGATGATTCGACTGCCTTGAGTTTGGCTCGAAACGTATCCAGATTAGATTTGAGTTCGAGGTATTATTCTATCTCTGAAGGATCGATTCCTTCCAACAGATTGTCAAGCTCCGGTTCAAGTTTCTCCAGTGTTGTTTGTAGCTTTCTTTGATCATTTTCAAGGATTACAAGCTTTTGCTTCATGAACTTAATTTCCTCAGCGCTATAGTTCTCAGCCTTGAAGTTTGGATCATCACTGAGAAGGGCTCGCTTGGTGTTAACTGCCTCGAGGAGCCTTTTCTTGTTGTTCAGCTCCTCTTCCTCTTTTTGAAGCTTTGACTTCTCTTCTTCCAATAGCTTTTAGATGAGTTTTTATCTGCTTTTTAGTGTTTGGAGGTCTTCTGTACTGGAATTCCTATTCGGTGGAGCACTTGTCATGGTTCCTGAAATGTCAATGAAGTCGCCGTTGAGGGTCACAACACGATACCTTCTTGCTCCGTAGGCGATAGTTATGGCCACTTGGAGATCATCAACGATGAGAGTGTCCATAACTGACCAGTAAAGCACGTTGCGGTAAGTGTCCCCTTGTACAAGATCGTAAATGCGGTGGGAACCTTATGGGGCAGTGAATTTGTTCTTCATAGCTCGCTCCAGTTCAGGATAACCCTTGAGCTGCTCCAACACGATAAAGGTTGCTCGTCCAAGTTTGATATTTTTGATGTAGGTTGTTGCTGCTAAAGCATCGTCGTAAGTCTCGGCTATGTAATAATCCAACTGAGGGCAGATGGTATTAAAGGCTTTTTCGTATCGGCGTTCGGCCCAACAATATTATCGCAGTCTTCCATGGAGCCCTTTCAAAATTCCATTGTCTGAAGCCTTCTTGAGTTCTTTGGTTAGTTGGTTGGCAATACTATCGACGTTTCTTGCCGATGTCATCTCAGCTGTCTTGGATTTTAGTTGGGCAAGTGTTTCTTCGTAACTGGCTAGGTTCTCCTTGCATTTCATCATTCGATTCATCCGAATATTCAGTTCAGCCTTGATTTCCGAATTCGTCTGCTCTTTTTCTCTTTTGAGCAGATCCAACTGCTGCAGTTGCTTTTCAGCCCCAACCAATGTTGCTTTCAGCCCATTGAGCTCCTTTGTTACAGTTTAAAATTCTTCTTTTTTTGAAGTCAGCTCTTCCCTCTTTCTCCCAACTCCACCCAATTTCTTGATAATTTCACTGCTGAATCGGTCGTTGAGCTCATCTTAGACTTTGTTGAGCTCCGTCTGAAGCTTTGGCCTTTACTTTTCCTGGTCAATATTTCTCATCTTCTGAAGCTCATCTTTCAGATCCTCCTTTTTGTTGTAGACAGTTGTAAAGTCCTTCTCTTTGAACTCCATGTTCGTTTTCAACGATACTAGTCTCAGTTTGATATCGTTGTATTCATCCTCCAGTTTCTTGTAGTTGCTTTTGTGACTTTTTAACTCTCGTTATTTGGCAGGAAGTAACTCGTCTATCGCTCTTAAATCGTTGCTGTAGTTGACTTGTTTTTGTGCTTCATTGTGCATCTCCTCTTGAGCCACAGTCAGTTATCGAGCAAGACTATCTGCTTTTTCAGTGTAATGTTTCACATCCATGTTGAGAACCTCTGCTTCTGAGCGAAGAAGCCTAATGTGACACTGAGCCCACGATAGAGCGTGATCACGAGCCTATCGAATTTCCAGTAGTGCCTTTCGTTTGATTTTTATTGTGTTCTGGAAGGTGTATACCGAAATCTGTAGTTATCCTAACCTTTGGGAAATCTCTTCAATTTCAGTGACGTAAGGTTCAGAACCGAAGAGATATTCCATGTGGGCCAATAGATCCTTAGGACCTAATTCAGCCAGTTTCTCGATTTCACCCTGCAAGATCATGAAGTGGTTTGTCCGAAGGTCTATTCCGTGATCAAAGAGAATGCTTTTCAACTGATCCAGAGTACACTTGCTGTCATTGAGGTAGTAGTATGAGTAGCCATACTCACTAATGACCCTGCTGATTTTGATCTGTCCCTCCTTTGTTTCTAAAATGACTGAGACTCGACAGCTGCTTGGAAGGGCGGCAGAAGACTTGTGAATGAGACTTTTGAGGTTGTCTTGACGAAGCTTTTCCGACTTGAAACCGAAGATGAAGAGCAGGCTATCGAGTACGTTGGATTTGCCACATCCATTCGGCCCAATGATGCAAGAAACTCCTCCTTAAAAAGGACCAATGCGATGCATCCCTGCGTACGACTTGAAGTTCTCAAGCTCTAAGAAACGAATCTGCATTCAAAGATTATGGGTCTGTTGATCCTGAGTAGGTCTGTAAAGCAGTGATTTTCAGTCGCGTATTTGATTTGGAATATATTTCCAGCAAGAAGAGGAGGGCAGAATACTTTTGGAGTACTTCCGAGAGATAGAGAAGCTCACCTCTTCCAATGCCTCGGGCTGGATCGCCGCCTCTATGAACCTATCCCCATTACGTCTGTTCGGCTTCATGCTTGCCTCGCCCTTCGGGGTGGTTACGCAGGTGGCCTTGGATAGCAGGTACGGGTTCGGGTAGGCGATGCAGCTACTGGACTGCGCTCTCCCCCCCATAAGGGAGGCGACGCAATGTTGGTCAGCAAAACTGATCAAGGCACCGAAGACTTAAGGGGTTTGATTTTTATCCCTCCGGGCCTCGAGGCATACAGGCGGGCTCCCGCCGAGTGACTTTACCTTTACCTTTAATTCCATTCTATTACATTGCATTGGGACGAAGGGTTTCGGCGAGAATCGGACCGAGACAATATGACATACAATGACTTCAAATCTGATCGATAAATATTCCAATCACTGAAGCTTGGACTTGAAGCACGATAGCACAAGAATCGTCAATATCTTTGCCGCAAAGGTTAGTGCAAGGATAAGCCCAACTGAGAACCAGAAGCCCATCTCGAACTTTAGCAGGTAAATTGGAGCCGTCGTATCTTGGTATTCGACCGTGGCGTACTGAATGAACGAGTACTTCATTGGTGACAGATATTGGAACCATCCGAACCAGTTAGGATAGTCCTATCTGATCTTGAAGAAGCCGCTGAATACCATCAGAGGCATCATTATCATCGGTAGTGACATTGAAGCCACCTTGGTGTCATTAAAAAAGCTTCCAAGTAAGAACCCATAGGCATTCCCACACAGGTTTGCAAGGAAGGAAACGAAATAATTTAGAAAGAAATATTCGGCTCCACTATGCAGATCAACCATCCAGTAGCAGATCAAGGATCCTATGATTGGGTTGATTATGAGCAGTGGCAGTTCCACAATATTACGGCTGAGGAAGTAAGCGAAGGTTGAATACATCTTGTTGTTATGTTACTTCAAGAAGACGAGCTTTTCTGTTGAGAATGTAAGTAGTACAGGTGCCATTGAGGAGAAGAAATAGCCAATTGACACAAAGAAGAGGAAACCGTTCTTTGACAGAAAACTTTTGGATAGTCCTGCAGGCGAATAGTCGTCTCCCAGTTTCCAGAAGACTGCAGAAACAAAAAAGGTGACGATAATCACCTGAATGACTCGAGCTGCTAAATGCATTGGGTTCCTCTTGAAGTTAAGTACGTCCCGCCATATTAGTGTCCTGAGGGCGAGGCAAAAGCCCGTTGAAATTCTACGCTCCTTCCACATTCCCCTCTCAGAGGAATTGATCGACTGCTTGACCTTTGGAGTTATCTGTTGATTATAGGTCTGGTAGTACTTGGGGTAATTCGAGACGTTCTTCTTCGACTCGTGGTGCATGATCGACATGAAGTAGTCGGGCGGGTTACTGAACTCAGGGCACCTGAACCCCATCTGCGCAAAATATTCCGCGGATTCTCCAGCAAGTCCTTGATAAACGAGGCGACCCTCGACCATGAGGATGAGGTCATCGAAGAGGGAGAAGATCTCGGAGCTCGGCTGGTGGATGGTCATAGCCACAGTCTTGTTGTGGTTTTGCGCAAGCTTTTTCATGTACCAGACGATCACGTAAGCCGTAAGCGAGTCTAGTCCGGAGGTCGGCTCATCCAGGAAGATTACCTGCGGGTCGCTGATGAGCTCGAAGGCAATCGAGGTGCGCTTCTTCTCCCCACCAGAGATACCTTTCAGCTCATTGCCTCCCACGAGCACATTGGCACACTTGTCCAGCTTGAGGTCGTTGATGAGCTTGTCAATGATGATGTTGCGCTGTTTCTAAGGGACATTGAGCGTCATCGCAGCCGCGAACTCCAGAGTCTCCCGCACCGTCAGCGTCTGCATCAGGATGTCGTTCTGCATGACGTAGTTGGCGAAGTCGCCGAAGGTCTCGTAGGTGTATGGACGCATGTTGACCAGTACGCTCCCGGAGATCTGCACCTTGCGGTTCGGGGTGATGCGGCAGGCGAGGATGTTCAGTAGCGATGTCTTACCGGCTCCCGACGCACCCATAATGGCAGTGACCCTCCCGTGTTTAATGATGCCAGTCACTCCCTTGAGGATCCTCCTCTGGAGGTCTGGTAGGTGCTGGCATGTCCTTGCTCTCTTATCCTTTACTGCTACTGAGTAGTTCAGCTAATGAAAGACGATATCAATAGGGGCCACTCGTTTGCGACTTAACTGTTGTGTTGATTGATTGCTTGTGTACCCACTTGCAACAGGGATAACCTCCTGCATTTGGTATTGTTGCCTTGCTGTGTTCATGTAAATAAACTTTGATCTCCCGAATCGATATCGTAAAGTTGATAAATTCAAGGACCCAACAATCGAATTAAAGTGAAATCAACAACGTACGAGTCGTAAGTTGCCCATACAATCTCATAAAGAAGACCAGACCCCATTTGTTGAGCTCTACGATACGAACACAATAATGACTCCTTTTGGTGAACTTCTAAATCATAATCATCCATTCCACTTCGTTTGTATCTTGGAAGATAAAATCCAGAAGAGTTGTGATATCTAGAGACTATGAGGGTAAACGCAATGACAATTAAATAGATTTCGTTAATCGTAAGTGAACTTGTACCGAACTCTCCCGTTTCTTCGTTTGAATACCCAAGGGGATTTTCGATTTTATGATTCTGAGATATGATCAGAAAGTTTAATTATTTAACTTGGACGAACAGGGAAACGAAACACTTTTAGCAATGTAATAAAAATACCAAGGATGTTGATTCAAGCACCCTCTCGGAGTGGGCTCGTTCCACAGCCAAGCAACGTATCCGGCCGGCAGTTAGTAAACCATCAAGTCTCCCCCATCGACATAGTCTTCAGAAATTTGGTGTACACAGTGACTGTCAAGGACGACAAGTCGACTGTGTGCAATAGACTCCCGAAGGTGCACAAAGAGATCCTCAAGGGCACCACCGGAATCATCAAGCATGGTAGGGTGACCGCCATTATGGGCGCATCGGGAGCCGGGAAGACTTCGCTACTGAACATCCTTGCCTGCAGGATCGACAAGAAGCGGAACGTCAAGATCTCCGGGGACGTGTTGGTGAACGGCAGGCCCTACAACTACAAGCTGTTCGGCGACTTCGCCAACTACGTCATGCAGAACGACATCCTGATGCAGACGCTGACGGTGCGGGAGACTCTGGAGTTCGCGGCCTCGATGACGCTCAATGTCCCTTAGCAGCAGCGCAACGCCATCATCGACAAGCTCCTCAATGACCTCAAGCTGGAAAAATGCGCCAATGTGCTCGTGGGAGGCAACTAGATCAAGGGAATCTCCGGAGGAGAGCGTAAGCGCACCTCGATTGCCTTCGAGCTGGTAAGCGACCCGCAGGTAATCTTCCTGGACGAGCCGACCTCCGGACTAGACTCGCTCACGGCTTACGTGATCGTCTGGTACATGAAGAAGCTGGCCCATAACCGTAACAAGACCGTCGCTATGACCATCCACCAACC
>Ga0209480_10002474_pt1 | contig 12619 bp, 12 predicted proteins | sample JI61114C2DNA_FD_187501 | JGI IMG/M metagenome (GOLD analysis project Ga0209480, IMG submission 187501) | Wastewater effluent complex algal communities from Wisconsin, to seasonally profile nutrient transformation and Carbon sequestration -... | ecosystem: Engineered > WWTP > Effluent > Algae...
CGTGCTGATGATCTTCGTTGGCGGTGCAGTTGCCGGCGTGCCGGGCCTGATGCTGGTTTTGCCGGTGCTCGGCGTGGCGATGGTGCTCGGTGAAACCATCGGCATGCTGGTCACCGATCCACGGTTGCGCGCCCGACACGCGCATGAGCGGGCGCTGCAACAACAACTGGTGACGCGCGACCTGACCTTGCCATAAAAAGCGGGGCATTTTCTGCCCCGTTTTCGTGGTTGACCGCAACAAACAACAATTACTTGCGACTGGCCCGCACCAGCTTGCCCTTGCCGCCACGACTGCCGCGACAGATTTCCAGGCGTTCGCCCTTGAGCTTGCCGGCGGCGCCATCGATGATCGGCACAATGTCTTCCAGCGCCGTTTTGCCCGGCGCTGCATCGATCAGCTTGAGGCCACGGCCTTTGCCGAGCAGGCGGACTTCCTCGATATTGAAGACCAGCGCGCGTCCATCCTTGGTCAGGCAGGCGATTTCACCTTCCGGTGCCGGGGCAAAAACCACCGGCAACTCGCCCTCGGGCAGTGTCATGAAGGCTTTGCCAGCCTTGCCGCGCGATAGCAGATCGCTGCCCTGACAGCGGAAACCGTAGCCGCCACTGGCTGCCACCAGATACTGGGCCTCGTTCTTGATCGCCAGCGCCAGACAGGGTTTGCCGCCATCCTGGAAATCAGCCAGCGAGGTCGCCGGAAGGCCATCCCCCTTGCCGCCGGGAATATCGGAGGCAGCGATCGAGTAAGCGCGGCCGTTGCTGTCGAGCAGAACCAGCTGGTCGACGGTGCGGCACGGCAGGCAGGCGAGCAGGCTGTCGCCGGAACGGAAAGTCAGTTGCGTCGGGTCGATGTTGTGGCCCTGGCGCGAACGCAGCCAGCCGTGTTTCGAGACGATCAGCGTCGTCGGTTCGTCAACGATGGAGACCGTTTTGGCATCCGACATCGTCACCTTTTCGGCAGCCTCGATGAAGGTGCGGCGCTCGTCGCCATATTTTTTGGCATCGGCTTCAATCTCGCTGGCCACGCAAGTACGCAAAGCTTCATCGGAATCCAGCAGGTGATTCAGCCCCTTGGCTTCTTCACGCAGCTTGGCCAGTTCTTCGCCGATCTTGATCCCTTCCAGCCGCGCCAACTGGCGCAAGCGGATTTCGAGAATGTCTTCAGCCTGAATTTCCGACAGCTTGAAATGCGCCATCAGATCGATCTTGGGATCGTCCGATTCGCGGATGACCTTGATCACCTTGTCGATATCGAGCAGTACCGCCAAACGGCCTTCCAGGATATGGATGCGTTTTTCGGCCGCTGTCAGGCGGTGGCGCGTGCGCCGTTGCACGGTAGCCAGACGGAAGCGGCACCATTCGGCGATCATGCTGTATAGCGATGCCTGACGCGGGGTGCCGGTGACGCCGAGCACCGTCAGGTTGATTGAAGCGTTGGTTTCGAGGCTGGTGTGGGCGAGCAGCAGGCGCACCAGGTCGTCCTGGCCCTGACGCGAGGAGGCCGGCTCGATGACCAGGCGGATGGCGTGTTCCTTGCCCGATTCGTCGCGCACGCCGCGTTCGGAAATGGCGCCGAGAAAAGCTGCCTTGAGGTTGAGTTGCTCCGGCGTGAACACCTTTTTGCCGGCCTTTTCCTTGGCCACCGGGTTGGAGCAGGCTTCGATTTCCGACATCACGGTATTGGTCGATACGCCCGGCGGCAGTTCGGTAATTACCAGACGCCACTGGCCGCGCGCCAGATTCTCGATTTTCCACTTGGCTCGCACACGCAGGCTGCCGCGTCCGCCGCGATAGATGGCAGCGATTTCTTCAGCGGTCGAGATGATCTGTGCGCCGCCCGGGTAATCCGGGCCGGGGATCAGTGCCAGCACTTCTTCTTCCGAAAAATTCGGGTCTTTTATCAGGTTGACCGCAACATTTGCTACTTCGCGCAGGTTGTGCGCCGGGATTTCGGTCGCCATGCCGACGGCAATGCCGGAGGCGCCGTTGAGCAGGCAAAACGGCAAGCGCGCTGGCAGCAGCACCGGTTCGTCATTGGCGCCGTCGTAATTCGGCTTCCAATCGACCGTGCCTTCGTCCAGTTCGGCCAGCAAAAGCTCGGCAATCGGCGTCAAACGGGCTTCCGTGTAGCGCATGGCGGCGGCGTTGTCGCCGTCGCGTGAGCCGAAATTTCCCTGACCATCGACGATCGGGTAACGCAGGCTCCAGTCCTGGGCCATGCGCACCATTGCTTCGTAAACCGAGGAATCACCGTGCGGGTGGTATTTGCCGATCACATCACCGACCACGCGCGCCGATTTGACATGACGCGGGCTCTTGTAGAGGCCCATGCGGTGCATGGCGTAAAGAATGCGGCGCTGCACCGGCTTCTGGCCGTCCGCCACCGAGGGCAGGGCGCGACCGGTGACGACGCTCATCGCGTATTCAAGATAGCGGCGGGCGGCGTAATCGGCGGGTGAGGGGATGTCGTCGGCCGGGCCGCTGGCGGCAGGGGGCAGAGCGGGCGGTGCTGCCGAATCCGTTTCGATGGCTGGTACGGCAATGCTTTCCAGCGTTTGGTCGGGCTGCTGGGGCGCAGGTAATTCTGCTTCCTTGGCGGCGTCGGTTGCCAGCTTGGCGCTGGCGTCGAATAGATTGAGCTGGTCGGTCATGGTCTGGCTTTGAATCCTGAATCAAGTCGGCGGCAAATTTATCATAGGGCGGCGGTGCTCACCGGCAATTCATCTGCTTCAAGTGTCTGAGGGGTGCTGTTGCTGTATAGCGAGGTGGGTGGGTGGGGTTGCTATAAAAGACCAATATTAGTCTTTAATTGGATTTTTATATTTTTAGTGGACTAAAAATGGAATGTAAATTGAATTTTATGTTTAGTAATCTATAATTGGCCTGTAAGAATGTTTTTGTTTTTATAAAGGGCTAAAAATAGGCTATGGATACCTACCGTATGACCAATGAAGAAGTCGCCGTAAAGTTTGCGGAAACACTCAAGGCATGGCGCGTATCGCCCAATGGGGCAGCCATGACTCAGGCCGATCTGGCGCATAAAAGCGGGATCGGGTTGACGCCGCTCAAGCGCTTCGAAAAAACCGGCGCCATTACGCTGCGCAATCTGATCGCCATCCTGCGCAGCATGGATCTGCTCGACGGCCTGCTCACCGTGGTGCCCGATGCTGACAGCCCGAGTCCGCTCGATGTGCTGGCCGAGGCGCAAAAAAAAGCCAAGCAGGTTCGGCAGCGCGCACCGCGCTCAAACCGGAGTTAAAACATGGAAGAGATCCGGGCAATTCAGGTCAATATCTGGGGGCAATTCGTCGGGGCGGTGGCGCCACTCAGGAATAAGCCCGGCTATTACGAGTTCAGCTACGCGCCGGAATTTGAAAAGGGCCATCTCGAACTCTCGCCCATCCTGATGAAGATGAAGGCCAGGCGCCGCTTCAGCTTTCCCGCGCTGGCCCAGGAAACCTTTCACGGCCTGCCGGGCCTGCTCGCTGATTCATTACCCGACAAATTCGGCAATGCGCTGATCGATGAATACCTGGCGCGGCGCGGCATCCTGCCCAAAGACATCACTAGCCTGCAGCGCCTGCTCTATGTCGGGCGGCGTAGCATGGGCGCGCTCGAATTCGAGCCGGCTGAAACAGAGCTGCGCGGCGCGGCGGCCAGTTTGCCGCTCGACATGGCCCATTTGGTCGAAGATGCGCGACGGGCGCTGAAAGGTGAATTCTCGAGCATCGCTCAGGACATCATCGACATTGGCAGTTCCGCCGGCGGCGCGCGTGCCAAGGCCGTCATCGGCTGGAACCGGCAGACCAATCAGGTGGTATCCGGGCAGTTTGACGTGCCGGAAGGTTTTGAACACTGGCTGCTCAAGTTTGACGTTGGCGCCGACGGTGAGTTGGGCACCAGCGCCGGTTTCGGGCGCGTCGAATACGCTCACTACCTGATGGCGACTGCTGCCGGTATCGAGATGAACGAATGCCGTCTGCTCGAAGAGGGCAATCGTGCTCATTTCATGACCCGCCGCTTTGATCGTGACGGCAACCAAAAACTGCACGCCCAGTCCTTGTGCGGCCTGATGCACCTCGATTTCAACATGCCCTACGTGCATAGCTACGATCAGTACCTGCGCACCGTACTCGGCCTGCGCCTGGGTGCCGACGCGCTGGAGCAGGCCTGGGCGCGGTGCGCTTTCAACATCGCTATCGCTAATTGCGATGACCACACCAAGAATTTAGGTTTCCTGATGGACAGTTCCGGTCAGTGGCGACTGGCCCCAGCCTACGACACCTGTTTTGCGCACAACCCCGGCGAAGGCAAATGGACGCGCTGGCACCAGATGCAGGTGGGTGGCAAAAAATGGGAGATCAGCGCCGAAGACCTGCTGCAACTGGCCAAAACCTACGACATTCGCCGTGCTCGCGAGCGGCTGCAGCAGATCAGGGAAGCAGTCACCCGCTGGCCCGAGTTCGCCGCAACGGCTGGCGTGGGCGAGGGGGAAACGCAGCGCATCGCGGCCTTGCAGCCGGGCTGGGCGAAGCAGGGCTAGGTCGGAGTCTCGCGCAAGCGCTCAGCGAGGAAATCGACAAATACACGAATCTTCGGCGGCAGGTGGCTTTGCGGTAGCCACAGGGCATAGGCGGTCTGGCCAAAGGGGCCGACTGGCGTCCACTCGGGCAGGAGCGGGATCAGCCGGCCATCGGCGATTTCGCGGTCCACCGCGTAGTTCCAGAGCAGCCCGATACCCATGCCGGCGAGCAACAGGTCGCGCACTACCTCGCTGTTATTGACCACGACATTGCTCGTCACGCGCACCCGCGCTTCTTCCGTGCCGCGTTGGAAACGCCATTCATTGCCGAATTCGCGCAGGCCGTAATGCAGGCAGTTGTGGCCGGCGAGGTCGGCGGGCGTTTCGATTTTTTGGCCTTTTAGCGCGTCGACCGCAGCACATAGACGGTAGCGCACCGGCATCAGCGCCTTGGCCACCACCTGATCGGGTGGGGTGCGGGTCAGGCGCAGGGCAACGTCGTAGCCTTCGTCGACGAGATCGACAAAGCGGTCGAGCAGGGTCAATTGCAACTCGATCTCCGGGTAGCGGGCGAGGAATTCGGGAATCAGCGGCGCCAGGCAGAGCTTGCCGAAAGTCACCGAGGCCGTGACGCGCAAGGTGCCGCGCGGCGCGTCGACCAGCCCGGCAGCGAGGCGGGCGCTTTCGTCGAGCAGCGCAACGCCCTGCGCCGCCCGCTCGTAGAGCACGCGGCCGGCCTCAGTCAGCGACATAGAGCGCGTCGTGCGCTGCAACAGGCGCAGGCCAAGCTGTTTCTCCAGCCGGTTGATGCGCTTGCTGATCGCCGATTTGGTCAGGCCCATGGCCCGCGCCGCCGCTGAAAAGCCTTGTGTATCAACGACCCGGACAAAAACGGCGAGGTCGGATAAATGATCAAGTGGGTTGATTGTTTCCATTAGGCAACAAACTGTTATTTGGTTGGTAGATTGTATCTATAAACGCCAAGTGAAATGATGCAGCCATCACCTCAAGCGGAGCACGCCATGCCTTTAATCCAGATCACCCTCACCGGCCCGCAAGCCGCGCCAGCCACCATTCAGCGCTTGCAGCAGGAAATGACACGGCTGATGGCCAGCATTTTGCACAAGGAAGCGACGCTTACCGTGGTCAGCGTCACGCAGTTGCCGGAAGGCGCCTGCTCGGCCAACGGACAGGCCGTGACCACTGGCGCCAGCCTGCAGGCCTTGATTACCGCAGGCACCAATAGCGCCGCTGAAAAGGCCGCCTTTATTTTTGCGGCAAAAACGCTATTGACCGCAACATTTGGCCCCTCAAATGCACCGCTCTACGTTGCCCTGCACGAACTGCCGGCTGATAGCTGGGGTTACGACGGGCAGACTCAGGCGGCGCGCAAAGCTCAGCAGCTGATTGGAGAAACAGCATGAGCGCCCAAACCCTGCGTCAGATTGTTGGTGTTCCCGCCACCCTGCATAGCGGCGCAACGCTGGCTGCCGCCAAAACCGCCGTCGTGCTGATCGACTATCAGAACGAATACCGCAGCGGCCCACTGGCGCTGCCCGACGAAGCAGCCGCCAGCAGCGCCGCCCGTCAACTGCGCGCCTGGGCCGATCAAGCCGGAATAGCCGTCATCCATGTCCTGCACCGCGCCCCGGCAACAGCGCCAATCTTTGCTGCGGATTCACCCGGTGCCGCGCCGATTGATGGCCTCGCTCCGGCGCTCGGTGAAACGGTCGTCTACAAACATCTGCCCTCAGCCTTTACCGGCACCGGGCTGGCCGATGTGCTGCAAGCGCGGGGTGTAGAAATGCTGCTGGTTGCCGGCTACATGACCCACAACTGCGTCGACTCAACCGCGCGCGAAGCCTTTCATCGCGGCTATCGGGTCGGCGTCGTGGCTGACGCCAGTGCGACACGTGATCTGCCGGGGCCGGATGGAAAAGCCATTCCGGCAGCCACAGTGCACGCCGCTGTGCTCGCCGGCCTTGGCGATCGGATTGCTGAAATCATCAGCGTGGCGATACTTGAAGCGATGGAGCTTGTCTGACTGTTGAAAAGGCAACCCCTCCCAGCCTCCCCTTTTCAGGGGAGGAGCCGATAGCGTGGCTGAACCTGCTCCCCCCTGACAAGGGGGGTTGGGGGGGTTGCCTTTAGCAGCTTGCAGCGATGACGGTGATTTAAACCCGCAGATCAGCCAGCACAAAACCGCGGGCCAGCTCTCGGGTGATCTCGGCGGCTGGCACGGCGCGGCAGGCGCTGGTGTTCTGGCCGCTCCACAGCGGCGAAAAGTCAGTGCTGCCGAGCTTTTCAGCCGCCGCACGCAAGGGCGCGATGGCGGCGGTAGCCAGCGGAAATACCGGCGCTGCCGGGTTGAGCGGCCCCAGTTCGCGCATCAGGCGATTGACGATGCCGCGTGCCGGGCGACCGGTGAACAGGCTGGTCAACGCCGTGTGTTCGGCACCCGCCGCTTGCAGCGCGGCGCGATGCAGGGCGCTGGTAGTCGCCTCCGGGCACAGTATATAAACCGTACCGGCCTGAATGGCGGCGGCCCCCAAAGCCCGTGCGGCACCAGCGCTGGCGGCATCGACAATGCCACCGGCGGCGATCACCGGGCAGCGCACGGCGGCGACAATCTGTGGCAGCAAGGTAAAGGTGCCCATCTGCTTGCTCAGATCGTCAGAAAGAAAATGCCCGCGATGGCCGCCGGCCTCCAGCCCCTGCGCAATCACCGCATCGACGCCATGCGCCTCCAGCCAGCGCGCCTCATCCACCGTCGTCGCCGAGGCAATAATCAGCGCACCACTGGCGCAAACCCGTTGCAGCAGATCATCCGCCGGCAAGCCAAAATGAAAGCTGACGACGGCCGGGCGGAACTCCTCAATCAAATCAGCCGCCGCATGGCTGAACGGCATGCGCCCGGCGCCGGCGGGAATATTCTCCGGGTCGATGCCGAATTCGCGGTAATACGGCAGCAGCGCTTGGCGCCACGCCGTTTCGCGCAGCGGATCAGGCATTGGTGGGGTGTGGGCGAAGAAATTGACGTTCCATGGCCGCTCGGTGCCGGCCTTGAGGGCGCTCAGTTCGGCGCGCAACTGGTCGAGCGAAAGCATCGCCGCCGGCAGCGAGCCGAGGCCACCGGCCGCGCAGACCGCCAGCGCCAGCCGGCTGTTCTGAACGCCGGCCAGCGGTGCCTGAATGACCGGGAGTGCAAGACCAAGGGTGGCAATGAGTGACATGGGCGTTTTCCGTTGGGTGGGGTAAATGGCTCAGGCTTTGCTGGCCCGGCCCCGTTTGGCCTTGGGCGCAGCCTCGCGCTGGGCGGCGAGGCGCTTGAGTAGTTCGGCCGCCGGCTCGTCGGCAGGGTCTTGCGCCACCAGTTCGCCGCGAAAAGCCTTGGCGAGCAGAGCTGGCGTCAATTGGCCGACCTGCCGGCGGGCGGTGGCGAGACGGGCTTCGAGGCGGTCGGCGAAGGCGAAGAGGATTTCGATGCGGCGGACGATTTCGGTTTGCTCGAGGAGGGAAGGGAGTTGCATTTCCAGTGGATAGATTTTCTGTCCTGAAATCACTGGTTGAGCAGTTGATGAGTCATTAACTCTCAGGTCTATTGCCTGAAGTGCGTAGAAGAGAAATCGCCTGTTTGTTTCGGATTGGTCATGGCGAACAATCAATGCGTTGTCGGTCACCCAAGCCTGATTTGGAGTTAGATGTACGCTGCCACAGTAATAACCGACACGGCCAATCAAGAGGGTTTCTTCTGAAACATTACTTTCGTTGTGATAGCCGTTGACGCCATTTCCTCCATAAACCGGGACTTTTCCACCTTCGGCCATGTTTTTGGCTGGAAGGAAGTTGCCGGATGAGACTTTTAATATTTCGCGTAACGTCACCTGGACGGGGTCATTGCTATTGTTTTCTACCCGCCAATCCTCAGTCAGCCATCCCGAGGTGGCGGCGGCGAGGATGGATTGGCGGAAGCGTTTGAGCAGGGCCGGGAGGCGGTCGAGACGGTCGCGGCAGGCATCCACTCGTGCCAGCACGCTGTCGAGTTTGTCGGCGATGCGTTTTTGTTCGGGGAGCGGGGCGAGGGGGATTTTTGTTTCGGTGACGTAGTTCTTGGGTACTCGCTTATGGCCGACAGAGCCAGTCATTTCAACGGCGCCGTTACTCATGAATTGGCGAGTCTTAAAGTAGGCGAGCAGGTATCGTGGATACAGTGTTGGCCGAGGTCTGAATACGAAATATTCAGTGCTGCCAGCGCCCAAAGCATTGGGTAGATCTGAGGCTAAGCCTGCTTTCCCATTCTCGAAGCAGGGAGTAATTTTTCCCAGCAAGACATCGCCATCAGCAAAATGGGTGTATCCCTTTTTTACCTCGCGCCACTGGCGGCGCTCATAGGCCAATTTGCTGAGGTAGGTGGTGCCCATGAGAGGCATCGGCACAAAACCGACCTCTGTATTGTCATCGCAGGTGTTTTTTGGATTGAGCTCGACGAGCTCACCAATTGGGGTTTCGGCCCAACCTCTAGGCAGCCCGCTCATGCCGCCAACGGCCCACTAGGTGGCCGAATCAGGCTTTCTGCCGGAATGCCGAGTTTTTCATGCAGGTTCCAGATCATCTTGAGCGTCAGCGGGCGTTTGCGGTTGAGGATTTCATAAACGCGGTTGAGTTGGCCAATGGCCGGCACCAAGTCTTTTGCCGTGAGGCCGGCTTGTTCCATGCGAAATTTGATGGCTTCGACCGGATCGGGTAGCTCGACCGGGTAGTGCTTGCTTTCGTAGGCGGCCACCAGGGTGAGCAGGATTTCAAAACGATCTCCATCCGGCGAGCCGGGTTGCGGTTCGTTGTCAAAGTAGGCGGAGACTTCGCGGAGCGCCTGTTTGTAGTCTTCCTCTGTACGAATCGGGCGAATTTCCATGATTTAAATCTCCATCTCGACGGTTTCGGCATCAATGGCGTCGTATTCTTTGTGGGTGCCGATGAATTTCACGTAAACCGCCTGGTATTGGTAGGCAACAGAGACAATCAGACGGTAGTCATTGCCCTTGATGTTGAACACGACGCGGCGATTTTTCAGGATGCTGGCGCTGCGGTACTGCTCCTTGATCTCGGCTGGTTGCGTCCAGGCCGCTTTTTTGACTTCATCAACCCAGGACTTGAGGGCCTGCTCGGCGTCCGGATGCTTTTCCCAGAAGGCGCGAAGGAATTTGACGGCGACGATGTTCATGGCTGGAGTTTAGTCCCAAATTGGGACTTGTCAATATTCACTCGCTGACTTCCCCCAATTCAGCCAAAATCGCCTGCAATTCCGCCAGCGCGCCCTCCAGTTCCCCCATCGCTTCCTGCGCCAGCACGGCCGGTTCCGGCAAATCGGCGGCGTCTTCGGCGTTGTCGTCTTTCAGCCAGGCGATGTCGAGGCTGTCGGCGCGTTCCCTGATCCATTCGCGGCTGAAGCTGCGGTAGCGGCTGGTTTCATTTTTGGGCGATTTTTCCGGTTGACCGTAACAGGCTTCAAATTCGGCGAAATGGGCGCGGGTGAGCGGGGTACGTTTGCCGAAGCGGGGCATGTTGGCGCGCAGGTCGTAGACGCGGACTTCTTTGGTGCTGCCGGTGGCGTGCTGGCTGACTTTGTCGAAGAACAGCACGTTGGTTTTGACGCCCTGGGCGTAGAAGATGCCGGTGGGCAGGCGCAGGATGGTGTGCAGGTTGCATTTGTCCATGAGGTCGCGCCGGATGTCGGCGCCGACGCCGGCTTCGAAGAGCACGTTGTCGGGCAGCACGACGGCGGCGCGGCCGCCATCCTTCAGGTGTCGGTAAATGTGCTGGACGAAGGCGAGTTGCTTGTTGCTGGTGCTGTGCGTGAAGTCGTCGCGGGTCGGGCCGCCGCCGCCTTTGGCGGTGCCGAAGGGCGGGTTGCTGAGGATGATGTCGCTTTTGGGCAGGCCGCTGCCGGCGCTGCCGAGCGTGTTGCCGAGGTGGATGACGCCTTGTTCGTCGCCTTCCATGCCATGCAGCAGACAGTTCATCAGCGCCAGACGGCGGGTGCCGGGGACGAGTTCCATGCCGATGAAGGCTTTGTTGCGCTGGAAGGTGCGCTGTTTTTCGTTGAGGTCGTAGAGGTTGTCGGTCTTGGCCTTGATCCAGGCGTCGGCGGCGATGAGGAAGCCGGCGGTGCCGACGGCGGGGTCTTGCACGGTTTCGCCGGCTTGCGGGTTGATCAGGGCGACGATGCTGTCGATCAAGGGCCGTGGTGTGAAATACTGGCCGGCGCCGGATTTGGTTTCGGTGGCGTTCTTTTCGAGCAGGCCTTCGTAGAGGTCGCCGAGGCCGTCGCGCTGGGCGGAGTACCAGTCGATGCTGTCGATGGCGCTGATCAGTTGCTTGAGGTGGCGCGGCTCTTTCATGCGGGTCTGCGCGTCGGCGTAGATGGCGGAAATGAGCGGGTCGGTGCTTTGCGACAGGCCGAGCAGCGTGGCTTTGTAGTAGGTGAGCAGGTTGGGGCCGTCGAGCCTGGCGATGTCCGGCCAGCGGGCGCCTTCGGGCAGCTTGTGGCCGAGCATGACGCCGCTTTGGGCGTTTTCGTGTTCCATCTTGATGAAGAGGAGTAGGACAAGTTCGGTGACGTAGTCGGCGTAGTTGATGCCGTCGTCTCGCAGGACGTCGCAGAGGTTCCAGAGTTTCTGGACGATTTCGTTGTTGCTCATGGGTGTTCCGGTGAGAGTGGTGTGCCGTTGGCGGGCCAGTGGATTTGATAGCGTGTGTTGCGTCCGCCGCCGGGCAGCTTGACCAGGCAGCCTTTGGCGACGAGGTCGGCGAGATGGCGGGTGGCGGTGGCTTTGCTGACTTTGGCGACGGTCTGGTACTGGGCGGCGCTGATGCCTTGGGCGAAGCCGCCGCGTTCGGCCTGGTCGCCGTCGAGCAGGCGGTTAAGAACTTTGAGTTGTTCCGGTCCGAGGCCGTGCTGGCGGTGTTGCAGCCAGAACTGGCTTTTGCCGAGAACGCGGTCGATCTGGGCTTCGGCATCGACGATGGCGCGTTGTAGGGTGTTCAGGAACCAGTGCAGCCAGGGCGTGAGGTCGATTGCTGCGGTCGACGGCAATTGTTGGCTATTTTCCAAATGCTGGTAGTAGCCCTTGCGGTCGGCCAGGATGGCGACGGACATTGCGTAGAAACGGATGCTTTGCTGCTCGCCCTGGGCCAGCGCGAGATCGGTCAGGGCGCGGGTGATGCGGCCGTTGCCGTCGTCGAACGGGTGCAGGGTGACGAACCAGAAGTGGGCGATGGCGGCGCGTAGCAGCGGGTCGAGCGCGGCGTCGCTGCGGCTGGCGTTGAACCAGGCGACGAATTCGGCAATGCGCACTTCCAGCCCGTCGCGCGGCGGGGCTTCGAAATGCACGGTGGGGCGGTCGATGCGGCCGGAGACGACTTGCATCGGCTCGTTGCCGCGCCAGTCGCCGATGCGGATTTTCTGGCCAAGAAAGCCGTCGTCGCCGGCAAACAACCAGCTGTGCCATTGCAGCAGGCGGGCTTCGCTGAGCGGGGCATCGAGGTTGGTGGTGGTGTCACATAGGATAAGAGCCAGGCCTTCGCTGCGGGCTTCCGGCTGGGTGTTGCCGGCATCGAGGCCGAGGCGGCGGGCGAGGCTGGAACGCACGGATTCGACATTGAGCCGTTCGCCTTCGATGGCGCTGGAATTGACGATGTTCTGGAGCAGGGCATCGAGGCTGAATTCGGCTTGCAACGCTGCATCGCCGGTGCGCGTGCGCCCGAGCAGGCGGCCTTGGGCGATGGCGGCTTGACGCAATAACGGGGCAAGCGTTTCAGCCTGCCAGCCGAACCGGGGCCAGTCGGGGTGTTGCCAGATCCAGTGGGGCATGGGGGCGGCTGATATTCAGGTCGATGAGCCGAATGTTAGCATTATTCGGCTCATGTTGTGAGCCGAATAATTGGGTGGTTCGGCTCAGAAGGTAAGACGCTGTTGATCCTGTTTCATACCGGCCTTGCTTCGGCGAGTACGGTGGCCCGAAATTTCTTCGGTAGTGCCCCGGGCGTCAGAACATCGACCGGCATGCCCAGCAATTGCAGCAATTCGTGCCGGATGGC
>Ga0209480_10002479_pt1 | contig 12604 bp, 8 predicted proteins | sample JI61114C2DNA_FD_187501 | JGI IMG/M metagenome (GOLD analysis project Ga0209480, IMG submission 187501) | Wastewater effluent complex algal communities from Wisconsin, to seasonally profile nutrient transformation and Carbon sequestration -... | ecosystem: Engineered > WWTP > Effluent > Algae...
CCCGTTCCTGCTGCGCGCCGGCCTGGCTCTCGCGGTCGCCTTCGCCCTCCTCTTCGCCGGCCCGGCCTCACCGCAGGCCCTCGCCGCGGGCTGGGTGGCCGTGCTCTTCCTTGCGTGCGCGACGGCATACGCCTTCTTCCAGGTGCCCTATGTCGCGATGCCCGCCGAGCTCACCGACTCCCCCCGCGAACGGACCCGCATCATGAGCCTGCGGGTGGCGGTCCTTGCGCTCGCGATCCTCATCAGCGGCGGGCTCGCGCCGATGGTCCGAACGATGGTCGGCCCGGAGCGCGGGTATGCCGTGATGGGCCTGTTCGTCGCCGTCCTCATCGCGGTCGGTGCCCTGGGCGCGTGGTGGGGCACCCGTGGCGCGCCGGTGCGGGCCGTTGCTGCTGCGCCCGGCGGCCTGCGCAGCCAATTGGCGCTCGTCGCAGGCAATCCCAGCTTCCGGGCGCTGATCCTCACCTTCATCGTCCAGGCCCTCGCGACGGGCGCGATGCTCGCCGGAGTTGACTACGTCGCGCGTCACGTGCTGCGCGACGCGGGCGCCGGATCGGTGCTGTTCGTGTGTTTCGTCGCCCCCGCCATCGTCTGCACGCCGCTCTGGGAACGGCTCGCCGCCCGCCTCGGCAAACGCCGTGCGTATGCCGCGGCGAGCCTCACCCTCGCCGCCGGAGCCGCCGCTCTGGTCGCGGCCCGGGGCGTGCCGACCGCGTTGGTCTATGTTGCGGTGGCCGTCGTCGGGGTCGGGTATGCCGGTGCCCAGATGCTTCCGCTGTCGATGCTGCCTGACGTGGCGGCCGCCGATGCCGCCGAGTCGGGGGAGAACCGGGTCGGCGTCTTCACCGGAGTGTGGACCGCCGGCGAGACCCTCGGGATGGCCCTCGGTCCCTTCGTCTTCGGCCTGGTCCTGGCCGCCGGAGGTTATGTGTCCTCCACCGACTCGACTGCGGCCCAGCCAGATTCGGCGGTCATGGCAATCGTGCTCGGCTTCTCGGTCCTGCCGGCGCTGCTCACCCTGGCGTCGCTCTTCTTCCTCCGGGGCTACTCTGCGCCGATGCCCCGCGGCTTCGCGATCTACGGCCCAGAATCTGAGGTGGATCGTCCATGACCCTCACTGCCGACGAGGTCCGCGCCCAACTGCTCACCCTGCGTGAGCATGACCTGCCGACCCACGGGGGCCGAACCCTCGCTTATGTCTACGACTCCGGCCGACCCGACGTCGACGCCGTCGCCCGCGAGGCGGTCGCGGCGTTCGCGGGGACGAACGGCCTCGACCCCTCGGTGTTTCCCTCTGTCGCAACGATGGAGCGCGGCGTCGTCGACTTCCTTGCCGGGCTACTGTCCGCACCCGAGGGGTATGCCGGCACCGTCACCTCCGGCGGCACCGAGTCGTGTCTGCTCGCCGTCCTCGCGGCCCGCGACTCCCGGCCCGACGTCACTCGCCCGCAGATCGTCGCCCCGACCACGGCGCATGCGGCGTTCCACAAGGCGGCCCATCTCTTCGGGCTCGAGCTGACGCTCGTCGACGTCGACCCGGTCACCTTCCGCGCCGATCCGGCGGCCATGGCGGCGGCCGTCACCGACCGGACCGTCCTCGTCGTCGTCAGCGCCCCGTCCTATGCCCACGGCGTCGTCGACCCCGTGGGGCCGATCGCCGCGATGGCGGCCGAGCGCGGCATCCGCTGCCATGTCGACGCCTGCATTGGCGGGTTCGTGCTGCCCTTCCTCGCCGACGAGTCCGCTCGCGGGGTCGCGCAGGGCCGCCCGGCGTGGTCGTTCGAGGTCCCCGGCGTGACGAGCATCTCGGCCGACCTGCACAAGTACGGCTACGCGCCCAAGGGCGTCTCGGCCCTCGTGCATCGCTCAATGGCGTTGCGGCACAGCCAGTTCTGGGCCACCGCCGATTGGCCGGGCTATGGCGTCGTCAACTCCACCCTGCAGTCGACCAAGTCCGCCGGCCCGCTTGCCGCCGCCTGGGCCACGATCCAACTCCTCGGCGAGCAGGGGTATGCCGCCCTCGCCCGGCAGGCGCGCGACGGTGCCCTCGCGCTCGCGGCGGAGGTGGGCGGCATACCGGGGCTGCGGGTGCTGGTGCCCCCGGACTCCTCGTTGCTCGCGGTCGTCACCGACGACTCGTGCGATCCCTACACGGTGTGCGACGAGTTGTTGGAGCGCGGATGGTTCGCCCAACCGCAACTGCCCTTCCGGGGCGGGCCCGCCAGCCTGCATCTGACGATCTCTGCAGCGACCACCCCGCAACTTTCGGAGTTCGTTGGCGCGCTGGCGGATTCGGTGGCAGCGGCCCAAGCGGCCGGTCCCGTGGTCGTCGATCCGGCGATGGTTGGCCTGCTGGCCACCCTCGATCCGGCGACGTTCGACGAGGCCACCCTCGGCGGGCTGCTCGCCGCCGCAGGGCTGACCGGCGCGGGCGGGGCGTTGCAGTTGCCCCGCCGGATGGCACCGATCCAAGCCCTGCTGGCCGCGTGCCCCCCTGCGCTGCGTGGCGTCCTGCTCACAGCGGTGGTCGAACGGCTCTAGAGTTCATGGTGAGTTCACCTTGAGGCGTCGGCGCGTGGGGTCGTCGTGCGTTCAGCGGACAACGGCGCCCGAGCCTGCGCCGGGTCCTCATCACCAGCACAGGCTCAGAGGCGAGCATGATGAACAGCGACTACGAGTTGGACACGACCCGCCGCGACGCGCCGCTGCGCATCTCGGCCCGCGGGCGCGCGGTGCTGGCCAACCCCATGACCAACCGCGGGACGGCCTTCACCGTCCAGGAGCGGCGCTACCTCGGCCTGGTCGGCCTCATGCCCAGTGAGGTGACCCCCATCGGCAACCAGGTGCGCCGGGTCTACCAGCAGTACCACTCGGCCCGGACCCCGTTCGCCAAGAACAACTACCTCGCCAGCCTCCGCGACCGCAACGAGGTGCTCTTCTACCGGCTGCTCGCCGACCACATCGAAGAGATGCTGCCCATCATCTACACGCCCACAATCGGCGAGGTCATCGAGCGGTTCTCCGTCGAATACCACCGTCCCCGTGGGGTGTTCATCTCGATCGACCGTCCGGAGGACATCGAGCAGTCGCTGCTCGACCACGGCCTGGCCGCCGGCGATGTCGACCTCATCGTCGCCACCGACTCCGAGGGCATCCTCGGGATCGGCGACCAAGGCATCGGCGGCATCGAGATTGCCATCGGCAAGCTCTCGGTCTACACCGCGGCGGCCGGGATCCACCCGCGCCGGGTCATGCCCGTCGTCCTCGACGTCGGCACCGACAACCTCGGCCTGCTCAACAGCGACCTCTACCTCGGTGAGCGGCACGCCCGGGTTCGCGGGGAGCGTTACGACGAGTTCATCGACACCTTCGTCAAGACCGCCACCCGGCTGTTCCCCCAGGCGATGCTGCACTGGGAGGACTTCGGCGCGGGCAACGCCCACCGCATCCTCGAGAAGTACCGGCATACCCACTGCACCTTCAACGACGACATCCAGGGGACGGCCGCGGTTGCTCTCGCCGCTGTCCTCGCGGGAGTGAACATCACCGGTATGCCGCTCGCGGACCACCGGATCGTCATCTTCGGTGGCGGGACGGCCGGGATCGGCATCGCCGACCTGCTGCGCGACGAACTCATCCGTGCCGGGGTGTCGAGCGAGGATGCGGTCGCCCAGTTCTACGCTCTGGGGAGCAAGGGGCTGTTCGTCGACGACATGCCCATGCTCCGGGAGTTCCAGCGGCCCTATGCCCGGTCCCGGGCCGAGGTCGACCAGTGGAACCTCGTCGACGGCTCGACGCGCGGGATCCGGTTGGCCGACGTCGTGCGCAACGTCCGCCCGACGATCATGATCGGGACCTCGACGATGGGCGGGGCCTTCACCAAAGCCATCGTCAAGGACATGGCGGCGCACTGCGAACGGCCGATCATCATGCCGCTGTCCAACCCCACTTCCCGCGCCGAGGCCACGGCCGCCGACCTCGTTGAGTGGACCGACGGCCACGCCCTCATCGCCACCGGCAGCCCCTTCGACCCTGTCGACCACCGCGAGGTGCGCCACTTCATCGCCCAGGCGAACAACGCCCTGATCTTCCCTGGGCTCGGGCTCGGGGTCGCCGCGTGCCAAGCGACCCGGGTGACCGACCGGATGATCGCGGCCGCCGCGGAGGCTCTCGCCGCGCGGGTCAACACCTATCGCCCGGGTGCCGCGTTGCTGCCGTCGATGAGTGAGCTTCGGCCGGTCTCCTCGCACGTCGCGCTCGCCGTGGCCGCCGCTGCCGCCGAGGAGGGCGTCGCCCGCCAACCCCTCACCGACCCGATCAACGAGATCTACAGCCGCATGTGGCAGCCGGCCTACTCCCCGGTCGAGGTCGTCTGAGTTCGGCAGTCCGACGCGCCTCTAGAGCGCGTCCTCGTCGCGCTCGCCGGTGCGCACCCGCACGACGCTGTCGACGGGCACGACCCACACCTTGCCGTCGCCGATCCGGCCGGTGCGTGCGGCGCTGACGATGGTGCGGACGATGTCGTCCACGTCGTGGTCATCGACGAGCACCTCGATGCGCACCTTCGGCACGAGCGTGACGTCATATTCCGCGCCGCGATAGACCTCGGTGTGGCCCTTCTGCCGGCCCGACCCGCTCACCTCCGACACGGTCATCCCGGCCACGCCGACGGTTTCGAGGGCGGCGCGCACCTCGTCCCACTTGTGCGGCTTGACCACCGCGGTGACGAGCTTCACGTCAGTCCTCCTCTGGATGGGACAGCGAGCGGAGTATGCCGTGTCCACCGGCGCGCCCGCCCGTCACGGTATGGAAGTCGTAGGCGGTCTCGCCATGGACGGCCAGGTCGATGCCGCTCACCTCGTGCTCGGGGATGAGCCGGAAGCCGATGAGGCGCTCCACGGCATACCCCAGGGCCCCGGAGACGACGAAGGCGTAGACGAGGACGACGGCGGCGCCGATCGCCTGCTTGCCCAGTTGGGTGACCCCGCCGCCATAGAACAGCCCGTCGACGGCGGTGGGGGCGGCCGAGGTGCCGAGCAGGCCAATGCCCAGAGTGCCGATGAGGCCACCGACGAGGTGGACACCGACGACGTCGAGCGAGTCGTCGTAGCCGAAGCGGAACTTCAGCCCGACGGCCGCCGCGCAGACAACGCCGGCCACGCCGCCCATGAGGAGCGCGCCGATCGGGGTGAGGGAGCCACCCGACGGGGTGATCGCCACGAGGCCAGCGACCATGCCGGACGCGGCGCCGAGCGAGGTCGCCTTGCCGTCGCGGAAGCGTTCGAGCACCAGCCAGCCGAGGGTGCCCGCCGCTCCGGCCAGCAGCGTCGTCACGAACACGACGGCGGCCTTGTGGCCGGCCCCCAGCGCCGAGCCGGCGTTGAAGCCGAACCAGCCGAACCACAGCAGCCCGGCGCCGAGCATGACGAGGGTGAGGTTGTGCGGGCGCATCGGGTCGCGGCCGAAGCCGATCCGCTTGCCGAGCACCAGAGCGAGGGCCAATCCGGAAGCGCCCGAACAGATCTCGACTGCCGTGCCGCCGGCGAAGTCGATGACCCCGACCTGGTTGGCCAGCCAGCCGCCGACATGGTCACCGGCGGAGAAGTCGAACACCCAGTGGGCCACTGGCGCATAGACCAGCAGGGTCCAGGCGCCGATGAAGACCAACCAGGCACCGAACCGGGCCCGGTCGGCGATCGCCCCGGAGACGAGGGCGCCGGTGATGACACAGAACAAGCCCTGGAAGACCGCGAAGAGGATCGCGGGGACGGTGCCCACGACGTCAGCCTCGGGGGAGAGCAGTTGGCCGAGACCGGCATACTGCAGCGGGTTGCCGAGCACCCCCCCACCGATGTCGTCCCCGAAGGCGAGTGAGTAGCCCACGAGCGTCCAGAGGACGAGGATGACCGCCAGCGCGCCGAAGGTCATCATCATCATGTTGAGGACGCTCTTGGAGCGCACCATCCCGCCGTAGAACAGGGCCAGGCCCGGTGCCATGAGCAGCACGAGGGCGCTGGAGACCAGCAACCAGGCGGTGTCGCCGGTGTCGATCTCGGTGACGAGTGTGGTGAAGGCGGGCAACGTGCTCACGGCGGTCCCCCTTGCGGGCAGGGGCGGGTTGGGCGCGCCCACGGTAGCGCGCTCCAGGTATGCCGCTCAGTCCCGTCCGCGCCGGGGCCTCGGTCCGAATCTGGTTCGCCGCGACGGTCCCAGGCCTGGGGAGTGCGCCACGGAGTGCGATCGGCGGGGTGATCACCCCGTCCAACGCACTCCGTCGGGCCCTCGCTTAGCCCGGGCTGTGTGCCTGGCGCTGCGGATTCCCGAACAGCCGGTAGATGACGTACGCAGACAACGTCGGCAGCGACGCGGCATACCTGCGCCGTATGCCGCCATGCGGCAAAGGTGACCATAGTCGGGTTGCGTTTGGCTCCCCTGGGCGATGGACTGCCTTGGACACCTCGGACGAAAGGCCGCTCCCATGACCCTGTCGATCGCGACCGGCGAAACCGACCTCCCGCTCCTGCACGAGACGATCTCGGCCAACCTCGACGCCACGGCCGCCCGCTTCCCCGAACACGAGGCGTTGGTCGACTGCGCAACGGGCAAGCGCTGGACGTATGCCGCGTTCGCCGCCGACGTCGACACGTTGGCCCGCGGGTTCGCCGGCAGTGGGGTCGTCAAGGGCGACCGGGTCGGGATCTGGGCGCCCAACGGCGCCGAGTGGACGCTCGTGCAATACGCAACGGCCAAGGTCGGTGCGATCCTCGTCAACATCAACCCGGCCTATCGGACCCACGAGTTGCAGTACGTCCTCAACCAGGCGGCGATCAAGGTCCTTGTCGCGGCTCCGTCGTTCAAGACGAGCGACTATGCGGGGATGATTGACGAGGTCCGCGACGAGGTGGCGACTCTCGAGCAGGTCGTCCTCATCGGGCGCGAGTCGTGGGTTGAGTTGTGGGCGGCAGCCGAGCAGGTCAGCCAGGCGGAGTTGGAGGCGATCGCGGCGGGGCTCTCGCCCGACGACCCGATCAATATCCAATACACCTCGGGCACCACGGGATTCCCCAAGGGTGCGACGCTCAGCCACGTCAACATCCTCAACAACGGGTTCCATGTGGGCGAGGTCTGCCGCTACACCGAGGCCGACCGGATCTGCATTCCCGTGCCCTTCTATCACTGCTTCGGCATGGTCATGGGCAACCTCGCGGCGACCACCCATGGGGCGTGCATGGTCATCCCGGCGCCGGGCTTCGACCCGGCGCTCACCCTCGCCGCGGTGCGTGACGAGCGATGCACGAGCCTCTATGGCGTGCCGACGATGTTCGTCGCCGAATGGGCGCTCATCGAGGCCGGTGCCGCGAGCGAGAGCGACCTGGCGACCGTGCGCACCGGGATCATGGCGGGGGCGCCGTGCCCGGCCGAGTTGATGAAGAAGGTCATCGCCGCAGGCATCAACGAGATGACGATCTGCTACGGAATGACCGAGACCTCGCCGGTGTCGACCCAGACTCGCACCGACGACTCGTTCGAGCGCAAGGTGGGGACCGTCGGGCGGTGTATGCCGCACCTGCAGATCGGGATCATCGACCCGAGCGACGGGTCGTTCGTCGAGCGCGGCGGGTCCGGTGAGTTTGTCACCAAGGGCTATTCAGTGATGCTCGGCTATTGGAACCAGCCCGACAAGACCGCCGAGTCGATCGTCGACGGATGGATGCGCACGGGCGACCTGGCGGTGATGGACGAGGACGGCTATGTCCAGATCACCGGTCGGATCAAGGACATGGTCATCCGCGGCGGGGAGAACATCTACCCGCGCGAGATCGAGGAGTTCCTCTACACCCACCCGGACATCCTCGACGCCCAGGTCATCGGCGTGCCTGACCCGAAGTACGGCGAGGAACTGTGCGCCTGGGTGCGGATGAAGCCCGGAACGACCCCGGTGTCGGCGGCGTCGATCCGCGAGTTCGCCACCGGGAAGCTCGCCCACTACAAGATCCCCCGCTATGTCGAGATCGTCGAGGACTTCCCCATGACCGTGACCGGCAAGGTCCGCAAGGTCGAGATGCGGGAACTCTCGGCCGCGCACCTGGGCCTCGACGCCCACTGAGCGCGAAATCGGGGGTGACGTGGCCACGCTGAAGGCACTGCGCGAGCGGTGGACGCCGGATCTGCTCACCGAGACCAGCGCGCGCATCGAGCGGGAGGGTCGAGCGTCCCGGGGCGAACCTTCGGACGGCGATGGCGCACGGTGCCACGTTCGTCCGGTGTGACTTCTCCGGAGCCGACCTGAGGATCACCCACCTCCACCGGGTGACGTTCGAGGAGTGCGCCTTCGAGGGAGCCAACCTCCTCCACGCGTCGATCGCCGGGTCGCGGCTGGTCGACTGCACGTTCGCGCCCGGCGCGTGGGATCGCTCCATCGTCGCTCACGTCCTGGTCAACGGTGCTCCCATGGCGGGGAGTGCGCCGTAGTCAGTTGGGGTTGGTTTACCTGCCCCGTACCTACGCCGCGAACGTGGGCATCGCCCTCGGCCCACGTCCGGTGAACATTCTGAAGACGAGACCGGTATGTTGCCGTCTGGGGATGCGTCAGGGCGCGTCCTCTCCTGACACCTGAAGGTGGAACCATGTTCAAGACCGCCGTGTGGGTCATTCTGGCCCTCCTCTTGCTGGCAGCCGCGCTGCTCATCTGGTGGGCGCTGAGCCGCGGGAAGAGTCAAGCCGCTCAGCGCGCCGACGAGCAGCAGGCTCGGGCCGACCTGGCCGCCGGATGGGGCGCCCCGACGACTCCCGCTGCCGCTCCCCCGCAGTTCGCGCCCCCACCGCCGCCCGTCGCGCCTGCTCCTCCCGTGGCGCCACCGCCCCCACCGCCCGTCGCGCCCGCTCCTCCCGTGGCGCCGCCGCCGCCGTCATGGCCGAGCGCAGCGGCAGGTGCCGCCGCGACGGCCGCTGGTGCGGCCGTGGGTTCGATCTTCGCGCGCCCCGAGGCACCGCAGGCTGAGCAGGCGCCCGAGGTCGCGCCGACCGCTGAGGCGGGGTCGATGGGGTATGCCGCGCCGGCGGCTCCCGCGGTCGAGGCCGTTGAGTTCGAGACTGTTGACGAGGTCGAGGACGGCGAGTTCGCAGAGGTCGTTGACGCTGACATCGAGGCTGACGTTGAGGTCGTTCCGGCCCCCGTGGGTGGCATCGACGACCTGTGGGGGACCGACCCGGTGGCCGAGGCTGAGGTCATCGAGCACGTGGCTGGCGACGATGTCGCCGGGGTCGAGTCTGGCGACGTCGACGTCGACGTCGACGTCGACGTCGACGTCGAAGCTGCTGCTGCTGCCGACGCTGACACCTTCGCTGAGGGTGAGGGTGGCGCCGCCTCGGATGCAGACGTCTGGACTCCGTCGGAAGGTCCTGCTCGCCCGTCGCCTGCCGACGAAGCCGCGGCCGCTGCCCGGGCCCGGATCGAAGGTGACGTTGCCGAGACCGAGGCTGAGGCTGTCGAGGCGGACGCCGAGGCGGTTGAGGTTGTCGAGGGCGACGCTGAGACTGAAGCCGCTGTCGAGGCCGACGCTGAGGCAGTCGAACCCGAGACTGAGGTCGGGGCGGTTGAGGCGGTCGAGGCCGACGCCACTGCCGAGGCCGACGCGGAGGTCGTTGAACCCGAGGCTGAGGTCGAGCCGGTTGAGGCCGTCGAGGTCGATGCCCCGGAGATCGAGGTGGCCGTCGAAGCTGCCCCTGAAGCCGAGCCTGTGGTCGAGGACCTGTATGACGGCGACGAAGCTGCCTTGGCCGGGTCGGCCGACGTCGACGCCGCAGAGGCGGCCTATGGTGACGCGGAATCGGAAGCAGCCGCGCTGGTGCCCGAGGTCGATGCCCCGGAGATCGAGGTGGCCGTTGAAGCTGCACCGGTCGCCGAGGTCGAGGTGGATGCCGAAACGGCTCCAGCCGCGGAGGTCGCGGAGATCGATGTGGCTGCCGAGCAGGAGGCCACGGCGCAGACCCTTGAAGCCGACGAGATCGCCTTGGCCGGCGCGCCGGTGGTCGACGATGCGGAGGCCCGCTTCCAGGCAGCCTTGGACGCGATGACGGCCGAGCGGGACGCCCTGGCCGACGAGCCGACGGACCTGGTTGGTTCCGACGCCGACGTGCCAGCAGAGATCGTGGCACACGCCGAGGCCGAGCCTGCCGAAGCCGAGCCTGCCGAAGCCGAAGCCGAAGCCGAGCCTGCCGAAGCCGAAGCCGAAGCCGAGGCCGCGTCGGTCGAGGAGCACGGTGAGTCGACAGCCACCTCGGTGGGCGCCGCAGCCGCGCAGGCCCGCCGCCGCTGGGTGTCCGAATACGACGAGGTCGTCGACGGCGGCTATGGCTGGGGGTCAGCAGCGCCCGTATGGGACGGCGCCATGCCCCTAGGTCACCCGGTCAAGGCCAACAAGCAGTGGATGAAGTTCCAGGAGCCCGCCGACGGCTGGTACGACAAGATGCAGGCCGACGTGTGGTTCGTCGATGCAGACACCGCTCGCCGGTTTGGCTTCACGAAGGACTGATCGGGGCTGACGCCGCAGGACTCTAGGACCAGTCACGCCGGTCGGTGATGGGCGCGGCATCCTCGGGGAGGTCGGCCACTGACGTGACCGCGCACGAGAACCGCAACCCGGAGCGGATCCGGTCGGCGACATCGGCGGCGACCGTCTCGTCGTCGGCACCCTCGGCGACGACGATCTCGCACCCCAGGTCGTCACGGTGCTCGACCCGATCGATGACGAAGCGCCAACGGGCCACCCCGGGCACTCCGGCAAGCACGGCGGAGGCCTGCCGTGGGTGCAGGAACATCCCGCGCACCTTGACGGCTGCTCCGGAGCGGCCGAGGACCCCGACGAGGCGGGGCGACCCGTCCGCGCCGAGCCGCCAGGCCGACAGGTCGCCGGTGCCGAACCGCACCAGCGGGTAGTCGGGGCGGAGCAACGTGACAACGACCTGGCCTTCACCCTGCGAGATCGGCGCTCCGGTGTCGAGGTCGCACACCTGCACGAGCACGCCCGGAGCAGGCACCAACCCACCCCCCGGCTCGGTCTCGTAAGCGATCAGTCCGGTGTCGGCGGTTCCGTAGGCCATGAGGACGGTCGGCACCCGCTCGCGCAGCAGGGCGCGCAGCGAGTCGGGGAGGGGCTCGGCCGTGACCAGCGCGCGCTGCAGGCGCCACCGGTCGCGGGGCAGGCCCAAGTCGTCGTAGCGGTCGATGACCGCTTTGAGATAGCTGGGCAGGCCGGTGTATGCCGTCACCCCCAGGTCTGCGATCGCCCGCGCCTGCAGGTCCTGGTTGCCGATTCCTCCCGGCAGCACTCGGGCCCCGAGGGCGAGGGCAGCCTCCTCGAACATCGCTCCGGCGGGGGACAGGTGATAGCCGAAGCAGTTGAGCACCAAGTCGTCGGCGCCCATCCCGGCGGCCCGCAGCGAGGGGCTCCACCGCCAGGGATCGGCACCGTCGAGTTGGGGTTCGTAGATCGGGCCTGGGGACTGGAAGACCCGCCGGACCGCAGCGGTGGCCGACAGGGCGCCGCCAAACGGCGGGTCGGCCTGCTGGAGGGCCAACACGTCGTCCTTGGACAGGATCGGCAACGTCGAGAGGTGCTCGCGCAGGCTCTCGTCGGTGGACAACCCATGATCGGCCAGGCGGCGGGCGAGCGAGGGCACCAACGCCCGCCCCGACGCGACGGCGGCTGCAACCTGCTCAGCCAGCCCCGCGGCATACCCCTCGACGGCAGCGTCCAGCGACCCGATCATGGCGTGCATCCCTTTCCCGGAAGCGGTGGTGACCTGCGGTGCGGTCAGAGCCAGCGCTTGCGGCGCTTGTAGTGCTTCACATCGCGGAAGCTCTTGCGATTGCCGGAGTCGCCGAGGCCGAGGTAGAACTCCTTGACGTCGGGGTTCTCACGCAACTCCTGAGCCGAGCCCTCCAACACGATCCGGCCCTGCTCCATGATGTAGCCGTGGTCGGCGACCTCCAGGGCGCGCCGGGCGTTCTGCTCGATGACCAGAACGGTCAACCCCAACTCGTCATTGATCCGCTTGATGAAGCCGAAGATGTCCTTGACGAGCAACGGGGCCAGGCCGAGCGAGGGCTCATCGAGCATGAGCAGTCGCGGCTTGGCCATGAGCGCACGACCGATGGCGAGCATCTGCTGTTCACCGCCGGACAGGTAGCCAGCCACCCGGGCGGTCATGTCGGCAAGTTTGGGGAGCAGGTGATAGACCTGCTCGAGATCGCCGGGCTCGCCGCCACCGCGGAAGTAGGCCCCTGCGCGCAGGTTTTCCTCGACCGTGAGGTGCTCGAAGACGTGCCGACCCTCCATGCACAACGCGAGCCCGAGCCTCACCCGGGCTGCGGCGTCGAGGTGGGTGATGTTCTGCCCGTCGAAGATGATCGAGCCATCGGTGACTTCGCCGTGCTCGGTCGGCAGCAGCCCGGAGATCGCCTTGAGAGTCGTCGACTTCCCGGCGCCGTTCGAGCCGAGCAACGCGACGATCTTGCCCTGCGGGACCGACAGTGACTGTCCGCGCAGCACGAGGATGACGTCGTCGTAGATGACCTCGATGTTGTTGAGCGTCAGCAGGT
>Ga0209480_10002485_pt1 | contig 12581 bp, 5 predicted proteins | sample JI61114C2DNA_FD_187501 | JGI IMG/M metagenome (GOLD analysis project Ga0209480, IMG submission 187501) | Wastewater effluent complex algal communities from Wisconsin, to seasonally profile nutrient transformation and Carbon sequestration -... | ecosystem: Engineered > WWTP > Effluent > Algae...
ATATGAATAATCAAGAAAATCATTTTGAAACCAGAGATTTCGGATTAATGCTATTCATCGCAGTAGCAGGTTGGTTTCTATTATTCCAGTCAGGTTTAATCGGCTAAAAACATTTTTACAAATATCATAAAAATCAAACAAAACAACAAAAGGGCATCTTTCAAGATGCCCTTTTGCTATTAATTCTAATATGGCTTGGGACGGAATTGAACCGCCGACACGCGGATTTTCAGACCTCGAATTTATATTTCTTTGAGTTTACTTAAGTTATTAAGTGTTTGATTTTATTAAGTTTTGACATTGAATCAGTTTATACAAAATCAGAGAGTTTAGTTTAGTTTAGTTAATTTGTTGCACAAGTGTTGCACTACCTCTGGAATAAGGTATATTCGATGGTTATCTGGTCAGGGTAACAGAATCGGGTCAAAGTAATTCCGATGTTTTCATTTGCGCCGGAAATTAAGACGGGCGATTTATACAACAAACATGATTGAATCATTGAATATGACGTTGTGGAAAACCATCAAAAATCGGGTGATATTCCCGTCGGATGAAGGTGTGTTCAAGATACAGAATCTGCCTTGAAAAATATCAGCAAACGATGGACAATGCCGCTAGTAAACTGGAGCGGAGCAATTAATTAATTCGCATACTTTTTGAAAACCGAGTGCCGAACAGCAGTTTCAACAACAGCTCATTTACCCAACAAAGCCTGTAGCTCATTTACCCAAAAAAGCCTGTCTTGAGTTCATCCGCGCCACTCTGTCAACTAGATAGGTGCTCGCAACTGAGCGGGCGAAACCTTTATATTTCCAACCACTCGTTTCCACAAGATAATCGCCAAGAAGAGCGATTTTTTGATTTGTGGAAATAATTTCTCCATCACTGTCAACAATAAAGGTAAATTCGTCAGCAATGACTGCCCGCCAACCGGATGTTCAAAATCGAATCATAAAGTTTTCCACTTTTTCTTAACGCATTATTAGAATGGGTGAACCCGCTTTTTCATTTAATTTTGAATCTGTCAGCACTATTATCACTTGATGATCTTTACCGTCATCAACTAGATTAATCTTTTTAGATGAAATTCTCTGTCCATCAATTTCGATACTGACCGCTCCGCCGCATACGCTGTTGGGATTTTCAATTCTGAAATGATAGGTTGCAGATTTATAGCGGTAAGTAATTTCAAATTCTTTCCAGTCGTGCGGAATACACGGCTCGATTATTAAAGTTTCGCCTTGTTTCTGAAATCCGAGAATGTTTTCGAGCGCGGCGCGATAGAGCCAGCCAGCCGCGCCGGTATACCATGTCCATCCACCTTGCCCGACGTGTTGCGGATTGGAATATACATCGGCGGCGATGGAATATGGCTCAGTTTGATAAATTTCGAGTTCTTCAGCCGTATTTGTATGATTTATCGGGTTTAGCATAGAAAAAATTCGGTGCGCCCGATCACCTTTCCCAAGCATTGCAAAAGCGATAATTAACCACGCGGCGGCGTGCGTGTATTGCCCGCCGTTTTCTCTGATTCCGGGCGGATAACCTTTGATATAGCCGGGAGCAAGTTCGGTTGTGTCAAAGGGCGGCGTTAAAAGAAGCGCGAGTTTTAGATTTTCTTCGATTAACTGTTCATCAACTGCTTCCATCGCCCGTGTTTGGCGGTCAAGATTTCCGCTCTCCGAGATCACGCTCCAGCTTTGTGAGAGCGAATCGATCCGGCATTCATCGTTGTTGTGTGAGCCGACCGGCGAACCGTCGTCAAAAAATGCGCGTAGATACCAATCACCGTCCCATCCGTTTTCTTCGATATTATTAAATAAAGTTTCGGCATGTGTGCGATATTTTTCGGCTCGACTTAATTCATTTCGGCTCTCGCAGATTTCGGCAAAATCTTTCAGACTTTTCGCCAGAAACCAGCCGAGCCAGACACTTTCCCCTTTTCCTTCCTTTCCGACGTGATTTAATCCGTCGCTCCAATCGCCCGCACCGATCAGCGGCAAACCGTGCGCTCCCGTTGCCAGACTTTTTTCGAGGGCGCGAATGCAGTGTTCAAAAATTGTTGCGCTTTCCGTCGAAATATTAGGTATCAAATACGATTCCTGTTCGCCTTCGGCTAAAATCGGCGCGTCGAGAAAATGAATTATTTCGTCAAAGACGCTCGCATCAGCCGTTTTTTCGACATAAAAACAAGTCACATAGACAAGCCAAATCAGATTATCGGAAATGCGTGTTCGTGTTCCGGCACCCGATGGTTCGTGCCACCAGTGTTGAACATCGCCTTCTTTAAATTGATGAGCGGCGGCTCGCAGAATATGGCTTCGGGCTAGATCCGGGCGCGTGTAAACCAGAGCCATCGCATCTTGAAGCTGGTCGCGGAAACCAAATGCACCGCTTGATTGATAAAAGGCGGTTCGCGCCCAAAAACGGCAAGCAAGAGATTGATACACAAGCCAGCGGTTCATTAGTAAATTCAGCGATTCATCCGGAGTTTTTACCTGAATTGCGCCCAAAGTTCGATTCCAAAATTCCTTTAGGCGGCTGAATTCCTCTTCGACTACCCGCTTCCGTAGATAATGCGAAACACTGTTCTGTAAGTTGTCGAGGGATTTTTCCTGACCAAGCAGAAAAATAATTTCAACGGTTTCACCCGGATCGAGTTTTAGTTTTGTTTGCAGGGCGGCACACGGATCGAGTCCCGCCCCGCTTGCGCCTGAAAGATGTGTTCGGAGAATGGCGGCAGGTCGTGCCGGATTTCCATTGCGCCCAATGAATTCTTGCCGGTCACACGTCCAAGTTTTGGTTTCTGCGCTCGTTGCAACAAAGGTCAAATGATCGGCAAAATCAGTATTATATGGATTTTTGGCAATTATTGCCCCGGTTACAATATCAATATCCGTAATAACGAACGGTGCCGATTGCGCTCGATTAACGCCGAGAACGAGTTCTGCAAAATAAGTAACCGAAACCAGTCGCTTACGGTTCGTCGTATTTTTGAGGCGCAGGCGCGAGATTTTGACATTTCCGTCAATCGGTGTGAACACAAGTAATTCTTGAGTTATCCCGTGACTTGTATGTTCATAAATCGTATAACCTTGCCCGTGTGAAATTGTATAAGGCGAAGTTTCCCGAATCGGGAGCGCGGTCGGTGTCCAGAAATTACCCGTTTCCTCGTCTCGCAGGAAAATACATTCGGGCGGCGGGTTACTGACCGCATCATTCGACCATCCGGTCAGACGGTTTTCACGACTGTTGCCTGACCATGTAACTCCCGCGCCGGTCTCGGTTGTCAAAAAACCGAAACCTTTTTCGTTGGCGATAATGTTCGACCAAGGCAAAGGTGTAGATTTTCCGTTTTCGAGCGTGATGCGATATTCATTTTTCGATTCGTCAAAACCGCCAAATTCGTTTTCAAAAGCAAGTTTCGGGGAATGTTTCAGCAACTCGTGATAAACGTGAGAAGATTTTTGCGGAATAAAATGGGGCGGCAATTGCAGTTCATTGATTTTTCTTGACAGTTCAGCTTCAAGTTTCCCGCGGCTTGTGACGAAAGTTACCCGCGCCGCCGTATGGAGTGTGATACGGTCAGCTTCGGTCATAATATCGGTGCGTCGCAAAAAAATACCGCCGGGCTTGTCAATTTGGGTCTGCATTCCTCCCGAACGGATCATAACCTGCAAATCTTCATTGAACGATTGTTCGTAACTTAATGGCTGATCGTTCAAAATGAGGAGATCAAACAGAATTTTTTTTCTGTTTAAATAAGCGTGTCCGCGCAAAATCTGATGAATCGCCGAACGTGAATCCTTGTCTTTGCTGACGCGGACGATCATTAACGGCAGATCGCCGCTGATGCCGTATTTCCATAAATCTTTCTGCGTTCCCGAATTAAGTTTTAAAATATGCGGACGCGGACGCAGTGTTTCATTAGCGTAAATCAGATGTCCGGCAAGACGTTGAAATAAATTGGCTTCACCTGTCGAAATTCCGAGATGACGTAACTCGATCTGTGAACGCGTCCAGGCAAGTTTTTCGGCTCGCTCAAAGGATTGCTCGGCGCGGTATTTATCAGATAAAAGCAGGCAATTTTGCCGCGAATCGGCAACAATTGTGGCAAAAACCAAACTTACTGATTTTCCCGGGGCAATTAAAACGCGAATTCGTAAGCTGAAAATCGGGTCAAGTGTCGCACCGGCTGTTCCCGGCGGTTGATTTTCGCTCATAATTGCGACCGGATTTTGTAAGTTTCGATTGCGACCTAAGAAAACAGAGCGATCGGTCTCAAAATTAATATCTCCGACTACTTTGCCTGAGACGTTTACTGTGTGCGCTCCCCAAATCTCCGAATCCTCGGCAGAACGGCGGCGGCGGTGAGCAAGCAGAGTAGTTTGCCCCGCAACATATTCGGTTTCGATAAACATATTGCTGAAAGCCGGATGCGCTTCATCAGCAGCTTGTTCATTTAAGACGATTTCCGCATAACTCGTGATTTCGATCTCGCGCATTCGGCTTGACTCGTTTGTCAATGAAATTCGGCGCAATTCCGTGTCGTCTTCGGTTGAGACGATAATTTCATTATGTGTTAAAATTCCGGCATCGCGCCGTTTAAAATCCGCTTTGCTCTCACTGAAAACTACTTCATAATCCTGCGGTTCGCGCAAAGTCGGCTGAAATCCGCTCGACCAGACGGCACCGCTGCGGACATCGCGCAGATAGAAAAAACTTCCCCAATTATCGCTCACACCATCTTCACGCCATCGAGTAACGGCTCGATTCCCGCATCGGGAAAATCCGCTGCCGGCGGTGGTTGCCATCACAGTATAATTTCCGTTCGAGAGCAAGCAAATTTGCGGTGTCGGTTGATTTGCCGATAAATATCGTCGTGAAACCAGTGTAAGAAGTGATCCGACACCTTTTCCATTCAAACTTTCGACAATGTGCGGACGTTCGACCTCGGCACCGACGCGCGGAACTCGTTCTTCGAGCAGTAAGTCGGCAGATTGAATCATCGGATCATTGTGAAAACGCTTTTGCATCACGTTTTCGTGCAAAAGGTTATCAATGGCGACAAAAACCATTCCCTGATGATGCGCCATATAGGCTTCGATACGGACGAAATTATTTTTAGGAGGCAAGCGATTTTTGGTATAATCGACCGCTTCAAAAAATCCGTAAAGAGCAAACATTCCTTCGTTTGCCAGTCGGCGCAAATTCGCAATCGCCGATTGCGGTGCGAACGGCAGAGCCAGCGCGGTTGCATATGGCGCAATGACCAAATCTTCAGCCAAACCTCGTTTCAATCCCAACCCCGGAACTCCAAACGGCGCGTATTGATAATTAAACTGTGTATCGCGGGCATTATATGCCGATTCGGAAACGCCCCAAGGAATATTATTTTGTTCGCCATATTCGATCTGTCGCCGAACAATAGCCGTGTATGTTTCATCGAGTAGAGTGCGTTGGCAATTTCGCATAACCAGATGCGGCATCAGATATTCAAACATCGTGCCTGACCAAGAGATAAGAGCGCGACTGCCGTCGGTGCCGACCAAACCCCGCCCAAGTCGAAACCAATGTTCTTGCTCAACATCGCCCGAAGCGACGGCGATAAAACTTGCTAAACGTGCTTCGGAGGCAAGCAAATCGTAAAAAGATTCGTCGCGGATTCCTTCGGTCGGACGATAGCCGATGGTCAATACTTTTTTTTCGTCGTCATAAAGAAAACCGAAATCCATCTCATCGCAAATACGACGGCAAAAGCGGAACAGACTTTCCAGACGGTCGGTAAAATTAACGCGGGCTGGACTGTCTTTTTCGAGATTTTCGGAAACGAGAATCTGCAAATCACGGCTGAGGTTTTTTGATAGATTGATCAACGCAATCGTCCAAAAATTCAACTCGGTTAATATTTTCGGTTCTGTAAATGTTTTGACAGAAATATCGATGATCGATTCGCTTTGAATGATTAAGAAGTCAAAGAGTTTTTTCCATTCATCCGAATTTTGCGGCAGTTTTGCCGTCAGCACGGTTTCTAATTCGCTAACGATATTTTGAATGGATTTTAGCCCGAAAGATTCTATTATCACAAACTTTTTTTCAATTTGTGAAACTTCGATTTTGATAAATTTAAACGTGTCGCGCAATCCGTTGAGAGTGTGATCGCCGAAAATCGGCGCATCCGCCAATTCCCGACAGCCTTGTGCGACGGCGATCAAATGTCCGGCGAGATTGCCGCTGTCAACGGTTGATACATATTGCGGTTCAAGCGGTTCAAGACTGCGCGTATCATACCAATTCAAAAAATGTCCGCGAAAACGCGGCAGTCTTTCAATTGTCATACACGTCAATTCGATGCGCTCGATAGTTTCGAGCGTTCCGATGAAACCGAAATCGCGTGCCGCAAGTGTCGAAAGAAGCAGCAAACCGATATTGGTCGGCGATGTGCGGTGGGCGATTGCATCTTCCGGATCTTGCTGAAAATTATCGGGCGGCAGCCAGTGATCGGTTTCTCCTACAAAAGTTTCAAAAAACCGCCACGTTCGCCGAGCGATGTGTCTCAACCAGTGAATATCGCTTGCCTTGAGTTCGTCATTTTGCCCAATTTTGCTTTCGGGCAAACTAAGTCGAAAGGCGATTAATGGTGCGAGAATCCATAACACTAAAAAAAGTGAAGCAACAATTAAATTTTGGGGCTGAAAGACGATTAAAAGCGATATAACAATAAGCGCAATCGCGGGAGAAACCGCCATAAAAACAAAATAGTTGCTCAAATTACGTTTACTGCGTCGTTCGCTTTGCGCCGCCGTTACCCATTCGAGTAGATGCTTTCGAGAAACAAATTTGCGATAAAAAATACGCAAGATCGCATCAATTGTCAGAGCGGCTTCGTGCGCCAGAAACACAAACCGAAAAAAAATCTGCGGCACAAGAGTTTTGATTTCTTTCCAAAGATTCGAGAAATTAATTGAAATATCCGTCCATTTCTCGTTTTCGACGGCTGCCAGTGAAGAAACAGCAACGTGCAAATAAAGAGGCGCGGTCAAAATGATCAACACAAAAACTATTGAGAAAACGGGTGATACAGAATCAGTTGTCCATGCGAAAACAAGCCATAACAAAAGCATCGGCATTACCAGACTTCGCCGCAAATTATCCAGTATTTTCCAGCGTGCAATCAGAGGCAAACGATTTTTGACAAACTGCCCGATGGAATCAGGCACAAAGGGCAGCAGCCAGCGGGAGATCTGCCAGTCGCCGCGAGTCCAGCGATGATTTCGTCCGGCGTAAGATTCATAATTTGAAGGAAAATCGTCATAAAGCGCAACGTCGGTGAGAAGGGCGACGCGGGCATAAAGTCCCTCAAAAAGATCGTGACTGAGCAGTTTATTTTCGGGAATTCTCTGATTAAGAGCGGCTTCAAAAGCATCAACGTCATACAACCCTTTTCCGACATAACTGCCTTCGCCAAACAAATCCTGATAAACGTCCGAAACAGCACTGGTATATGGATCAAACCCTTTGCTCGACGAAAATATCTGCGCAAAAGGCGACCGCAAAGCACTCAGCAAACTGATTTCTATGCGAGGTTGTAAAATGGCATAACCGGCAGTAACGCGCCCGACGCTTTTCTCAAAAACCGGACGATTTAAGGGATGCTCGATAGTTCCGATGAGCTTTCGAGCCGCATCACGCGGAAGCTGCGTATCAGCATCAAGTGTGATGACGTAGCGAATTGATTTAAGAAAATTAAAATCGATCGTTTCGTCCAAAGTAAAACTTGTGTCCGTTTTTCCTCGCAAAAGTCGATTGAATTCGTGGAGGTTGCCGCGTTTGCGCTCGTGGCATAACCATTTGTTTTCACTGATATTCCACGTCCGCTTTCTGGTAAAAAACATAAATCGCGGCGATGCTGAATCTGCCTGATATTTCAGGTTAAGTTCCGCTATTACTTGGCTTGCTGACTCGCAAAGTTCAGTATCAGTCGGCAAGATCTCGCTATCTGCGTCCGGCAAATCACCCAATAATGCAAAAAAAAGTTCTTTGTCGCGATTGGCGAGGTGATACACTTCCAAATTTCCACAAAGTTCGCTGATATTATTTTTATCCGTCAACAAAGTCGGAATAACGACAACGGTTCGTGCAATTTTCGGAATTCCGTCAGCCAGATCCATTTTTGGCAAAAGATTCGGTTTGAAAAATTTATTGACCAAACGGTTAATGAATGTTATTGCCAGTTCGCTTGCCGGAATTATCGCCAAAGCAACCGCGATAATTTTTATTACAACAGGAATATTAGGATTTTGATCGGCTGAGAATGCAAGAAGAACAAGAAAAATAAGTGTTAATCCGGCAATTGAGGTCAAATAAAAAGTGGTCGGATAGCGATGCCAATAACTTTCGATATGTTCATGTAAAACCGGAATATAATTGAACGATTGTTCAAGTTCAGCCAAACCCTCGCGGGTATTTAGATAATAACCGACGTGATTTTTTCGCAGATTTTCCGACTGCGCGGTTGAAAAATTAATCGCTTGACGGGCGACTTGAATTTCGTCAATACGGGTTCGTTTGGCGATGCGTTCGACGTGGCGGCGATATGAATCACGAGTCTTAAAATCCATTCCGCCGTAGGCTTTCGCGGGATCTTCACGAAGAATCTGATCAACGTGGCTGACGCTCTCAAAAAAGTCGCGCCAGTCGAGCGTCGAAAGCAAACGCATACTGCTGATGATATTGGAAACAGAAATCTGCGCGGCAGCTTGCCAAGTGTATTCTTGATGAGAAAGACGATCAAGCGTTTCTCCTTCAGGACGCAGACGGCGTTCGAGTTTTTCGATCGCATACCCGACAAATTCATCTCCGCCTCGCAAACGGGCGGTAAGCTGAACAAGAAAAGAGCGGGAAAATTTCTCCGTCAGCCGACCTCCGTCAAAATTTTTGGCGAGCAATTCAAAAGTTTGAGCGGTAAACCCATTATTAGTTAATTCGGCTAATTCATCGGCTAATTTGTCGGCGGCGAAAAGATCGCGGCGCGACTTCAAAATTTTGACGGTAATAACGCGCAGATTTTCAATCATCGCAAGCCGTAAAGATATTGGAAATGCCCAAATTTCGCCAATAGCGAGCGTTGATTGCGTTTGATAAGCGGTAAGAAATGATTTTAATGTGTTGGTTTCCAGTCGGTTATCAGTATGGGCAATAACCTCGAAGGCAAGTTCGTAAATTCGCGGGTAACCGGAAAAATCACCTGAAACCAGTTTTGGAAGTTCGCGGTAAAATTTGCGCGGTAAATCCTGCCGGACTTCGCTTATTTGTTCTTGAACGATATGAAAATTATCAACCAACCATTCAGCGGATGGGGCTAACGGTTCGGTTAAAACTGTTTCGGTAAAAGATTGAAAGGCACTAATCAGAACATTCTTATTATCTTCGAGTCTTGCCAGCAAATCGAATCCGTTACTGTTTAGAATGCCGACCTCTTGCGCCGCACCAAGTTCGACGGCGCGTGCCTGCAATTGCTCAAGACTGAAAAATTCCCGACTCGACAGTTCTGAGGTTTCAGGTGCAAACATTTGAGAAATCTCATCGCTTTTTTTAAACTTCAGAAAATTAAACATTATTGGTTTTATCTGCTTTTTGGCGAACGATTTCGACCATACAGTGTGCGCGGGTAATCACTGCCGTCGATACGCTGCCGAGCAGACAATTTTCATTATTTCCGGGATCATTCGCGCCGAGAAAAATACAATCTGCGCCCCATTCTTCCGCTAGTGCCGGAATGACTTGTTTCGGATCGCCTTCTTCGATCAACTCGGAAACAGTAAGTTCGGCGCGTTCTAAAGTTCGTCTGGCATCGCTCAGAAATTCACAGATCCATTTATAATTTTCAGACTTATCATGTGCCACGACCAGACGAACTTCGCTGCCGATAATCCACATTCGGCGTGCAACTTCTTCAACCGCAGCATTTGCGCCCATAGTTCCGTCCAAGCCGATCAATAGACGACTTGGCGAACCATTTTTCCACGTTTGTCCGCGAACGACGCGCACCGAACAATCTGCTTCATTTGCAATTTTTTGTGAAACCGAACCAAGTAAGAATTTTTTACTTTTCGTGAGTCCGTGAGAGCCGACAATGATCAGATCGGCATTCCAATCTTTTGCCTGACGAATAATTTCGCGTGCAGGTGAACCTTTTACAGAGATTGTTTCTGTGATCCATTCGGGAAAAAATGATTTTATCCGCACAACTGCCTCTTCAAGTATTTCCTGCGGATTTTCATCAGTTTGCGGTTTTTCCAGACTGAGAGCTAATTGGACAGCAATCGGGCTTTGTGAAGATGACGGCATGAATATTTCTTTAGTTTCCGTAAATCCCGCAGGCATCGAAAGCCACTGTTCCTGAACGTGAACTATTAAAGCGTCGGCGGCACGCGGCAAACCGGCACGCGGCAGATCATCGAGTGCATCATTGGCATTAGATGAGCCGTCATAAGAAATCAGGATTCTAATTTTTTCATTCATAATTTAATTCCCGCCGGCGCAATTCTTGTTAAATGAAGTATGGTTAAAGGAATTTTGATTGGTTGTTAGTAACCTCCATTTTCACTCGAATATTTAATCCTGATTACTCATTTATTTTCGGTAAAATTGCAATTTTTATAGCAAATCGCGGATACCGATTTTTAAAATTTTCACGCAAATCTTTATTGAGATTTTCAACTCTGATTTGTTTCAAAAGCTATCTAGTTCAACATATTTGCCGTTTTTGTTTCTGCGTCCTTAACCGAAACATTTACCTCTTTAGTCATATAAATCAGCGTTTTCGTGCCGTTCTGTTCTTCGATCTCGATCGTGCCGTCGGAATTTTCGTCCGTCCGCCGGAAATAAACTTTTGTCGGCGCGAGAATATTATGTGTTTGGTGGTGTTCGGTATTGTTGCCGACCAAAATTTCGATTTGCGGCTGACCGTTTTTATCTTCAAAAGTTAATCCGCCAAGCGGTAAATTTTCTGATAAAATTTGTGCTCCGTTGTCGGCGTTTAGGATTTCGACCTTAGTCAGCCAGCCGAGTTTTTCGCTGCTTGCAGTATCAAAAAATTGTTTCCATTGGTTGATGTGTATTTCTTTAGTCATTCTGTTTCTCCTTAAAAATTCGGTCTAGTATTTTGAATTATTTGGTCGCGACTGACGCATCTTGTCATCAATTTTCGCCTTTTCCATTTAAAATAATTGACTCGGAAAAATTCCGGCATTTAATTAAAATTTAGCGAATTGAAAGGCTGTTGTCGGTGCGCCATCGCGCTTATAGAAAGATTTGAAGTGAGAATTTTGGTCTGAAGTTTTACTAAACGAGAAGATTTATTAAAGCCGGAAACTATGCTCTTCGTCTTTTATAAAGGCGTAGCAGAAACACGAATGTTCTTCCAATTTGGCGCGGTCGAGAATACGCATTTTGCCGCGTGTGTATTCAATTATATGTTTGCTTTGCAGAACAACGGCGGATTTATTGACGGCTTCGCGGCGCACACCGAGCATATTTGACAGAAATTCTTGTGTAATCGGAAATTCGTTTGATTCCATACGGTCGGAACTCATCAAAAGCCAGCGGGCGAGCCGTGCTTCAACGTCGTGAAAACGGAAACAAACTGCCGATTGCGAAATCTGTGCAAGCAGCGAATGCGTAAACCGCCGCAGAATTTTCGGTAATGCTCCGCCCGCATCGCATTCCGCCAAAAAGTCCTCAGTTTTTATTTTCATCGCCGAACCTTTTCCCTGCACAATTGCGAGATTCAACGAGGTTTCGACACCGAGAAACGCGGCGATTCCGAGCATTCCTTCGCTTCCGCAGACGCAAACTTCGAGTAACGCGGCGTTTTCACTCGAAGCGAGAACGGAAACGATTCCGCTGTTGGGAAAGTAAACGTCCGTAATCGTATCGCGGCATTCGTAAATTTTTTCGCCGTAATTTAAAGCGACTTCATCGAGCGCGGGTAATATTTTTTGATACTCTTCAGGCGGCAGCAGTGCCAGCAGTTTATTGAAAATCTTGTCGTTCGGTGTGGAATATTTTTTCATCGGAAATTATCCTTTTCGCGCTGATTAACCGAGCGGGCGACCGCCCTCGTTGTCCCATCGTTCCTTGGCTTTTTCGTCTTCGCTCATTTTTAACTTTTTTTATTTAAAGAGAAGCGTATATGAGATTTACTCAGTTAATCGCGATTGATGAATGAATAATAAGCCACAACAAAGAATCTGTCGGTGTGTCGGCACACATACGGCGATTTATAAATTTTCGATTGAAGATATTTTTTAGCGGTTCTTTGAAATGTAAGTTCCCAACAGGCGGTCGTATTCGTCTTTGACAACGGCGTAGCATTCGCAGGCGGCTTGTTCGAGACCTTTGCGGTCAAGCATCGTGATCGTGCCGCGAACGTATTTGATTAGTTTTTTTCTTTGCAAATTTCCGGCGGCGATGGACACACCTTCGCGGCGCACGCCGAGCATATTTGCGATCAGATCGTGCGTCATGATCAATTTGTTTGATTGCAAAAGATCGTGATTGATAAGTAGTCAGCGGCA
>Ga0209480_10002487_pt1 | contig 12577 bp, 8 predicted proteins | sample JI61114C2DNA_FD_187501 | JGI IMG/M metagenome (GOLD analysis project Ga0209480, IMG submission 187501) | Wastewater effluent complex algal communities from Wisconsin, to seasonally profile nutrient transformation and Carbon sequestration -... | ecosystem: Engineered > WWTP > Effluent > Algae...
TGCTCCTTTTAACACCGTATTACTGGCTAATAAAGTGTCTACACCGTTGCGTAATTTTAGAATATCATACACACCGGCTTTTACACCAAGGTCTTGCCATACCAAAGAAGAATCATTCTTTGAATGTCTTGAACTTCCAATTCGATCCCAATTACAAGTATCTTTTTTACGAGTATCCTTACTGGTATCAATCAGTAAAGAAACTGATTTAATATCAATAAAAACATTGTCAAAAACACCTGGAGCATCCGTTAAATAAAGGGATACAGACTGAGTTCCAATTGGATTTTCTACTGATGCAGATTTGTTACAAGCAGTAAAAACTAGGGATAGCATTATTGCTGCTGCAGCAATAAAATAAAGGGGATTTGTTTTTTTCATGGTTCAAAATTTTAGTGTAGCATTATACCATCCATTCATTTTTTGTTAAGTCAATAGTATTACAGGCCGCATTACACAGCATGAAACTCTCAAGCAAATAGTTTTAAGGAATTAAGCCAAAAAATAAATGGTTGGCTTATATACAAGATAGATGCTGGCAAAATACGTGCCGTTGCCTGTTAAATTAATTTTAACAAAAAATCTTTTTTTACCATGCAGCTATTATAGCGGCAATCTCTTTTAAGTTTGGCTTTTTTTTGACTTTATTAAAAGCCGCAGGAATTTTTTCAGTATCGTCTTTGAACAGCTCGGTTAAAGTTTTCCCTTTCACTGATATTAATTCTGAAGTAGTTAGATTATATAAAAAAGATTCATTAAAAACTCTGAACTCCTTTCCACCCGAAGACTTACCATAGTCGTAAGTATCGGCAGCTTTTTTTTGAACAAGGTCTAACAAAGAATATTTAGACCCGCGAGCTTTTACTTCATACAATAATGAGTTGTTAGCAGCCATTTTAATAAAAATAGTCGAATCGATTCTTCCTTCAGTACTATAAAATAAAGTGATTTTTTTAACTGGCTCAATAAATTGAAACTCGGCGTCTTTTTCTAAAAAGTGAATATTCCCATTTACTAAATTGACAATCAGCTTCATATTACTGAAAGTTTTTCCATTGAACATTTCAACATGTGCATTGCACCATTCGTCTTTCCAAAGTGGACTGCCTTTAATACTTCCTACGTTCCCACCAAATAGATTTCCTTTCTCATCATACACTTCTACAAAATGGGTAACAGGCTTTGCCAAATACATATTCTGCCCAAATAAAAAAGTGTTGAACAATATAAAGAAGAGACTGAGTATACATTTCATTTCTCTAATTTACAACATTCAACACTTTATGAAGCGGAAACACTTAATATAATTTAATCATTCCTGAAAACAACCAAACCGTCAAACACATCAACCAAAACAGGTTGCGACTTATCTATATCTCCGGAAAGGATTTTTTTACTCAATGCATTCACAATCAATTTTTGAATCAATCTTTTTAAAGGCCTTGCCCCCAATTGTGCATCAAATCCTTGTTCAATTAAGTAGTCAATCAAATAGTCGCTGAACTTTAAACTGATGTCATTTTCTGCTACTAATTTTTTAAGCCCTTCTAATTGAATGGTTACAATTCCTCTAAGCTGTTTTTTATTCAAAGGACTAAACATGATCACTTCATCCACCCTATTTAAAAACTCTGGTCTTACCGTTTGCTTTAGCAATTGCATTACTTCTGTTTTTGCTTTTTCGGTAGCGTCTTCAATGCCAGTTTCCCCTACACCTTCAAAAGCATCTTGAATTAAATGACTTCCAATATTGCTGGTCATAATGATGATGGTGTTTTTAAAGTTGACCATTCTACCCTTATTATCCGTTAATCTTCCATCGTCTAATACTTGAAGCATTACATTCCAAACATCAGGATGCGCTTTTTCAATTTCGTCTAACAAAACCACACTATAAGGTTTTCTTCTAACTGCTTCAGTTAGTTGACCACCCTCATCATAACCCACATATCCAGGAGGAGCACCAATTAATCTAGAAACAGTATGCTTCTCTTGGTATTCACTCATATCAATACGAGTCATCATAGTTTCATCGTCGAACAAATATTCTGCCAATGCTTTAGCCAATTCTGTTTTACCCACACCAGTAGTTCCTAAGAATATAAAAGACCCAATTGGTTTTTTAGGATCTTGTAATCCCGCCCTACTTCTTCTAATGGCATCAGAAACGGCGCTAATTGCTTCTTCTTGACCAACTACTCGACTGTGCAATTCTTCTTCTAGATGCAGTAATTTTTCTCTTTCGCCCTGTAACATTTTTGCAACAGGTATACCAGTAGCTTTTGCAATACTTTCTGCAATATCTTCTGCATCTACTTCTTCTTTCAATAATCTTTTTTCAGAAGAGTTTAAAAGTTGTTCAGTTACGGAAGCAATAATTCTTTCTTGCTCTTTTACTTTACCATATCTAATTTCTGCAACTTTACCATACTCGCCATTTCTTTCTGCTTGTTCTGCCTCTTGTTTTAATTGCTCTATAGAAGCTTTAGCAGTTTGTACTTTTTCAACCAGTTCTTTTTCCTGCGTCCACTTTGCTTTTAGTGTATCTCTTTCAACTGCTAGATTACTTATTTCAACATTGAGCTCTTTTAATTTTTCTTCATCATCTTCGCGCTTGATGGCTTCTCTTTCAATTTCAAGTTGCCTAATTTGTCTTTCTAATTTATCTAATTCTTCAGGCATTGAGTTCATCTCCAGCCTTAATTTTGCTGCACTTTCATCAATTAAGTCAATGGCTTTATCGGGTAAAAAACGATCAGTTACATATCGGTTAGACAATTCCACCGCTGCAATGATGGCTTCGTCTTTAATTCTTACATGGTGATGGGTTTCGTAACGATCTTTTAATCCACGTAAAATAGAAATAGCATCTTCTACAGTTGGTTCGTCAATGATTACTTTTTGAAACCTGCGTTCCAACGCCTTGTCTTTCTCAAAATACTTTTGGTATTCATTTAAAGTGGTGGCTCCAATAGCTCTTAACTCTCCTCTTGCTAAAGCAGGTTTTAAAATATTGGCAGCATCCATAGCACCCTCTCCGCCGCCTGCTCCAATTAATGTATGTATTTCATCTATGAATAAAATAATTTCTCCTTCACTAGATGCAACTTCTTTAACTACCCCTTTTAATCTTTCTTCAAACTCTCCTTTGTATTTAGCACCTGCAATTAGCTGCCCCATATCTAACCCATAAATCACTTTAGATTTTAGATTCTCTGGAACATCCCCATTTACAATACGCATGGCCAATCCTTCTACAATTGCAGTTTTACCCACTCCAGGCTCCCCCACTAAAATGGGATTGTTTTTAGATCGTCTCGTTAAAATATGTAGTGTTCTTCTAATTTCTTCGTCTCTACCAATTACCGGATCCAACTTGCCTTTGCGAGCCATATCATTTAAGTTCTTTGCAAACTTATTCAGCATATTCAACTGCGTTTCCTGAGCTTGAGATTGAATGGTATCTCCTTTTCTCAAGTCTTTAATAGCAGTCGTTAATCCTTTTTCAGTTAAGCCCGCGCTCTTCAATAATTTACCAGTTGCATCATTCATTTGCACCAATGCCATCAATAAATGTTCAGGAGTAATGAATTCATCATTAAATAGACCCATCACCGTATTGGCCTTTAACAATGCATTACTAAAATCTCTGCCTGCTGCTTGAGCAGGTTCTCCGTCTTGAATTTTAGGTAATTTATTTAGCTGCTCCAACAGTTTCGACTCTAAAAAAACAGGATTCACATTGTTCTTTTTTAACAAGAAATCAATAGCAGAATCTTTTTCGGCTATCAATGCTTTTAACAAGTGATCTGTTTCAATAGAAGGATTGCTATTGGTATAAGCAATCTGTTGAGCAGATTGAATGGCTTCCTGCGCTTTAATGGTATAATTGTTCAGATTCATAATTGTGTTGATTAACTTAACTTTATACCATCAATCAAACTACAATCCAAGCCAATAATTCGGAAAATATGTCGCTAAAAAAATGGAAAACATGCGCAATAGTCAGTCTAGTAACGGCTTTTCTGTTATTATTACAGACCACCAAGGCTCAATTTAATTTTCAAGCTTTAGAAACAGCAATTACCTCATCGAGTAAAGAACTGGGAAAAGAGTTTGTAATTCTAATATACAAGGATGGAAAAATTATTTTTTCTAAATCTGCTGGAGAATTCACACCAAAAACACAAGCCCCTATTGCCAGTAGCAGCAAATGGTTAACTGCCGCATTAATCATGGCATTGGTGGATGAAGGCAAAATTTCATTAGACGATAAAATTAGTAAGTACTTGCCTGTTTTTACTAAGTACAGTAAGGGATTCATCACAATTAGACATTGTTTAAGTCATTTAACCGGAATTGAATCGGAACCAATTAAATTAGCCAATATCATTAAAAGAGGAAGGTTTAATAGTTTAGAAGAAGAAATAGAAGAGTTTGCAACTAAAAAAGAAATTGTAGCCAACCCCGGTTTAGAATTTAGGTACAGTAATGTAGGGATGAATATTGCAGGTAGGTTTATAGAAGTGGCAACCAAAAGAAGTTTTGAGCAACTGATACAAGAAAAAATACTGAGACCACTTCAAATGAGAAGTACCAATTTCTCTTCGTTAAATGCCATTAACCCTTCTGGCGGAGCACAATCAACAGCCAACGACTATATGAATTTTTGTTCGATGTTATTGAACAAAGGCTTATTTAACGGAAAGAGAATTTTATCAGAATCATCTGTACAATTATTGATGCAAGCACAAACCACTTCGGCCATGATTAAGTATGCACCCAAATCTGCTGAGGGATACAACTATGCATTGGGATCATGGATTCTTCAAACCAACCAGAACGGGGCGGCATCGGTGCTTGCTTGTCCGGGCTTATTTGGAACATGGCCAGTAATTGATTTGTGTAGAAATTATTCAGTGATTTTTTTTACCAAGCAATTCTTATCTGAAGAAAAGAAAGAAGTTTATTTAAAGTTGAAAGGAATTATTGATGAACAAATTGTAGCCAACTGTAACTAATGTTGCCTACTCAACAACATACACAATTTATAAAAGCATTAGCCAAAAAGCTGGGCTTTGATTATTGCGGAATAGCCAAAGCGGTAAAATTAGACGACGATGCAAGAAGGTTAGAAAAATGGTTGCAACAAGGGATGCAGGGCAAAATGCAGTACATGGAAAACCATTTTGATTTACGGATAGATCCAAGCAAATTGGTGCCTGGAGCAAAGTCGGTGATTACGGTACTCAAGAATTATTATCCCTCAGAAAAACAAGAACAAGCAGCTCCACTCATTGCTAAATATGCATGGGGCAAAGATTATCATGAAGTCATTCGCGCACAGCTTAAAATATTTTTATCCGAATTACGTGCAGAAGTTGGAGAAATAAACGGAAGAGGATTTGTAGATTCTGCGCCTGTGTTAGAACGATCATGGGCCGTACAATCCGGATTGGGTTGGGTAGGAAAAAATGGAAATTTAATTCACAAGCAATCGGGTTCTTTCTTTTTTATAGCCACATTAATTGTAGACTTGGCATTAGAAATAGATGACCCGTACACAAAAGATTTTTGTGGTACTTGCACCAAGTGCATTGATGCTTGCCCAACTGAAGCCATTTTACCCGATAAACAAATTAATGGCAGCAAATGCATCAGTTATTACACCATCGAATTAAAAGACGCTTTACTACCATCGGAGTTAAAAGACCGTTTCAATAATTGGATGTTTGGATGCGATATCTGCCAAGATATTTGCCCTTGGAATCGATTTAGCACACCTCATCAAGAACCTTCTTTTGAACCGATTCCTGCAATTTTAAATTTGACCACAAGCCAGTGGGAAGAGTTATCGGAAGAATCATTTAAAACCATCTTTAAAGAAAGTCCATTAAAGCGGACCAAGTTTAGTGGCATCAAGAGGAATTTACGCTTAATTAATGCAAGAGACTAACCAGATAAATGCAACAATTTGCGGTTTTATGCATATTTAAACGTCCTTTAAAAGAGTTTTCCCCAAATATTCACCGTTTATATAAACAAAAACAAGAAATTCCCGCACATATTATATATTTATGAAGTTTTATAAAACTCCAAAACGATACGCATATGAATGTTAACTATGGCAAGGCCAATGTTATATCGAAGTTGTGCTTCCTTCTCTTCGGTATTACATTGACAATTGGCTTGCAAGCTCAAACAACTATTAAAGGAAAAGTAACAGACAGCAAAGGGCTACCCATTCCCGGCGCTTCTATTACCATCAAAAATTCAGGTGCAGGAACTGCATCTAGCACAGATGGTAGTTACCAGTTTATTGCCAATTTAAAACAAGGCAAGTATGATGTAGTTATTTCATCGGTGGGATTTAGGTCTGCAGAAAAGAATTTGACCGTGAGTGCCACTACAGGCAGCTTCACTTTCGATGCTTCTTTAAAGGAAGATGCTACCGGATTAGATGAAGTAGTGGTTACAGGTACTTCACAAGGAACAACCAAAAAGCAATTGGGTAATTTTATTGGCACCGTTAAAGGAAGCCAAATCAACAATGCAGGATCACCCAATGCCATTGCCTCTTTACAAGGTAAAGTGCCAGGTGCGCAAATCACACAGAACTCAGGAGATCCTGCAGGTGGCATGAGTGTGAAATTGCGTGGCGTGAGTTCTATCTCTGGTTCTTCTGATCCATTGTATATTATTGACGGAGTAATTTTAAACAACTCCAATGCAAGAGTAACCAATGCACAGAGTGACTATGATACTTATGGTAGCGTAGGGCAAAATAGAATGGTAGATATCAACCCCAATGATATTGATAGAATTGAAGTGTTGAACGGTGCTGCAGCAGCTGCTATTTATGGTAGCCGTGCAAATGCTGGGGTAATCCAAATCTTTACAAAAAGAGGATCTACAGGTGCACCAAAAATCACTTTTAGTTCTAAAGTAAGCACCAATTCATTAAGAAAACGTTTGGTATTCAATAATGCTACTACCAAGTTTGGTGGACCAACTGATGGGCCTGGTGCTGTTACGCAGGATATCTTGTTAACAGGATTAACTACCACTTCTCCAGTAACTCGTTACGACTACCAAGACGATATTTTTAGAACAGGATATGGTACCGATAACAACGTTTCTATCACTGGTGGACAAGACAAAATGCGTTATTTTGCATCTTTAAATTACAATAGCAACCAAGGTATCATCAGAGGTACAGACAATACTCGTTTTGGTTTCAGATTAAATTTAGACAACAAAGTAAACAACTGGTTTAGTTGGAATGCAGGTATCAACTATACCAACAATGCCACCAATGAAAAGCCAGATGGTAATAGCTTCTTCTCTCCTATTAACTCTATGACCATTATTGGAAATTTCCACAATATTGGCGTAAGAGATGCCAACGGAAATTTGCAAGCAGTAGGCGAAAGAGGACGTGTGAATCCTTTAACTATTATCAACGATATCAAACAAAGAAACGTTACCAATAGAACGGTTTCTAATGTAGGATTTAAGTTGTTCCCTGTAAAAGGGTTGGTGATTGATTACACAGCAGGTTTAGACAATATTGCACAAAACGGAACCACATTTATTCCTCCATTCCCATACAATGCTAGTCCAGGATTCTATGGAGGTGGTGCAACTTTAGACCCAACGCTAAATGGTTATGCAAGTGCAGCAAGCTTTAACTCTACGTTCTTTAACCACGATTTAAACTTTACCTACACTACACAGTTAACCAATAAATTGTCTTCGGTAACACAGTTTGGATATTCTGAACAGTATGAAAAAGCCAATTATATTTTAGCACAAAGCCGAGGTTTATTGCCAGGTATTTCTACAGCTACAGGTGGTAGTACTTTATTGCCTAACTCAGATGGTAGAAGCGAAAGAACCATTCGTGGATTTTTCTTACAACAGAACTTTAAGTTCAACAACCAATTGTTTGTAACAGTTGCAGGAAGAATAGATGGATCATCTGTATTTGATAAAAACAATAGAAACTTCTTCTACCCTAAAGTAAGTGGTAACTATATTTTATCTGAAACAGAATTCTTTAAGAAATCATCATTAGCAAATACAGTAGACGTATTCAAGATTCGTGCAGCATACGGAGAAAGCGGAAACCTTACTGGTATTGGCGCATACGACCGTTTCAATATTTACAATATCTCTCCTTTCTTAGGTAGAACCAGCTTAACGTCTCCATCTGCAACGATTAGTTCAGACTTGAAACCAGAGCGCCAGAAAGAATTAGAAATTGGAACAGACATTGCTTTATTAGGTAATAGATTACAATTCACTTTTAACTATTACAATAAAAAAGTAACCGACTTATTGGTACCGAATATTACCAATGCACCAAGTTCTGGATTCCCAACTGCTACTAAGAACGTTGGTTCTTTAAGCAACAAGGGTTTTGAAATTATGGTTACAGCAGTTCCAATTAAGAACAAAAACTTTACTTGGGAAATCACAGGTAACTTTAATAAGAACAAAAACAGAATTGAAAACTTAGGTGTTCCATTCATTTCATTTTCTGCCCCTACCGGTGCGGTATTTGCTTTGATTCCTGGATATGATGCCCCAGTATTCTATTCTACTTTCTTTGCAAGAAACGCCAACGGAACAGAAGTGAAGAATGCAGCAGGTATTCCAGTTACAGCAAGAGGTCCAATTGCCAATGGACAACCATTTGGAACTCCAGCATTGGATCCGGCAACTGGGTTACCTTATACTACGGGACCTAACGCTACCATTCTTAGATCTGTTTTAGGTTCTCCAAATCCTACTTACACTGCAACTTTAATCAACAGTTTTACTTACAAAAAATGGACGTTCGGTTTCCAATTAGACAGAGTAGCTGGAGCAGAGGTATTTAACGCAGATTTCAGAACCAGACAAGGTGTTGGTAATGGAAGTGAGTTTGCACAAAGAGAACATAAAGGAGAAATTCCAAGAGGATATATCAGTGGAATTTATGGTATTGAAGAGTGGAGAGTAGACGATGGATCTTTCACCAAACTGCGTGAATTATCTGTTGGATACGCATTTGGAAAAGTGAGCAACCTTTTCAGTAGCTTAACCGTAACACTAACTGGTAGAAACCTAATCTCATGGGACAACTACAGAGGATATGATCCTGAAACCAATTCAACGGGACAAAGCAGTTTGTTCAGAGGAGTTGATTTTGGTAACGTACCTATTCCGAAGACCTTCCAATTCGGTGTTGTAGCAAATTTCTAACCCATCAAACTAGATTAACATGAAAAAAATATTATTGATTATTTTATCCGGAGTAAGTCTGGTTGCTTGTAAGCAAGACTTTACCAATCCCGGCGCAATTGGCGATACAGATGCTTTTTCTACTCCAAGAGGATTAGCGGGTGTTGCTGTTGGATTACAAAACGTTTATAGCAATGGCAGACTAAGCCCTGTGTACAATGGCATTACAGCAGCAGGCGCATTAACCAATGAATTCAGGTTAATGAATGCGGGTAATACCGATGAATTGCAATTATTTACAGGAGGCGCCGTTGTAGACAATTTAAATGGCATTGTAGGTAATATGTGGACTTGGAACAACAAGATCATTTACGATGCAGACAATGTGATTGCAGGTGCCAATAAATTAGGAGACAAAGCATATGCATCAGGATTACTAGCTTATGCGAGTATTTTTAAAGCAATGGCCATTGGGAATTTAGCCATGTTCTTCGAACAAATTCCTGCGGCGCCTGGAACTCAAGCTGCACCAGCAGCTTTCCAAAGCAGAGCAGATGGATTTAGAAGAGCCGTTACTACTTTACGTGCAGCACAAACAGCAGTAGGAGCGAATCCTCCAAGTGCTGCTTTTTTTGCAAACGTTCCAACTTCAGTTACCCCTGCATTTTTTAATAATACCATCAATGCATTAATTGCTCGTTACAGTTTATTTGCTGGCGATTATGCAGGTGCATTAACTGCAGCTAATTTGGTAGACTTAAATTACGGTGGTGCAATTTTAGGCTATGACGCCATTGTTACCAACCCTATTTTTACCACTGCAACTGCAACCAATAACGTATATCAAATTTTGGATTCCACTTTAGGATTACCTACTGCATTGGCTCCAGACTTGAACGATCAGCGTATTGCATTTTATACAGCAATCAACCCAACCATTCAGCCACGTTATAGAATCAAAGGATTCTTTAATGCTGCAACACAAGCCATTCCTGTTTACTTACCAGACGAAATTCGTTTGATTAAAGCAGAATGTTATGTAAAGCAAGCTGCACCTAATTTAACAGCAGCAGTTGCAGAAATTGATGCAGTTAGAACCCAGCTACCTAGCGCTGATCCATTTGGTGTAGGTGGTGGATTAACTGCATACAGTGGAACAGTTAGTGCAGCAGCATTAACCGATGAAATTTATCGTCAACGTTGCATTGAATTGTGCATGAGCGGAATGAGATTAGAAGACAACAGAAGATTAGGCCGTCCTGTAAGTGAAAGAAGAAGAACATTCTTCCCATATCCTAGCAGAGAGCGTGATAATAATCCAAACACACCAGCGGACCCTGCTAATTAAAGAGTCTCTCCCCAATTAGTTTTTAATAAGGCCCCGATCATTTGATTGATTCGGGGTCTTTTATTATTAGGTAAAAACAATAATATTATTCTAGGCTTTTTTTAAGCGATTGCAAATTTTGCTCCATCATAGTCCCCATGATTTTATCGTTCATCATAGAGCCAAAACGATCCCAAGGATACCATCCTATTTGCTGAACAAATTGCCACTGTACCACAGCATAATCTTGCGTGTTATTTCCAATAATTCGAATGGTGCTTAATTGCTGCTGACCATTCAAACTGGTCCAGGTAGATACTACAGAAGAATCGGTTATCTGTGTAATTTGAACATGGGTATTACCCAGCTGCGCATCGGAAGCTGAATTAATTTTTACAGAAGGATCATTCATGCCTGCAATCCAACCCTTCCATTCTTCCATATTCCCAACCCGATACTTGATAGAGTCAATGGGTGCTTTAATATCCACTGCTCTAGACACCAATACCGTAGAAGGAAACAATAAACCAATCAGGGTAACAATCACCCCTAATACGATTAAACTTATTGCACCCAGTTTAATTAGTTTCATCTTACTCCCATTTAAATGTTTTAAAAGCAACAATATAGACCACTACAATCCAGATGCCCAATACCCCTAATTCAAGTGCGCAGTCTTGTAAACCCGCTCCTTCAAAAGCAATATTACGCATGGCATTATTAAAATGCGTTAATGGCAATATGCGAGAAATCGGTTGTAACCAAGTTGGAAAATTATCAATGGAGAAAAAGGTCCCAGCTAATAAAAACTGCGGCAAAGTAATTAAGTTGGCAAAAGGAGGTATGGTGCTTTCACTTTTTGCTACACTGCTTACAATAAAACCAAAACCCATAAATAAAATCAACGCAACAAAACTAAGCACCATTATTTCCGCAAATGTAACCAAACCATTTACCAAAGTAAAATGAAAGGCATAATGCCCTACTAAAATGATAATAACGGCAGTAATCATTTGAAAGATCACCCTACTCAACGCTTCGCCTAAAACAATATATGATCGTTTAATTGGGGTAGCATAAAAGCGCTTCAATACCAGTTGTTGTCTTAAATTAAAAAACAAAAAAGCAACCCCAAAAACACCCGCACTTAACAAAGAAAAACCCAACTGCCCAGGCAAAATAAAATCAATGGTTCTGTAAACCCTTCCCGGCACTTTCTTTACTTCTTTATTTATGGTTGCAATAGTAGGGGTTGAAGGAAACTGTTGCTGATTGATGCCACTAATGACTGCATTGAGTATAGACTGAAGCACTTGAATATTCTGAGGATTAGCTGCTTCAGAACTGGTTAGTTGAATACGGTATGGCGTTACTGAATTTGCCGGTTGCTTGGCAATATGAATGATTGCAGTAATACGGCCTTTCTCTAAATCTTCTTTTAATCGATCCCCTATTTTATCGGATACTTTAATACCGGGAATATTTTTAAGGCTTTGATAAATGGGATTTAATGTATCAGAACCATTTGCAAATGCAATATTCACACTTACTTTACCACCTCCCCCAATAAACCCAAAGACTAAGATAAAAATCATAGGGAAAGCAATGCTGAATATCACAGCAGAAGGGCTTCTGAAAATAGACCTTAAACTCGCTTTTGTAATGGCCATCATGGCCTGAAATTGGCTATACGCTTTGTTCATCGGGCTAATTTAGGGGCAAATCTATTGTATATTAACAAGAAAGGGAATCCTAGCTTGCGGAACACCTACCCAATTCTTCACCTGTTTTAGCTCACGCAATACTTGAACTGCTGAAGGATCAAATTCTTCTTTCATTAGTTGGGTAGAAATAGATTTTTTATAGCCGCTCATGATTTGCTCAATCAAATTCTTCTTTTCAGGATATTCTTTCAACTTAACCTCCGACTTTTTAATATCGGCCATTCTAGCTGCACAATCAATAGCATCTTGCAATCCACCCACTCGGTCGGTTAACCCAATTTTTTTTGCACTGGTACCC
>Ga0209480_10002488_pt1 | contig 12572 bp, 8 predicted proteins | sample JI61114C2DNA_FD_187501 | JGI IMG/M metagenome (GOLD analysis project Ga0209480, IMG submission 187501) | Wastewater effluent complex algal communities from Wisconsin, to seasonally profile nutrient transformation and Carbon sequestration -... | ecosystem: Engineered > WWTP > Effluent > Algae...
AAACGCGTAGGTAAAGAAGATCAGCGTGAGGGCGCCAGCAAGAAGGCGCGAGAACAGGGTCGGGGCACCAGCGGCAATAAAAAGGCCGCGAAAAATCAACAGGATATACATTACCACAAGAAACAGGGCGCCGACCAGCCCGAATTCCTCGGTCAGCACCGCAAAGATGAAGTCGGTGTGTCGCTCGGGGAGGAAGTCCAGATGGGTCTGGGTGCCGCTGCCCCAGCCCTTGCCAAGGATGCCTCCGGAGCCGATGGCGATGGTCGACTGGATGATGTGAAAGCCCTTGCCGAGCGGGTCGGAGGTCGGGTCGAGCAGGGTGCACACCCGGTGTTTCTGGTACTCCCGCATGCCTGGCCACTCTACGCCGGGCTGGCAGATGGTGTCGCCCATGGCCACGATGGTCACGATACCGACGATCCCGACCACCGCAAAAGGCAGGATGAGGCGCCAGGCGAGGCCGGCAAAGAACAGCACGTAGAAGCCCGCCGCGGCCACGAGGACGGCGGTGCCGAGGTCGGGCTGCTTGGCGATGAGCCCGACCGGCACCAGCAGCAAACCGGCGGCAACGAAGAAATCGCGCACCCGGAGCATGCCCTCACGGCACTGGAAGTACCAGGCGAGCATCAGCGGCATGGCGATCTTCATCAGTTCGGACGGCTGAATTCGCGCCACTCCGATGTTGAGCCAGCGCCGGGCGCCCTTCGACACGTCGCCAAACAGGGCCACGCCAACGAGCAGCAGCACCCCCAGGATATAAATCGGCAGCGCAATGCTCATCATCCGCTGGGGTGGAAGGCTGGCGGCAATCCACATCACCACAAAGGCCACGGCGATGTTCAGCCCGAGGGTGCCCAGACGTTCGGGGGAAGCGCTCACCATGACCACCGTGGCAAAGCCGAGAATGGCGAGAACGATCAGCATCAACGGCCCATCCAGCGGCGCCAGGATGTAGGCCACCCACTTGCGTGGATCGAAGCGGGAATTAGTCACCAGCGCCCTCCTCCACCGGGCCTTCGGCGCCCGGGTCTTCCGGCGCGACACCGGCCGGCAACTTGCCGAGAAGATAGTAGTCCAGCACCTGACGGGCGATCGGCGCGGCCGACTGGGCGCCAAAGCCGCCGTTCTCGACGAGCACGGCCAGCGCGATGGTGGGCTTGTCGGCCGGCGCAAAGGCAATGAAGAGAGCGTGGTCGCGCAGGCGCTCGGCGATCTTTGCCGAATATTTTGCACCCTTCAGGGAGTACACCTGGGCCGTGCCGGTCTTGCCGGCCGAGACGTAAGGAGCGCCCGCAAAGGCGCGAGCTCCGGTACCTTCCCGGTTCACGCCGATCATTCCGCGGCGGATGGTTTCCAGGTGTTCAGACTTGATCGCGATGGTCTTGACCGGCTGGGGTTCGATCATTCGCCGACTGCCGTCCTTGGCGCTCTCGATGTATTTCACCAGGTGCGGCTTGAACATCACGCCGCCGGCGGCCACGGTTGCCGTGGCGTGGGCGAGCTGGAGCATGGTGTAGGCGTTGTAGCCCTGGCCGATGCCGATGGAGATGGTTTCGCCGCCAAACCATTTTTGCTGCTCGGGTTTCTTGAAGCGGCGCTTCTTCCATTCGGGCGAGGGCAGCACGCCGGAACTTTCGCCTTCGATGTCGATGCCGGTCCGGCTGCCAAAGCCGAACATGCCCATCGTCGACGCGATCAGGTCGATCCCCATGTCGTTGGCAAGGCGGTAATAGTAGGTATCGCACGACTGCACGATGGACTTGTACATGTCCACGGTACCGTGGCCACCGGCCTTGTCGTCGCGGAAGTGGTGGCCGCCGAAATCAAAGAAGCCTGGATCGGAAATCGCCTGCCCGGCCGTGCGCTTGCCGCTCATCAGTGCCGCCAGCGCCATGAAGGGCTTGAAGGTGGAGCCCGGCGGATAGGCGCCGTTGAGGGCGCGGTTCACCATCGGGTGATCGGGCGAGGTGTTGAGCTCGTCCCAATCCTGGGGGGCAATGCCATCGACGAACAGGTTGGGGTCGAAGGTGGGCAGCGACACCAGCGCCAGCACGCCGCCGCTCCCCGGTTCGATGGCCACCAGGGCACCGCGACGGTTGCCAAAGGCCTTCTCGACAACCTCCTGCAGCTTGAGGTCGATGGTCAGCACAAGGTTGTTGCCGGGCGTGGCCGGGGTGCGGCGCAGGGCCCGCACGGCGCGGCCGCCGGAGTCCACCTCGACCTCTTCGAAGCCGGTCAGGCCGTGGAGTTCACGCTCGTAGCTCTTTTCGAGGCCAGCCTTGCCGATGTGGTCGGTGCCGCGGTAATTGGCGGAGTCTTCGTTTTCCTCGATACGCTCGAGGTCGCGATCGTTGATGCGGCCGATGTAACCGATGATGTGGGAGCCGAAGCTGCCCATCGGATAGTCACGAAACAGCCGCGCCTTGAGTTCCACGCCGGGAAAGCGGTAGCGCTGAGCGATGAAGCGGGCAACTTCCTCGTCGGAGAGCCGGTTGCGGATCGGCAGCGACTCGAAGCTCTTGCTCTCGTCCATGAGCTTCTTGAGACGCTTGCGGTCCTTGGGCTGGATATCCACCAGCGTCGCCAGCCCTTCGATCGTGGCTTCGAGATCGGCCACCCGCGAAGGGGTGATTTCGAGCGTGTAGGCCGAGTAATTGCGTGCCAGCACCGTGCCGTTGCGGTCCATGATCAGGCCGCGGTTGGGCACGATGGGCACCAGCGAGATGCGGTTGTCCTCGGCGCGCGTCGAGTAATAATCGTAGCGCAGCACCTGAAGATAGAAAAACCGCGCCGCCAGCAGACCGAAACACACCAGCGCAACAGCGCCCGCCACCGCCAGCCGGCCGCGGAAACGGGCAAGTTCCTGCTCGGGAGTACGAATGACGCTCATGACCGGTTGAGGGCTGAAGCGCGAAGCATGGAGGGGCAGGACTGATGCACCACAAGGCACGTCGAAACGGGCCCGCAAGGCTTGAGCACGGGCACGAACGAGTCAGCCCTCAACGAACACCCTTCGCCGCTCACTAGATCGGCCTGTTCTCGTCCCGCTCCACGGGCCGGTACTGGGGCAGCAGCAGCACGTAATGCAGCGGAATCCACAGCAGCGCTGCGACGAAGCATCCGAAGAACATCCACCAGCCGGGAAACTCGGCCCCGGCCATCAGGCGCACGACAACCATCAGCACCTGGGACATGAAAAGCAAGGGCAGCACGTGGAGCGCCTGCTCGACCGGGGTGAACCACATTACCCGACGCGACAGTTCGTTGGCCGCATAAGTGAGCAGCACATAGGCAAAAGCATGCTGCCCCATCGCCGCACCGACGCCGATATCGACCAGCAGCCCGAACACGAAGCCCGCGCCGATACCGATCTTGAGCGGCTCGCGCACGCACCAGAAGGCCAGCACGAGGGCGACGAAATCAGGCACCGCCGGCAGGTGGCCGGTAGGAATGTAGTTCAGGAACAGGGCGACGAAGAGGGTCAGATAAACAAACCACATCTTCACCGGGAGCAGGATGCGGCTCGAGCGGTTGGTCGGTTGCATGGCTTACTCCTTGCCGGCTCTGGCCTTGCGGCCCTTGCCCGACTTGCCCTTGTTGATCAGCTCGGGCTCGGGCGGCCGCGGCGGCAGACTCTCCCGCTGCCCCAGCACCAGCACGTGGCTGAACTGCTCGACACCCGCAGCAGGCAGGCAGGGGATGCGGGCGAAGGTCTGAGCCTGGTCGCGCTCCACCCGGGCCACGGTCGCCACCGGCAGGCCCGCCAGGAAGACGCCATCAAGGCCGGAGGTGACGACCTTGTCGCCGGGCTGGATGTCGGCGTTGGCCGCGAGATAACGCAGCTCCATCAGGCCGTTGCCGGAGCCGAACAGCACCGCCCGCAGGCCGCTTCGCACGATCATCACCGGAATGGCCTGGTCCTTGTCGGTCAGGAGGGTCAGCTCGGCCTGCATCGGGAAGACCCGGGTGATCTGGCCGATCACGCCGGCATCATCCACCACCGCCTGTCCGGCCTCGATGCCGGCCTGGGCGCCCTTGTCGAGGATAACCGTGCGCGAGAACGGATCCTTGGCGGTGTACATGATTTCGGCCACCACCGACTTCACCGCCTGCCGCTCCCGCGCTCCGAGCAGCGCACGCAGGTGACGGTTCTCCTGCTCGATCTGGTCGAGGCGCAGCAGGCGCTCGGCGCCCTGGAGCTGGCGGGCCTTGAGATCCTTGTTCTCGATCTGCAGGCGGACCAGCGAAGCAAAGTAGTTGGACGCGTTGCGAACGAAATCCGCCGGCGTGGCAGCCGCCATCTGCAGCGGATAGGCAAGCACCGACAGCCCCTGGCGAAAGGCATCCAGGTAGCGCAGGTTCAGGTCGCTCACCAGCAGCCCGAGGGAGACGATGACGAAAAAGACGAGCTTGGCCAGCGGCGCAGGCCCGCGTTTGAAGAAGGGGGGAGTCGAATGGCCGACCATTGGCGCGCCGATCAGCTATGGCAAACGGCGACGCCCGGGGCAAGCCCGGGTCGCTGGCGTACGCGATGGAACGGAAGGTTCAACGCGTGCGCCCTGGCCGTAAAGCCGATGCTTATTCGCTGGTGAAGATGGAACCGAGCTGGTCCATCTTTTCGAGGGCCATGCCGGAACCACGTACCACACAGGTAAGGGGGTCGTCGGCAACGATAACCGGCAGGCCGGTTTCTTCCATCAGCAGGCGATCGAGGTCACGCAGCAGTGCGCCGCCGCCGGTGAGCACCATGCCACGTTCGGCGATGTCGGCGCCGAGTTCGGGCGGGGTTTGCTCAAGGGCAATCTTGACCGCGGAAACGATCTGGTTGAGCGGCTCGGTGAGGGCTTCGAGGATTTCGTTGGACGAAATCGTGAAGGCGCGCGGAATGCCTTCGGCCAGGTTGCGGCCCTTGACTTCCATTTCCTGCACTTCGGAACCCGGGAAGGCCGAACCGATGCCTTTTTTGATGGATTCAGCGGTGGTTTCGCCGATCAGCATGCCGTAGTTGCGACGGATGTAATTGACGATGGCTTCGTCGAACTTGTCGCCACCCACGCGGATCGAACCCGCATAGACCATGCCGCCCAGCGAGATCACACCCACCTCGGTGGTACCGCCGCCGATGTCGACGACCATCGAACCGGTTGCGTCGGCCACCGGCATGCCGGCACCGATCGCCGCAGCCATGGGCTCTTCGATCAGGTAGACGTTGCTGGCGCCGGCACCGAGGGCGGATTCGCGAATCGCCCGGCGCTCCACCTGGGTCGAACCACAGGGCACGCAGATGATGATGCGCGGGCTGGGCGAGAACAGGCGGGTGTCGTGAACCTTCTTGATGAACTGCTTGAGCATCTGCTCGGTCACGGTGAAGTCGGCGATGACGCCGTCTTTCATCGGACGGATGGCCGTGATGTTGCCCGGTGTTTTGCCAAGCATCTGCTTGGCCGACATGCCGACGGCGAGGATGGTTTTCTTGGCGTTCGGGCCGCCTTCGGTGCGAATCGCCACCACGGACGGTTCATCGAGAACGATGCCTTTGCCCCGGACGTAGATCAGGGTGTTGGCGGTGCCAAGATCGATGGCGAGATCGTTCGAAAAATAGGAGCGCAGAGAACCAAACATCGGAGAAAAAGTCCCGGAAAAACCGTTTGAGGGGTTGGGAATTGGGGCAAGAGAATCGCTTATGATAACCTACAAACCTTTGTCGTTTAAGCAACTTTGTAAATTGCCATGTCACTTTCCCTCGACGAAGTCCGCCATATCGCCAAGCTCGCCCGCCTCGAACTCGCCGACGGAGAGGCCGAGGCAACACTGGCCAAACTCAACGGAATTTTCGGTCTGATCGAAGAAATGCAGGCGGTCGATACCGACGGGGTCGAGCCGATGAGCCACCCCCAGGAACTCGCCCAGCGCCTGCGCGTCGACGTGGTCGGCGAAACCAACCGCCGCGCCGCCTACCAGGCCGTCGCCCCGCAGACCGAAGCCGGCTTGTACCTCGTCCCCAAGGTCATCGAATAAACCGCAACCCGCGCTTTGCCATTCCGGCGCCGGCCCTGGCGGGCGCCTCCGTCCCGCTCAATTCGCCTCCTGCACCATGATCGACTCCAGCCTTAAAGACATCGCTGCCGCCCTCCGCGCGAAAACCGTCTCCGCCGTCGAACTCGCCACCGAGAGCCTGGCCCGCATCGAAGCCGGCAACCCGAAGATCAACGCCTTCGTCACCGTCGACCACGATGGCGCCCTGGCCGCCGCCCGCGCCGCCGACGCCTCCATCGCCGCCGGCAAGGCCGGTCCGCTCACCGGCATTCCGCTGGCCCACAAGGACGTGTTCTGCACCGAAGGCGTGCTCACCACCTGTGGCTCGAAGATGCTCGCCAATTTTGTGAGCCCCTACGACGCCCACGTGGTCAGCCTGCTCAAGAACGCCGGCGCGGTGATGGTCGGCAAGACCAACATGGACGAGTTCGCGATGGGCTCCTCCAACGAAAGCTCCCATTCAGGCCCGACCCGCAACCCCTGGAACACCGCCAAGGTGCCCGGCGGCTCGTCCGGCGGCTCGGCGGCCGCGGTGGCCGCGCGCATGGTGCCGATCGCCACCGGCTCCGATACCGGCGGCTCGGTGCGCCAGCCGGCATCGCTGTGCGGCATCACGGGCATCAAACCCACTTATGGCACGGTGTCGCGCTTTGGCATGATCGCCTACGCCTCGTCCCTCGACCAGGGCGGCGCCTTTGCCCGCACCGCCGCAGACTGCGCGCAGCTGCTCTCGGCCATGACCGGCCACGATCCGCGCGACTCCACCAGCCTCGAGCGCAGCTACGACCACTACGGCGCGGATCTCGCCCGCCCGCTGACCGGCCTGCGCATCGGTCTGCCGAAGGAGTTTTTCGCCGAAGGCATGGAAAGTGACGTGCGCCTTGCCGTGGAAGCGGCCCTTGCCGAATACCGCAAGCTCGGCGCCACCACCGTCGAAGTCAGCCTGCCCAACGCCCGGCTGGCGATTCCCGCCTACTATGTGATCGCCCCGGCCGAGGCCAGCTCCAACCTCAGCCGCTTCGACGGCGTGCGCTACGGCCATCGCGCCGCCGAGTACACCGATCTCAACGACATGTACTGCAAGAGCCGCAGCCAGGGCTTCGGCGCCGAAGTGCAGCGCCGCATCCTGGTGGGCACCTACGTGCTCTCCCACGGCTACTACGACGCCTACTACATCAAGGCCCAGAAATTGCGCCGCCTGATCGCCCAGGATTTTGCCGCCGCCCTCGAAAAATGCGACGTGATCGCCGGCCCGACCAACCCGACCGTGGCCTACGGCATCGGCGAAAAGAGCAGCGATCCGGTCCAGATGTACCTGGGCGACATCTACACCGTGGCGGTGAACCTCGCCGGCCTGCCCGGCCTGTCGCACCCAGCCGGTTTCGGCAAGGACGGCCTGCCGGTCGGCCTGCAGCTCATCGGAAACTACTTCACCGAAGCCCGCCTGCTGAACACCGCCCACCAGTTCCAGCAGGCCACCGACTGGCACAGCCGGGCACCGGTCTTCTGAGCGCCATGAAGCACGTACTTCGCATCGCCCTGGCCACGACGCTGCTCGCCCTTTCCGGCTGTTCGGTGGTTGACACGATCCGCCCCGGCTCCCGCGAGGGCGGCAGCATCGAGCGCCCGGCCGGCAGCCCGGCCAGCAGTCCGGGGGGCCGCCTCAAACCCATGCCGCTGCGCACCTTTTCGCTGAGCACCCAGTGCCGCTTCAAGGACGAAACCGGCAATTTCGGTTCGGCCACCGTGGATGTCGTCAATTCGAAGGTGAATGCCTTCAAGGCCGAGCTGACCATGCCCAAGCGCGGCACCTGCCGCTTTGATCTCGCCCAGTTCCGCCAGACCCAGGCCCTGCCGTCCGTCGAACTCACCGGCGCCCGCGACTGCCGCGTGCACATGTGGGAACAGGGCGAGCAGATCACCGTAGCCTTCGCCAACTGCCACCATCTGTGCTCCCCCGCCAGCGCCCAGGATTACCTCTGGCCCCTGCTGATCGACAAGACCACCGGCCAGTGCGACTGATCGCCACAACATCTAGAGAACAACCATGAGCAGAACCGACTGGGAAGTCGTCATCGGGCTGGAAGTACATACCCAGCTCAATACGCAATCCAAAATTTTCTCCAGCGCCAGCATCGCCTTTGGCGCCGAACCCAACGTGCAGGCCTGCGGCGTGGATATCGCGCTGCCCGGCGTGCTGCCGGTGCTCAACAAGGGCGCCGTCGAGCGGGCCATCCGCTTCGGCCTCTCGGTGGGTGCAAGCATCGCGCCGAAGAGCGTCTTCGCCCGCAAGAACTACTTCTACCCCGACCTCCCCAAGGGCTACCAGATCAGCCAGTTCGAACTGCCCGTCGTGGTCGGCGGCGCGCTGAACCTGCTGGTGCCGGACGGCAAGGGCGGCGCCTACGAAAAACGCGTCAATCTCACCCGCGCCCACCTCGAAGAGGACGCCGGCAAGAGCCTGCACGAGGATTTCCACGGCATGACCGGCATCGACCTCAACCGCGCCGGCACGCCGCTGCTCGAGATCGTCTCCGAGCCCGACATGCGCTCATCCGCCGAGGCCGTGGCCTACGCCAAGCAGCTGCATTCGCTGGTGCGCTGGATCGACATCTGCGATGGCAACATGCAGGAAGGCTCCTTCCGCTGCGACGCCAACGTATCCGTGCGCCCGCGCGGCCAGGAACAGTTCGGCACCCGCCGCGAGATCAAGAACCTCAACAGCTTCCGCTTCCTGCAGCAGGCCATCGACTACGAAATCCAGTGGCAGATCGACCTCATCGAAGATGGCGGCAAGGTTCAGCAGGCCACCGTGCTGTTCGACCCCGACACCGGCGAAACCCGCGCCATGCGCAGCAAGGAAGACGCCCACGACTACCGCTACTTCCCCGACCCCGACCTGCTGCCGCTGGTGATTTCGGACGAGTGGGTGGAACGCGTGCGGAGCGAGCTGCCCGAGCTGCCGGTGGCGCTGTCGGCCCGCTTCCAGGGTGAATACGGCCTGTCGGCCTACGACGCCACCACCCTCACCGCCAGCCGCGACATGGCCCGCTTCTACCTGGACGTGGTCGCCACCGCCGGCACCGCCAACGCCAAAACCTGCGCCAACTGGGTCATGGGCGATCTGGCTGGCCGCCTCAACAAGGCCGAGCTGGACATCACCGCCTCGCCGGTCAGCGCCGTGCAGCTGGCCGGACTGGTGGCGCGCATCGCCGACAACACCATCTCCAACGCCATCGCCAAAAAGGTTTTCGAGGCGCTCTGGAACGGCGAGGGTGAATCCGCCGACGCGATCATCGAAGCCCAGGGCCTCAAGCAGGTCACCGACAGCGGTGCCATCGAGGCGATCATCGACGAAGTGCTGGCCGCCAACCAGAAGTCGGTCGAGGAATTCCGCGCCGGCAAGGAAAAGGCCTTCAACGCGCTGGTCGGCCAGTGCATGAAGGCCTCGAAGGGCAAGGCCAACCCGGCACAGGTCAATGAGATCCTGAAGAAGAAGCTGGGCTGAACGCTCAAACAAAGGTCCAGGCCGGCGCCGGCCTGGACCGTTTCATCGTTTCACCCCGCCGACGCGGCCCGCGCATCAGTGTTTCCGGCCCTGCTTCAACCACTTCAATATCGTCGAGAACAGTTTCTCCGGCTCCACCGGCTTGGACAAGAAGTCGTCCATGCCGGCCGCGATGCAGCGCGCACGATCCTCCGCAAAGGCATTGGCGGTCATCGCGACAATCGGGATGTGCTCCCGGCCGGGAATCTGGCGGATGCGGCCGGTAGCCTCCAGGCCATCCATCTCGGGCATCTGCATGTCCATCAGGATCAAGTCGAAGCTGCTGGCGAGCAGCATGTCCACCGCCACGACACCATTGCCGGCGATCGCCACGTCGAGCCCCACGTCGGTCAGGAAGAGCCTGGCCACTTCCTGATTGACCGGTTCATCCTCCACCAGCAGCACGTGCGCGCCGGCAAAATCGCGGCGCAGCACGGCATCGGCGTGGCCGAGTTCCTGCGGCGCGGGCGCCGAGGCGTCGATGGATCGCCCGACGCCCAGCCAGGCGGTAAACCAGAACGTGCTGCCGACGCCGAGGGTGCTGGCGGCACCGGCCTCGCCGCCCATCAGTTCGGCCAGGCGCCGGGTAATCGCCAAACCGAGGCCGGTACCGCCGTACTTGCGCGTATTGGAGGCGTCGCCCTGCTCGAAGGCGCCGAACAACTTGGGTAGCACCTCGGGCGGCACGCCGACACCGCTGTCACACACTTCGGCACGAATCTTGAGCTGCCCGTCACGCCGCTCGACGATCCGCGCACCGAGAACGACACTGCCGGTCTCGGTAAATTTCACCGCATTGCTGGCCAGGTTGAGCAGGGCCTGCGTGAAGCGGGTGGCGTCGCCGCGCACCAGGCTGGGCAGGCTTTCGGTATTCACTTCCAGGCGCAGGCCCTTGGCGCTGGCCTTTTCATGGAGCATCGAAGCCACCCCGGAAACCACACCGGCGAGGGCGAACTCGCTGTCTTCAAGCAGGAATTTCTCGGCCTCGATCTTCGACAGGTCGAGGATGTCGTTGATGACGCTCAGGAGGTGCTGGGCGGCGCTGTCGATCTTGTCGAGCTGCTCGGTCTGCTGCGGGCTGGCGCCCTCGCGACGCATGATGTGGGCCATGCCGAGCACCGCGTTGAGCGGTGTGCGGATCTCGTGGCTCATGTTGGCCAGAAAAGCACTCTTGGCGCGGCTGGCGCTCTCGGCGGCATCCTTGGCGAGCGCCAGTTCGCGGGTACGCGCCTCGACGAGGCTTTCAAGCTGGTGGCGATGGCGGGCGAGTTCCTGCTCGGTGCGCGCCTCCTCGGTGATGTCGCGCTTGATGCCCAGGTAGTGGGAAATGCTGCCGTCGGCCCGGCGCACCGGTGAGATCATCGCCGACTCGATGTAAATCTCGCCGTTCTTGCGCCGGTTGGTGAGTTCGCCGCGCCAGGCATCGCCCCGGCTGAGGCTTTGCCACATCTGGCGAAAGACTTCCGGCGACGTTTCGCCGGATTTCATCAGGCTGGGATTCTTGCCGCGCACTTCCTCGAACGGGTAGCCGGAAATCCGCTCGAAGGCGGCATTGACATAAAGGATGCGGGCGTCGAGATCGGTCAGCACGATGCTGCCCGGGTTTTGCTCGACCGCGGTGGACAGCATGCGCAGACGCTCCTCGGCAGACTTGCGCTCGGTGATGTCGGTGGAAATGCCGCACAGGGCGTAGATGCTGCCATCCTCCCGGCGCAGCGGGAGCTTGACCGAGAGGAAGCTGCGGATCTCGCCGGAGCTGCTGCTGCCGTTGATTTCCTCGACCTCGACACGTTCGCCGCCCTCGAGGACGCGGCTGTCATTCTGGCGCAGCTGCTTCGCGGTGGCGGCGTCGAAGTAGGCCTCGTCGGCGCTACCGATGATGTCCTCGCGACTTCGCCCGAACAGGGAGCACACCTCGCGATTGGCGTAGGTGTAGCGGTAGTCGGGATCCTTGATGTAGATGTGGGCCGCCACGTTATCGAGAATGGTAGCCAGCATTTCCTCGCTCTGGCGCCGACGCTCCTCGCCAATGCGGCGCTCGCTCACGTCGAGCACGATACCGATATAGCTGACGAGCCGGCCGGCCTTGTCGGTCACCGGCTGGCCGCGGCACAGCAGCCAGCGCGGCGGGGCGCCCGGCGGCAGCATCACGCGCCACTCGGTCTCGAAGGCGACGCCTTCGTCGCGGGCGGCGGTCACGGTGGTCACCACGCGATCCAGATCATCCGGGTCGATGCTCTGCCACCAGGTTTCGGAGGACGGCATCGGCCCGTCGCACGGCAGGCCGTAAAGCGCCCACAGCTCGTCCGACCAGGAATGGTTGTTGCTGTCGATGAACCACTCCCAGGAGCCCGCCCGCGCCGCATCCAGCGCCAGCCGCAGGCGGCGCTCGCCGGCTCGCAGCAGGGCTTCCGCGAGGCTGCGTTCGGTCACGTCGGACACGGTCACGAGAACGTGATTGACCCCCTCCATCGACAGACTGGCCAGGCTGAGCTCGACGGCCCGCTCGGTGCCATCCTTGCAGGCCCCGAAAAGATTGCGGCGGGACATCAAGGCCTGGGCCGCGCCGGGCTCGTCGCGGTACACGCCGCGCTGGATCGCATGGTTGGCACCCAGGCGTTGCGGCACCAGCAGATCGACAGGCGCACCGGCCAGCTCGCCCGGCGCGTAACCGAACATTTTTTCGAGCGCCGGGTTGACCAGCACCATGCGGCCGTCGGCCGCCACCACGGCCAGGCCATCAAGGCTCGAATCCCAGATCTGGCGGAAGCGTGCCTCGCTGCGCGCCTGGGCCTCCTCGGCGCGGTGCAGCTCGGAGATGTCGGTGAAGGTCAGCACCGCCCCGGTGTTGCGCCCCTGCTCGTCGCGGTAGGCGTCGATCTGCATCAGGTAATGAAAATTGCGCTGATGGACGTGCTCGACCCAGGACTCGTCACAACGGACCACGCTGTCTACCCATTCGCTCAGGCGCGGGAGATCGAGATAGCAC
>Ga0209480_10002489_pt1 | contig 12569 bp, 11 predicted proteins | sample JI61114C2DNA_FD_187501 | JGI IMG/M metagenome (GOLD analysis project Ga0209480, IMG submission 187501) | Wastewater effluent complex algal communities from Wisconsin, to seasonally profile nutrient transformation and Carbon sequestration -... | ecosystem: Engineered > WWTP > Effluent > Algae...
CTTGATCCACCCGACTTCGGCCGTTTGCGCGACGACAGACACCGCTCGGGGCGAAAAACGCTTGCCCAGCGAGCAAAATCAGGCGATCTTGAAGTCAAGCGGCAGGCCACTTGGGGAATGTCGGTTCAGGAGAAACAAAAATGAAAATTCCAGCCAAACTGGTCCGCGCAACCCTTATGATGACGATCAGCGCCGCAGCCCTTGGCAGCAGCATCGCCGCCAATGCGCAGGCTGTTGACGCCCAGACGGTTGCCGAAGAAGACGTGACTGACGGCGAAATTATCGTCACCGCCACGCGCCGTTCGCAGGTTGCACAAGAAGTGCCGGTTGCTGTCAGCGTCGTCGCTGGCGAACAGCTCAAAAATGCGGGCGTGGTCGACATTCGCGGCATCCAGCAGCTTGCCCCGTCGCTGAAAACCACGACCGGCCAGTCTTCTGCCACCGGCGCGACATTGACGATTCGCGGCATCGGCACGGCGGGTGACAATCCCGGCTTTGAACCAGCCGTCGGCGTGTTTATCGACGGCGTCTTCCGCTCTCGCGCCGGCGTTGCTCTGGCTGAATTGCCCCCCATTGAACGCGTTGAAGTGCTGCGCGGTCCACAAGGCACATTGTTTGGCCGCAACACTTCGGCTGGCGCGCTCAACATCACGACTGAGAAGCCCAAATTCAATCTGGGTGGCTATGTCGAATTGTCATACGGCAATTATGACGAAATCGAAGCCAAGGCCGGCATCACAGGGCCGGTCTCTGACAAGGTCGCTGTGCGACTGGATGGCGGCTATCACAAGCGCGATGGCTATATCCGTCTGATCAACACCGATGGCCGATCAAATAATCTGGATCGCTGGTTCGCCCGCGGGCAGGCGCTGTTTGAAGGCGATGCCGTGACGGTGCGCCTGATCGCAGATATTGCCAAGACAAATGAGCAATGCTGCGGCGCTTTGAACACCGGCAGCGGCCTTGCACTGGCCGTGACCGACACCAACACCGCTCTAGGCCGCGCATCCAGCTCGGTCATCGAAGCCTTTACCGCCAACCCTGCTTTGGGCGGCGCAGTCGGCCGCGATGGCATCGTTCTGCCCTTCAACGCAAAGAATCGCGCCATGGCCGTCACGCCGGGCCGCGATCTGTCCGAAGCCGTCGATGAATGGGGCGTTTCGGGCGAATTGAACTGGGAAATGGGCGACACCACGATCACGTCGATCACCGCCTATCGCGACTGGAAGGCGACCCGCAATCAGGACGTCGATTTTTCGGGCATGGACCGCTCCTATCGCGACAATTACCGCACCGGCATCAAGGATTTCACGCAGGAAATCCGCCTTCAGGGCTCTGCCTTCAACGACAAAATCGACTGGCTGGTCGGCGGTTTCTACCTGAATGAAACACTGACGCTAACCGACACGATCAAACTTGGCGCGCAGGCGGACCAATTTGTCGATGGCGTCGTCAACGGCCTGACGCGCAGTGCAGCCCTGCCAACGGGCATGCAGTTGTACGGCACGCTGGGGCCGAGCACGCCTTTGTTCGGGCAAGTGGCTCTTGCCACCAATCCGACTTTGCAGGCGGCAGCGCTTGGCAACCCGGCCCTGTTTTCGCTGTTCAACAGCCCCCTGCCCCGCAACCCTGCAGGCAGCGGCATCAATGATGATTTCAAGGTGAAGACCAACGCGATTGCGCTGTTCACCCACAACATCGTGAAGCTGTCAGATAAGCTCTCGCTGACACTTGGCCTGCGTTACAATTATGAAAAGAAATCGATCGACACCAACCTCGTGTCGAACGTGCCAGTCTGCTCCTTCTGGCAGAACCCGGCGACGGCCCCGTATCGCAGTGCCCTGCAATCGGCGGGCCTGTTTTCGCTCGCGCATCTCTACACGTGCAACCCCGCGATCAACAGCGAGTTTAACGGTGTCCGTTCTGACAAGCGCAGCGAAAGCGAATTCACCGGCACGGCGCGTCTTTCGTACAAGGTCAATGATGATGTCATGCTCTATGCCGGGTATGACCGGGGCTACAAATCGGGCGGCTACAACCTTGACCGCGCGGGCTTCGACTCCGCACTGCTCGGCGGCAATGGTGCACAGCTCACCGATCTGGAATTCGGCAATGAACGCGTCAATGCCTTTGAAGTGGGGGCGAAAACCAACTTCAGCCGTCAGTTCCAGTTCAACGCGGCCTTGTTCTACCAGAAGTTCCGAGATTATCAGTCAAACCGCTTCCAGGGCAGCAACTTTGTCGTGCTGAACTATGACAAGCTGGTGTCAAAGGGCTTTGAACTGGAAAGCATTGTCCGGCCACATCGCGATCTGGCGTTCAACTTCGGCTACACCCACCTGAGCGCCAAGGTCACCGATCCGCTCGCGGGTGCTGATAATGGTCGTCAGGCCACCAACCAGCCGCGCCATGCCCTGACCGGGGCAATGACATGGACGCCGGAAATTGCACAGGGAACCACCGGTCTGGTCCATATTGACTGGCGCTACACCAGCGATGTTTACCCCATCAACGATCCGGTCGCGCGTCCTTTCACCGGCACCGATGGCCGCGCCATCGTGAATGCACGTGCGGGCCTGAGCTTTGGGGACGGCAAATATGGCGTCGAAGCCTATGTCGAAAACCTGTTCAACACCTATTACAACATCACGGCCTTCCCGATCCCAGAACAGGGAACGAGCTTTGCCGTCTATCCGTCTGCACCGCGCTTTTATGGCCTGAAGGTCACAGCAAAGTTCTGACACGAAACACGGATTAGCCTCCAACGAAGAAGGCCGGGGATCGCTCCCCGGCCTTTTTTGTGTCCTTTGCAAATCGCGAAAAGCCGTCAGGCCACGCGCCGCGTCAAATTCAGGAAGACTTCTTCCAGATCCGCTTCCCGGGTCGAAACGTCGGCGATGCCATATCCTGCGGCCTGCACCGCAGCGAGCACCTGACCGGCGTTGGCATTGGCTTTGTTGTAGGTGATGGTCAGGATACGCCCGGCCTTAAGCGTCACCTTCTGGAACATCGGCGCGCAAAGGATTCTCGGATCATATCCAAGGTTCCGGTATCACACCATAAATCGCCGAATTCGCGCCGACGGACCTCGCCATGCCAACGCGGATTTCGCGAGAAAATGAGTGTTTTCTCCATCTTGGAGGAAACCCCGTTAGCTTGTCCGAACGCTCACGACGACGTGCTCAATCGCGCCAATCGTACTTCGCCGCAGGATTGGCCTGCGCCTGAGAAATCACGTTTTTGACGGCCTTCCTGCAGTTTTCCGGCAGCTTATCGAGGTCGGAGGCGATCCGCTTGATGTAAGTCTCACCGTTGTGTTGCTTGGCCACTCGCCGCAAGATCTTGGCCACTTCGTTGGTGCGGCACGCGGTCAGGGCGAGGTCGTGGGGCGGCCACGTCGATGACATAAAGGCGTCGACGAGCTCACGCCGTGCCGCCTTGCATCGATCCCAGTCTAGAAAAGGTATGAACTTGAAGATTTCGGGAACGTCGTCAGACTTCGCTAACTCACGATGCATAGGAGGGAACGCCGCTGCGATCATCAGCGATACGGGCTGGTTGCGCGAACGCAGCAGCGTCGGCAAGAGGTAGCCTGCAGCCGCCAAGAGAGCCTTTGGCGCGACCTTCTCAGCGTCGAACATGAAGGCTGCGCAGGCCTCGACCGCCTCCTTGTTCAGATCGAAGCCGCGACGATCCCGCAGGATCTGAGCTACCTCCGCGATCGACCAGATCAACCGAAGCCTCGCCGGATGTGTTGCTTTCCCAAAGGCAACCATGTTCCGGCTGGCAATCACCGCATCGACGTTCTTCTCCAAGCCGATTCGGGCAGCCCACGCGCCATCAAGTTGGTCTCCCACTGTGCTGAGCATCGATGCTAGGAACGCAACCTCGCCATCGCCGAAGCGGCAGCCGAGGCAACGGTTGAGAGCATGCTTTGCAAGTTTCACCTTTGTGTCGTCGGCCAGCCCATCGAGTACGCGCGGCAGGATTGTGACAAACCTCGCGATCGGAAGAACATCGCCGGACACGGCACGTAGCAGCAGATCGGGAGCCCGCGTCGCCAGCATGTCGATCGCGCGCTCCCCTACCTGCTGGTCAATGAGTATAGCAGCGAACTGACGGTCGTCGGCTTGACGCAGCAGATCGAGCAGCATCGCAGTTACTGCTGCCAGATCGAGCGCATCGCTGTCCGCGAGCCAACGCGCATCTTCGACGCCGGGAATTAGTGTCCGCGTAATCATGACATCGCGACGTGCAGTGGGTGAAAGCGATACAAGCGCCGCCCGCACATCCATTCTTGAAGAGGCGAAAAGCGCTTTGTCCAAAACCAATCCGGAGAGCTGTTCCGCACCAAAGTCGTTGACCTCACCAAGGTGCCGTAATTCCATCACCAACTGCGACCCGTCCAGCCGGTCGAGCAGAGGTTCGGCGGCGGGAATCTGCCAATCCTCTGTCAAAAACGGCAACAATACCCGGCAAATCACATCGAGAGTGGCAGAATCCAGCTGCGGGAGGACCAGTTCGAGGCGTTCGACTAGTGGGCGGTCATCGGCAATACGCCCGATCAGAGACCCACCTTGGGCCAGCAGCCGCCCCAGCACCGCAGGATCAGCTTCGAGCAGCGCTCGCTGCGAACGGTCCGTGAACGTGTTTCCAATGCCCGACGCAATCCTCGGCAGCAGGTCGGCGGCTACACCGCGCGGATCCTCCTGTGAAAGAAGCGCCACGGCGCCCTCCGGCGCACGCGCAGCGAGCTGCTCGACCGCCTCGGCGACCGCAGCTAGGCCCCTGGGCATCGACCGTCCCTGAAGCTTCCGGGCGATGGCGCCGAGGAAGCTCCATGCCTCAACCTCGGGGAAAGTCACGGAAGCCTGGTGCGCAGCATCCGCAATCGACGGCTCGACCGCTTCAAGGGCGAGAGAGTCACGGACTTTGCCGGAGTTGGCTATGTCCAATAGCCCAAGCGCCGCCGTCGGCGTGGTGTGCAGCTTCGCGACCAATTCGTCCCAAAGCAGTGCGATGCGAAACGCGGCTGCGTTATCGATGTCCTGATCGCCTCCGCCAACCAATCCAATCTCGTTGGCGGATAGCAACTTCGGAAAGGGTTGGTCGAAAACTCGGGACACGATCGTATCGGTCCACCGATGCCGACCACCCTGAATCGAGCGGCCATCCACACGGCGACCGTTCCAATCCGCGAACTTCGCCCGCGCATCCTTCGGCGCGAACACTAGGTCGAAATCGCGGCCCGCGACCTTGCGGGGTGACAGCGCGAATGTCGATAACGCAAATTGCCGGCGAAGCGAAGGCCACAGTGCGGTAAGCAGGCGCGTGGCGATAAGATCGGGAGCGACTGCATCAAGAACGACAACCGGTCTCGACTCTTCGAGGAAAAGCGCTTCCAGCAGCTCACTACCAACAAACCCTGGTACGGGCGGAAGAGGCTCCGGCGACGTCGTCTGCACAACGACCCGGGTCGCGTCGCTGGCGTCAGGAAGCCGATCGATGTCTACCAGTTCGAGATAGGCCGACAGCCCCTCAGCCTCTGCCCAGCCCTTCATGGGAATGATCAGACTCAAGGTCCGCACGCATCCGGCGCGGGCGACCGTCAGGTCCTGCCATGTCCGCGCCAGCACGAAGCTTTCGCCACTCGGGAGTGGATAGGCCGTCAGATAGGATTCAAACCTTTCACGTGGACGTAGCGGCCCTGCGACATCAGACAGCCGATCAATGACCGACTGGTCCTCCTTTGGAAGCTGCGCAGATGCGGCGAGGAGCTGATGCCCTTGCCGGTATCCATGGACTTGACGCTCGACGATGATCACGGTCAGCTACCGACCGCCCACGCAATTGGCAGAGTCAGATCTGGATCCTTGTGCCAGATGCCCTCGTCATCCTGCACGGCTACCCATCCCCGACCGTCCAATCCATTCTCCTGCACATCGTCTCGGCAATTCTCGTCGGCCTTTAGATCACCGCCGACCACGCTGAGGCCAAAGACCCGCAGATCGATCCCCTCAATGTCATCTAGGCGACCCGCGAGCAGCGGATACTCGCGTTCGAGCCAAGCTTTCGGTCCCATCACGAATTTCTCTTGATCGATGATGTCCCAGGCACTGACCACGATGGAGACACGAGGCGGCTGGCCGTCCGGGCGTTTCGATAGCGAGGTCTCAAGGAATCGAAGCAGCTCGCACAGCATGACTTGGGTTGGGAGCCCCTGATCTTCGGCATTGCCAAGCTTGGCGAGATGCTGCTTCGAAGTCACCCAGTTCAAAGGGCGGATGTCAGCTTCCGAGTTGACGCGGACGAATAGCAATGCCCCGTTGGCCGAACGCATTTCCTCCATCAGCGATGTCGAGACTTCGCCATGCTCGGCTGCGTTCAGCCATAATTCCCCTGAGATGTCGGGAATCACAATCGTCGTTTGTTCTCCACCCTTTTCGGCCGCCACGACCACCTCGAAGTCGCGCCGGTCGTCAGCGTGCTCGGATCGCGGCGCGAAGTTGCCGGAATACAAGTGATCGGCGACATCGAGGACGAAGCGGATGTCCTCGGGCTGCACGGCCGCATGCAATCGGCCGGTTCCGGCGTCGAGCGCAGGCCAAACGCGCCCGACGAAGTTAGTCTTGCCGGAGTCGGGACCGCCAAGAAGCACGATCGAGCGGTTCACCGATCCCTCCTGTACCCAATGTATGAGCGAGAGCCCTCCACAGGGTCAGAGGAGGGCCAGAATTCCATGGCAGGCAGGTCGCTGGTAGTGGAGGCCGCGATAAGTTCGTCGAGGCCGAAGCCAGCTTTCACCTGCTCGTCGTTATCGGAGAACGGCGCAACCGCCAGGACGGTTGCTGCCACGTCGCGCTTCGCCAACTCCGCCGTGAGGCGGGTCGTGACGGCGGCCGACAGCTCACCGGAATCGCGATGAGTGATCACGAGCATCAGCTTCGGTATTTCACCGCTGAAAAGCGTCCCAAGCCGACCAGCAAGCTGGCCTACCCGCGATATGACGCCCTGCCGACGCTCTTTATTCTCAAGCGCGCGACCGTCTAGCACGACCCAGATCACCTCGGCGGCTCTTAGAAATTCAAAGCGATCGGTCCGCGAGGTGCTGACCAACTCCGTAGTCCATTCCCCTGGTAGGTCGGGCAGAGCCAGATCGACCCTCCGGCCGTCCGAATCTCGGACTAGGCGCAAATGCAGGAACCCGGGCCGCCGTTCGTCGGACAGTTCAGTGTGAACAGTCATTTGCTCGGGCGGGTTCCCCGCATTCCACTCACGCGAGCCGCGCGCGATGTCCTCGAAAGCCATTAGGCTCTTGCTGTCGGCGAATTTCCATCCTGCCAGTTCAGCGTTCGAGATCATCAGGTATAGGCTGGCAAGGCAGGCAGTCTTGCCCGACTCCGGATCGCCAAGGATACCGATTACTGTCACGTAGCGCGAGGCCATCATCTTGGAGATTGCGTCGGGACCGAGAGTTCGGCTCGAAGGGAATGAGGAGGTGCCAGTCGGCCGTTCGAGCACGGGTGAGCCTATAGCTGACAAAGTAGTTGGGTCGGACGGATCGACTACATCGACCGAAACACCAGTGGTCACTGCCGCCGCCTTGCCGATCCGGTTCTCGCAGGTGACCGGATCACGCTCCAGTGCACACACACCAGTCTCTCCGACCGCACAACCATCGAAACTGCAAGCGGAGCTCACAGCTTCATGATCCCTTGATCGCACATACGATTCAGACCTGCCTCAAGCAGGGCACGGCCAGCCCATGTAGATGCCTTTCGCTTCTCGCCGGATCCTGTAGCATCGACTTTGCCTGTGGTGAGGGCGTGGAGGAGCGGAAATACGGACGAGTGATCGGCAACGCGACTCGCGTTGAAGGAGGCTGCAAGCAAGGTCCGGTCTTCGCCGATCACCCCTATCAACTCCTTCAGATCGAGCTCGGGGTCCTTTTCGACTGTGCGGAGCACGAGATCGTGGTGCAGGTCGGCGGGAAGCCGGCGCAGGTGGCTTGCTGCTTCGATACCGGAGGCGACGAGGCGCAACGGCTCGGCCATCGCGCCGATTGGGCGCTTAAGCAGCCGACTGCGATTCAACAGCACCCACCACAGGAAGTCTAACTCTTCTCGATCAAGTGTAGCGTTACGGCGGAGCGCCTCAATGGTGCCCCCAGTAGCCTTCTTGAACGTCGTGGTAGGATTGCCTTCCTGAGCAATCGTAACGGTCAAGTCGCCCATGTCTGGAACCACACTTCGTTCACGCACCTTGTTCGCAGCCGAACGGCTACGCTGCTGCGCAAGATCAAGCACCTCGCGACGCAACTTCTCGCGCTTCTCCTCTGTCACCGGCGGCTGGAAAGCCAATGCCGACCATACGGCGTTCGAATAGACATCTGCGGTGGTCCACCCGCTCGTGCTCGGCGCTGTGCGAAGAATGGATACGATTGCGAGACCGGCACATACGCCGACATCAAGCGGGCTCTCCTCGTATAGAAAGGCGGATGCGTGTTTCTGCAATCCCTCCTGCACTTCCATACCAAGGTTCTCATTGGGCTGGCCGTCACCCCCCAGTGACTGTGCGATCATCTCCGCCTTGCAGAGGATCTCGCCGATGTTGCTAATCTTGCCCCACACGCCCGAAAGCTCGCCTATAGTTGTCCGCCGCGCATCGACGTCCTCGTTCGTCGGCGTGAGCGAAGTAATCCTCATGTGTACTGGAAGGTTGTCCATTACGCGTCCCTCTCGTCTCGTTCGCCTATCAGCCTGTCGATCATCAAAATCAAATCGGGGAGTCTGCCTTCCCGGGCGAGCCAGTCAAATAGCCTGCGCTCCAAGCCCTGGTTGATCCGCTCGTTAGACTCGGCCGGGATGGCATCGAGTTCGACGAGGATCTTCAGCCGCTCGTTTTCGTAGAGGTCGCGAAAGAATCGCAGCAGGGCGAGTTCGTAGCCTTCGGCATCCGGCGGCATTGGCGGTGTCTCCTCTGCACTGGTCTCAAAGCCTTCGGCGGGGACCAACTCGACGACCGGTTCAGCCGCAGAATCATCCTCAACGACATCCGCTATCTGCCCCGGACGGACTGGAACCTGACCGATCTTCTTGAAGTTCGGCGAACCTAGCGTGAAACGCGGCTTCTTCCCGCCCAGCCGCTTGTTATCCGGCTCGAAACAGGTCTTCACTGGGTTCCACGTGCGCGGGTGCATTGTGACGACGAGATTGTCCGTGCCCTCGTCCCAGTCGAATTCTATGACGTTGTAGGTGTAGGTGAAGATGTCATTCGACCTGAACGGGACAGCGGCGCCGGCTGCGAGCATCATGAGATCGCAGCCCTCCTCGACCTCCTCGACCTCGACTTTCGGATCGTGCTCGTGGCCGGAGATCAACACCCGCGCCCGGCTGCGCACATACTGACGCACATCAACAGCATCCTTGTACCAGTTCAGCGGATGATGGACGAGGACGACGTTTTCCTCACCTGCGTGCCGGGGGATAACGAATTGACGTTCGCCCATCACCAGCTCCGGCTGGTCGTCGCGCTCTTCGCCATGGCAAAGTAGCGAGGAATTGAGCCGGATGAACCTGATCCAGCGGTCCCGCCCTACTTCAATGCGAAGGTTAGTCGCGTATTTCGCTTCCTCATCGAGTCCGCAATTGTAGCCAATGCAGAACCGGCCGTAATCCTCGAACCTGGAGAAGAGCGTCGCGCGGTCATTCTCGTTTGCGATGACCTTTTCGTATTCCGCCGGACCTCCCGCCCGGATGAACTCGAGGAGTTTACTTCCGCCTATAGATAGCTTGTCCCGATCGAGGTCGTGATTGCCGGGGACCATCTGAACCCGATGTATGGGGCACCCAATCCCTTCAGCGAGTGCATCCAGCCATTTGCCGGCGGCTTCGTATTGTTCGGCCTTGCCCGAAAACGCGACGTCGCCCGTTACGAGGATTCCTTGCGCCGCGCCGGATGGCGAACCGGCGATCACCTCCGCAGCGTCCGCAACCAACTCCTTCTTCACATCGTCATGGATGTGAACGACATGGTCGCGTTCCTGCCCGAAGTGAATGTCAGATACGTGGACGAAGATGGCCGACATTAACCCCCCAATTCGCAATCAATGTGCGACAGGAACGGATGTAGGTGCTCGCAGAGAGTATTTCTATCGGAAATGCCAAATATCAATGACGAACGGTACGGTTTATCTGAGGCTAAAGGCGTTTGTGGACGAAGCCTGTTTGTCTTTCGCGCGCGGCAGCAGGTCGGAGAACGTTGCGACACTCACCTTCAGTATGAACCAGGTCCCCGATCAACGAACCATGAGCGGCCAAGCTCAAAATCCGCATCGGGTGACACTAGCGGCCCGTCGGGGGCCTCGCTCACGTAGGGCGATACCAAATCCCTGCGGTGAACGCGTAACCGGCTCAGCCAGGCAGCCGTGCGGCCACGCGCCTTGAGGATGGCCAGCAGCCAATCCATCGCTTCCGCCATTTCGCCGACGCCTCGCCCGGCGAGGCAGTAATAAATCGCCCGCTGAAAATCGTCGCAAGCCGTGCTCAGGATTGTTGCAAGCCGCGCGCGTCCGCCATCCGCGCCTTCGTGGACCAGGGACACTGCCTCGCGCAGTTCGCGCACAGATAGCCAGGCATCGTCGATACCAACCCCGATGCACAGCGCGGCAATCGCGCGTCTGACTGCGTCACACGACACATCGCGCAGCACGGTGTCGAGATCGAACCCGCCCAGAACGTCATCCAACTTCATCGCAATTCCTTTCGAGTTCGGAACGTAGCGTGAACGCTCTGACCCCGTCAATTGGGGAAGGGAGGGGAGGGGGGATGAACCGGTGATCAATTGAAGGAGCCTGCCCATGACCACCAGCGTCGCCCCCGTCGCCCCGTCGCCCGAAGCCCAAGAGACCACGAGGACCGCCGAAGTTGCCCGGCTCAACGACGCTGCCCGGTCCGGCACATTGGCAAATTCCCGGACGGTGCTCACCCGTGCGCTCGCCGACCTGCTGGCAGGGGGCTCGGACGATCCCGCGATCCGCCAGGTCAGGCTGTTCCAGGGCCAGTGCGCCATGCGTCGGTTGATCAACGAGACCCCGATCGATCCTGGCAACGATCCACACGGAGAGCGGGACTTCGGGGTGGTGACGTATCTTGAGCGCAAGATCTTCTGGAAGGTCGATGTCTACGAGAACGATGGAACCTATTCATGGGGCGCCGAGACGCCCTGGGACGCCAAGACGAGCTTCCGTGTCGTCACCATTATGCTCGCGACCGACTACTGAGCCATGTCGCGCTTTTCATTGCGGCCGCTCGCCCATCACACCGACCTGTTCGAGATCGCGCTGGGCTGGGACCCGGGCCTCGGCACCTATTTCGTGACGGTGTTTGGTACGCCCGACCGCGACCGCGAGCCCGACATCCGGCTGTGGCGCGGGACCAGTCCGCGCGAGATCGGCGCGCCGTGCGAGATCATCGCCATAGCTTCTGCCTATGCGGAAATTCCGGATGGCCTCGCGCGCCAACTCGAGATCGACCGGCTCGCCTGTCCCCACAATCCGGACCGACCGGCAAGCAAGCTGCTCGAAGAACTCCTCGGGCGCTCCCGTTCAGCCCCTGGCTGAACCGCACGCCGCCCACCGGCGCTGTCCGCTCCCGGGCACCGATCTCGTTTGCCCGGTTCCATCCAACAAGGGATCACCACCCATGTCCAACTGCTACACGCACTCCTGCTTTGTCTTGCATATCACCGCCGACGAATGCGGCCTGCTGCGCGAGGCCGTCGCGCTGGCGCAATTCGTCGAAGATCAACCCGACGCTGAAACCATCATCCAGCGCTGGCTTGGCTTGTCTGAGGCGTTTCGGATGATCTTCCCGCCTACCGGCGAGGAAGTGATATCGGGGTTCCTCGCCATCTTCCCCGACTGCGACTTCCCGACCTTTGGCACCGACTTTGCCTTCGATGAGCAGGATGACGGATCGGTCCGGGTGTTCGCCACCGCCGACCAGTTCGAGCCTGACGCGGTTGCCGCCCTGCTGCACCGCACGATCACGCAGTCGCTCCCGGTAGCGGCGACCTGGTCTTACGACAGCGATCGTCATCAGCCGGATGCCTTCGGCGGCGGCGGGTTTATGATCGATGCCGCCGGCATCCACTGGATCGAGACCAGCAAGGTCCACGATACAGTCCACTTCGCCCCCAAACTGGTCATCGCCACGCGTGATCCCGAAGAGGGTCTGCTGTTCTGGAACAGTAAAGACGGGTTTGGAACGCTCGATACTGCCGACGTCTTCACCGAGAACCAGGCGCTGAGCACCGATCTGCCAATTGCGGGCGACCAGCCCGAATGGCTCGCGTTGCCTGCATGTCTGCCCGCCTGAAACACGCTGACGAATGTCCCCGATGGAGGGCTCCAGAGAAGGACTGCGGGCAAGGCCCGCAGCTCGGCCTGACGGCCGGGAGGGAAGGGGGGTGGGAATGAGTGATCGGACAAGGGGTTCGGTCGCATTCAATCCAACATTCAATCCACCTAGGAGAACGTCCATGAACATCGGTGAAATCAAGAAGAACGC
>Ga0209480_10002490_pt1 | contig 12569 bp, 8 predicted proteins | sample JI61114C2DNA_FD_187501 | JGI IMG/M metagenome (GOLD analysis project Ga0209480, IMG submission 187501) | Wastewater effluent complex algal communities from Wisconsin, to seasonally profile nutrient transformation and Carbon sequestration -... | ecosystem: Engineered > WWTP > Effluent > Algae...
CTTCAGGGAACGAAGTGCTGCCTGCTAAGTACGACCAAATGTCTCCCAATGGCGACGGAATTTTTCTAGTCGTCGCTGGTGAGAACGATCCCAAGACCTGCAAGTGTTGGTTTTTCAATGAGAAGACTGGCAAGCTCTCCGCGAGATTTAAGTATGATGAGCAGCTATTCGAAGCTAATGAGGGCTTGATTGGCTTTCGCAAGCAAGATGCACCCAATTTTCGTGGCATTCATAGCAGGGGTTACTACAATTACCAACATGAGGTCGTTATACCTGAGCAATATCAGGAGGGAAGCGAGTTTCGTGATGGCTTGGCTATGGTGTCTCCAGAAATTCGTGGCACGAATAAGCCTTTTAGGTGGCAGTTTATTGATAAGAAAGGCAAGATTGTAGCGCCAGAAATTTTTCCTGTTTCGCTTTTCTACAATGGTCTTGCTATCGCTTCTCCGCTTGCTATACCGTCTGGCGTTGCCAATTCTAGTGACTCTGATGGATCGGCGAATTCTCAGGTTGTGACTGCGCGGCCTCAACGTAAATATGGTTTAGTCAATCGCCAGTTTCAGTTTGTTGTGAAGCCTGTGTACACAAGTTTGCAGCGCGTGGCCAAGAACGTCTTCGCGGCTCGCTTGAGTGAGCTGGATGACTATATTGCTATAGCGGAAACGGGTAGAAAACTCTTTGACTTTTCGCCTGGTATCACTCAATTCCGTCTATTTGATGAGAACTCAGATGATTTGATTGTTGCTGGTCTAGCTGTAGCAAAGAAGGACCCGTCTTGTCCGCAATTACACCTGGACGTTGTCTTTGACTTGAGCGGCAAGATGATTGTGCCACCAAAATATAGAGTGGGTACAATTGAGAATGGAAAGATTCAATTGTACGAAAACACTTATTTTCACGATCGTGCCTATGGTGTGATGAATCTCAAGGGTGAATGGATCGAGCCGATGGCTTATCCACCGCGGCGCTTTGATAGTGGTATTTGGAAGAGCTGCAAGAGTACTTATCAACGCTTGGATCAATTCGCCTATTTCTTGCAGGATTATGATCTAATTGGTATGCCGCGCTCTGCTGTTGAGAAGTTGCTAGGTGCTGGTTCCAGTTCTAGTCTTGGAAATCAAGTCTGTTTTCCGTTGAACATGCAAATCGGTTGCGGAAATTCTCGCACCGGTATTGTAATCGACTACTTGGACGGGCGAGTGAAGCGTTGGCGAATTTATCAGGGTATGGAACACACAGCCGATAGATGGTTCACCGACAACATGATTTTTAGGCCAAACGTTGAGCCGACAAACGATTTTGTGCCAAAGGCGATGTATGAAAAGCTTTGACTTCTTTTGCGAAGTCCAACGCCAGGCAGGCTAGTGCTATGCTTGGCTTTTCAGCTCAGGTCTTTGCTCACCCATTGCGGATTTCTGATGCCAATTCCTCTAATGCGATAGCTTTCGATCGTGCCGTCTTGAGCGAATTTCATGTCTATGTGAAAGAGTTGTTTCTCTCGCTGAAAAGTTACGTAAGTGTCAAAAACGTAGAAGGTTGTTTTGCCAACACCGCGGAGGTGAGGTTCTCCGAAGATTTTCTTGGCAGATTCGAGCGATAGCTTTTGCCAGCCTGGTCCTTCTTTGTAAAAACTGACTCTATTTGTGAACTCCACTAAACGTCGAAGATTTGTCTGTTCTTCTGGTTTTGGTGAGTGCTTAAAGTCAAGGGAAAGTAAGTCGGCTGAGCCCTCTATGGGCCCGTATATGATAACGAATCGTGCTGATGGGTAATTTACTTTGTCTCGATTTTCTAGGTCGACCATGCCCAATATATAGCCTGGTGTAAGCTGGTCAGAGGCTTCGGCAATGGCCTCCTCATCAAAGCAGACGGTTCTCTCTTCTTTGGTTGTAATTGTCTGTTGCACTTGCGACTTCTCAAAGGCTAGGCAAGGTATTTGGGCTAACCCCAGCAGTGTTATGACAGTCATAATTATTTTGTATGCCATGCTTATTTCATTCACTGGTCGCTGCCTGCTGGGTTGGCGCTCGGGCTGCTCGGATTCGAAACAGCTTTCTTCTCTGCCAACAGATATTTGATAATTGCCACTAGGGCCCAGCAATAAAGCAAAGCCATGATTGATACCAATAGCAGTGGCTTCACCCAGGTCATGTTGGTGATAAGCAATATGCCGTAGGCTGTCATCACAAGCCAGTATGATGCTAGTATGCGCCGCAGCTGAACGGTTAATTCACCAAGGCTGCTCAGGCTCTTATCCCAGGCGGCAAAGACTAAATAAAATGCTGGAACAATAGTGCAGAGGTCGTAAATAAATAAATGGGGTACTACTAGAGGCAGAGCCAGACAGCCAATTACAATAGATAAATTGGCTTTTGTGGTTTTGCTTTTTATGGCAGAACTTGAATGTGAGAGCATGGTTACCACTCCTAGCCCCAGCGCTAAAAGCAAGAAAGCCAGGCCATAAACAACTGGTTTGAGCATAGCGTGCTGCGCCACTGGTTGGCTCAGCAAAACCGCTCTGGGTAAGCTTGTTGCCAGGTGTATTGCCACACCATTAGAGGGGTCTGAAAATATTTTGTCTGATAGCCTGAGGCAATTGAGCCAGGCTTGAAATACTTCTGGTCCAAAGGCAATAGCGTTTGACTGGGCTAAAACCATTACCCCAATACACATGCCAACCAACGCCATAACTCGCTTTTGGGCTAGTTCACTGACAATGAGAAAGACCGCAAGAAAAAGCATCTGTGGCTTAAGAAAGAGCAGCGAAAAGATTAGTCCCGCCAGAAGTGGGCTAGAGCCCAAGAAGTAAAAACCAGCTGCTAGCGGCAGCAGGCCAAATACTAAACCGACTTGGCCAATCCAAATAGTGAAGCAGACAGGTAGAAAAGACAGAGTGGCAGCGGCAGTCAGTGCCAGATAGAGTTTGCTGAATTTTACTGCCGTGGCATTCTCAGTTTCTCTCGCCATATTCTTAGCGCTGCCGATAAGAATTAAGCATGTGGAGGCGAAAATAGCTGCCAGTGAGGTTAATTGCCAGGCCAATAATGAAAACTCAATTTTTAAGGCACTAAACGGCGCAAAAACTAAGGCGCTCATTGGCATATACATATATTCTGAAACTGAGGCGACGGGCATCATCGGCAGCAACTGGTGTGAGAGCTGATCGAAGGGCGCACCATGAAAAGCCGTGGCATCAGCAGCCGGATAAAGTATCGCCCATTTGCCGTGAGCGGCTATCCATCCGGCTGTATGGAAGGTCATCAAATAATCAGAGATAGCAATTGCGGCCGGTAATTTAAAATCGATGAAATACATAATGGTCAGTGTCACCACTGCCCAAAATATAATTGCTTGCGCCAGTAGCTTCTTTAGGGTCATTGCCTAGATCTCGTGCAAGGGCATCTTTTTACCGTGATAGCTCTCGGCCGTGGTCTTCAAATTATCAAAGCCTGGATGAAAACCCATGGCTAGCATTTCGCAATAGGCATCTTGCAAATTCCATTCTTCCACCACCATGCGATAAATGCCTACTAACATGCCGGTGCGGTCTTGGCCATGCAGGCAATGAACAAATACAGGTTGCTTGCTTTCGTCAGTGATAATGCTTATAGCCTGATGAATCAACTCATTTGTGGGAAAAGCAAAGGGCGAAATCGCCAGTGAATGATAGTTAAAACCAAGCCTCTTGATTAGCGCTTCTTCGGCCGCCAGATGATCGCTTCCTTCATTTAAGTTGTCCCGCAAATTGATAATAGTTTTAATACCCTCTTCTTTGAGAATCTCAAAACCCCGCTCTGTGGGCTGTCCGCCGCGCTGCAGGCCTTCGTTTACTACCTGATAATTAGGCAGATGCTCAAAAATCTCGCTCAATTCAGGAAAATGAGCCAGGGCATTTTGATTATCTTGATGCCAATTGGATGTCAAACTACTTCACTTCCCTACGTACTACTAAAATCTTGCCTCAACTCAAGAGATAATAGACGGCTATAGGGCGAAGGGCAAATACAAGGGGGACATGATGACATCCAGCCAGATGGCGCAATCGAAGGGCCACGCGCCTGACAATGCACTCACCGACTCCATCGCGATTCTCGATTTTGGTTCGCAATATTCTCAATTGATTGCCCGTCGCATCCGCGAGCTCAATGTCTATTCAGAGCTTTTGCCCCACTCAATTTCGGCCGAAGAACTCAAGAGGCTAAATCCTAAAGGAATAATACTTTCAGGCGGCCCCTCTAGCTGTTACGACGAATTTGCCCCACAGTTAGACCAGGATATTTGGAAACTTGGCATACCTGTATTAGGCGTTTGCTACGGCATGCAACTTATGTCTCGCGACTTAGGCGGCCATGTTGAGCCTTCTAACGTTCGTGAATACGGCCGCGCCCTGCTGACAATTGTTCATCATGACAAACTTTTTGAAGGCCTCGACCCCGCTATTGAAAGCTGGATGAGCCACGGCGACAGCGTTACTACCTTGCCCGAAGGTTTTGCTACGGTTGCTCGCACAGCCGACACGCCAGTTGCTGCCATTGCCGATGAGACACGTAAACTCTACGGTGTGCAATTCCACCCAGAAGTTGTTCACACTGTTGGTGGTAAACAAATAATTTCTAACTTCGTCCTTGGCGTTTGCGAATGTAGCAAAAGCTGGACCATGAGCCGCTATATAGAAGAAGCGATTCGCGAAGTGAAAGAACGCTGTGGCGATAGACGGGTCTTGCTCGCTTTGTCAGGCGGCGTGGATAGCTCAACTCTAGCGTTTCTATTGCACAAAGCCATTGGCGATAAGCTCACTTGTATGTTTATCGATCAAGGCTTTATGCGCAAGAACGAGCCTGAGTGGCTGGTTGAGACCTTTGAGCGCGACTTCAATATACATGTGCACTTTGTCAAAGCAAGAGATCGCTTCATCAGTAAAATTGCTGGTGTGACCGATCCAGAAGAGAAACGTAAAGCCATTGGTGCTGAGTTTATCCGCGTTTTCGAAGAAGAATCAAAGAGACTTGGACCATTCGATTTTCTCGCTCAAGGCACACTCTATCCCGATGTAATCGAGTCTGCTGGCACTAAAATTGATTCTAAGACTGGCAAAAAAGTCGCTGTCAAAATTAAGTCGCACCACAACGTTGGTGGTCTACCTGAAGACCTACAGTTCGAGCTGGTTGAACCGTTCTGCAAATTATTCAAAGATGAAGTGCGCGTGCTTGGTCGCGAAATTGGTGTGCCACCAGGCATTATTGAACGCCATCCTTTCCCCGGCCCTGGTCTAGCTATTCGTGTTCTTGGCGAAGTCACTAAAGAGCGGCTCAAAACTTTGCGCGAAGCTGACTGGATTATTCGTGAAGAAATTAAGAGCCACGGCCTCTATCGTCAGGTTTGGCAAGTGTTTGGCGTCTTACTCCCAACTCTATCAGTGGGTGTCATGGGCGATCAGCGCACCTATCAAAACCAGATTGTTATTCGCGCCGTAACCTCTGAAGATGGCATGACTGCTGATTGGGCCAGACTACCTTATGACTTGCTCAGCGTCATTTCATCGCGCATCGTCAATGAAGTACCTGGTATCAACCGTGTAGTTTATGACGTAACATCCAAGCCACCTGCCACTATTGAATGGGAGTAAGCCTTGGACTTTGAGGATCTCTATAATGATGAACCTCGCGATTCCAATGGAGCTTCTAAACTCTCACCAGAGAAAAAGAAGATAGAGGTTTCTCCCCAAGAAGCCCTAGCGACAATTGTTTCTCGTGTAGTCTTGGGTCTCATCCTTTTAGTCTCCTTTACCGTAGGCTGCTGGGTGTCTGCCACTGCTTTGCACCAGTCAGACACCTGCTGGTTTCTTGCCCTCGGCCGTTGGATATACGAGCACGGTGCCGTGCCCGATCTTGATCCATTTTCTTGGACAATGGCTATCAGCGCAGCAAGCGGCCAAACTGCCGCTGCCAGCCAGGTTGTAGCTAGTAATTTTGTGGTCAGTCAGTGGCTCTCGGCGCTGCTTTCTTATCTTTCAACGCTGGCTGGCGGACTGCTTACTCTGCTGATCTTAAACGACGTGGTCATCGTCACCGCCTTTCTTTCTTTGCCTATTGGCTTCGTTGTCAGGCGTGGTGCTCCTTTTGTCGCTGGTTTGGCACTGGTTATTCTGGCAATGTTGACGGCCCTTTTTTGCCCAACAAGCTGTACTGAGATTTTCTCTTATTTGTTCATTGCTGTTTTCTTGCAGGTGGCTCACCATGCACGCTCTGCAATGCTTTGGCATGACGATAAGGTCTTTCGTATTGCTTATGTTCTAGTGCCACTGATGGTGCTCTGGGCGAACCTGCATGTCGGTTTTGTTTTCGGGCTTTTGATCTTGGCCGGCTGCTTATTGGGCGCTGCTCTGGGCAAGTTTTTCAAAGGTGCTAGCAATAAGGCTCTCACTGTTGAGCTAGCAATGGCCCTTGTGGGTTCGCTGCTGGCTAGCTTTGCGACACCTTATGGCCTAAAGCTTTGGGCTGTTATGCCACAAGAGCTGTCGTCATTGCTCTCGCGCAATGTTAATGCCTTCGCCTATTGGCCCTACGGGCTGCTCTGCCTTGCCTACGCTCTTCTAATGGTGCGCGAGTATCGCGCTTGCCAGGGTAAGCCTGGCGCTGTGGTGGACGGACTAGTTGTTTCTGAACTGGTCACAGCCGGGCTCGTTGGTAGTGTCGCTATAGCCGCGACTGTAGCTATTCCTGGCCTGATTGTTTTTACTACTCTAATTGTTCTTGCAGAAGTTCTGACTTTGCTAGGCTTGCGCCGTCTGGCTGCCCATGCCGACGCTTCTATGGCTGCTGCTAAGGCTGAAGCTGCTGCCGCGCCCCAGTCAAATTCACCCCCAGAAAACCCTCGCAAACGCACATTCTGGCAAGATCTCAACTATCACTCGCTCGATGTCTGGCTGGCCGGTGGTGCTTTCGAGTTGGCTATCGTTTCGTTCTGCTCTATTGCCGGTGTCTGCCTGGTTGCTAACAAAATAACTAAGCCAGAATTGCCCACTGTTAGCCGTGCCTTTAACCATCCCTATGAAATTTTCAATCAGGTTGTCTGTCCAAATCTAAGTTCGCCTCTCAGTCCCCCTGTCAGCTCCTCTCTAAGTCCGGCTTCAAATAAACCCACGGGAAAAATTGCCAGCAAGGCAATTCATTACATCGAGCAGCACAGCAATGAGCTTGGCGACAGGGTCTTTAGCGATGCTGCTTTTGGTGATTTGATTGAGTGGCAATTGCGGGCCACGCCTAAAGTTTTCATCGACACTCGTTTGAATGTCTACGATGCAAAAATCGTGGCCGATTATCGCACTATAAATGACTGCTTGGATGGCTGGCAATCAAGGCTTGATGCCTATGCTGTTGACTGGGTCTTTGTTCCCGCCAACTCTAAGTTAGGTCAGTCATTGCTAAACAATTCGGCCTGGGAAAATCGCTATCATGATGATGGTGCTGTGATTTTTGTACGTAAGAAAATCTAGGGAAGCGCTTGATTCTCGCCGCTGTGCTTATCTATCCAGCTAGATAGTGAGTCAAGAACTATGCTGTTCTGATTGTCTGTTTCAAAAATCAGGTGCTCGGCATTACCAACGATCATCATTGTTTTGTCGTCTGATTTAACTGCAGCGAATAAATCGTAGGTGCCTTGTGGCTTAACCAGCTTGTCTTTGAGTCCTTGTATCATCAGCACCGGTAAAGTCTTGATGTCTCCACAGTGGCTCTGGGTGCGACGCATGAAGATAGCAAAGCGCATAAGCTCTTTGGGTGACAGCTCGTTTTTTGCCTTGAGACTGTTGGCCCAGAGTGTGCGCATCTCTGGTCTGGCTGTGGCTTGAGCGGCAATTTGAGTGCCAACGTTGAAGGGCTTGTCTGGGCCATTGAGAAAGTGTAGCGCTACTGTCAGGCTCATTCGCTTGGCCTGCAGTCTCTCGGCTGAAGGCACCGAGGCAATAACGCCGCGCAAATTCTGTCCGAACTGAGCTGCTGTATTGAGGGCAATGGCGCCACCCATTGATTCACCGAGCAGAAAGACAGGTGCTGATGGATTGTGCTGTTTAATCAATTCGACCAGATTATTGATATCAACAAAACTATCTTTGTAGTCGATTTTTTCATTGCCACTGGCATTCATCCAAGAGCCAAAGCCCCTAACATCGATGGCAAAAATCGTATAGCCCCGCGCTCTCATTTCGTGGGCAAACTTAGTGAAGGCGCGATTGTCGAGGCCCATGCCATGCACGGCAATAATGGTGGCTTTGCTTTTGATTCCGGGAGATGTGCTTTGCCAGGCAATTATCGGTAAAGTCTTGAGTTTGAAAGTTGTGGCCAGCCAGAGATATTCGCCCAGAGATTGAGGGTGAGTGTCAGCCATGTAATCTTTGAGAAAGCGATCGCGCACTGCTTTCAGGGGAACAGCTCCCACTGTATTTTCTATTTGTTCGCGTTCGCCCATCATCTGCACAAGCAGGCCCACAAGGTTTTTGCGGTAGAACTCGTTTTTGTCTTTGTCGCCAAGATTTTTGTAGATTTCAGCGAGATAGACATTGGCCCAAAAATAGGGACAGAGCCCGGATAGCTGATTGCTGTTGGTGGCGGTTAGCTGTGCCAGAACTAGAGCTGGTGCCTCGGCTTCTTTGTAGCGTTTCTCTAGAAGGTAGCAGCCCACCAGGCCTTCTTCTAGCTCGGCTCTTAGCAGCGTGCCTATGTCATTATTGCCAGCGCATAAGAGCGCTAGATTATAGTGCTTAAGAGCGTTTTTAGTGTCTCTCTGGCGGTAATAACACTCAGCAATGCAGCGTTGCAAAATTACTTGATCTTGCAGCGAGAGTTGCTGGTTGCCTGCTGGCAGCTCTTGAATTTCTTTTAGATACTTGATGGCATCGTTGTATTTCTCGTCTTTGAACTGCGAGAAACCAGCCAGATAGAGAATGGTTGGATCGAGTTTCTTAGCCTTGCGGGCCTCATTCAATGCTTCTGCGATTTTGGCATCAGCTTCTTCCACTTTGTCTGCTTGCAGAAGGCTAAATATTTGCAATTCAAGATTGCTCAGGTCGCCTTTTGAGCGGTTGGGCGCAGCGTTTTGCTGCATTCCCGATTGTTGCATGCCAGATTGCTGCATGCCAGATTGTTGCGGCTCCATTTGTTGCTGAATTGACTGCGGAGCAGGCTGTTGAAATGGCTGTTGAGGAGGCTGCTGAGGAGGGGCCAGGTCAGATGTTGATGTTGTAGTCAGCGGTGTGTGCGATTGCGGCACGTGTGCGAGACCTGGAATTGGCACTAATAACGTCGCCATCAACGCTGTTATGGAGGCGCCTAGTCGGTTAGTTCGTAGAAGTTGATGTTGCCGCACGGAATACCTAAAAGTTAGTAGGTCTAGTCTATAGCAAGCCGGCTCGGTGCCGCTAGCTCCCTTGGTGGTGATAGCTGATTTTCCCGGCCTCTTTTTGCCTGCCGCTAGTCAAGTGTCTATTGCTTTCTTGCCAACAGAGTCTTGTTTGCTATCGGCAAGCTAAAATAAAGGGCTATGAATCAAAACCCCAAAAGTCCTGACGAAAACAATGACAGTCTATCCGCTGAGGAGCGCAAGCTCAGGCTAGATGAGCACAAGCTTGAGATTGAACGCCAGAAGCTGCTCCTTGACAATAATAAGTTTGCCCATGACCGCTCTTTCATCAAGACCTGGCTGCCAATTATTTTGCCGGTTTGCGCCACCGTAGGTATCGCGGTAATTTCTTCGACCATTAGCCTGATCGATAAAAAGGCCCAAGAAGAAGCGACAAAAAGAGCAGGCATCGAGGCTGAAGCCAAAGATAAACATGACTGGTCTGTCAAAGTCGTAGAACTTTATCTCAAAAATCCCGCTTCTTTTGACCTGACGGCAGACAAGTATAAAGCTGGCCGCAACTTGCAGCTTCTGGCTTCGGTGGCACCGGCCGAAGTGCAGTCGGTGCTTGAAATTGAAGTGTCGAAGCTCACCCCCAGTCTAAACAATGAAGGTAATGCATCGGCGGAGTGGCTCACCACCCTTGGTGCTATTTCAAAAGTTCAAAGGGCAATTCATAAATCATCAAAGTCGTCAAAGGTGCTCTATGGAAGAGACCATGCTTTGGCTGAAACAGTAAATGCCCAAGACGTTTCGGTCATTGCCAAACCAGAAGAAGCTGTTCACTTTCAAGATATGACCGCCTACGTGCAATATCCAGAAACTCGAAAAGACGAAGCTACCACTGCAAAAGAGTTGCTAGTCTCAAAGGGAATGACCATACCGTCTATGCAGGTTTCGAGCCAACCGCCCGATCGCCTATTGATCAAATACTACCTGCATAAACAGAAGCCTCTGGCTGAAGCTCTAGCATCTGAATTGCAGAGCAAGCTGAATCTGAAAGCTAGTGAGGCAAGAAGAATAAAGAGTGAGGGGCACACTATGCCTGACGGCATCTTAGAAATCTGGCTGCCCAATTGACTTGCGCTGGTTTAGCGACTTAATCTGGCAGCGACTGGTGCGCCTTGAGTAAGTCAGCAGCAGCTTTTTTGTCTTCGTGTAATATCTGATATATGTGCGCTCTTTCGGTATAGGCATCACTGGCGTCTTTGGGCGATTTGTTAATGACCGCAGTATAGTCTTTGATTGCCGCCTGGTACTGCTTCATGGCAGTATAAGCCTCTGCCCGTCCCATTCTTGCCTTGGCTAGGTTGGGGTATTGCTTAAGTACTTTGCTGAAATCAGCTACTGCCTCTTTGTATTGTTTGCCGCTGGCAAGATAGATGCTGCCTCTGGTTTCGAAGGGCGCAATCAAATCAGGGTTTTGTTTAATTGCTTGATTGATATCAGCCATCGCCTCTGTGAGCTTATGCAGTTCCCGGTAACAATCGGCACGCAGGGTCAAAGCTGCGGCCTGCTTTCCTTTGGCTGCGGTCTTGAGAGCGCTGACTGGTTCTGGCTTTTTGCTCTGTTCAATTACAGCCGAGCAATCTTTTATAGCTGCATCAAAGTCGCGTTTCTTGGCGTAGAGCGTGGCGCGCAGAATTCGAGCAGACATACCGACAGAACTGTCTTTTTCTTGCTCCGCCCGGTTCACGGCCAGTGTAGCATTCGTCAGGGCGTTGGTCTGATCGCCCGCTTTGGCGTAGAGCGTCGCTAGATGAAGGGGTAAGTCTGGTTGCGACTTGTCGTTGAGTTGAAACTTTAGATAGTTGATTGCCCTTTGCAGGTCGCCTATCTTTTCGAGGCGTGCTGCGTCATTGCACAAGCCGGCACTTATCTTTTGCTCTTCTCTTACTGGTCGCAGCGTCAGATAGTGCTTCATATCAATGTTGGCTTCTTTGAGCTTGCCCAGTTGGCGGTAAGCAATCGCCCTGTTGTGATAGGGCATAGGTGATTTTGGATTGAGTTTAATTGCCGTGGTGTAATCGGCAATAGCCTTTTCGAGCTGATTGGCAACCGTATAACAATAAGCTCGGCGATCGTAGGCATCTGAGAGCTTTGGGTCTAGCTGAATAGCTAAATTGCAGTCTTTCATTGCCGCATCGTATTGATCGAGAGCGACATAAACAGCAGCTCTTTCGGCATAGAAAGACGCATTTTTGCTAGCTTTCTTTTCGACCTCTTGAAGTGTAGTCAGTGCCATCTGAGCATTGCGTTGATGGCGGAAATTATAAGCGTCGATGATAGCCCTATCGACAGTAGCATCTGCCCAGGCAGTCAATTGCGCTCCTGTTAGCAGGGCTAGAGTCAGAGTAACCGCTAGTTTTGATTTGAATTGCATGAATGCCGATAATTTCCTTGCTCTCTTGACCGCTGATATTTTAGCGCAATGGTTTCTGCTGGGGCGGATTTTCTTTAAGCAAATCTAGGCAAAAAGCGCAGATATTCTTAATTCCACAACGTGCGTTGAAGTAATGCTGTAGCGCTTCTGTAAGAGGAGTGTTAGGTTATCTCTTGGTTGATTTCGGGTGATGTCTTGCCTTGTTTGTCGGGCAAGCGCTTGCGGATTTTGTAAATGATGTAACAGGCGCTTCGGCGATGTCGTAATAATTGTAATACTACTGTTGGTGCGGTGGTGCTATTTTTCGAAACGCTGAAATAGCTTGCTATGTAGGCTTCTTGTTTCTTTATATTGTCATGGCTAAATTCGCCTTCGTTGCATTTGTAATCTTTGAGAAATCTTTTAGACCGTACTTTTTGTCTGAAATCATCACCTTCGGTTGCTGAAAACCATTGTTGTGTAAGGGCTTTACGGGGTATTTGGTACTAAGTTAGCATTCGCAAAATTCCACTTTCATTCATTATTTGACGCTAGTGCGTAGATCATTTCTCAATAATTTTCGGCACTCGGAAGCCAGTACTAGGCAAGGTTGTAAGCTGCGCGTTAAACGACAGCGCGAGCCTTGCCACCACTTGATTGTGGTATTAAGTGCAATAAATAATGGGCGTTGGTATGCTGATTCTCTGATTTGTGAAAGTAAGTCTGAGGCTTTAAAGCCTTCATTGATAAGGCTTTTGAGTTTCGCTTGTTGAGCGATGCTTCTATATAGACTGCGAAATTTTCGCTTAAA
>Ga0209480_10002493_pt1 | contig 12562 bp, 5 predicted proteins | sample JI61114C2DNA_FD_187501 | JGI IMG/M metagenome (GOLD analysis project Ga0209480, IMG submission 187501) | Wastewater effluent complex algal communities from Wisconsin, to seasonally profile nutrient transformation and Carbon sequestration -... | ecosystem: Engineered > WWTP > Effluent > Algae...
GTTTGCCAGTACTGGGCCGAGCGCCGTCGTCGGCTGCTGGTCATTTGCCCGGCCAGTCTGCGCAAGCAATGGGCGCAGGAGCTGCACGACAAGTTCGCCGTGCCCACCACCGTGGTGGATGCCGTTTCTCTGCGCAAGCAGTCCGCCGGAGACATGCTCTCCACCTTGCAGCGGCTGGTTGGCAAGGCGGTAGTGATCATGTCCTACCAGTTTGCCGCCAAGCTGGAAGCCGAGCTGCGTGCTGTGCCGTGGGATGTGGTAGTGATAGATGAAGCACACAAGCTGCGCAACGCACACCGCGCCAGCAACCGCACCGGGCAGGCGCTCAAGCGCGCGCTGCAAGGGCGCAAGAAGCTGCTGCTCACTGCCACACCGCTGCAGAACTCGCTGATGGAGCTGTACGGCCTGTCCACGCTGATCGACGAGCACCTGTTCGGCGACGAAGCCGCCTTCCGCAAGCAGTTCATGAATAGCGGAGCGGGCCTCGACGAACTGCGAGGGCGTCTTGCCAGCTTCGCCAAACGCACACTACGCCGTGACGTGCTGGAGTACATCAAGTACACCGAACGCAAGGCGCTCACCCAGCCGTTCAACCCCACCGATGACGAGCAGGCGCTGTACGAGCGCATCTCGGCCTTTCTGCAAAAGGAAGACTCCTACGCCCTGCCCAAACAACAGCGCCATCTCACGGCACTGATCTTGCGCAAGCTGCTGGCCTCCAGTTCGCACGCCGTCGCTGCCACGTTGGTCACCATCCGCGAGCGTCTGCAGGGCTTGCTCACGGCAAATAAAACGGAAGACGACGGCAGTCAACTGGTCGAACAGCTCATCGCCGAGGACGACCTGGAGCAGGACTACCTGGAAGAAGAAGCAAGCGAGGCAGACGAAGACTCGAAAATCTCCACGACTGCACCGGCTGAAGACGGCAAGACGGACGCTGAAAAAGATGCCCATGCTGCCCGCGCCGCCATTACCGCCGAAATCGCGGAACTGACCGCGTTCGTCGATGCCGCCCAGGCGCTGCAAACCGACACCAAAGCGCAGGCGTTATTGAAGGCGCTCAACCTGGGCTTCGGCAAGATGGCCGAGCTGCGCGCGCCACGTAAGGCCATCATCTTCACAGAATCCAAGCGCACGCAGGAGTACCTCCATCGCTTCCTCTCAGCCAACGGCCACGCGGGCAAGTTGGTGTTGTTCAGCGGCAACAACAACCATGAAGACTCCACAGCCATCTACCAGCGCTGGCTGGAGGAGTGCAAAGGCACGGATCGCGTCACCGGCTCGCCGCAGGTAGATCGCCGCACCGCGCTGATCGACCACTTCCGCAAGGACGACGGCACCGGAGCGGAAATCATGATCGCAACCGAAGCGGCTGCCGAAGGCGTCAACCTGCAATTCTGCGCGCTCATCATCAACTACGACCTGCCGTGGAACCCCCAGCGCGTCGAGCAGCGCATTGGCCGCTGCCACCGCTACGGCCAGCGTTTCGACGTGGTGGTCATCAACTTCCTCAACACCCGCAACCAGGCCGACCAGCGCGTGCTGGAACTGCTCACCGAGAAATTCAACCTGTTCTCGGGCGTGTTTGGCGCAAGCGATGAAGTGCTGGGCCGCATCGAGGGTGGCCTCGATTTTGAGAAACGCATCCTCCAGATCTACGACACCTGCCGTCAACCCGAGCAGATCGAAGCCGCCTTCAATGCTCTCCAAATGGAGCTGGAAGAAGTCATTGCCGACCGGATCAAAGACACCCAGTCACAGCTGCTAGAGAATTTCGATGAGGATGTCCACGACCGGCTCAAGCTGCGTCTTCAGGACGCCGAGGCACGTCTCGACAAGCTGGGACGCTGGTTCTGGGGTGTTACCCGCTATGCGCTCAATGACCGAGCACGCTTCGACGAGCAGTCCTACGCGTTCTCATTGAACTCGCCGCCAACTGGTATAGCCACTGGCCGCTACCAGCTCATTCGCGGTGCGGCGCAGCCGGACATGCTGGCGCACGCCTACCGCCTCAGCCACCCGCTGGGGGAGTGGAGCATTGATACCAGCCTGAACACCGCAACACCCGTCGCCACTTTGAAGCTCGACTACAGCAAACACGGCGCACGGGTATCCGTCATCGAGAGACTTCGCGGTATGTCCGGCTGGCTGACGCTGGCCCGGCTGGAAGTCACCGCCTTTGAGACCACCGAGGCGCTGCTGTTCTCCGGCCTCACTGACGATGGTCAGGTGTTGGATCAGGAAGCCTGCGAAAAGCTGATGGCCATTCCAGCAGCAGGCAAACCCACTCCTTTGAGCACCGCCGTGCCCGAGGCACTGCTGGCCAACAGCCAGCGTGCGGTCGCTGCCACCATTGCCCAGATGCTGGAAGCCAACCAGCGCCTCTTCAATGAAGAGCGCGACAAGCTGGAGCGCTGGGCTGACGACAAGCTGCTGGCCGCAGAGGAAGCCCTGAAGAACACCAAGGCGCGCATCGCCCAGTTGAAGCGCGACGCCCGCAAGGCCGCCACCTTGCAAGAGCAAGACGGCATCCAGCGCGAACTGTCTGAGCTGGAGCGCAAGCAGCGCCGCCTGCGGCAGGAAATTTTCGAGGTGGAAGACGAGATCATCGCCAAGCGTGACGAATTGATTGCCTCGCTCCAGCAGCGCCTGCAAGAGAAAACAAGCAACGAGACCCTATTCAGCATCCGCTGGCAGGTCACGTAACCGAAGAATCAGCTATCCCGAGATCAGGGCAACCCATGAACACCAAACAGAATCCCAAATTCCAGGAGCTCGTCGCCAAGCTGCGCGAAATCTTCCAGATCGACCGCCCGGAACTGGATTTCGGCATCTACCGCATCCTCAATGCCCGCGCGAGCGAGATCAACGACTACCTGCAAAACCGGCTGGCCGAAAAAGTGCAGGCGGCACTCAGCAGCGGCAACGACGCTCAGCGTGAGCAAGTAGCGCGTGAGCTAAAGGAAAAGGAAGCCCAATACCAAGCCGACGGCATCAATCCGGAGACGGTGCCCAAGGTGCAGGAACTCCGCCAGAAGCTGGCGCAGTACAGCGCCGGCGCCAGCGAACACGAAAACGCCGTGTTCTCGCACTTGTTGACCTTCTTCTCCCGCTACTACGAGCAAGGCGATTTCATCAGCCAGCGCCGCTACAAAGGCGACACTTACGCCATCCCCTACGCGGGCGAAGAGGTGATGCTGCACTGGGCCAACAAGGATCAGTACTACACCAAGAGTGGCGAGAACTTCAGCAATTACAGCTTCAAGCTCGAAGACGGCCGCACGGTGCATTTCCGCCTCACCGCCGCCGACACCGCCAAGGACAACCGCAAGGACAACGACAAGGAACGCCGCTTTGCCCTGTTGGCGGCCAAGACTGTTACCCGAGTGGATGAAAACGGCGACGAGTACGAAGAAGAGCTAGTGCCCGTGGAGGAAGCCTCGGGCGGCGACGGCAACAAGGAACTGATCGTCCGCTTCGAGTACGCCGCCCAGCCCAAAGGCACCAAGCAGGACGCGCTGGTCACCAAGGCGGTAGAGGCCGTGCTGGCGGACGCCGCCGTCAAGGCCCGCTGGCTGGCCCTGGGCAAGCGCGCGCCCACCGAGAAGAACCCGCAGCGCACCCTGCTGGAAAAGCACCTCGCCGACTACACCACCAAGAACACGGCGGACTACTTCATCCACAAGGATCTGGGCGGCTTCCTGCGCCGCGAGCTGGACTTCTATATCAAGAACGAAATCATGCATCTGGATGATGTGCAGAACGCGGGTGCGTTCGCGGACATCGAAAAGAACCTGCGCATGATCCAGTGCCTGCGTGCCATCGCGCTGGAGCTGATCACCTTCCTGGCGCAGCTGGAGGATTTCCAGAAGAAGCTGTGGCTGAAGAGGAAGTTCGTCGTCTCCAGTCACTACTGCATCACGCTGGATCGGGTGCCGAAATCGCTGTGGCCAGAAGTGGTGTCAAACGAGCAGCAATGGGCGCGGTGGAAACAGCTGGGCATTTGGGATGGCGACGTAATGGGGACGATGGAAGACTTGAAAGCAGCTCCATATCGTATTGTGGATACGAGCCTATTTGATGATGAATTCAAAAACCGGTTATTTTCTTGTTTTGGTGACATCGACGCCACACTGTCAGGCATCGCAGTAAAAAGCGAGAGTTTTCAAGGTTTGTCCATATTGCGGAGTCGGTACGAGGCTGCGGCTAAGTGCGTTTACATTGATCCGCCGTACAACACAGGAAACGATGGATTTCTTTACCGCGACCAGTATCGCCATTCTTCTTGGATGTCGCTCATCAGTTCCACTGTATTCGCCGCCGCACCACTGCTGTCCAGAGGCGCAAGTTTTTTTGCAAGTTGCGACGACAATGAATCCGCAAGGCTAAAATTTATGCTAGACAACTCATTTGGCCAAGAAAATCTCGAGTCGCAAATCATCGTTCAGTCGAACAAACGTGGTCAGACCTACAAGTCTGTAGCAAAGACGCACGAATATCTCTTTGCATACGACTGTGATTCCGAGACCGTCCTTAACGGACTGCCTCGGGATGTGGAAGATGCGGAACGCGATGAATATGGCCCATATGAAATGTGGGAGTTGCGCAATCGAAATCCAAAATTTGGCAGATTCAATCGTCCGAATCTTTTCTTTCCGCTCTACGCCTCGCCTGAACAACTGACGGAACGCGGATTCTCATGCGTATCCACTTGCGCGACCCCCGAGTATTCCGAAGAGGTACTACCAAGAAATAGTGAAGGCAAAGACTCCTGCTGGCGATGGAGTATTCCTACCGTTCAATCTCAAACAGGGGAGGCTGCGGGCGAAATAAACGACAAGAACCTCGTCGCGCGGAAAACGCGGGGCGGAGAATGGCGCGTCTTTGAAAAGGCGAGGAAGTCGATCAAGGCGCCGAAATCGATTCTTGCCGATACAGAAGTCATCAACGAGAAGGGAACCGTCGAGTTAGGCGCACTTGGTTTTTCGGACTTCAGCTTCCCCAAACCACTTGGACTTATTAAAATCGTGGTCCGGCTGGGCGCAAAAGACGACGAGCTGGTATTGGATTATTTCGCAGGAACCGGTACCACCGCGCATGGCGTCATCGCGATGAATCGCGAAGACGGTGCCAGCAGGCGCTATCTGCTGATCGAGCAAGGAGAGCACTTCGATAACATCTTAGTTCCCAGGCTCCAGAAGGTAGTCTTTTCCGCTGAATGGGCAAACGGAAAGCCAACCGCCCCCGAAACCGGCATCTCCCACTGCTTCAAAGTCCTCAAACTCGAAAGCTACGAAGACACCCTGAACAACCTGCAACTGCGCCGTACGTCCGCGCAGGGCGATTTGCTGAACGCTTTGCCGCAGCAGGCCAAGGACGACTATCTGCTCAACTACCTGCTGGATGTGGAAAGCCGTGGCTCGCTGCTGTCGGTGGAAGACTTCAAGAAGCCCTTTGACTACACCCTCAACGTGGCCGTGGATTCGGCGGGCGCGTTCGAGCCGCGCAAGATCGATCTGGTGGAGACCTTCAACTACCTGATCGGCCTGCGCGTGAAGCACATCGACGCCAAGCCGCAGCGCGGCTTCGTCACCGTCACCGGCACCTTGCCCAGCGGCGAAAACTGTCTCGTGCTCTGGCGTGACTGCGACGTACTGGACTACGAAGGTGTCGCCAAGCTGTGCGACAAGCTGGCCATCAACCCGGCGGACAACGAGTTTGACGTGGTCTACATCAACGGCGACCACAACACTCCCACCGTGCTGACGCAGACGGCCGAGGAAGGCGGTGCCACCCGCGTGCTCAAGCTGCGCCAGATCGAGCCGGAGTTTCTGGAGCGCATGTTCTCGGTGGAGGACATCTGATGGCACGGCCACGCAAGACCCCTGTCGCCGGTTCGGGCGCAAGCGGCGCAGCCGGTTCCAGTCGCGGCGTCAGGAAGCGCAGCTTCCATCAGGAATTGGTGCTCAACCGCTGGGTGCTGGGTTTCTTTCAGGGCGGCACGCTGGCGGCACTCAAGATGCGCTTGGGCGATGACCGCTTCGAGGGCATCGACGAGGACGGCCAGACCAAGTTCTTCCACGAACTGATCCGAGGCTTGTTCGACCCCAACAAGGTGCCCGAGGCCGACCTGCGGCGCTACGACCTGAACGTAGTCACGCACTGGCAGGCCATCACCGCCCAGCGTAACAAGCTGGAAGGCCATGAATTGCAGATGAAGTACTTCCAGTACCTCTCGCTGCTGTTTACCGAGCTGTATCTGGATTGGTATTTCAACCATCGACAGGAGTTGCTCGACGGCCTGAACGAGGAAATGACGCGCTACCGCGCCGAGACGGGTGCGGAACCCTTCCGCGATTTCGAAGCGGACGACCTGAACAAGGTCGCCTTCTGGAATGCCACCGGCAGCGGCAAGACCCTGCTGCTGCACGTCAACATCCGCCAGTACCTGCACTACTTCCAGGCGGGGCGCAGCGATCACTTTCCCGACAAGATCATCCTGCTCACGCCCAACGAAGGGCTGAGCCGTCAGCATCTGGAGGAGCTGCATCTGTCCGGCTTCGGGTTCTCGCAGTTTTTCAACAAGGCGCAGTCACCCGCGCGCGGCACCATCGAAATCATCGACATCAACAAGCTGGGCGATGAGATGGGCGACAAGACCGTGGCCGTGGATGCCTTCGAGGGCAACAACCTGGTGCTGGTGGACGAAGGTCACAGAGGTACGGGCACAGCGGCGGGCGCGTGGATGGCACGGCGCGATGCGCTGGTGCGAGGCGGTTTTGCCTTCGAGTACTCGGCCACCTTCGGGCAGGCAGTGGCAAAGGGTCTGATCGTTGAAAAGGCTGAAGAGGAAAGCCTCAAGTCCAAATGGAAGCTGGCTTACCCTGGGCAGCGCTTCAACCTTGCCTCCGCCAAGGCGGATACAGCCCTTACCCTGACCGCTGAAGACAAGCGCCGTGCGCGGGTCATCGCCACCCGCGAGATTTAAGCCAAGTGCATCCTGTTCGACTACTCGTACAAGTTCTTCTATGAGGACGGCTACGGCAAGGAGTCGCTAATCCTCAACATGAATGGTGAGGCCTACGAGCAGGCGGACAACGCTCGTAAGTATTTCACCGCGTGCCTGCTCGCCTACTACCAGCAGCTCTGGCTGTGGAGCACTCATCGCGATAAGCTCGCCGACTTCAACATCGAAAAGCCGCTGTGGGTGTTCGTGGGCAACACGGTGTCAGGGGAGGAGTCGGACATCCTGGAAGTGGTGAACTTCCTCGCCGACTTCCTGAACAGCGAAGCGCAGATCAAGAGCTGGCTGACCGACCTGATTGCGGACAAGGCGCAGATTTTGGACGCCAAGGGCAACAACATCTTCAGCGGGCGTTTCACGCCCCTGATGGGCTTCGGCGGTCGCGTGGATGATCTGTACGCCGACATCCTGCTGCGAGTGTTCAATGCCTCGGCCCGCCAGCGATTGAAACTGGTCAACATCAAGAGCAGCAAGGGTGAGCTGGCGTTGCGCGTGGGCGATGCAGAGCCCTTCGGCCTCATCAACATCGGCGACGATGCGGGCTTCTTCGGGATGGCGGAGGACGTGGAGGCCTTCGACAGCGAACGCGACGACTTCGGCGGCGCGCTGTTCGGCACGCTGAACAACAAGGACAGCCGCCTCAACGTGCTGATCGGCTCGCGCAAGTTCACGGAAGGCTGGAGCAGTTGGCGCGTGTCCACGATGGGTCTGCTGAACATGGGCCAGGGTGAAGGCTCGCAGATCATCCAGTTGTTCGGACGCGGGGTGCGCCTCAAGGGCAAGGGCTTCTCGCTCAAGCGCACCTTGCCGCAGGAGCGGCCCAAGGGCGTGCATCTGGACAAGCTGGAGGCGCTGAACATCTTCGGCGTGCGCGCCAGCTACATGGCCGCGTTCAAAGACTACCTGCGCGAGGAAGGCATCACGCCCAGCGATGAAGTGCTGGAACTGGACTTTCCGACAAGGGCCAACCTGCCGAAGGGCAAGCTCAAGACCTTGGCGCTGAAGGATGGATATAAGGACAACCAGAGACTTGGGTTCAAGCGCACGCACTTTCCGTGGCTGTACGAAATACCCACGCAGTTCCAGGGCAAGATCAAGGCCCCCCATGTGGTACTCGACCTGTACCCGCGTGTCGAAGCGCTGTCCAGCAAGGACAGGGGCACAGTCCCGACGACGGAAGTCCGCAACAAGGGCAAGCTGAATCAGACATTGTTCCCGGCTTTCAATTGGGATCGCATCTATCTGGCGTTGCAGGATTACAAGTTGCGGCGCAGCTGGAGCAACCTGCGGTTGGAACGGCAGAAGCTGATTGACTTCTGTGCGGGCACGCAGGATTGGTACACGCTGTTCATACCGGCGGCGGAATTGAACGTGACGACCTTCGCCGACATCCGCAAGCAGGAAGACATCCTGCTTCGACTGCTGACGGACTACACCGACCGCTTTTACAAGGCCCTGAAGACGGGCTACGAAGGCCAGTTCTACGACATCACCCACATCGATGAAGATCACGGGTCGATGCTCAAGCTGTACCAGTTCGAGATCGAGAACAGCGATGACGGTCTCGAATATCAGGCGAAGCTGGAATTGCTAAAGAAGCTGGTTTCCGATGGCAAGATTGGTGAGGCCAGTCGATGGAACGCGCCGCACATGGTCGCCATCAGCTTCGACCGGCACCTGTTCTACCCGTTGTTTGGCTTTGCGCAAGATGGGGACAAAGATCTCATTCCTTTGAAGCTCAAGCCGTTGGGCCTTGGCGCGCCGAGTGAAGTGACTTTTGTCCGTGACCTCGAAGCGTTCTACAACTCCAGTGAAGGCAAGGAAGTGATTGGCCCGCGCAGTCTGTACCTGCTGCGCAACGCGGATCGCGAAGAGAAAGGCCTGGGCTTCGCGTTGGCGGGTAACTTCTATCCGGACTTCCTGCTGTGGCTGGTGGACGATGCCAGCGGCAAGCAGTGGCTGACCTTTGTCGATCCGAAGGGTCTGCGTAATCTCGACCTATCGCACCCCAAGCTGGGGCTGTACAAGGAAGTGAAGACTCTGGAAACGACGCTGGCGGGGCAGGCCAAGGCGGGCGAAGCGCCGCTGGTCTTGAATGCCTTCGTCCTCTCGCCGACGAAGTTTACCGACTTGCTCAACGTGGGCGACCCGACAAAGAAGGCCGATCTGGAAAGCCGCAACGTGCTGTTCATGGAGGATGGTGCCAGTACCTACCTGAAAAAACTGTTCTCCGTGCTTATTTAAACCGTCATGGAACTAGCATTGCTGCCATAGTCGCTAATGTGCTGGAACCACGGCGATATCAACGAGAAAAGCCAACTCCGAAGGGTGGGCTTTTCTCAACTCAGACATAAGGTATCTCCTCAGCAATTTTCACTGCACTTTCGCAGCGCTAAAAGCGAGGAAATGCCGTGCCGAAAGCGTCACACGAAGTGGAACTTGGGCGCGTCCGCACGCGGATGACAAAAAAAAGCCCTGCCGCCCAAAGGCAATCAGGGCCGTCTGGCGCCGAACACCACCGGAAGGAAAGTCAGCCCGTTGCAGTCTGTCGCTCCTGCTGCCGTCCCTTGATACGTGCATCCAGCCGTCCATGGAGCGGGTTCTGCTGAAGTTCTTTGATCGACCCCACCGCACCCGAGACGTCATCCGCGTCACCTTCCGGGTAGAACTCCTCGACAACCGAAGTCCCGTCCTCCTCCAGTTCTTCAAACGCACCATTGGCAAAGCCCACCCGCGCAGCCAGGTCGAGCGCTTCCTGGTCAAACCCCGCTGCCCTCCGCTTGTCCCGCTCTGCCTTGGCTTCCGCCAAGGCCTCGGCCAGCGTCATCCCGGTCCGTACCGTGAGGTCTACGTAATAGATCGGTGCCCGATGCGACTGCGTCGTGGACTTCCCCCGTAGCCGCATCTCCAGCGGCAGACACGACAGCAGCCCCCCCGACAAGGCCGAGAAGTACGTCAGCCGCGCCGCCAGGGTCCGGATGCTGTTGAAGCCCGTCGTTCGAAACACGAAGCTACCCAGCTCATCCTCATCCCCGATCCGCACATTCAAGCGGCCATAGGGCTTGCAGACTCCTTGCCCGAACTCGCAGCCATGGGGCGTTGGGCAGCTCATGCCCTGAATCCCCGAGGGCGTCGCCCGTTTGCAGGTCTCCCCGTTACCCACGCACACCGGCCGTCCGTTTGTGCGATCGAACAAGGTGTAGCTCGCCCGCAGGTTGAGATCCACGTCGTCGAACAGCAGCCGTATCGGAATCATACGCAGCTTGGCGCCGGCTTCCTTCCGCAGCGCTTCATCGAGGGGATGATTGATCCACCCATCCCGCGCTTGAACTTGGCTCGTCAGCGTGAACTCGTCGTCTTTCTCCGGCAGCCGCTTGCCACCTTTCTCCACCACCTTGCCGATCGCGATGCGTCCCACCACCGGCGGGGTCAGTGCCAGTCCCTTGATCATGATTATTCCTTTCAGCCTGGGCGACTCCGCCCGATGTCCATAAAAAGGGCCATGCTCCGTGGGGGGGCATGGCCATTCGTTTGTCCCTTCACGCCACCACCAGGAAGCGCCGGGAGCCAGGCTTGGCTTTGACGTATGCCTGGGTGAGGTCCGGGTGATCCGCGGTGAGCGCCGACACATCGAGCACCGTGCTGTCCTTGCTCCGCTTCCAGGTCACCTCGCCGGTCTCGAAGATCGCGCGGGTCGCATCCCCCATCCGCTCCTGTATTCGCTGCTTGAGCTGGGCTTCCACATCCGCATCCCGCGCCAGGGTCAGTCGCACATTCACCAGATCAGAGAACAGCGCCGACATGGGCCGATCCTCCGAGAGGTCGATGATCCTTCCCGAGTCCCTGGGATACAGACAACGCAGCGCCCGGTCCGCCGACTCGGAACCATCCGCCGGGGGAGGCGTATCCGATTCGACGAACTGCCAGAACTGCTCTTCGAGCGTCGTGAGCTTGTCGATCAGATCGTCGTCCCGCTCGATCCGGTGGATCTGGAGTTCCTGGCCCCCCAGGAGCACCGCCACATCGGCCGCCTGCTTGCCCGTCACGGCGAGCTGGTGCATCACCTGCAATTGAACGTACTCCGGCACCCCCTCACGCCACAGGAGAGAACCGTTGATCCCGGCCGTCTTGCACTCCAGGATTTGAACATCCGGCACTCCGATGACCTCCCGGTCGATATTGGCCAGCATCCAGGGGTAAGTCGGGTGCTGCAGCACCGCATTGATGCGCCGGACCCGGTTACCCGTACGCCGGGTGTAGTGACTCGCGACGATGGGTTCCAGAAGCGTGCCCCAGTACATCGGCGAGGTTTCATCGTTCGGGTCGGTCTTGGGCAGCTCACCATCCCGGCCGGTCTTCTCGAGCCAGAGCTCCAGCTGAGACTTGTAAGGATTGAGTCCCACGGCAGCGGCAGCATCCGAACTGCCGATGCCTTGTTTGCGCACACCCAGCCATTCCTCGCGGCCGAGCTTGTTGGTTTTGACGAGCTTCAGCGCCTTGCGGGGCTTGGCTTCAGGTACGGGAGACGGTGCAGTCGCACTCATGGCGGCTCCTTCAGATAAACGAAGACAAAAGAAATCCCCGGCCGGCACACACCGGGCGGGGAGGGGAGGTAGAGAGAGAAGCGAAGCGGAAACGAGAACTGCGCGTGACGATCAGGCGGCCAAGGCGAGGGCTTCATCCAGGGCACGCTGCTTGAGGACAGCACCCTGACCGAACCAGGCACTGTCAAGACGATACTCAGGGCCACGGGAACGCTTCTCGTGATCCACATACTCGGTGATCGAACACAGCAGCCCCCACGCGGTGCCCTTGGCAGCATCCAGCTCCGCACCCCGGCCATGGCCTTCATACATAGCCTGCACCTTCTTCAAGGCGCGCTCATTGACGAGTCCCCGACCCGAGTCCTGGGCGGTATCGCTGTTGCAGAGCACCCGCAGAAAGTAGTTGAGCGCCTCGTGGCTCTTCACCTTCCGCTCCGAGAGCGTGCGCATCCGGTACATGAAGCCGTCCCACTGGGACACGGCCACCCCCAACTGCTTTTTCACCGCCTGGGCATCGAAGCTCGTGCGGTGAGGCACCTTGATCGCCGAGGTCGCGCCATTCAAGGCCACGGAGAGCGTGTTGTTGCAGACCACCCGGATCGTCGTCGGGGTGGCAGTCGTCGCCAGCGTTCCATCGCAGGACGTCGCGAGAAGGAGATAGCCCTTCACGCAGTCATTCCCCTTCAGCACCGTCTCTTTGCCGGTACGTGCCAAGGCCCAGAACTTCCGGCCTTCTTTCAGCACACCGGCCGTCTCCAGCTCGTACCCTGAGATCTCCGTCAGATCCCGATAGAACTCCAGCACCTCACGGGGCTGGACCACCTGGTAGCGGTCACTCACTACCGACAAGGGTTTGTGACTGTCGCTTCGGTAGAGCACCTTCTGTTCCGGGAAGGTCTTGATGGAACCGAGGGAACCAGCTTTCTCGGCCATGAAGCACACCGGGGTTTCGAGAATCTGCCAGTCCATGCCGGCTTTCTCCGCCCACACCTCG
>Ga0209480_10002495_pt1 | contig 12559 bp, 14 predicted proteins | sample JI61114C2DNA_FD_187501 | JGI IMG/M metagenome (GOLD analysis project Ga0209480, IMG submission 187501) | Wastewater effluent complex algal communities from Wisconsin, to seasonally profile nutrient transformation and Carbon sequestration -... | ecosystem: Engineered > WWTP > Effluent > Algae...
TTCTTCTGTTTGTTCAAGTGGTTGTTTTAACAAATGCAAAACCAAACGTAATGCAGTACGTTTACCAATTCCTGGCAACTGAGACATTTCGTTTACAGCATTTTCAACTAATTTTGAAGGCAATTCCATTTGACAAAATTACAAAACAAACTCTAATTCTATATTCATTTAAGATTTCTTTTATCTTTGCGATTAAAGAATATATTTATGGAGCCATCTTCGATACTATTATTAATTTTAGGTTATTTCACAATGCTTATCTTATTTTCTTACTTTATTGGAAGAAAAGACGATAATTCAAACGAATCTTTTTTTAAAGCCAACAAGCAAGCTCCATGGTATTTAGTAGCTTTTGGAATGATTGGCGCTTCATTATCTGGTGTAACTTTTATTTCAGTTCCAGGAAAAGTTGAAGGCTCGCAATTTGTATATTTTCAATTGGTTTTAGGCTATATTGTTGGTTATTTAGTTATTGGAACTGTTTTATTACCATTATATTACAAACTGAATTTAACGTCAATTTACAGTTATTTGGGTGACCGATTTGGGCGCTATTCCTATAAAACAGGTGCTTGGTTTTTTATTCTTTCAAGAACTGTTGGCTCAAATTTACGATTGCTTTTGGTTGCCGATGTGTTACAAACTTTGGTTTTTCAACCACTTGGAATTCCGTATTGGATTACTGTTTCGGTTACCATTTTATTAATTTGGGTGTACACTTTTAAATCGGGAATTAAAACTATTATTTGGACCGATACATTACAAACATTCTTCATGCTTTTATCGGTTGGAATTTGTATTGTGATTGTTTCGCAAGATTTAGGCTTAAATATCAATACTATTTCTGGTTTTATTGCTGATAGTGATTTTTCAAAAACTTTCTTTTTTGAAGATGCTAGTTTGTCAAGTTATTTTTGGAAACAATTTATTTCAGGAGCTTTTATTGCGATTGTAATGACCGGTTTAGACCAAGATATGATGCAAAAAAATCTTACCTGTAGAAGTTTAAAAGATGCACAAAAAAACATGTTTTGGTTTACAATTGTTTTAACTTTTGTGAATTTCATGTTTTTAGTTCTTGGACTTTTGTTTACAGAATATGCTTTGAAACACAATATCGACGCACATCAAGATAAATTATTTCCTGTTTTAGCCAATGAGCATTTAGGGATTTTTGTTGCATTCAGTTTTATATTAGGTTTAATCGCTGCTGCTTATTCAAGTGCTGATAGTGCCTTAACATCATTAACCACATCATTTAGTATTGATATTTTAGAAATCGAAAAAAAATATGATATTACCAAACAAGTTGCTATTCGAAAACGAATTCATTTAGGTTTTGTTTTTGTTTCAATTTTAGTGATACTTTTCTTTAAATATGCATTTAACGATTCGAGTATCATTGATAAAGTATTAAAATTTGCTGGATTTACCTATGGTCCATTATTAGGATTGTATAGTTTTGGATTGTTTACAAAGTGGCAGATAAAAGACAAATTCACACCAATTGTAGCGATATTATCTGTTATTACCTCTATTATTTTAAACCTAAAAAGCGAAGCCTGGTTTGGTTTCGCCTTTGGATTTGAAATTTTAATCGTAAACGGATTACTAACTTTTATCGGTTTAGTATTGATTCGTCGCTAATAAAACTAAAGTACAAGATACTTCATATTTGATATTATTTGTTTCTAATATTTTATAAAACTCGGGATTTTCGGTTCCTGGATTAAAAATTACGCGTCTTGGTTTTAAAGAAAGAATATAATCATAATACTCTTTTTGTGCTTTTGGATTTAAATACAAAGTAATCGTATCAATTGCATGAAAATCAATTTTTTCAGTTTCGATTGGCACATCTAACGCCATTCCTTTTTTTATTCCTATGGCAACTACTTGGTGGCTTCTATTTACTAAATTATGTATGGCCTTATACGAATAACGTTCTTTATTTACGGAAGCTCCTATGACTAATGTTTTCATGTTAATAATATTTTTATAAATTTAGTCAATTAAAATAATAAGTATAACTTTGAATTTACATTATTTTAATACATTTAAACAAAAGCTCAAATACCTTTGTAAAAAAAACATGGAATTATTTATTTATCTATTCGCAGCGTTATTTTCTGTACTAAACCCTATTGGAACTGTTCCAATTTTTGTTGGGCTAACTCAAGGTTATACTATGGCTGAACGATCAAAAGTATCGCTATTAACTTCTTTTAATGTATTTGTCATTTTGATCATTTCATTTTTTATTGGTCAGTATGTGTTACAATTCTTTGGAATTACAATTACTGCGTTACGAATTGCAGGTGGAATTATTATTACGAGTTCAGGCTTTGGATTACTAAATGGAAACTTTAGCAAAAATAAAGGAATTAACAAAAAAGTACAAAAAGATGTTGAAAACCGTCATGATATTGCATTAACACCTTTAGCAATGCCTATGTTGGCTGGTCCAGGTTCTATTTCTCTATTAATTGCTTTTTATCAGGATCATAATAATACAAACGAAATCATCATTTCTTCCATAGCTATTTTAGTTGTAGCTGCTACAATTTATCTAATCTTAAGAAGTGCACATTATTTAGCCAATATTTTAGGAGCTTCGGGAATTGTAGCTATTTCAAGAATTATTGGCTTTTTAACAATTGCTATTGGAATTCAATATATTATTAGTGCTATTTTAAGTATTATAAGAGAGATTTAGAAAAGCTGAAGGATAGAAGTAGAATAAAAGAATTCCGAATCAAATTAGAATTTGGAATTCTTTTATTAAAAATTGCTCGAAGTGACTATAGAATTATTCCTTCGGTAAGAAAATTTCCGCCATCATGCAACGAGCACTTCCTCCACCACAAGCTTCAATTGTATCTAAACTTGAACTTACAATGGTTACATGCTCTTCTAATTGTGCAATCTGCTTTTTAGTTAAACTTTGATGTGCCGATGCACTCATAATTAAATATCTTCTGTCATCGATTCCTTTTACTTCTAACATATTTCCAGCAAAATTATTTACTTGGTCTTCTGTAATTAGAACAATTTCTTTTTCATCGCCTTTTAAACTGTCCAACACCATTTTACGTTCTTTTTTATCATCGATACAATCTGCACAAATAACTGCAAATGTTTCACCAACACACATAATTACATTGGTATGATAAATATGTTTTCTTTCACCGTTTACAGTTTGAAAGGCTTCAAAGATTACAGGAGTAAATTCAAAATCTTCACAAAACTCTATAAATAATTCTTCGTCAGCTCTTGGCGATAAAGCACAATATGCTTTTCCGTTGGCTCTGTCTAAAACAATACTTCCTGTTCCTTCCAAAAAAACATCGTCTTCTTCTGCCGAAGTGTAATCCATAATTTCATTGATTACAAAACCTTCTTCTTCCAAATGGTCTAAAACATCTTCTCTTCGTTCTAATCGGCGATTTTCGGCAAACATTGGATATAAAACAACATCGCCATTTTCATGAAATGAAATCCAATTATTTGGAAAAATACTGTCTGGCGTATCTGGACTTAACGTATCTTCAACCACCACAACATTTAATCCAATCATTCGCAATTTTTGAACGAAAGTATCAAATTCTTCTTGTGCTTTTGCATTAACCGAAGTTGGTGTTAAATTATCCAACACTTTTTGGTAGTAATTATTCACCGCCGTTTGTTCATTCATTCGGAATGCTACCGGACGAATCATCAATATAGAATTAGTTATTTGGTTCATGTTATTTTTATTTAGAGACATTGCAATGCAATGCCTGTACATTATTTATTCTTAATCTCTAATCAAAGGCAAAGTTGAACATCTTAACAATCCTTCTTGTTTTGAAATTTCTGCATACGGAATTTCTTCAACTGTAAATCCGTTTTCGCGAAGCCAATTATTTAATCTGGTAAAATTCTTTTCAGAAACTACTACATCGGGAGTAATTGAAAACACATTTGAATTCATATGATACATTTCCTCTCTTTCAATATGAAATAAATTTTCTTTTCCGAACAAGTTTACTAAAAACATATAATCTGCTTCTTCACGAAAACCGCTCTTGTAGATAATCCCTTTATTGGTGCCAATTGGTTGAAAACAGCAATCTAAATGCAAAGCGTTATCACGAGGTTCTATTTTCGATTTTACTAAGTCGAATGCTTTTACAATTTTATTTGGGAATAAAGCCTTAATATAATCTACACCTTGCAAATTGGTTCTTGCAGTAATATAATCTTTATAATCTGAACCTTTATACGTTCCTATAAAAATATAATCGTTCCAAGGCATTACATCGCCACCTTCAATGTGTACTTCTTCTGGCGGACGTACTACTTTTTTTGGATCAATTTGATCAATTACATACTGAATTGCATCTAATTCGCGATCTCTATCTGATAAAATATTGGCTTTTATAAAAATATCATCTATTACAAATCCAATGTCTCTTGAGAAAATTTGATTATAGTTTTCAATAATTTCTGGTCTAAAAACTTTGACGTTATACTTTTGAAAAACCGTATAAAATGCTTCCATTTCCTTTACCATATCTGCTTCCACAGGATAAGTTCCGGCAATAATATGTTCCAATGATTTTGGATCATAAGCTTCTTCGATTGTAGGTGTTGGTCCATTATTTACTGCTGTTCCTAACACCACTGCCCTCAAACGTGCTGTTTCGTTTTTTACATTTAATTGCAACATAACTTTAATTCTTATTTAAGTTTATTGGTTTTATGCTATACCGACAAATATAGCAAAAGCAAACGATATAGTAATTGCGTGGTGTTGTATAATTTATCCTATCCAACCATCTACTTCACATACTTCACAATATTTTACTACATTTGATGAAACTTAAAAATAAATTATCATGGGATTATCAAATTTTTTTAACTCTCTTTTTGGGAAAGCTAAACAAACAGCAGAAAGCGCAAAAGAAAATTTAAGCGGAGTAGCCGAAAACGCAATGGAAAAAGTTACTGAAATTGCTGCTGAAGTTAAAGAGACTGTAGAAAATGTTGCTGAAACTGCCTCGCAAAAATTAGATGAAATGGGCGTTTCTGAAAAAGTTGCGGGTTTTGTTGAAACAGCTAAAGAAAAAGTTGAAGATGCAACAGAATGGGTTGAAGAAAAAGCAAATCAAGCCAAAGAAGCTGTAGAAAATGTAGTTGAAAAAGCTGAAGACTTAACTGGTGATAAAGAAGAACAAAAACCTACTGAATAAATCGCAAATCAACATAAAAAATCCCACTAAATTTAGTGGGATTTTTTATGATTATCTGTCTTTAACTTCTTTGAAATGACGCAATGTATATCCAGTATACACTTGTCTTGGACGACCAATTGGCTCTTTATTGATACGCATTTCTTTCCATTGCGCAATCCAACCTGGTAAACGACCAATAGCAAATAAAACCGTAAACATCTCAACTGGAATTCCCATCGCACGGTAGATAATTCCTGAATAGAAATCTACGTTTGGATATAAGTTTCTTGATTTGAAATATTCGTCTTCTAAAGCTACTTTTTCTAATTGTTTTGCAATATTTAATAATGGATCATCGACACCTAAAGCCACTAAAACATCATCAGCTGCTTTTTTAATGATGGTTGCTCTTGGATCAAAATTTTTGTAAACTCTATGACCAAATCCCATTAAACGGAATGGATCTTCTTTATCTTTTGCTTTTAAAACAAATTTAGCTACATTACCTCCATTATCATGTATTTCTTGTAACATTTCTAAAACAGCTTGGTTAGCTCCACCGTGAAGTGGTCCCCAAAGTGCAGAAACACCAGCAGAAATTGAAGCAAATAAACCAGCATGTGAAGAACCAACTATTCTTACTGTAGAAGTAGAACAATTTTGTTCGTGGTCTGCATGAAGAATAAATAATTTATCTAAAGCATCAACAACTCTTTTATCTACTTTATATGGATTTGTAGGTAATTCAAACATCAAACGCATGAAGTTTTCTACATATCCTTTTGTATTATCGTAATAATTTAATGGATAACCCATTGTTTTTCTGTAAGTCCATGTAGCAATTACTAAAAATTTACCCATAGTTTTACAAACTGCATCATACATTTCTTTTTCGTTGTGAGGATTCACAGACTTAGGATTAAAAGCAGTTAAAGCACTTGTTAACGAAGCTAAAACTCCCATTGGATGAGCTGTTTTTGGAAAACCATCAATGATGTTTTTCATTTCCTCATTAACTAATGTATATTTACGGATATCGTTTTCAAACTTTTCTAATTGTGCTACTGTTGGAAGTTCTCCAAAAATTAATAAATAAGAAACCTCTAAAAAATCAGCTTTATCTGCTAAATCTTCGATTGAATATCCTCTATAACGTAAAATTCCTTCTTCACCATCTAAAAAAGTAATCTCACTCTTACATGAACCCGAGTTTTTATATCCTGGATCAATTGTAATAGCACCAGAAGCACTACGTAAGGATTCAATGTCGATAGCAACCTCATTTTCAGCCCCTACGATAACTGGAAATTCATACTTTTTGCCATCTAGCTCTAATATTGCAATTTTTGACATATTATTTATGTGATATTTTGTGATAAAATTAATGTAAATTGCGAATTTAACAAATAATAATCAAACAATAAAGAAAATCTTTATAATTTATGGTTAAATAATATACATAAAAAGCCCTTTCAAAATTAACATTCTGAAAGGGTTTCATATTTAGATACTGACCCGAGCTTGCGAATTGACTAAGTAAACGAGTTTAGTATGATAATTAAGATTATTATCTTTTTACTTTAAAAGCATTAACACCAGGGAAATAAGCAACATCTGCTAACTCTTCTTCAATTCGTAATAGTTGATTGTATTTTGCCATACGATCAGAACGAGAAGCCGAACCAGTTTTAATTTGTCCACAGTTTAAAGCAACTGCTAAATCAGCAATCGTATTATCTTCTGTTTCTCCAGAGCGGTGACTCATAACTGAAGTATATCCTGCATTATGTGCCATATTTACAGCAGCAATCGTTTCAGTTAAAGTTCCAATTTGATTTACTTTAATTAAAATTGAGTTTGCAATACCTTGGTCAATTCCGCGAGATAATCTTTCTACATTAGTTACGAATAAATCATCACCCACTAACTGTACTTTATCTCCAATTTTATCTGTTAATAATCTCCAACCTTCCCAATCGTTTTCATCCATACCATCCTCGATTGAAATAATTGGATATTTTTCAGTTAATTCTGCCAAATATGAAACTTGTTCTTCAGAAGTTCTGATTTTCCCTGTTTCACCTTCAAATTTTGAGTAATCATATTTTCCGTTCACAAAAAACTCTGCCGCAGCGCAGTCTAAAGCAATCATTACATCTTCACCAAAAGCATAACCTGCATTGGTTACTGCTAATTTGATTGAATCTAAAGCATCTTCTGTCCCATCAGCTAAATTTGGAGCAAATCCACCTTCGTCACCTACAGCAGTTGATAAATTTCTGTCGTTTAATACTTTTTTAAGATTATGAAAAATTTCAGTTCCCATTTGCATAGCATGAGTGAAATCTTTCGCTTTAACAGGCATAATCATAAATTCTTGAAAAGCAATTGGAGCATCTGAATGCGAACCACCATTGATAATATTCATCATTGGAAGTGGTAACGTATTTGCAGAAACTCCTCCAATATAACGATATAAAGGCATTCCCAATTCGTTAGCTGCAGCTTTTGCAACTGCTAAAGAAACCCCTAAAATAGCATTAGCACCTAAATTAGATTTGTTTGCTGTTCCGTCTAATTCAATCATCATTTTGTCGATTAAATTTTGTTCGAAAACAGACATTCCTACAAGCGCTTCAGCGATTTTTGTATTTACATTTTCAACGGCTTTTAAAACACCTTTTCCCATATATGCTTTTCCACCATCACGAAGCTCAACTGCCTCATGCTCACCAGTTGAGGCGCCGCTTGGAACAGCTGCTCTTCCTAAAATTCCATTATCTGTAACTACATCTACTTCAATTGTTGGATTTCCACGCGAATCTAAAATTTGTCTAGCGTGAACTTTGATAATTATACTCATTTTATATTTTTTTTAGTTACTACCTTATGAATAATAACAAATTTATAATTTAAACTATATTGATACTGAAAAACTTATAAACGATAACGTTTTAGTTAATTGCAGTTTTTATGTTTTCGATAAATTGGTCAAACAAATAACTTGAATCGTGTGGTCCAGGACTTGCTTCAGGGTGATATTGTACTGAGAAACAATTTTTAGATTTCATTCTCATTCCTGCAACCGTTTCATCATTCAAATGTTCGTGTGTCAATTCGAAGTCTGGATGTTTATCTAATTCTTCTCTTACGATAGCAAAACCGTGATTTTGAGATGTAATTTCACCTTTTCCTGTAATCACATTTTTAACTGGATGATTAATTCCGCGGTGACCATTGAACATTTTATAAGTTGAGATTCCGTTAGCCAAACCAATGATTTGGTGACCTAAACAGATTCCGAATAATGGTTTATTTTCATTTAAAATTTGTTTTGCAACTTCTTGAGCGCTTTCTAAAGGTTCTGGATCGCCAGGGCCATTAGATAAGAAATAACCATCAGGATTAAATGATTTCAAATCTTCAAATGAGGCATTGTAGGGGAAAACTTTGATGTAGCAATCTCTCTTCGCTAAGTTTCTAAGGATATTGGTTTTAATTCCTAAATCTAAAGCCGAAATTTTATATTTAGCCGTTTCTTTACCAAAAAAGTAAGGCGCTGCAGTTGAAACTTTCGAAGCCAATTCCAAACCGTTCATATTTGGAACTTGTGCTAGTTTTTCTTTTAATACCTCAATTGGAGTTCCATCTGTACAAATAACCGCATTCATAGCTCCGTTATCTCTTATATAACTTACCAATGCTCTTGTATCTACATCAGAAATTACAATAAGATTTTGTTTATTTAAATAATCAAATAAACTTTCTGTAGCATCTTCACGAGAATAATTAAAACTGAAATTTTTACAAACCAATCCTGAAATTTTTACTGAATCAGATTCAACCTCTTTATCATTAACACCATAATTACCAATATGCGCATTGGTTGTAACCATGATTTGTCCGAAATAAGAAGGATCTGTAAAAATTTCTTGATAACCTGTTGTTCCCGTATTAAAAGCTACTTCACCAAAAGTTAAACCTTCAATTCCAATTGATTTTCCGTAAAAAATAGTACCGTCTTTAAGAAGTAAAACGGCCTTAGAACGATTGTTGTATTTCATTGTGTTGTTGTGTTGTTGTGGTTGCAAATTTAGTTATAAAAGTTGTTTTTTTCAACTGTTTGAATCGTAAAACCAAAAAAAAAGGTTAAACTTAAAAAAGTCTATCCTTATTATTTTTACATGAATGGATTCATGCTTATTCTGGAGCTTCAGTAGTTGAAGAAGTTTCAGCTGCTGGAGCTTCAGGGGTCCCTTCTGCCTTTTTAGCTTTTCCACGACGAGTCGTTTTCTTAACTTCTTTTTTACCTCCATTGTATAATGTGTTGAAATCTACTAATTCAATCATTGCCATATCAGCGTTATCTCCTAAACGGTTACCTAACTTGATGATACGAGTGTATCCTCCTGGACGGTCACCAACTTTAGCAGCAACTTCTCTGAACAATTCAGTAACAGCATATTTATCTCTTAAATAAGCGAAAACTGTACGACGATTGTGAGTAGTATCTTCTTTTGATTTTGTAACTAATGGTTCAACAAATTGTTTTAAAGCTTTTGCCTTAGCAACAGTAGTATTGATTCTTTTATGTTCGATTAAAGAACAAGCCATATTAGCTAACATAGCTCTTCTATGTCCTTTTTGTCTACTTAAATGATTGAATTTTTTTCCGTGTCTCATGACGTTTTTTATTTATCTTCATCTTGCATCAATCCATAAAATGGAGCGCAAAATATGAAGAAATTACTCTTTATCTAATTTATATTTAGTAAGATCCATTCCAAAAGTTAGGTTTTTATTTGCCACTAACTCATCTAATTCAGTTAATGATTTTTTACCAAAATTACGGAACTTCATTAAATCGTTCTTGTTGAAAGAAACTAAATCACCTAATGTATCAACTTCAGCTGCTTTTAAGCAATTTAAAGCTCTAACAGATAAGTCCATATCCACTAATTTAGTTTTTAATAATTGTCTCATATGAAGAGATTCTTCATCGTAGGACTCAGTTTGAGCAATTTCATCTGATTCAAGCGTAATTCTTTCATCAGAAAATAACATAAAGTGATGAATCAACGTTTTAGCTGCTTCAGTTAGTGCATCTTTAGGATGGATAGAACCGTCAGTAATGATTTCAAAAACTAATTTTTCATAATCCGTCTTTTGTTCTACACGGAAATTCTCAATAGTATATTTAACATTTTTTACAGGTGTGTAAATAGAATCAGTGTAAATAATACCAATTGGAGCATTTGATTTTTTGTTCTCTTCTGCAGGAACATATCCTCTACCTTTCTCGATAGAAAGCTCCATGTTTAAAGTTGTTTTGCTATCTAAATTACAGATAACCAAATCTGGATTTAAAACTTGAAAACCAGAGATGAATTTTTGAAAATCACCTGCAGTAATCTTATCTTTTCCTGAAAGAGAAATAGAAACAGATTCGTTATCAATATCTTCAATTTGACGTTTAAAACGTACTTGTTTAAGATTTAAGATAATTTCTGTAACATCTTCAACCACACCAGAAATTGTAGAGAACTCATGTTCTACACCTTCAATTCTTACTGATGTAATTGCGTATCCTTCAAGAGAAGAAAGCAAAACTCTTCTAAGTGCATTACCAACAGTCAACCCATAACCAGGTTCCAAAGGTCTAAATTCAAATTTACCTTCGAAATCTGTAGAATCGATCATGATAACTTTATCGGGCTTTTGAAAATTAAATATTGCCATACTTTCGACTAAAGTCAATTATTATTTGTTATACAACTCAACGATTAGTTGTTCTTTAATATTTTCTGGAATTTGAAGTCTTTGAGGTACAGAAACGAAAGTACCTTCTTTAGTATCATTGTTCCAGGTAATCCACTCATAAACTTGAGAAGTACTAGATAAAGAACGGTCGATAGCTTCAAGAGATTTAGATTTTTCACGAACTGCTACTTTATCACCAGCTTTTAAATGATAAGAAGGAACGTTCACTAATTCACCGTTAACAGTGATGTGTCTGTGAACAACGATTTGACGTGCAGCTCTACGAGAAGGAGCAATACCCATTCTGTAAACAACATTATCTAAACGAGCTTCACATAATTGAAGTAAAATTTCACCTGTTACTCCAGAAGCAGCAGATGCTTTTTTAAATAAATTTCTGAATTGTTTTTCTAAAATACCGTAAGTATATTTAGCTTTTTGCTTTTCCATTAACTGAACAGCATATTCAGATTTTTTACCTCTCTTCTTAGCTAAACCATGTTGCCCTGGAGGGTAATTTCTTTTTTCGAAGGCTTTGTCTTCTCCGAATATTGCTTCGCCAAATTTACGAGCAATCTTAGTTTTTGGACCAGTATATCTTGCCATTTTACAAAATTAAAAAAGATAGGAATTATGAATTCAGGTCTATATCCTTCGATAATTTTAAACCTATCTATGTTATACTTAAATTATACTCTTCTTCTTTTCGGAGGACGACATCCATTATGTGGCATTGGAGTTACATCAATGATTTCTGTAACTTCAACTCCAGAATTATGAATAGATCTGATAGCAGATTCTCTTCCGTTTCCTGGTCCTTTCACATAAACTTTCACTTTTTTTAGTCCTGCTTCAAGAGCTACTTTACTACAATCTTCTGCTGCCATTTGAGCTGCATAAGGAGTATTCTTTTTAGAACCTCTAAAGCCCATTTTACCAGCTGAAGACCAAGAAATTACTTCACCTTTCTTATTAGTTAAAGAAATGATGATGTTGTTAAAAGTAGCATTAATATGCGCTTCACCCGAAGATTCAACGATAACTTTACGTTTTTTTGCAGTTGCTTTAGCCATATTATTACTTAATTATTTAGTCGCTTTTTTCTTGTTAGCAACAGTTTTTCTCTTACCTTTTCTAGTTCTAGAGTTGTTTTTAGTTCTTTGACCTCTTAATGGAAGTCCAGCTCTATGACGAATACCTCTTTGACATCCGATGTCCATTAAACGTTTGATGTTTAATTGAACTTCTGAACGCAATTCACCTTCAATTTTAAAATATGACACAGCATCACGGATTGAACCAATTTCGTCGTCATTCCAATCTTGAACTTTTTTGTCTTCGCTCACCTGAGCTTTAGCTAATATATCTTTAGCTCTGCTTCTACCAATACCAAATATGTATGTCAAAGCGATAATTCCTCTTTTTTGTTTAGGTATATCTACCCCTGCAATTCTTGCCATAATTATCCTTGTCTTTGTTTAAATCTAGGATTTTTTTTGTTAATAACGTATAATCTTCCTTTTCTACGTACAATAATGCACTCGGCACTTCTCTTTTTAACTGATGCTCTTACTTTCATTTTA
>Ga0209480_10002496_pt1 | contig 12558 bp, 9 predicted proteins | sample JI61114C2DNA_FD_187501 | JGI IMG/M metagenome (GOLD analysis project Ga0209480, IMG submission 187501) | Wastewater effluent complex algal communities from Wisconsin, to seasonally profile nutrient transformation and Carbon sequestration -... | ecosystem: Engineered > WWTP > Effluent > Algae...
CACCTCGACCTCGACGCGGCCCTCGCCGGCCCACCGGGGTCAGGCGGGCGGCATCCGCTCCCCGACCCGGGGGTGCTCGAGGACGCGCTGCGCTCCTGCGGGATCGACGACGACGACGAGGTCGTCGTCTACGACCAGAGCACCTCGTTGTCCGCGGGTCGGGCCTGGTGGGTGCTGCGCTGGGCGGGCCACCCGCAGGTGAAGGTGCTCGACGGCGGCCTGGCCGCGTGGCGGCAGGCCGGCTTGCCCGTCTCGGATGCCGTGCCGTCGCCGTCGCGCGGTGACCTCACCGTGCGCGCGGGCTCGGTCCCCGTCCTCGATGCACTCGGCGCCGCAGACATGGCCCGCGCCGGCGTGCTGCTCGACGCCCGCACCCCGGAGCGGTTCCGCGGTGAGAGCGAGCCCATCGACCGCGTCGCCGGACGCATCCCCGGGTCGACGAACCTGCCCATCGGCGACCTGCTGAACACCGACGGCACGTTCCGCTCGCCGGAGGAGATCCGCCGGGTGGCGGCCGTGGCGGGGGTGCACCGCGACACCCCGGTCGGCACGACGTGCGGTTCAGGCGTCACCGCAGCGCAGCTGGCTCTGGCGCTGCACACGGCCGGGATCGACGCGATCCCCTACGTCGGCTCGTGGAGCGAGTGGATCGAGGACCCGAACCGGCCGATCGCGACCGGCCCGACGGTCTGAGGCCTGACAGCACTCAGATCGCGAAGGACCCGGTGAAGTCGCCGAGCATGAGACTGGCCGGTCCGATGTCGGCCACCCGCCACAGTCGGGCCCGGGTGACGTCCCAGGCGAGCACCCGGCGCACCGTTCCCTGGAACCCCGCTCGCTCGGACCGGGACTCGAGGAACACCACGGCGGACGGGCCCCATCCGAGGGCTCGGTAGCACTGGGCCGGCACGAGCGGGCCCTCTGTCGCGGCCAGCACCCGCGGGATCGGGGGCAGGTCCCCCTGGGCGGCCATCAGCCCCTGCGATCGCTGGACCGCACGCTGGTAGGTCTCCGGAAGCCACGCGCCCGTGCTGACCCAGCCCTCGGTGTTGGAGACCGACGTGCCGTGCGGCACGAGCGGTGGGCCGCGCAGGTCCTTGGTGCCGGTCAGCTCCCCCTCACCGGAGAAGGTGCGCAGCACGGTGGCGCCGCCGGAGTCCACCAGGTCTGACCAGTCGGGGCTCACGGCGTTCTCGGCACGCCGGACGCCGTAGTTCTCGGGGTCGATGAGCCATCCGGCATCGCGCCCACGGGCCACGACGGTGCGCCCGTCACGCGCCCAGCCGGCCGCGGCGATGGTCGGGTCGGGCACCGGCACCTCGATGACGGAGCCGTCCCGGGCATCGAGGATGACGACCGCGGCCGGTCGGTGGAACACCACCCGGTGTCGGTCGTCGGCGATCGAGCGTGGGCCGAGCGGTCCTGAGCGCAGGGACGACAACGGCATCTGCACCGACCGCACGAGAACGTACGGTGTCGACGCGTTGGGGGCGTAGAGCACCGGCGACGAGCGATCGCCCGAGGTCGCCACCATGAACACACCCCGAACGGCGTTGGCGACCCCGGTCAGGCCCTGCTCGCCCAGAACCGCTCGCGCCTCCACGGGACCGGCGGCCAAGGTCTCGGGGAGCGCGAGCTCTTCGCGCAGGGGGTACACCGGCAGGTTGGCCTCTGAGCGAGGGTCCGGCGCGAGGTAGACCCTGACGCCCTGGACCTGGAGCAGCGGCAGCCGACCGTCGGCGACCGCCGCGGACGACGAAGACGTGGGCACCGGGCGCGGCCTCGGTGGTGCATCGGGCTCGCGCAGCGCCACGGCGGCCACCGCGCCGCCGGCGAGGACAAAGCCTGCGGCGAGCAGGCTGCGCCGCACCACCGAGCGCCGCTGCCGCCCGGCCTGCGCCCAGGCGTCACCGAGGAGGTCGGTCTCGGGCAGGTCGTCGCTGGCCAGCTCGAGGTTCTCGCGGGCGTCATCCGGCGTCCACCCGAGCAGCGCGAGGACGGCCTCGTCGTCGCGGCGCACCACCCGCGGCGGCCGACCGAGCAGGGGGGCAGCAGCGTCCTCACCGTGGTCCTCGAGGTGGCAGGCAACGATGACGGCCCGTTGGGCCGGGGTGAGCGAGTCCAGTGCCGCCATGACCTCGGCGCGACGGCGTTCGTCGTCGGCTGCGTCCTCGTCCTCGTCGAGGCCACCGTCCTGCCACCGGATGCCGTGCTCACCGGCCCGCGGGGACGGCAGGTCCCGACGCCGCCACGACGCGACGGCGTCGCGGTACACCAGGTGGCGCACCACGGCATCCGGTCGTTCCTCCTCGACCCGGCCCCACTGCCGCGCGAGCGTCACGAAGACGTGGCGCAGCACCCCCTGCGCGATCCCGACGTCACCACACACGAGGTGGGCCACCCGCAGGAGCTCGGGTTGGCGCGACTGCGCGAACGCGACGAACTCGGCCTCGGCCTCGGACAGCCCGTTCGACCCGTTCACACCCCACCACCTCCTCGCGTTCGGTCTGCTTAGATCGTCCCGTGACGGGGGCGACTGACTCACCATTCCACGTCGACCTGCGAGGCGTGGTCGACCTGTTGTCGCAACACCTGTACTCCGGGCCCCGGGTCTACCTTCGTGAGCTCCTCCAGAACTCGCTCGACGCCGTGACCGCCCGCACGCAGGACGATCCGCAGGCCCCGCGCCGGGTGCGCATCGTGCCAGCGGACCTCTCCCCGGACGGCTGCCTGCACGTCGACGACTCCGGTATCGGGCTCGACGAGGACGGCATCCGGGCGGTGCTCGCGACCATCGGCGCCTCCACCAAACGCGACGCCCTGGGGTTGGCGCGCGAGAGCTTCCTCGGTCAGTTCGGCATCGGGCTGTTGTCGTGCTTCCTCGTCACCGACGAGATCCGGGTGACGACGCGGCGGGCCGGCACCGACGAGACCTGGCTGTGGGTGGGCCGCGACGACGGCACGTACTCGGTGGCCCCCTCCCCGCAGCCACGCGCCGAGCCCGGCACCGACGTCGCCCTGCGACCCCGAGGGAGCGCAGCCGACCTGCTCAGCGCCGAGGTCGTCGAACGGCTCGCGTCGTCCTACGCCTCCTACCTGCCGGTGGATCTCGTCGTCGAGACCGCGGGCGGGCCGGTGATCGCAGCAGGACGGCGCTTCCCCTGGGAGGGTGGCGGTCGGGATGCCGCGCTGTCGCTCGGCGAGTCGGTGGTCGGGGCACGGCCCCTGGACGTCGTGGACCTCTCCGACCCCGTCTCGGGGGTTCGCGGACAGGCCTTCGTCCTGCCGCACCCCACCGGCACGCGCGGTGGGCACCGGCTCTACGCCAAGCGCATGCTCGTCGGCGAGTCGGTGCCGGACGTGCTGCCCGACTGGGCGTTCTTCGTGCGGGCCGTCCTCGACACCGAGCGGCTTGCCCTGACCGCCTCGCGCGAGTCGCTGGCGGACGACGACGTGTTGGGGCAGACCCGCGCCCGGCTCGGCGACCAGCTCAAGTGCTGGCTGCTGCGGATGGCCCGCACCGACCGGGCCCGCGCGCAGGAGTTCTTCGGGGTGCACCACCTGGGGCAGGTGGCCGCCATCGCGCGGGCCGAGGACATCGCGGTGCTCAACGCCGGGTACGCCTACGACCGCACCATCCTCGAACGATGGGTCGCCCGCACCGACGGGGTGGAGGCCGTGCGCCTGGAACCCGAACACCTCGCCGGCCGGTTCAGCGATCCCGATCCCGACGAGGCCGCCGCCTTCGCGCCGCTGCTGGACGTCGCCCGCCAGGTGCTCGGGCGATCCGAGGTGAGGCCGGTGGTGCGCTCGTTCCGCCCCGCCACGATGCACGCCGTCCTGTTGGTCGGCCGCGATGCGCACCGCGAACGCGACCGACGTGACGTGGCTGCCGCGGTCGACGACCCCTGGTCGGCCGCCCTCGCCGAGATCGCCGAGCCGGATGCCGTGGCGCGCTTCGTCCTCAACGCCGAGCACCACGCGGTGCGCCGCCTCGCGGACTGTGGTGACGCCGAGCTGCAACGGGTCGCCCTCGAAGCGTTGTACGCCCACGCCCTGCTCGCCGGGCGGCACCCCCTCACCCCGTTCGACAGCGCCCTCGTGGCCCGAGCGCTGCCGGCACTGATCGACCGGGCCGTCGACGGAGGACCAGCATGAGCCAGTGGGATCAGGTGTCAGAGCAGTTCGCCAGGCTGTCGCTGGCGGCGGACGAGGCACCCATCGGGATGGAGCGTGTGCGCGCCCACGAGATGGCGCTGCGCCTGGCTCAGTCCAACCAGTCGTTCGCCGAGGAGTTCGTCGCCCGCATCGACCTCACCCAAGCCCTGTACTACGTGCCCGACGACCCACACACCCTCGTCCACTTCACGTGGCTGCGACGGGCCCTGGACCCCGTCCACGAGCTGGAGGAGGACGACCGCCACGCGGTGCTGTGGCGCCTGAAGTGGGCGATCGACCTCATCGAGACCCTCCCCGAGGTGCCGTTGTCGGCCTTGGTGGCGGCCATCGACGACGTCGAGGAGGTCTACCGCGCCGAGGGTGCGGCGCTTCGTCCCGTGTACGCCGCTCGCGCCCGCCTGGCGCAGCGCCTCGGCGACCGGGATGCCGTCGCCCGCGAGCTCAGTGCGTGGCTCGCCGAGCCGCGGGACAGGCACAGCGACTGCCTGGCCTGCGAGCACCGTGGGCAGAGCCGGCTGGTCGCCCCCGATGACCCGGCCCGGGCCCTCGACCTGCTCGCCCCGGTGATCGACGGTGACCTCACCTGCGGCGAGGAGCCGCGCACCAGCCTCGCTGACGCCGCGCTGCTGCGCCTGCACCTCGGCGACGTCGAAGGCGCCGTCAGCGCCTTCCGCCGGTCGTGGCACCTCGCCCAGGACGACCCCACCGCCGCCCTGAACGTCGGCACCTGCCTGCGGGTGCTGCTGCGCGTGGGCAACACCGACCGCGCGATCGACCTCCTGCTCCCGCGCCTCGGCTGGCTCGACGACCTCCCCTCCCCGTGGGCCCGGATGTGGTTCTCCGCCACCGCTGCACACGTGCTCGACCGCGCGGCCGCCGTGGGTCTGGCCCCTGACGACATCGACGGGCGCCCCGTCGCTGACGTCGTTCGCGACCTGACCTCCACGTCGGACGACATCGCTGCGGCCTTCGACGCGCGCTACTCCTCGACGGTGGTGTCACGGTCTCTGGCGGCCGCCCATGACCCCTCGCTGGTGCCGACCGAGCCGACGTTGCCGCCCACACGCCTTCCCACGACGGCCGCGCCCACGGGCGGGCGCCGCAGCGCGACGCGTGCCACGGCATCCACAGACGTGCTCGAGCGGGCGCGGGCCCTCAGCGAGGCACTGCTGACCCTCGATCCGGCCACGGAGGACCACGTCGCCGCCTGGCTGCGCGACCGGGCCGCCCTGCTACCGGTCGAGGCCCCCGAGCAGTGGGCCGCCGTGGGCCTGCTCGACCGGGTCAGTTCCGTGGACGCCCCCGGTGACGAGCACCGCGCGATGCTCGAGTCCGCGAGGGAGGCCTCGCAGCGTGGTGGCGACGACGTCGGCGTGATTCGCTGTGACGGCGAACTCGCCCTCCTCGACGACGACGGGGCCGAACGGGCCCGTGAGATCGCGGCCCACCTGGAGTCCATCGGGGCACACACCGAGGCCGGCGGCCTGTGGCGGCGGCTGTTCCACCGCCCGGGAGGCGGCGAGCTGCGCGACCTCGAACGCGCCGCGGACGCCTACCGCGCCGCACAGTCCCGCGAGCGCACCCTGCTCTGCGAGGTCGAGACGGCGATGGCGCTCGCCTCGACCGACCCTGACCCGGTTGCCGCTGACGCCCGGTTCAGCGCCGTCATGCCGCGGATCCAGGACGTCCCGGTCCTGCGCTCGATGGCCCTGGACGCGCGCAGTCGGATCGCGAACGCCGCCGGTGACAGCGACTCGGCCCTGACCCACCTGCGCTCGGCCCTGGAGGGGCGCGGCCTGCCCGAGCGCGCCCGCATCCCGCTCCTGCTCGGGCTGTGCGAGGTCCTCGTCGAGCAGAACACCTACGACGAGCTGGAGGAGCCGGCCGCCGACCTGGTCGCCGCAGCAACGCGCCTGCGCGACCCCGTGCTGCTCGCCCACGGACAACGCTTCCTCGGCTTGGCCTACGTCGAGACCGGTCGACCGGTCGAGGCGGCCGAACTGCTGGAGGCAGCCCTGCCCGTCCTGCGCGAGACCAGCCCCTCGCTCGTCGGCCCTGCTGCCTGGGCCCTGGGCAACGCTCTCATCGGGCTCGGCCAGTGGGCGCCGGGACGCACGGCGTTCGCCACGGCATCCACCGCCTTCGAGGCCGAGGCACGGATCATGGAGTCCGCGCACGCCCAGTGGCGCGCGGGCAACTGCGCCTGGGATGCCGGCGACCTCACTGCGGCAGCGGTGCACTACGAGAGCGCGGCCGAGCGCGCCCGCGAGACCGCGACGGTCGACCTCTACCTCGAGGCGCTGCGCTCGCGCGCTGCGCTGCGCGCCGACACCGAGGACCTCATCGCCGGGATCGCCGACCTCGACGCCGCGATCGGACTGGCCCAGGTGCTCGCTGACGAGGCCGGCGTGGACGACGACGAGTTCGACGGTGAGGTCATGGAGCCGCACGTGCTGCGCCAGGGCGCACACCTGCTCGCCAAGCACGGCGAGGTGGATGCCGCCGTCGCCCGTTTCGCGGCCGCCCAGGCTCTCGTCGGTGCCGAGTTCGAGGTGCTGCTGCGTGCCGAGGGCGCGATGGTGCTGGCCGACCACGACCGGCTCGCCGAGGCCGACCCCGTGCTGCGAGAGGCGATCACGTCGCTGCACGCACTGGGCCTGGTCGACGAGCGGGTCAACGCCGCCGGGGCGCTGGCCCGGGCGCTGGACCGCGACGGTCGCGGTGAGGAGGCCGAGCAGGTCTGGCAGCGCTACGGCCCGTCGGCCTGATCAGTGCAGCCTGATCAGGCGCCGACCAGGCGGGCCGCGAGCCAGCCCTCGACCTGGTCGAGGGCGACCCGCTCCTGCGCCATGGTGTCGCGCTCGCGGATCGTCACGGCCTGGTCGTCGAGGGTGTCGAAGTCGACGGTGAGGCAGAACGGCGTGCCGATCTCGTCCTGGCGGCGGTAGCGGCGCCCGATGGCGCCGGCGTCGTCGAACTCGATGTTCCAGTTCCTGCGCAGCATCGCGGCGAGGTCGCGGGCCTTCGGGGACAGGTCCGCGTTGCGCGACAGCGGCAGCACGGCGGCCTTGACCGGAGCCAGGCGCGGGTCGAGCTTGAGCACGACACGCTTGTCGACCCCACCCTTGGTGTTGGGAGCCTCGTCCTCGGTGTACGCGTCGACGAGGAAGGTCATCAGGCTGCGCGAGAGGCCGGCGGCCGGCTCGATGACGTACGGCGTGTACTTCTCGCCACTCGCCTGGTCGAAGTAGACCAGGTCGGTGCCCGAGTGCTGCGTGTGGGTGCTGAGGTCGAAGTCGGTGCGGTTCGCGATCCCCTCGAGCTCACCCCACTCGCTGCCGGTGAAGTTGAAGCGGTACTCGATGTCGGTGGTGCCCTTGGAGTAGTGCGAGAGCTTCTCGACCGGGTGCTCGTAGTGGCGCAGGTTGTCGGGGTTGATGCCGAGGTCGGTGTACCAGCGGGTGCGCTCGTCGATCCAGTACTTGTGCCACTCCTCGTCCTCGCCGGGCTTGACGAAGAACTCCATCTCCATCTGCTCGAACTCGCGGGTGCGGAAGATGAAGTTGCCCGGGGTGATCTCGTTGCGGAAGCTCTTGCCGGTCTGGGCGATGCCGAACGGCGGCTTCTTGCGCGAGGCCTGCATGACGTTGAGGAAGTTCACGAAGATGCCCTGGGCGGTCTCGGGGCGCAGGTAGTGCAGACCCGACTCGTCCTCGAGAACGCCGAGGTGCGTCTTGAGCATCATGTTGAACTCGCGGGGTGGGGTCCACTGGCCGCGGGTGCCGCAGTTGGGGCAGGCGAGGTCGGTGAGCTCGATGGAGTCGGGGTCGACCTCCTTGCCCTTCTTGGCCTCGCGGTCGGCGACGGCCTCCTGCATGTGGTCGACCCGGAACCGCTTGTGGCAGCTCTGGCACTCGGTGAGCGGGTCGGTGAAGGCACCGACGTGCCCCGACGCGACCCAGACCTGGCGCGGCAGGATGATCGAGGAGTCGAGTCCGACGACGTCTTCGCGGGCGGTGACCATCGAACGCCACCACTGGCGCTTGATGTTCTCCTTGAGCTCGACGCCGAGCGGCCCGTAGTCCCAGGCCGAGCGCGTACCGCCGTAGATCTCGCCACAGGGGAAGACGAACCCCCGACGCTTGCAGAGGGAGACGACGGTGTCGACGACGGAGGTGGGAGCGGCCATGGCGGCAAGGCTATCCGGGGAGGTGCCCCGCAGCCGAACCGGCCCGTGCGGGGCCTGAGCCTCGCCGCGCGTAGGCTGGTGCACCGTGTCCAGCCTTCGTGAGTCCTTCGAGCGCGCCAGCCTCCCGGCGCTGACGTACATCAGTTCGCTCCCGCGGTTCGTGCCCTTCCTGGCCATCCTCGGCCTGGTCATCGCCGGCCTCCTCATCCCCGGCTGGGGCTGGGTGCTCATCGTCCTCGTGGTGCTCCTGCTCGCGTGGATCGGTGCCCTCGCGTGGCCACGCCTGAGCATGCCCGAGCGGATGATGCGGGTGGCAGTCGTCGTCATGATGGCTGCGATCGCCATCACCCAGGCGGTTCCGCGCGGCTGACGGTTTTGACAATCATTCTCACCATGATTGAGAATGATTGTCATGAAGGCTCTTGCTGTTGCTGTCCTGTCCTCCGCCCTCGTGCTCGCCGGGTGTGGTGACAGCGGCACCGATGGGGCGTCGGGTACCGACGGAGCAGACCGGATGCCGGTCACGGCCGCCTTCTACCCCCTCCAGTTCGTCGCGGAGCGCGTCGGCGGCGACCTCGTCGAGGTGTCGACGCTGACCAGGCCCGGCACCGAGCCGCACGACCTCGAGCTCACGCCGAAGGCCGTCGCCCAGCTGTCGCAGGCCAAGGCCGTCTTGTACCTCGCCGGCTTCCAGCCGGCCGTCGACGATGCCGTGAAGACCCAGGCCGCGGATGCCGCGCTCGACGTCACGCAGCCCGCGAACCTCATCGTCACCGGCGCCGACGACGGCCACGACCACTCCGGGGAGAGCGCTGACGAGCACGCCGGGCACGCCGACGAGCAGCACGCCGAGGACGGCGTGGTGGACCTGCACTTCTGGCTCGACCCGACCCGCATGGCCGCGGTCGCGACGACCGTCGGCGAGCGCTTCGCGAAGGCCGATCCGGCGAACGCGGCGACGTACACGGCCAACGCCGCCGCCCTGGCGAGCGACCTGACCACGCTCGACGAGGAGTTCACCGCCGGGCTGAAGACCTGCGAGAGCAAGGAACTCGTCACCGGGCACGCCGCGTTCGGCTACCTCGCCACCCGCTACGGCCTGGGCCAGGAGGGCATCGCCGGCATCTCTCCCGACGCCGAACCCGACGCCGCCGCGCTGCGCGACCTCGTCAGCCACGTCCGCGAGAGCGGGGTGAGCACCGTCTACGCCGAGACGCTCGTGTCCCCCGCGCTCGCCGAGACGATCGCCCGCGAGACCGGTGCCAAGGTGGCCGTGCTCGACCCCCTCGAAGGACTCACCGATGCCTCCCCCGGCTCGGACTACCTTGAGGTCATGCGCGCCAACCTGATGACCCTGCGCGAGGGCCAGGGCTGTTCATGACCAGCCCCACGCTCGTGCGACTGCGGTCGGCCTCCTTCGGGTACGCCGACCGCACGGTCGTGTCCGGGGTCGACCTCACGGTCCGGGCGGGTGAGGTCGTGGCCCTGCTCGGCCCGAACGGGTCGGGCAAGTCCACGCTCGTACGCGGCATCCTCGGCCTGAGCACCCGCCAGGGCGGTGACGTCGAGCTCTTCGACACCCCGCTCGACGAGTTCGACCAGTACACCCGCCTCGGGTACGTGCCGCAGCGACACTCGCTGTCGGCATCCGTGCGGGCGACGGTCACCGAGATCGTCGAGGTCGGGCGCCTGCCCCACCGGCCGTGGTGGAAGCCGCAGTCCCGGCAGGACCAAGCCATCGTGCGCGAGGCGATCGCCGACGTCGGCCTGGCCGATCGCGCCCACGAGGAGGTCGCCGCACTCTCCGGTGGGCAGCAGCGGCGGGTCCTCATCGCGCGGGCCCTCGCCGGGCGCCCCGACATGCTCGTCATGGACGAGCCCACCGCCGGGGTCGACCACGCGAACCAGGAGGCGCTGGCGCTGGTGCTGCAGCGACTGGCCGACCGGGGCACCTCGATGCTCGTCGTCACCCACGAGCTCGAGGCCCTGGAGCGCGTCGTCACCCGCATCGTGTGTCTGGATGCCGGTCACATCGACTTCGACGGCACCCCCACCGCCTACTCGGACCACCTTCGACGGCACGCCGTCGGCTCCGACCACCACCACCCCGACGACGACTCCCCTCGGCGCGGACACGTCATCGGGGCAGCTCCGCTGGACCCGACCCCACGGGAGGTGACGCCGTGAGCGACCTCCTCGCCCTCGACTTCATGCGCCAGGCGCTGCTGGCGGCCCTGCTCGCCGGGTTCGCGGCACCCCTGGTCGGGGTGTTCCTCGTCCAACGCCGCATGTCCCTCATCGGTGATGGCATGGGCCACGTCGCCCTCGCCGGGGTGGCGGTCGGTGTGCTCACCGGGCAGGAGCCGGTGCTGACCGCGCTCATCGCCGCGGTGCTCGCTGCGGTCGCGATCGAGCTGATCCGGGCATCGGGGCGCACGACCGGCGACACCGCCCTCGCGGTGATGTTCTACGGGGGCATCGCGCTCGGCGTCGTGCTCATCTCCCGCTCCAGCAGCCGCACGCCGGCCAACCTCACCGGCTACCTCTTCGGCGCGATCCTCACCACGAGCCGCACCGACATCATCGTGTTCGGCGTGCTCGCGGCCGTCGTGCTGACGGCCACCCTCGTGCTGCGGCAGCGGTTCTTCGCCGTGGCCAACGACGAGGAGTACGCGCGCGCAGCCGGCATCCCCGTCCTGCGCTACAACCTCGTGCTCGCCGTGCTCACCGCGGTCACCGTCGTCGTGTCCATGCGGGTCGTCGGTCTGCTGCTCATCAGCGCGCTGATGATCCTGCCGAACGCGACGTCACAGCTGTTCGCACGCAGCTTCCGCTCCGGGCTGTGGTGGGCAGTGCTCATCGGGGTGCTGAGCAGCGTCGGTGGGGTGCTGGTGTCCTACGCGGCCGAGACGCCCTCCGGCGGAACGATCGTGCTGTTGGCCGTGGGCGCCTTCGTGACGGCGAGCGTCGCGACCGCGGTGGTCGCCCGCCTCCGACGGGCCGCCCACGACCGGGCCGAACGGCACGACCACGAACACGGGCCCGACTGCGGGCACCGCGCGGTGGAGCACGACGACCACGTCGACTACCTGCACGACGGGCACCGCCACGCGGCGCACGAGGGGCACTACGACGAACACGGCCACGACGAACATGGCCACGACGACGAGCAGCACCGAGCCGGGGCGGAGACACGATGACCGACCAGATCCAGCAGATCCAGACCGAGCGGCGCCCGACCCGGCAACGCTCGGCCATCGCGCAGGCCCTCGACGGCTCCCCGGAGTTCCGTTCGGCCCAGGACATCCACGCCGCCATGGCCGGGTCGGGCACCAAGGTGGGGCTCGCGACCGTCTACCGCAACCTGCAGGCCATGGCAGCCGAGGGCGAGCTCGACGTCATCCGCACCGCCGAGGGTGAAGCCGTCTATCGCTCGTGCGCGACCACGCACCACCACCACCACGTCGTGTGCCGCTCGTGCGGCCTCGCGGTCGAGGTGACCGGGGATGCCGTCGAGCGCTGGGCCGAGGCGGTCGCCGCGGCCAACGGATTCACCCAGGTGCGGCACACCGTCGAGATCGACGGCCTCTGCGCCGCCTGCTCGAGGGCTAGCTCGTAGTCTCTGGTAGGTCGATGGCGCCGCCGTAGCGACGCTCGCGATCGACGTAGAGCTGGATGGCCTCCCACAGGTCGCGCCGGTCGTAGTCGGGCCACAGCCGGTTCTGGAAGACCATCTCGGCGTAGGCGCTCTGCCAGAGCAGGAAGTTGCTCGTGCGCTGCTCCCCCGAGCTGCGCACGAACAGGTCGACATCGGGCATGTCGGGCTCGGGCAGGTAGCGGGCGATGGTGCGCTCGTCGACCGATCGCGCCTTGAGCCGACCCTTGGCGACGTCCTCGGCGAGGCGCTGCACGGCATCCCCGAGCTCGGCGCGCCCCCCGTAGTTGACGCAGAAGTACAGGGTGAGGCCGGTGTTGTGGCGGGTGAGCTCCTGGGCCACCTCGAGCTCCTTGATGACCGATCCCCACAGGCGCGGGCGGCGCCCGACCCAGCGCATGCGCACGCCCCACTCGTGCAGCTGGTCGCGGCGCCGGCGGATGACGTCGCGGTTGAAGCCCATGAGGAACTTCACCTCGTCGGGGCTGCGCTTCCAGTTCTCCGTGGAGAAGGCGTAGGCCGACAGGTGGGTGAC
>Ga0209480_10002498_pt1 | contig 12557 bp, 10 predicted proteins | sample JI61114C2DNA_FD_187501 | JGI IMG/M metagenome (GOLD analysis project Ga0209480, IMG submission 187501) | Wastewater effluent complex algal communities from Wisconsin, to seasonally profile nutrient transformation and Carbon sequestration -... | ecosystem: Engineered > WWTP > Effluent > Algae...
CGGGAGAAGCTTGAGGATCTGGGAGCAGCGCGCGCGGAGGAGTTCGTCAACTTTCTGTTCAACCAAGTGAAGATCATACGGATCGACTGCAAGAACCGGGAATTCGCGATCAAGTTGTTCCAAGTCCTGAATGACCGGGGGATGGACCTGACCGCTGCGGACCTGATCAAGAGCTTCTTGTTGGAGAAGCTGTACGAGAAGTACAAGGGTGATGAGGCGAACGCCAAATTGAAGGAAGGCCAGTTCATTGCCGATTGGCGCGAGATGGAGCAGACCATCAAGAAGTCGGACCTGAACCTGAACGAACTGTTCATTCTATACGAGTATTACATCCTGGCGCAGAATCCCAAGAAGTCCCTCTACGACGAGTTGCAGGATGCCTTCAAGGATCAGGATCCGAACAAAGTGATCGGCGATATCAAAAAGTTCGCGGAGACCTACATGTCGAAGATCCACGATGCCCAGGATCGCGTGATCTACTCGTTCTGGTATATCCGTTGGACGATGTATTGGAAGAGCATTCTGCTCACGGCGCTACACACGGATTACAAGGACTTCAACGAACTTGCGACGAAGCTTCGCCGGTTCTACTACCTCTATTGGGTCGCGGGCAAGACCCTTTCGCAGATCAAACAGACCTCGTTCAACCTGATCAAATGGATCAAGGAAGGCAGGCCGGTCGCAGATATCGCGAAGGACTTGGATGATAAGCTGGTGCAGGATAGAATCCTCGACCTTGCCACGAGCAACCTGATCTCAGAGCAAGTTGCAACAGAAGCATGGTGTAAGCCGCTCTTGCTTTTGCTGGAATACGAGGTCACGGATGACAGTAAGTTGGCGTTCATCGAGTTGAGCAAGCAACTGCACTTGGAGCATGTGTTGCCGGTGAAGTATCAGAAGTTCGAAGAGTGGGGCCACATTACTAAGGAGACCGGCCGCAAGTGGTTGAACAGCATCGGGAACTTGACGTTGTTGAGTGGGACCAAGAACATTGAGGCAAGCAACAACCCCTTCGTTGTGAAGGTGGAGGTCTACCGAGGGTGGGGCAAATACAAGAACAAGAAGGACGGTATAACGGCCTTCTTGATCACCCAACAGATCCTGAACGACTACGAGCAAGCTACCTATGATGGCTTGTGGGATCAGCGTGCGCTGGAAGCCCGCTGGAAGTGGTTCTTTACAGAGATCGGGGCATTGATGGAAGTTGATCTTGCCGAGGTATCAGAGAAGCATCAGCCACAGCTTGTATGACCCGCCTTACCGAGGACCATATCGAAGCCTTCGCCCTTGAGCGCCTGGAAGCCATGCGCTACAGCTACGCGCACGGCCCTACCATTGCGCACGATGGCGAGCACCCCGAGCGCGATAGCTACGAGCAGGTGGTGCTGGTGGGCCGCTTGGAGCAAGCGGTGCGCCGCATCAATCCCAAGGTGCCCGCCCTGGCCTTGGAGCAGGCCGTGAAGGAAGTGCTGCGCATTGCCGGTCCGGTGATGCTGGCCAACAACGAGGCCTTCCACCGCATGCTCACCGAAGGCGTGAAGGTGAGCTACCAGCAGGATGGCAACACGCGTGGTGATCTGGTGTGGTTGGTGGATTTCGCCGACCCCACCAACAATGACCTGCTGGCTGTGAACCAATACACGGTGGTGGAGAACAACCGCAACAAACGGCCGGATGTGCTCCTCTTTGTGAACGGCCTGCCGCTGGTGCTGGTGGAACTGAAGAACGCCGCCGATGAGAAGGCGACCATCAAGAGCGCCTACAAGCAGGTGCAGACCTACAAGGAGACCATCCCCAGCCTGTTCACCTACAACGGTTTCGTGGTGATCAGCGATGGCCTGGAGGCCCGCGCAGGCACGGTGAGTTCGGACCTGAGCCGCTTCATGAGCTGGAAGACCGCCGATGGCAAGGTGGAGGCCTCGCACCTGGTGGGCCAGTTGGAAACGCTGATCACCGGCATGCTGGATCCCACCACACTGCTGGACCTGCTGCGCCACTTCATCGTGTTCGAGCGCAGCCGCAAGGAAGATCCGGTCACGGGCGTTACCACCATCAGCACCGTGAAGAAGTTGGCGGCCTACCACCAATACTACGCGGTGAACCGCGCGGTGGTGAGTACGATACGCGCTACCGGTCGGGACAAGGCATACGCGAAGGAGGCGCCGCTATCGATGGCAGCCGAAGCGCCCGAGAGCTACGGCGTAGTCGGCGTAAGCCAACAACCCAGCGGCGACCGGAAGGGCGGTGTGGTGTGGCACACGCAAGGCAGCGGCAAGAGCCTGAGCATGGTGTTCTACACCGGCAAGATCGTATTGGCGTTGGACAACCCCACGGTGGTCGTCATCACCGACCGCAACGACCTGGACGACCAGCTCTTCGACACCTTCGCCAGCAGCACACAGTTGTTGCGGCAGGAACCGCAACAGGTGGAAAGTCGCGAACACCTGAAGGAGTTGTTGCGCGTGGCCAGTGGTGGGGTGGTCTTCAGCACCATCCAGAAATTCCAGCCCGAAGAAGGCAACGTGTACGAGCAGCTATCGGCCCGCGACAACATCGTGGTGATCGCCGACGAAGCACACCGCACGCAATACGGGTTCAAGGCACGCACGGCGGATGTGAAGGACGAAGCGGGCGAAGTGATCGGCAACAAGATCGTGTACGGCTTCGCCAAGTACTTGCGCGATGCGCTGCCGAACGCCACCTACCTCGGCTTCACCGGCACGCCCATCGAAAGCACCGATGTGAACACGCCCAAGGTCTTTGGCAATTACATCGACGTGTACGACATCGCGCAAGCCGTGGAGGATGGCGCCACCGTGCGCATCTACTACGAGAGCCGCCTGGCCAAGGTGAACCTCACCGACGAAGGCAAGGAGCTGATCGAACAACTGGACAGCGACCTCGCAGAAGGCGACCTCACCGACACGCAGAAGGCCAAGGCCAAGTGGACCAAGTTGGAAGCGCTGATCGGTAGCAAGGGCCGGGTGAAGAACGTGGCGCAGGACATCGTGGCGCATTTCGAGGCGCGGCAGGAAGTCTTCACCGGCAAGGCCATGGTGGTGACCATGAGCCGCCGGATCGCTGCGGACCTGTATGCGGAGATCATCGCGCTGCGTCCGGATTGGCACAGCGACGAACTCGGCAAAGGCAAGGTGAAAGTGGTGATGACCGCCGCCAGCAGCGATGGCCCGAAGATGTCCAAGCACCACACCACCAAGGAGCAGCGCCGCGTGCTCGCCGACCGGATGAAGAACCCGGAGGATGAGTTGCAACTCGTGATCGTGCGCGACATGTGGTTGACGGGTTTCGATGCGCCCAGCATGCACACGCTCTACATCGACAAGCCGATGAAGGGCCATAACCTGATGCAGGCCATCGCCCGCGTGAACCGCGTGTTCAAGGACAAGCCCGGCGGCCTGGTGGTGGATTACCTCGGCATCGCCGCCGACCTGAAGAAGGCCTTGTCGTTCTACAGTGATGCAGGCGGCAAGGGCGATCCCACCATCATGCAGGAGCAGGCCGTGGAACTGATGCTGGAGAAACTGGAAGTGGTCTCTGACATGTTCGCAGGCTATGCCTACGAGGACTACTTCCAAGCCGACACGGCCCGCAAGCTCTCCATGATACTGGAGGCCGAGGACCACATCCTAGGGCTGGACCATGGCAAGAGCCGGTACATCAAGGAGGTGACCGCGCTAGGCCAAGCCTTCGCCATCGCGGTGCCGCACGACCAAGCGATGGATGTGAAGGACGAGGTGTCCTTCTTCCAAGCCGTGAAAGCGCGCCTCTCGAAATTCGACGTCACCGGACAGGGCCGAAGCGACGAGGAGATCGAGACCACCATCCGGCAGGTGATCGACAAGGCGCTGGTATCGGAAACGGTGATCGACGTGTACGACGCGGCCGGCATCAAGAAGCCGGACATCTCGGTGCTCAGCGAAGAGTTCATGCTGGAGCTGAAGGACATGAAGCACAAAAACGTGTCCATCGAAGTGCTTAAGAAGATCCTGAACGACGAGATCCGTACGCGCTCCAGGACGAACATCGTGAAGTCGCGTTCCTTGAAGGAAATGCTGGAGGACTCCATCAAACGCTACCACAACAAGATCATCACCGCCGCGGAAGTGATCAAGGAGCTGATCGACATCGGCAAGGAGATCAAGCACTCGGACAAGGAGGCCAGCGACATGGGCCTTTCGGATTTTGAGTACGCTTTCTACACCGCAGTAGCCGACAACGACAGCGCCAAGGAGTTGATGCAACAGGACAAGCTGCGCGAACTCGCCGTGGTCCTCACCGAACGCGTGCGCCAGAACGCCAGCATCGATTGGACGATCAAGGAAAGTGTGAAGGCCAAGTTGAAGGTGATCGTGAAGAGGACCTTGCGGCACTTCGGCTATCCACCGGATATGCAGAAGCTGGCTACCGAATTGGTGTTGAAGCAAGCGGAGATGTTGGCGCGGGAGTTCAGTGCGGAGTAATTTATTTAAAGTGGCAAACTTTTATCTCCCGCAGGGTCTTCCGCCTCGGCGACCCTGCGGCACCTCGGCCAAACTGATGGCCAAAAAGCCAACAGGCCTGAACCCGCCCAATACCTGAGCCAAAAACCAAGAGGCCTGCCCCCGGCCGCCAACAACGCCAACAGGCCGAATACGCCTGAGGCCTTAAGCCAACCAAAGTCCTGCGGCAAAATGCCAAGAGCCACTCCGCAAAAGCCAACAAGCCGCCGAACCAGAAGCAACTCCAATACCCTCGCCAATGATACCTTGCGCGTGGGCAAAAGCGCCCGCACCAACCGCAACTACGCATGTCCGCCCCAGCCCTTGATCGGACCTTTCTCTTCCGCATCGTGCATTGGGAGTGCTTGCCTGATGTGCTGGTCCGTGGCTTCTATCCCAAACGGCATCCCGGGTTCCAAATACCTAAGCTACGGATAGGTGATATGGAGTTGGCGGATAAACGGGAAAGCTGGGCGCTGCGCACTCCGGGTGCAGGCACCATCGGTGAACATGTTGCATTCTATTTCGCTGGGCATAGCCCCATGCTATACAAGATCAAGACTGGCTATGGAGTGCCGCAGGTGGATCAACGTGACATCGTGTACATCTGTCTGAAACTGCGGGATGTTGTTGGCTTGGGTCATCCTTATCTTTATACCGATGGGCAGGCCAATACAATGCGGACAGCAGAATACACCGACCTTAGTAATCTGGTCAAGTTGGACTGGATAGCAGTACGTTCCTTGTATTGGAGGGATGATGAATCGGACCGGGACCGTGAACGGAAGAAGCAGGCGGAGTTCTTGTTGAAGGGGCCGGTGCCGGTTTCCAGCTTCAAAGCGATTTATGTGTTTGATGAGGAGCGGCGCAAGGAAATTTCCGCACTTTTGGCGGAACGGGGAATGAGCATGGAAGTACGTGTGGACAACGAACATAATCTCTACTACGGATGATCACATACCGCACAGGGGACATGCTGGCCGCAGGCACCCAAGCCTTAGTGAACACGGTGAACACCGTGGGCGTTATGGGCAAGGGCATCGCCTTGCAGTTCGCGGAACGGTACAAGGAGAATTTGCGCGTCTACAAGGCGGCCTGCAAGAGCGGCGAACTAATGACAGGCACCGTGCTTGTGGTACGTGACCACGACCTGCACGGTGAGCGCATCATCGTGAATTTTCCGACCAAAATGGATTGGAAACACAAGTCCAAGTTCGAATACATCGAAACCGGTCTGGTCGCCTTGGTACAGGCCATCAAAGAGCATGGCATCCACAGCATTGCGCTCCCGCCCTTGGGTTGTGGCAACGGTGGCTTGGATTGGGAAGAGGTGAAGCCGTTGATCGAACGACACCTCGGAGGGCTTGATCTGGAAGTGGTGGTCTACGAACCCTCGGCCCATGTGCGCGATCTGTTGCGAAAGGAACCCGTGCAGGCGGCAAAGCTCACGCCTGCGCGGTCCATACTGCTGTCGGCTTTATTTCAATATGAGCGGACGGGAGCATCGTCGAATCTTTTCGTGGCGAACAAGCTCGCCTACTTCCTTCAACGGCTCGGCGACAAGAGCCTTAGGTTGAAGTTCGAGGCAGCATCATACGGTCCTTACACGGGTGCTGTGGGCCACATGCTCTACCATGTAAACGGCGCCTTCCTTCGCGGATTGGAGCAGAAAGCAGCGAAGCCGTTTGAGCATTTCCTGCTGAACTATGACCGCCGGGCGGAATTGGAAAAGAGCCTGACAGCGGACCAGTGGCTGCGCTTGGCTGCGTTGGAAGCCTTAATCAACGGCTTTCATGCGACCTCGGACTTGGAACTGCTTTCCTCTGTTGCATTCATCCTGGAGCATCAACCCAATGCCGACGTTTCTGAAGTGATCGGAGCGATGAACAAATGGTCTGACCGCAAGGGCGCTTTAGCTGAACCTGAAAAAGTAGCTGAAGCCATTGGGCATTTGCATGCCTATGAAGGAGCAGGTCGTCTTTTCTGAGCGTTGTTCTCATATTGTTGATCTCTGTAACTGAATCCTATTTAGGTCTTTTGCTTCCCTGGATACCCGCATGCCCCTCCCCACCTTCTCCCAAAACTCCATCAAAGGCCGCGTTGCCGAAACCATCATCCAAGAGCTCTTCTTGGCGCATGAGTTCAACGTGTTCCACTACGGCATGGAGCGCAGCATTCCTGGCATCGCGCAGTTAACGCGCAAGACCTTCGGTGCGGTGAAACAACAGATCCGCAGCATGCCGGACTTTGTGGTACAAGATCCGCGCAACAACAAGCTGCATTTCGTGGAAGTGAAGTACCGCGCCAGCGGCACCTTCAGCATCGACGACATCAAGGGCGAATACCCTTGGCCGCATGCCTTCTTCATCGTGGTGAGCAAGAAGCACATCAAGTGTTTGACCTATAAACAGCTCGCGGCGGGTAAGGTTATTTCCCCCGAGTGCAACAACCTGCTTATCGTCCGTAAAGACCTGGATCTCGACCGAAAGCTGATCGTGGATTTCGGGCAGATCGCGCAGCAGTTTTTTACGGGTGTGTGAGCCTTGCGCTTATCCAAAAAGGTCATCACGGCAATGTTTTAGCCCCGTATTCCCCGGTTCTCCCGAACTTCGGGCCCGGTACTTGCAATACCCCCCCTCAAAACCCCTCCACATGCTCCGCATCCCCCTCGCCCTGTTCACTGTTGCCACCTCGTTCAGCCTCTTCGCCCAGGAGAAGGCCCCCATGGCCGAACTGGCCGGCCCGTTGTGGACCGTTATCGGCAGCGGCACCGCGATGGGGGAGTGCAAGCCCGGTGATGCCATCTACACGTTCAAGGCGGAGCCTGCGCAGGTGGTGGTAAAGGAATGCGAAGGCCGCACGTACAAGACACGCACCGAGGCGGTAACCACTTGGAGCGCGGGCGGCAAGAGCGGCATCGCCTTCGGCGGCGCGCGCTATGAGGTGAAGAGCCTGCCGGCCAGTGCACCGGCCTGCAAGGGCAATTCCCCCTGCATGCGCCTGGCCACCGTGCCCGATGGCAAGACGGACGCCACGCGTACCATCTACCTGGCCCACTGATGGAAGAAACGCCACCGAAAAAAACCACCGACTACTCCAAGGCGGTGGCTCCGCTGCTGACGGTGCTGGGCATCTCGGTGGGGGCTTGGCAGTTCACCAGCCAGATGAGCCACGAGAGCAAGATGGAGTTCAGCCGCAGCATGTACACCAAGAAGCTGCAGGCCTACGAGCAGGTGGGCAAGGCGGTGGGCGACCTGCTGGTGGTGCCGCACGACGAGCAGTTGTGGATCAGTGACGGCGACACGCTGGCCTTCGACAGCTGCCTGGAGCGTTTCCGCACCTGCTACTGGGGCGTGCTGCCGCTGGTGGAGGACAGCACCGTGGAAACGGCGATGATCCAGTTCAAGGACATGGCGCGTTTCTACCGCCGCGGCGAGAACGACTACCACGACCTAGCGCGCGAAGGCATGAGCCTGATGAACGCGTGCAACAAGTCGCTGGAGAACCATTGGAGCAAGCCGAAGAAGGGGGATTAGGAGCGGGGCGCCTACTTCCTGCCGGCATCGCGGACCTGCTCCGTGCGGAGCAAAGGAGCCGGTGAAGCGAGCTTGCATCGGCGCCTGCGGCGTAAGGTTATTCCGCAGATCTCACAGATCGCGCAAATGAATGCAGGGCGCGCGGCAAGGACTTATGCCAGCTGTGGATAAAAGTCGGGGGCTTTGGATTTCGGGAGGGCCTGCGGCCAGAACCGCCTTCCACACCGGCACGGAACCCACCTACCCACTAAGGGGGATATTGGCCCATTCACGCACAACCGCCCCGGAGAGCGATCTACCTTCAGCATCAGATCCATCAAAACCCCACCCGAACATGAAGACCAAACAGATCCTTCCACTCGTGCTTGTCGCTTGCCTTTTCGCCTCCACGGCGTTCGCTCAAGACGACGATAAATTCACCCCGGGCAACGTGGTGTTGATGTCCATGATCCGCACGGACGCCAACATGCAGGACGACTACCTGAAGCAGCTCAGCACCTACTACGTACCGATGATGACCAAGGCCAAGGAGCAAGGGCTCATCCTCGATTTCAAACTGCTCACGGGCGCCAGCGCCAACGAAGATGACTTCGACGTGATGCTGATGGTGGAGTACAAGAACCTGGGGTCGTTGGATCCCGATCCCGCGCGGAAGGCCAAGTGGGAAGCCATCCGGAAGGAGTTGGACACCGCGATGGGCGGCGAGGAAAAGTCCAAGGAGATGGTTAAGAACTACGAGAACATCCGCGACATGAAGGGCAATAAGATGATGCGGGTACAAATTCCAAAGTAGGCGTTGTGATCGGCATGGTCACTATGAAGGAGGCCGCCGAAGGGCGGCTTTCCTTTTTCACGCGGACCTGCTCCGTGCGGGGCAAGGGAGCAAGCGCAGCGACCCCGCTTCGGCGCCCGCTGCCAGCGGCGGATCAGTTACCTTTCCTGCTCGCCCGCATCCCAACGCCATGCTTCGAACCCTTCCGCTGCTTTTGCTCACAGGCCAGTTGCTCGCTTGCGCCGGTCCCGGCCGCCCACCCGTATTGGAAACGGCGTTGCCCGCCGCCCAGGCCGACACCTGCGATGGCCCGGACGTTGACATCCATTGTTGTTTCCTTGGCGCTTCGGCCGATCTGTCGGAGACGGTAGAAGTCGCGGATGAACGCGAGCCGGGCCTACGGATCCAGCTCACCGGCCGCATCGTGGACGCGGCCAACGGTGCCCCGTTGCCGGGGGTGCTGCTGTACGTGTTCCATACCGATGCCACCGGCCACTACAGCAAACGCGGTGATGAGCAGGGCGTGCAGCGCTGGCAGGGCCACCTGCACGGTTGGCTGCGCACGGGCACGGACGGGCGCTACGCGGTACGGACCATCCGCCCCGCGCCCTATCCGGACGGATCCATGCCTGCGCATATTCATGCGGCCGTGCAACTGCCCGACGGCCGTGCGTGCTGGGTGAACGATTTCGTCTTCGCCGATGACCCCATGGTGACGGACGGTTACCTAACGGGATTGAACAATCCGGGCAACCCGAAGGATCGGGACAACGGCGTGGTGGGGCTCACGGAACAGGAAGACATGCACATCGGTGCGCGCGACATCGTTGTGGACGTGGACGCTGTCGGGCATTGACGGGCGGCTTCTGCGATCGCGCCGTCATTGCGGATCTGTTCCGTGCGGAGCAAAGGAGCGGGTGAAGTGATTTCGGATCGGCACCCCTGCACGCCCATCCTTTTTTTTGCGCACAGCAACGCCACCCTTCACTGCACTTCCACAACCACCTCGTTCTTCCGGCCGAACAACTTGAAGGGTGGGTCGTAACCCAGAAAGCTCCACTGGCCGCTGTGTTGGATGCCTTCCGCAGCGAGGCGTTGGAAGAGTTCATCCTTGTGCTCCAGGATTTTTTGGTCGTTGGCGAAACCGCCGAAGGTGATGGCGGCCACGGTGCGTTCGTTCTCCGTGGCGAAGCGCACTTCCCCGTTCGAAGGCTTCGGCAGCTCATCCAAACTGTACTGCGCCGGCACCAGGAATTTCATGGTCACGTCGCTGTCCATGTTCATCACCACGGGTGAGGTCATCGCGATCTGCTGTTCCCGATCGTTCCCTCCGAAGATGTAGCCGGCGAGCGTGCGGAAGCCTTTGCTGGAGCCTTCGGCATAGGTTTTCGCATCCATGGTGACGTAGATGAAGTTGGCCTTTGCGTAAGTGCGCACCTCGAAACCGGCGTAGGTCTTATCCACGCGGTAGGGGTAGGTCTCGATGCCTTTCACCTGGCTTTGCGCCCAGAGCTGGGAGGCCACGAAGAGGACCAGCAGCACGATCAAGGCGATGTACACGATCTTCATGGCAAGGAGGAACAAAGGTCCGCCGTAATCCGGTTCCTTGAAGAAAAGGCTGGTCAGAAGCTGCGGTCCTTGGACGCTCGTGCCACCGTCATCCTTGGCCCGCGTGCGCCTTCCCCTCCTCGATCTTTTCCTCCACTTCTTCCTTCTCGTCCGCCGTGGGCGGTTCCGGCGCATCGCCGTTGTCGGCATGGGGGCGATGCTCCAGCGCGATGAACATGGGGCAGTGGTCCGAGCCGAATTGCGGGAGGCGAACAAGGTCCAAAAGCGCGAGGTCCGTACTGTGGAAGATGTGGTCCAGCGGCCAACGGAAAAAGGGGATCTTGGCGTGGAAGGTGTTGAAGAAGCCCCGGCCCCTGCGCGGGTCCAGCATTCCGCTCGTCTTTCGGAACAGGTCCGATGTGGTGGACCAGGCCACGTCGTTCAGGTCGCCGGCCACGATGGTGGTACACGGCGCAGCCTCGATCTCCCGGGCCACCAGAAGGAGTTCCGCATCGCGTTCTTTCGCGGTGTCGTTTTCCCCCGGCGCAGGCGGCCGCGGATGTACGCCATGCACCGTCACCTTGGCGCCGGAGGGCAGCACCACCGTGGTGCGGATGGAAGGCACATCGTCTTCCACCAAGTAGCGCACTTCGGTGTTGGTGAGCGGGAAGCGGGAGAACAGGTGCATGCCGTACAGATTGTCCAACGGTATCTTGATGGCATGCGGCCTTGCCCGCTCCAGCGGCTCCAACGCGTTTTCCCACCAGGCATCGGATTCCAACGTCAGCACCAGGTCGGGATCGTGTTGCTCCACGATCCGCAGGAAAGCGCCGGCATCGCGGTTCGTGCCCAGCACGTTGGCCGCGATCAACGTGAGGCGCTCGGCGTTGAGGCGCGGTTCCGCGCGCTTGGACATCACCGGAGCAAACGGGGTGTAGGGGTAGACTTTTCGCGCTTGGTAGATCAAGGAAATGAAAAGCAACGTGAGCGCCACCAGTTCCGGCGTGCCCCAATTCCCGTTCACGGCGAAGAGCACCATGGCAACCAAGCCCAGCACGATCATTTGCGCGCGCGGCAGGTCGAACATGCGGACCCACCACCGCTGTTTGTTCAACAAGCTGGCCGCGGTCGTTACAACCACGAGCACGAGCAGGACCCACGCGAACGTCTGCATGGGTCAAAGGTGCGCAACGTCGGCCCTCGGTCCGTGATTATTTGGTGCTTCCGGCATCCGCTCCGCAAATGCTTGCACTTTCACCCGTACATTAACACCATGCGCATGCTACTCACCGGTGCCACGGGCTACATCGGCAAACGGCTGCTGCCCGCGCTGGTCGCGGAAGGACACCACGTGATCTGCTGCACGCGCGACCGGGCCCGCTTCCACGTGCCGGCCGCGTTGCGGGATCACGTCACGGTGATCGAAGTGGATTTCCTCGTGCGCGCCTCGCTGGCCGAAATTCCCGCTGACATCGATGCGGCGTACTACCTGATGCACTCGATGGCTTCGTCGACTGATTTCCAGAAAGCGGAGTTGATGTCCGCAGTGAACTTTCGCGAAGCGGTCGCCGCCACCGGGGCGAAGCAGGTGCTCTACCTCACCGGCATCGTAAACGAAGATGAATTGTCCGAACACCTCGCCTCGCGGAAGGCGGTGGAAGACGAGCTGAAGCGCGGCAGCTACCACACCACGTGTTTGCGTGCGGGCATCATCATCGGGTCCGGCAGTGCCTCGTTCGAGATCATCCGCGACCTGGTGGAAAAGCTGCCGGTGATGATCACCCCGGTCTGGCTGCGCACGCGGTGCCAACCCATCGCGATCCGCGATGTGATCGCCTTCCTGGCGAAGTCCCTCGGCAATGCCGCCACCTACGACCGCGACTTCGACATCGGCGGCCCGGGCATCTACACGTACAAGGAAATGCTGCTGGGCTACGCGAAGGTGCGCGGCCTTAAACGGTGGATCGGCATCGTTCCCGTGATGACGCCGCGGCTGTCTTCGTACTGGCTGTATTTCGTCACGTCCACTTCGTACCGCTTGGCCGTTTCGTTGGTGGACAGCATGAAGGTGGAAGTGGTGTGCCGCAACACGGACCTGAACGGCATCCTGGACATCACGCCCATTGATTACGAGACGGCGCTACAGGCCACGCTGCAGAAGATCGAAGGCAACGAAGTGGTCTCCGGCTGGAAGGATTCATT
>Ga0209480_10002500_pt1 | contig 12551 bp, 10 predicted proteins | sample JI61114C2DNA_FD_187501 | JGI IMG/M metagenome (GOLD analysis project Ga0209480, IMG submission 187501) | Wastewater effluent complex algal communities from Wisconsin, to seasonally profile nutrient transformation and Carbon sequestration -... | ecosystem: Engineered > WWTP > Effluent > Algae...
AGATGCCGGTGCGCAGGCGCTCTTCGAGATGCTCGGGCGGGCAGTGTTGGAAGGCCCTGCTCAGTTCGCTGAGATATGCGAGCAATCTGGAGATGCCATTCCACTCGAGTGTACGCTGCCGGAAAACCTTCAGATAAGGTGTGCCAGCGAATTCGTCGATGATCCTCTGGGCGCGCTCGGAAGGAAGGCGAGTGCTCTCATGATCAAAGAGGGTGCTTAGCAGTCGCTGACGTGCTGGAACAGAGGTGCGAAGTTCGGCTGGCAATGCATGGATATGATCCAGTCCCGCACCGACGATCTTCCAAAGGGAAGCAATGGCTTCTGGAACCTCACGATTGCCAGAGGCTCGTTCTGCGGCATCCCAGAGCCGAGCGCGAATCTCACCTGCGTAGTACCATTCGGAGGCGGCGGCAATGATCAGTAGCACCGAGCCGAGCGGAGGTAACCCAAAGGGAACACAGGCTGGCAGCAGTTCGTCTAGCTCAGCTCGGAGCGCGATACACTTTTCATCACCTGACCAGATGATGGCTTGATCCTCCTCATCTTCCTCCCACTCCCAGAGATGCCCTGGCGGAGCACAGAAGTAAGCAAGCGTGGCGGGGGAATGCATGGCTTTAGATCGCGAGTGAAGTCTTCGTCGTGCGAAGAGCGCTGCGGGTGACTTCGACAAAAGCCTCAGCAGGCAGGCGCTCGGAGGTGCCGTCGGGGTGGAGGAGGGCGAGTTCGCCATGGCCGAGCTTCATGCTGGCGGTCACGAGTGCTGGCGTGATGCCTTTTGGCAAAGCCCAGCCAGCAGGCGTGGCGATGCGATCCTGCACACACCAGGTCTGCCCCGAGAGTGTCGGCAAAAGCGTGCCGATGACACACGCGCGGCCATCCTCTGAAACGGCGAAGCGCAGCGGCTGCAAGCGCACTGCTGGAGCACTGAGCCCCCAGCGGGCGAAGTCCGCGAATGGCAGCACCAGCATCTCTGCGGCACGATATTCGTCCGATGGCACCAGCGCCCAGGCGATGGGCGCGACGTGCAGTGCGGGCAGGGCCGCTGCGGGTGGGCGCACGCGCAAAAACTCACTCAACGGCTGCCACGCAGCCTCGGGGAGCTTCGCCACGGGGAGACGCTTGCCGATGGGGATGAGCCGCCCGGCGTCATCGGCGCTGTAGCGTGCCAAAGCGGGCATCAGCGCCCACTCGGCGCTCTCGGGACCGCTGACCCAGATCTGCCCGGAGACCTCACATGCCTGGTAGCCGGGCAGGGTGCGCCAGCGGCCTAACCAAGAGGCGTCGGCGGGCGAGAGGGTGGCGACGTTGGGGAGCAAGTGGCAGAGTGTTTAGTGTTTAGTCGGGAGTGGAGTCATGACTCGGCGCGCCGCCAGAGGGCTTCGGCTTTCTCCTGCAATGCCTCACGCGTCTCGGGCTGCGGCACCCAGGGGATGCGGGTGGCGAGGGCTGAGAGGCGATCCTTTGCCACGCCGGGTGGGAGATCTGCCCAGCCTGCGGCGAGGGCATCGAGATCACGCGCGAGGCTCTCGGGATCAGGCGCAGAGCCGCCGTGGGCCTGCGGATGATCGGCGGTGTCTGGTGCGTCTTTGGCGAGCGTTTCCTGCACCATGGCGGCGAGCATCTCGCGCTGCTCTTCGCGATCCCAGATGCAGCGCAGCACCCACAGATCGGAGATGCGCGCGGCCTGCCGACCGCACATGAGCGCACTGGCGGCGATGACGCGCTGGAGCTTCACGGCACGGCGATCTGAGACATCCATGCCAGCGGCGCGCAGGCGGGCGATGAGCTCCAGATAAGGCGCGCGAATGGGGGTGAGATCGACGGTGGGCAGCGCCTCCTGCAGCGTGCGGATGTCCTGCGCGGTGAGGCCCACGCTGGCGGGAGCAGCGCGCCGCGTTTTCTCCAATTCCCAGCCTGCCTCCAGCACGGCGGCCAGCTCGGCCTCGGGCACATAGCCGCAATGCACGCGCAGCAGGAAGCGGTCAAAGAGCGCCTTCAGCGCTTCCTCCTCCGGCAGGTGATTGCTGGCGCTGACGACCATGAGCGCGGGCAGTCGGCGCGTCTCGCGTCCGCGCCGGAAGACGCGTTCATTGAGCACGAGCAGGAGGCTGTTCAGGATGGCGCTGTTCGCATTCAGCAGCTCGTCGAGGAAGATGAAGTCTGCTTCCGGCAACATGCCTTCCGTATTCGTGACGAGATCGCCCTCGCGCAGGCGGCGGATGTCGAAGGGGCCGAAGAGCTCGCCCGGCTCGGTGAAGCGTGTGAGCAGGTAATCAAAAGCGCGCGCGTCGAGTCGGCGGGCCAGTTCGTTCACGAGCGCGCTCTTCGCTGTTCCAGGCGGGCCATGGAGGAAGAGGTTTTCCCCACCAGCGAGGGCGATGCCCATGACATCGATGATCTCCTCCTTGCCGACAAACACGGCTTTCATGGGGCGGAGGATGTGGTCAGAGATGCGCTGGGCGATTTCGAGCGGGGTCATGGGAGAGATAGCGATGGGCTATGGGTGATGGAGGGCTACAGCAAGTTTCGGCGCGAGTGAAAGCGCATGTTCACCGAGCGCATCCGCCACGGCGAGGCGGACTTCATGATCCGCGAGCCGTGAGGCATCTTGCCGCTCGATGATGCGGTCCACATAGAGCTGCCAGAGCGCGGGATGCCGCTTTAAGTTCGTGAGGTCGGGCAAATGCGGCAGCGTGATGCCGACGGATGAAAGCGGGAAGCGGCTGGCCGCCGTCTCGATCCCCGCCACGAGCGGATCAGTGGCGCTCATGCGGCTGGCGAGTAGATGGATCTCCGGCAGATGACGCAGCACGAGATCCGCGCTGAGCAGCTCATCCGCCGTGCTCGGAATGGGCGGCATGGCAGCCGTCCAGGCGTGGACTTGCTCCTCTGACATGGCGCGGTCCGTGAGCGCTAGGCAGAGCCGATAAAGATAGCAGGCCGCGGCGAAGGCGATGTCCGGCTGATAGGTCAGTGCGCTCTCACCTGGCATGTCGGCGAGCGTGGTCTCCATGGCTGCGGCGAGACGTTGCTTCACAGCAGCTTCATCAGGCAAAAAGTCATGCTCCCGCGCGACAGCGACCTCACCAGTAGCGAGGAGGGCGGCGATGAAATCAGACAGCGGTGCGGCGGCGGGCATGATGATGCTAGCCGTGTGTGCTGATCAATAATCCCGCGACATCATCCAGTGCCTTGCCAGCCTGCTCAGAGCCCGTGTTCGTGCAGGCGATGATGGCGAAGCCTTTCTCGGGGGCGACCCAGGTGACACTGCGGTTCATGGTATTCGAGCCGCCGTGATTGAGCACGCGACCACCCCAGCCTCTCTCCACGGCGATCCAGCCGAAGGCATATGGCTCGCCGCTCTGAGTCGGCGTGTGGAGGTGCTCGTAGGCGGCTTTGGTTTTCAGCAGCTTGCCTTTGCCAGCACGGCCCGCGAGGTGCTCGGCGATGAACAACGCCCAATCACTGAGCGGCATGTGGACGGTGCCTGCGGGGCCGAGTGCGGGGGCATTGTCCACCTCGGGGCCATTGCTTTCCGTGGGTTTGCCATCGGCACCATGCGGCCAGGGTTGATCGATCTTTCCCGGCGTGCCGGTGCCGCCGAAGCCCGCTTGCTTAATGCCGAGTGGGGTGAAGACGACCTTGCGCATGAGGTCTTCCCAATCCGCCTTCCCCACCTCCTCCAGCATGTGCCCGGCGAGGCAGTAGCCCCAGTTTGAATAGAGGTGCTTCGTGCCCGGCTCGGGCAGGTCTTTGAGCTCGGTGGCCATCCTCAGCACGGCCTCGCGCTGAGAGCGCATGTCCTTCCCGCCGAGCGCGGCGAGTCCCCACATCGCATTCGCGGGTAGGCCTGACCAGTGGCTGAGCAGTTGCGTGAGCGTGGCCTTGGTGAGCGGTGACTTTTTCAGATCTCGCTGCTTGGGGAAAACATCGCCCAGGGTGCTGTCCCACTTGAGTTTGCCTGCCTCGACGGCGACTGCGGCGAGCGTGGAGGTCATGGCTTTCGTGTTCGATCCGAGATGCCAGAGATCATCCACTTTGGCAGGAGTCTTCTCGCCTGCTTTGCGCACGCCTGTGACGGCCTGACTCTGCAAACCTTCCGTGGTGACGATGGCTCCGCCGAGCGCTGGCAGGCTGTACTTTACGCGGATCTCTTCCAGCTTCGATTGCCACTCGGGCGCTGCATTTTCAGCAGCACTGAGTCGGATAAAAGGGAGGGCGGCGGCAGTGGTGAGGACTCGGCGTCGTGTGATGAAGCTCATGCGCTCATCTGACTCGAAACCGCCGAACGGACGCAAGCCTGAAATCAGGCTTTGCCAAACAACTCCACGAGCGGCTTGCCTTCATCCAGCAGGTTGTAGGCGCGGCCGAGTCGGTCGTGCGCTTCGAGGTCGCTGATGCCCATGGCGTAATAGACGGTCTTGGTGATGTCTTCGGGGTAGATGGGCCGGTCTTTCGGGAACTCAGCGCGTGCATCCGTCTCGCCGACGACCTGCCCGCCTTGGATGCCTGCGCCTGCCATGAGGACGCTCATGCATGCTGTCCAGTGATCGCGCCCAGCACCGCCGACACCACCGCTGCGGCGATCCCCGACCTTCGGCATTCGGCCCATCTCGCTGGTGACGAGCACGAGCGTTTCATCGAGCAATCCACGCGATGAGAGATCTTCGAGGAAGGCGGAGAAGCAGCGGTCAAACTGCGGCAGGAGGTTTTCTCGCAGGCAGTTGAAGTTGTTTCCATGCGTGTCCCAGCCACCGGCGCTTTTGCACTTCTTATGCAGGCTTTCGTCCTCTTTCCAAAAGACGGTCACGAAGGGCACTCCAGCCTCGACCATGCGCCGTGCCATGAGCAGGCTCATGCCGTTGATGTCCTGCCCGTAGCGCTCGCGCAATGCCAGCGGCTCGGATTTGATATCAAAGGCATTCGTGGTGCTGCTGGAGGAGAGCAGATCAAAGGCGCGCTCCTGCTGCTTCGCGTAGTTTTGAATGGCGACTTCGTGATCGAGATCGCGCCGCGCATCATTCATCGCGGCGAGCAGTGATTGGCGGTCCTGCATGCGCGCGGCGGACATGCTGCCAGACATGGAGATGGTGGGCGCGGCGAAGTCCAGCGGTGCATCGAAGCTGCCATTCAGGATGAAAGGATCATGCTCCATGCCGATGCGACCCGCGAACTGACCAGGGCGCGTGAAGGGCAGCTTGCTCGGCTTATGCGGCAGGGTGATGAGCGATGGCAGCGATGGATGCTGCGGGCGTTTCATCGCCACCACGCTGCCCATGTAGGGCCAGTCTTCGGGATAGGGGCGGCGGTCGTTGCCCTGTTGTTTGAAAGTAGGATCGGGCGCGTGACCAGTGAGATTGTAGTAGTAGCCTGCGTGATGATCGCCCGTGGCGCGCCCTCCATCCGTGATGCCATGCACCATGGCGAAGCGGTGCGCCTGCTTTGACAGCAGCGGCAGATGCTCGCACAGGCGGATGTCATCACCCGTGGTTCGCATCGGCTTGAACTCACCACGAAACTCCAGCGGTGCTTCGGGCTTCATGTCCCACATGTCGATGTGCGATGAGCCGCCGCAGAGGAAGAAGAGCACCGTCGATTTCGCTGGCTTCGCGAGCGTGGGTGCTGGCACGGACGATCCTGTTGTGGCCTTGAGTCCACCTTTGAAACCGAGAGACGCCAAGCCCACCGTCGAGGCCGTGAGGAAGGCCCGGCGATCCATGGAAGGACGAAAAAGCGGCGTTTGCATGTCGAGGTGGCAGCTTCATACGCATCCAGTGGCGCGGGCCTGTCATCTCAGAAGAGATGCTGATTGGCTGGCGTTTATTTGTCATGCTGCTCCGAATCCTCTGCCTGCTCTTTGCTGCCACCCTGCTTGCTTCCGAACCTGACTGGGTGCTGGAAGGCAGCGCCGCATGGCAGGCCCGCGACTCGCAGGCCGAGTGGGTCTTTCGAGATCAACTTTGGATTGGCGGCGGTTGGTTCCAGTCCTTCGAGGAACCTCCGCGCGATGTGTGGTCATCTGCCGATGGCAAAGCATGGAACCTCATCAACAAAGAGGCGCCATGGCTGCACAGCGATCTGCCGATGAGCCTGACCTTTGGCGATAAAATGTGGATCATGGGCGGCTGGTATAAAGGCAGGCTGCCGGGTCACTCCGCGAGCAATCAAGTTTGGTCATCTGGTGATGGCATGAAGTGGGATCAAGTCACTGCGAGCGCCGGATGGTCACCACGACTCGCGGCTGGTCTGGTGGAGCATCGCGGGCGCTTGTGGATGCTGGGCGGCACTGAGAATTACTACTTCGGCGATGACACCAGTTTGAAAAACGACGTCTGGTCATCTGCTGATGGCAAAGACTGGAAGCAGGAAACAGTGCAGGCCGCGTGGTCGCCGCGCGCCTATCATCAAACCGTGGTGCTCAATGACAAGATCTACGTCCTCGGCGGTGGGAACTACACCCCGACCTACCACGCGAAGAACGACGTCTGGTCATCAAGCGATGGCGTGAACTGGACATGCGAGACAGATGCCGCGCCATGGGAGCCACGCCTGTGGTTTTCCGCCACCGTGTATCGTGGCCAGATGTGGGTGCTCGGCGGCTGGTCGAAGGAGAAGGACAACTTTGGCGATGTGTGGCACAGCGCCGATGGCAAGACTTGGGAGCGACTCGAAACGAAGACCTGCTGGAAAGCACGTCACGAGCATTCAGCCTTTGTTTTTCAGGACAAACTCTGGGTCGCTGGTGGACATGCACGACCACTCTCGAATGAAGTCTGGTCACTCAGTCTGCCTGCCGAGGAGCGACCTGTGCTCACCCTGCCAGTGCGCATTCATCTCATGCAATCCGACACCATCCCCGCGATGCATACCACCCTCGTTGAGGCAGATGTGAAGCGCATTCTGGGCAAGGTGAACAAGGTCTGGGCACAAGCGGCCATCCAGTTTGAAATCGAGTCCATCGGCCCAACAACAGCCGTGCCCATGCCGCCCGAGATGCGCCTGAAACCCGAGTTTGATCGCATCCACTCCATGATCCCGAAAGACCGCCTCAGCGCGGATGCCATCGACATCTGCTATGTCAAAGAAGTGCAGCCCAACGGCTTCTACTACGGCGAGCCCATCGTCGTCAAAGACACCGCCAAACTCCGCGAAGTCCCCGGCGGCCTCGACGAGCCCCTGCCCCGCGTTACCTCCCACGAGATTGGCCACGCCCTCGGCTTGAAGCATCGTCAGCACACCACGAATCTCATGCAATCCGGCACCACCGGCTTCTCTTTGAATGAGGAAGAGATCGCCATCGCGAGAGGGAAGGCGAAGGCATATCTGAACAAGCGCCCGTGACAGGCAGGGGTTGGGCATCGTTGGGCTTTCGAGTAAGCGTCATTCATGCGTTTTAAACCCGCCGCCTTTCTCTCGATCTATAACTGTGCCATTCGAGATGAAGTAGCGTGTGCCGCCGACAGGCGAAAGGATGATGGCAGACTTTCGTTTGCTCCCAGCCACCGCGCACCACCATGAACCGCCTCTCCCTCCGCCTCCTTCCTGTCCTCGCCGCCACAATTACTTTGCCAAACTTCTCCTCTGCCGAGATCACCGTGAAGAGCGGTGAGAAGATCGCCTTCCTCGGTGATTCGATCACAGCGGGAGGCTGGAGCAACCCAGCGGGCTATGTGCAGCTTGTGATCGCTGGTTTGAAAGCAAACGGCGTCGAAGTGGAACCCGTCCCCGCAGGCATTGGCGGACATAAATCCGATCAGATGCTCGCCCGGCTCGACAAGGATGTGCTGAGCAAAAAACCGCAATGGATGACCCTGAGCTGCGGCGTGAACGATGTCTGGCACGGACCGCGCGGCGTGCCTCTCGATGAAGCGATGGCGAAGAGCGGCACTTATGACGAGAAGGTCGGCACACGCGGCACCTACCAGAAAAATATCACCGCCATCATCGACCAAACAACCGCCGCAGGCGTGAAGCCAGTGATGTTGACGGCGACGGTGATTCACGAAAATCTCGACAGCAAAGAGAATGGACTGCTCGCACCCTACAACCACTTCCTCCGCCAGCTCGCCAAGGAGAAGAAGGTGCCGATGGCTGACCTCTACGCCATGTTTGAAGAGCGCCTGAAGGCCGAGAACAAACCGAAGGAAAAAGTGCTCACCAGCGACGGCGTCCACATGAATACCGAAGGCAACAAGCTCATGGCCATCGGCGTGCTGAAGGCTTTCGGACTCAATGAGACTGAGCTCGACAAGGCAAAAGCCTCCTGGCCGGCGCTCGAAATCGCCGCCGTGGAGTTTGCGAAAAAGCAGGCCGAAGCCCGCGCCAAAGCGGCTGCGGAGAAAGCCAAGGCAAACTCCAAAAAATAATCCTCATGATCTCGCTCCGCTCAGGCTTGTTGACGACCTTTTGGATGTCCATCGGCAGCCTGAGCGCTGCGGACGATGTCACATGGCTCGTGAACTACGACGCCAAATCTCTGCCCGATGAATCGTGGAAAGTCATCGGCACCCCCAAGGTCACGCTGGAAGCCTACGGCCTGCGTTTGACCGACGATGGCAAAGAGTTCGCGCATTATCGCGCCGCGTGGAAGGCGAGCCCCGATGACGAGATCATCGTCGAAGCCACGCTGAAGGCCGGGGCCGTCACGGGCTCGCAGCCGACGAAGCCTGCGACATCCCTCTGGCCTTGGCGCGATGGCGCGCCGGTGATGGTGCAGATCAGCGATGGAAGGCATCAAGACGGTCTCGTGATCTTCCCCGCGCAAGCCACGAGCTTCACGGATCGCTTCATCCCTATGGACACGACGAACCGCTTTCACACCTACCGGCTCGTCATTCGCGGCACGGACATGGAGATGTGGGTGGATGGTGAGCAGAAGGTCACCGGCCAAAATGCCTTCTGGAAAAAGGCCGACTCGCCTGAGCCATTCATCCAGTTCGGATCAAGCGCGAAGACGGCCACGGGCGAGGCTTTGTGGTCCAGCGTGAAACTCGGCGTGCGCAAAGCGACCGCCACGCCTGCCAAAGCCCCGATCAAACTTGCCGTCAGCGAGCCGTGGGAAATCAAGCGCGACGACATCCGCCAGACGCGGCCTTATCTTTATGACATGGGCAAAGGGTTGCTCCTCATGAGCGTCGCCCAAGGCCCTGATGCCTTCTACGAACCCTACGGCCTGCTCAAATCGACCGACACGGGCAAAACGTGGACGCCGATTCCCGGTCTCGACAAACTCGACACCACACCGCTGCCCTGCCTGCGTCGTCCCGATGGAAAAATCCTCGCTGTATCGCGCTGGACACGTTTGCAGCCAGATGGCCGTGTCACCGGCAAAACAGTCCACCTCAATGCGGATGCGACAAGCTACGAGATGATCGACAACGATATCCTTTTGCCAAAGCAATACATCGATGAGGTCGCGACTGATCACACCATCTGCGAACGCCACATCTGGAACGATGCCGACGGCGGCATCACCATGGTGCTGTGGACCCGCAAGGCGATGATGCAGCCCGATGGCCGCAAGAGCACCGAGCGCTGGTCCCACTTGATGCGCAGCACGGACGAGGGCAAGACATGGAACTACTTTTCCACCATCGGCGTCGGTGGCGAACCGGCGGTCGCGCGTCTCAGCGACACAGAACAAATGGCTATCATCCGTGGCGAACGTGACGGCTGCATGAAGCAGATGTTTTCGCATGATGCGGGTAAAACATGGACCAAACACGTCGCTCTCGAAGTCGGCAAGGTGCTGCCGGACCTCGTCCTCATGAGCAACGGCGTGCTCGCCTGCGCTTATGGCCGCCCGGCGAGCTGTCTCATGTTCAGCCTCGACGGCGGCAAGACCTGGCCCTCCCATCATGTCATCTCGGACAAAGTCGGCTTCAACTACACCAGCATTCGCGAGATCAGTCCCGGCAGGCTGCTCTACATCCACGATGCGCCGAAAATGAACGCGGTGATGATCGATGTGGAGGTCATCAAATGAAACCCCTGCTCCTTCTCCTCTCGCTGGCAGCGAGCGCCTTCGCGGACCTCACACCCAGCGAGCGTGAACTCATCCAACAACTCGGCCCCGACACACCCGAGCCCATTTTGCTCTGGCCGGACAAGCCGCCGCAGTTCATGGAAAACGCGGTACCTGAGGTCATTGCTGAAAACCAGCGCATCCGCAGCGTCTCCGTGCCGACGATCACGCCGTATCTGCCGCCGAAGGACAAACGCACCGGCATGGCCGTCGTGATTTGCGCCGGAGGTGGCTACGGCGGTCACGATTGGAAGACGCACGTCGTGTATGCCGCTCAGGTCTTCAATCCGATGGGCGTGGTGGTCATCGGCCTCAAATACCGCACGCGTCCGCCGCACATCCTACCGAACGAAGGCATCCAGGCGCTCACCTTGCTCGATGCGAAACGCGCCATGCGTCTCGTGCGGCATCGCGCGGCTGAATGGGGTCTCGATCCGGCGAAAATCGGTGTCGCAGGCTATTCCGCCGGCGCGAACCTCGCGATGAATCTCGCCGCGAACTTCGATCTCGGCGAACCGCAGGCCGCCGATCCCATCGACCGCCTCAGCAGCCGTCCTGACTTCGCCGTCGGCCTCGGCACCTGGCATTGGCGCAAGCCGGAGAACCCGTTTGTCTTCAAGCCGAACTCACCGCCCGTGTTTCTCGTCCACGCCACCACCGACAAGCCCGTCGAGATCGCCACCAACATCATCGCCGATCTGAAAAAGCTCGGTGTCCCCGCCCGCCTCGATCTCCACGAAGAAGGCGGCCACGGCGTCGGCAACCTCATCCCCACCCGAGTGAAACACGACTTCCCTGGCGCCCAGTGGCCGAAGGTGCTCGTCGAGTGGCTGAAGAGCTTGGAAGCCCAAAACTAGCGGCGTAGCTCCCGGAACATGGACTGCGGCAGCCTGCTGCCGCTTTTCCGAGGCAGCCCTGCTGCCGCCAAAGTCTCCTGATGAACAAAGAACACTCTCCGCTACCGCCAACGCGGAAGCGCCTCGACGAAACATCGTCTTGGACCACTCGACGGCCAGCAGGCTGACCTTCCGAAAGCGGCAGCAGGCTGCCGCAGTCCATGTCAGTCCCTGACCATCCCGGTCACTCGCCATCCTCGGCGGCGATTTCATCAAAGGGGTAGCTGGCGATAGTCTTCACCCAGGCTGGCGTCGCCTCACGCTTGAAGGCTGCGGCACTGCACCACTTCCATTGTGAGGCCAACGGCACCAAACCGTGATGCCTTGGGTTTTGATGCACATAGTTCAGTCGCGCCAGATAGCTCTGCGGGTAGGTGAGATGCGTCTCCCGGTAGTTTTGCCAGAGGCGCGTGCGTCCCGGCGTGCCGTCCTCGGTGTTCAATCGCTTGGTGGCAAAGCTGTGCAGCTTCTGCACCACCGCCCTCAACGTCTCCGCGCTTCTGGGCGGACTATGCGCGACGACATGGTAATGATTTGAGAGCACCGCCCACGCTTCCAGTTTCCAGCCACGCTCCGCAAAGGTATCGAAAAGCATCCGCTCAAACCAATCCCGACGTCCGGCGGTGGCAAAGAGATGCGCTTTCTCACGAGCGCGTGCCGTGAGGAAATACACCCCACTCTCCGACAGTCGATGGGGCGGCGCATGAGGCCAATGCCGGGTGCCGCGAAGGCACTCCTCATCGGATGGAACATCAGGCATCATGGCGGCTAGGATGGCTGTGCTGTGATGGATCGGTCAACCACGGACTTCATGGACAACATGGACACGGTGTGGGTCTCGACATGGACTGCGGCAGCCTGCTGCCGCTTTTCCCAGGCAGCCCTGCTGCCGCCGAAGTCTCCCGGCCATCGAAAAGCCTTTCGGCTGGCGCCAACGCGGAAGGGCCTCGGCGAAAGAACGCCGCAGACCGTTCGACGGCCAGCAGGCTGGCCTTCCGAAAGCGGCAGCAGGCTGCCGCAGTCCATGGAGTCCATGTCAGTCCATGTTGTCCCCAAGGCGCAAGAGCGCTGAAATCAGAACTCTCGCGCCTTTTTCATCTCTGGCGGTGCTCCTCATCCCCGCCCGCGAATGGGCCGCAGGGGCTCGTTGAGTGGCTGGAAAGACGGGGGAAGGGAGACTTGAGCTCAAAAGATTGAAGTGGCAGAAGAGAAAAGGGCAGATTCACTTTATCCTTCTCTCAGCCAGAACAGTATCATCCATTGAAAATGGCTTTCCCCGATCCCTATCCCCCCAGAACATTGGCCGACTTCGTCTTTCGATGTCGAAGGCTTGGAATTCGATTGGTTTGCACAGGACCGCACTGGTCAGTTAGCCGTATTCACGTCTGCTGGAAAAGGGTTTTGCTCCGTCCCCCATTTTGCCCGCCACCCATCAGCACCTCGACAAAAGCCAGGTCAGTTGGCTCGACGAGTTGGTGCCCCTCACCCTCTCCTGGCCCAGCGGCGGTCCCATCAAGCTCAGCTACGTCAACGACACCCCCGAAGCCCAAGTGAAGCACCAAGACTGCTTCACCCTCAACACCCACCCACCCTCTGCGAAGGCCGCCTCCCCGTGCCCCTCAGCCCCCCCC
>Ga0209480_10002503_pt1 | contig 12541 bp, 10 predicted proteins | sample JI61114C2DNA_FD_187501 | JGI IMG/M metagenome (GOLD analysis project Ga0209480, IMG submission 187501) | Wastewater effluent complex algal communities from Wisconsin, to seasonally profile nutrient transformation and Carbon sequestration -... | ecosystem: Engineered > WWTP > Effluent > Algae...
TTTCCACCGTGAATTTGAACTGCTTCATTAGCAACTTCTAAAGCAATTTCTGAAGCGTATAATTTTGCCATAGCTCCAGAATGCGCAATATCTTTTCCTTCATCTTTTTCGCAAGCCGCTTTCATTACTAATAATTTAGCTGCTGTAACTTTTACATACATATCAGCCAATTTAAACGCAATAGCTTGGTGATTAAAAATCTCTTTTCCAAAAGCTTTTCTTTCTTTCGAATATTTCAAGGCAATTTCATAAGCTCCAGTTGCAATTCCTAATGCTTGAGATGCAATTCCGATTCTTCCACCATTTAAAACATTCATAGCAAATGCAAATCCGAATCCGTCAGCTCCGATTCTATTTTCTTTTGGAACTTTCACGTCGTTAAACAACAATGAATGTGTATCACTTCCGCGAATTCCCATTTTTTTCTCTTTTGGACCAATATCAAAACCTTCCCAACCTTTTTCAACTATAAAAGCGTTGATTCCTTTGTGTCCTTTTTCAACATCAGTTTGCGCAATTACTAAATAAGTTGAAGCTGTCGAACCATTTGTAATCCAGTTTTTTGTTCCGTTTAGCAAATAGTAATCACCTTTATCAATAGCCGTAGTTTTCTGAGAAGTTGCATCACTTCCAGCTTCTGGTTCAGATAAACAAAAAGCACCAATAACTTCACCTTTAGCAAGTGGAACTAAATATTTCATTTTTTGTTCCTCAGTACAATATTTTTCCATTCCGGCACAAACTAGTGAATTGTTAACCGACATGATTACGGCTGCAGAAGCATCAACTTTTGCAATTTCGGTCATTGCCAAAACATACGAAACGCTATCTAAACCTGCGCCACCATATTTAGAATCAACCATCATTCCTAGAAAACCAAGTTCACCCATCATTTTGACTTGCTCTGTTGGAAATTTAGAATGTTCGTCTCTTTCAATTACTCCAGGTAATAGTTCGGCTTGAGCAAAATCTCTCGCAGCTTGCTGAATCATCAAATGCTCTTCGGTAAGATTAAAATCCATATTTTTGTATTAGTTTATTTAGTAAATCGATAATTTTAGTGTCCAAAAATAGCACATTTTCATCAATTTCTAAAACGTTTTCGTAATTTTAGCCAATGTTTAAAGAAACTTACAAAATTATAGGAGTAATGTCAGGCACTTCGCTTGACGGAATCGATTTAGCATACATCAATTTTACCATAAAAGACAACAAATGGCGTTATCAAATTTTGGAATCTGAAACCATTTCATATTCGCAAGATTGGTTAAACAAATTGAAAGTAGCCGTAAGTTTTTCTGAAGAAAATTTGATTGAATTAAATGAAAATTACACCGAACTTTTAGGAAACATCATTAAATCATTTATTGATAGACATAATATAAAAAATCTTGATGCCGTTTGTTCTCATGGACATACTATTTTACATCAACCTCAAAATGGTTTCACACTTCAAATTGGAAATCTTCCAAAAATTGCAAAAATAATTCAAGAAAAAGTAGTTTGCGATTTTCGTGTGCAAGACGTTCAACTAGGCGGTCAAGGTGCGCCGTTAGTGCCAATTGGTGATAGAATTTTATTTTCTGGATATGATTATTGTTTGAATTTAGGTGGATTTTCTAATATTTCTTTTGAAGATAATTCAAAACGAATTGCTTTTGATATTTCGCCTGTAAACACCGTGCTAAATTTTTATGCCAATAAATTAGGATTAAATTACGACGACAAAGGAAAAATCGCTCGTTCTGGAAAAGTTTATTCTGATTTATTGAATGAATTAAACGCTTTAGATTATTACAAAAAACCCTTTCCAAAATCACTCGGATTTGAGTTTGTAAAAGAAACTGTATTGCCGTTAATTGAAAAATATTCTATTTCAATTGAAGATAAAATGCACACATTTACCGAACATATTGCTTTACAAACTTCATTAGCATTACCAAACAAAACCGGAAAAATTCTGATAACTGGTGGCGGAGCTTACAATGATTTTTTAATTGAACGAATGCAGTTTCACTTGCCAAAAATTGAAATCATTATTCCTGACAACAAAACGTTAGAATTTAAAGAAGCCTTGATTTTTGGACTTTTAGGCGTTTTGAAATTACGAAATGAAATCAATGTTTTGAGTAGTGTTACTGGTGCGAAGATGGATCATAGTTCAGGAAATATTTTCATTCCATGAAGAATTTCAAATACCCAATTTTAGTTTTATTGATAATCATTTTAGGGATTCTTTCTAGAAAAATCTCAATCATTCCACTTTTCGTTGGCGATTTATTATACGCAATGATGATTTATTTCATTGTTAGAGTTTTTTCCAATAAAAATGATTTTATAAAATCTGCTATTATTGCTTTTTTAATTTGTTTTAGCATTGAATTTCTTCAACTTTATCAAGCCAATTGGATGATTGAAATTAGAAAAACAACTTTCGGACATTATGTTTTAGGGCAAGGCTTTTTATGGAGTGATTTGGTTGCTTACTTCATTGGGGTTTTAACTTCATATTCGATTGATAAATATTCAAAAAAGATTAAGGTTTAAACAAATTTTATAAAAGGAAAATCTCAAATCTTTTTAAAACCTTATATTTGCAACACAAACAGACTACATAAAAAAACAATGAAAGATTTACTTAAAAAATTTGAAAATAAACAACCCGAAATAGTATTCAACTGGAAAGATAGCGAAACCGAAGCCGAAGGTTGGACAGTTATAAATTCTCTTCGTGGCGGTGCAGCTGGTGGTGGAACTCGTATGAGAAAAGGATTAGACATGAACGAAGTTTTATCATTAGCCAAAACGATGGAAGTGAAATTTTCTGTTTCTGGTCCGGCAATTGGTGGTGCAAAATCTGGAATCAATTTCGACCCAAATGATCCTCGCAAAAAAGGCGTTTTACAACGTTGGTACAAAGCAGTTTCGCCTTTATTGAAAAGTTATTACGGAACCGGTGGTGACTTGAATGTTGATGAAATTCACGAAGTAATTCCATATACAGAAGAATGCGGTGTTTGGCATCCGCAAGAAGGCGTTTTTAACGGACATTTTAAACCAACAGAAGCTGATAAAATCAATAGAATTGGGCAATTGCGTCAAGGTGTTATCAAAGTAATTGAAAACCCAAAATTCTCTCCAGACGTTTTAAGAAAATATACAGTTGCCGATATGATTACAGGATATGGCGTTGCTGAGGCTGTTCGTCATTATTACAACACTTATGGTGGTGATTTTAAAGACAAAAAAGCCATCGTTCAAGGATTTGGAAATGTAGGTTCGGCTGCTGCTTTTTATCTTGCCGAAATGGGTGTAAAAGTTATCGGAATTATTGACCGCGATGGAGGAATAATCAACGAAAACGGATTCTCATTTGAAGAAATCAGACGATTATTTTTGAATAAAGACGGAAATAAATTGGTTGCCGAAAATATGATTCCATTTGAAGAAATCAATCAAAAAATATGGACTATTGGTGCTGATATTTTTGCTCCATGTGCCGCTTCTAGATTAGTAACAAAAGATCAATTGGATAATTTAATAGGTTCTGGATTAGAAGTGATTTCTTGTGGTGCGAATGTACCATTTGCAGATAAAGAAATTTTCTTTGGACCAATTATGGAAGAAACTGATAGCAAAGTAAGTTTGATTCCTGACTTTATTTCAAATTGTGGAATGGCGAGAGTTTTCGCTTATTTCATGGAGAAAAAAGTACAAATGACTGATGAAGCCGTTTTTTATGACATTTCTGAAACTATCAAAAAAGCTATCGAAAAAACATACTATTTAAATAATTCAAAAGTAAACATCAGCGCAACAGCCTTTGAAATTGCATTAAAACAATTGGTGTAAAATGAAACCAAAAGGGTTATTCCAATCATTTTTTGAAAGTGAAAAAGCTGGCGGATTGGTTTTATTAATTTGTACAGTTATTTCTCTTGTCATTGCAAATTCTTCATTTTCTGAGGATTACATTGCTATGTGGCATTACCAAATTGGCAGTCACAGTGCCGAGCATTGGATAAATGATGGTTTAATGACCATTTTCTTTTTGTTAATTGGATTAGAATTAGAACGAGAAGTTTATAAAGGTGAATTATCCAAAATTAAAGATGCCATTTTACCTATTTCAGGTGCTTTAGGCGGAATGTTGATTCCAGCTTTGATTTACTTTGCTTTCAATGCTGGAACTCCTACAGAACATGGAATTGGAATTCCAATGGCTACAGATATTGCTTTTGCAATTGGAATTTTATCATTATTGGGAAACAGAGTACCAATTTCACTCAAAATTTTTCTTACTGCTCTTGCTGTAATTGATGATTTAGGTGCCATAATTTTAATTGCACTTTTTTATACCAAAACCATTTACTTTACCAATCTAATTATCTCTCTTTCTATTTTTGGAGTTCTTTTGATAATGAATCGATTGAAAGTGACTAACTTGATTTTATATCTTGTTGGAGGAATTTTTATGTGGTATTTTATGTTGAATTCTGGAGTTCACGCTACGATCACTGGCGTTTTATTAGCCTTCGCTCTTCCTTTTGGAAATGGAAGTTCTAAAACTATTTCGTCTCAATTACAACATTGGTTGCATCATCCTGTAGCTTTTATCGTTATTCCAATTTTTGCCTTGTGTAATACAGCCATTGTGATTAGCAAGGATTGGATTCACAATTTTTCTGAATCCTATTCATTAGGCATTATTTTTGGATTGGTACTTGGGAAACCAATAGGAATTTTTCTTTTCACTTATTTATCTGTAAAATTAAAATTTACCCATTTACCAGAAGATTTAAATTGGAAGAAAATTATAGGTGTTGGATTCCTTGGTGGAATTGGTTTTACCATGTCCATTTTTGTTACACTTTTAGCATTTGAAGACAATCAAATAATTACTAATTCGAAGTTTATGATATTGATTGGCTCATTAATTTCAGGTATAATTGGGTTTATTTGGCTAAAGAAAAGTTTATCAAATGTTAATCCTTTGCACGAAGATTAACAATTTTTAGTATATTTCAACGTTAAAACATATAAAACAGTAATTATGAGTTTAGATTCTACACCTGCTGACAAAAGAAAATCGCTTTTAATCGCGACACTTATCTATGCTGTATTGCTTTTGATTATGTTTTTTATACGCTTTTGGCCTCCATCAGATGCTGAACTTGCTCTATTAGCTGGCGGCGGTGGTGGTGGCGGAGTTACAGTTAACTTTGGCGATACCGACTTTGGCTCTGGCGCAGACTTTCAAAGTAAAGAATTAGATGTTAAAGAAGTTTCAAAAAACAATGAAGCACAACCAACTCCTGATGAAGATATAATTTCTGAAGATACCGATGCAGATAAAACGGATGCTGTAATTCCGAAAACAAAACCTGTAAAAAACCCAAAGCCAATTGTAAAACCTGAAATTAAGAAACCTGTTGAAGTAAAAAAACCTGTCAAAAAAGTTGATGATGCTTTAGCTAACATTTTAAAAGGAAATAAAAAAGGTGGTGATGGAAATAGCGGAACTTCAGGAAATCAAGGTCGTGCAAATGGAGATATAAACTCATCTGGCTACTCAGGAACAGGTGGTTCTGGCGGAGGAACAGGTGGAGGAAACGGACCTGGCAATGGAACAGGAACAGGACCTGGAAGCGGTTCTGGAAGTGGTGGCGGAAACGGAAGTGGTAATGGTTTAGGAAACGGTTCTGGATATGCTTTAAATGGTAGAAAAGCTTTAAGCAAGCCTCAACCTGCTTATAATTGTAACGAAGAAGGAATTGTTGTTGTTCAAATCACAGTTGACAAAAATGGAAACGTAATTGAAGCTAAACCTGGAGCAAGAGGAACAACCAATGCCGCAAGTTGTTTAGCAAGTCAAGCTAGAATTGCAGCAATGAACACCAAATGGAGCGCAAGCCCTGACGGAACTGAAAAACAAGTTGGAACTATAAAATACAATTTCAGTTTAAAAGATTAATAAATATTCAATACAATGGCAATCTAGCTCTGATTTTAGAGAAAATAAAAAATGCTTCCATTGTTTGGACGCATTTTTTATTGTAATTAAAAGCAGGAAAATGGATTACTAATAAATCCCGAACGATTCGCTCCTATTTAGAATTATTTGTTGCAATTACAAACTTCAATTTGTTCTTTACGCCTATTTGTAATACATCAACTAAATCTTGTACTTGTAGGTTAAATGGAATTCTAACCACAACTGTTTGGTCTTTTGCATCGCCCATTTGAGCTAATAATGAAGCTTCAAGTTGATCAAAAGCTACTTCTTGCTTATCTAGATAAAAACGTTTGTCTTCGGTTACTGATAAGCTTATAAGTTGCTTGTTAGTTTTTTCACTTGTCTTTGATTTTGGTAACGTCATTTTTATCACATTAGGATTTGCTAAAGTGGAAATGATTAAGAAAAACAATAACAAGAAAAACATAATGTCGCTCAAAGATGATGTAGCGACTTCTGCATGAAATCTTTTATTTCGTTTTACCATTTGGACGTTGAATTATGTTAACAAAATCAAGTACTTGTTTTTGAATTGCTAAGGTGAAACTATCAATTCTACCATTATATAAGTGATAAGCTGAATAAGCAATAATACCAACAACTAATCCTGCTCCCGAACTAATCATTTTTTCATACAAACCTCCTGAAATGTTTCCGATACTAATATCTTCCGTTTGAGAAATACTATAGAAAATTTTAATAACTCCTGAAATAGTTCCAATAAAACCAAAAGTTGGTGCAATACCTGCAATAAGTCCCAATTGACCAAGTTTCTTTTCCATTTCACCAACTTCAATATTAGCAGCACGTTCCATATTTGATTCAATTTCTGAAATTGGTCTTCCTATGGTAAGAATACCTTCTCTAAGGACATAACCTGATGCTGTATTACTTCTATCAGCAACCGAAACTGCCATATCAATATTTCCTGCATTCAAATTATCACGAATATCACGAATTAAATTTGGATCAATCACTGCACGTTTATGGATATATAAATAACGCTCGATAATTATATAAAAAGTATAAAAAAGTAAAAGAGCAATTGGAATAAGAAAAAAACCTCCTTTTAAAATAAATCCTAAAACGGAAATTTCAGTTGTATTTACAGTGCCTTCAATTACTGCTCCTGTAGCTTGAGCGATAGTATCATTTTGGACTTGAAGAAAAAAATTAATCATATAAATTAGATTTTTGATTTAGTTGTTAAAAATAATCTCAAATTTGCACTAAAGATAAATTCTAATACAATATTAAACTACAAAATTGGGAAAATATTTTGTTTTAAGATTATTTTATTAAAAAGAAATGAACTATCAAGAAACTATAAACTGGATGTTTAGCCAACTACCTATGTATCAAACACAAGGCGCGTCGGCATACAAAGAAGATTTAACTAATACTATATTGCTTTCAAAACACTTAAGCCATCCTGAGAAAGATTTAAAATGTATTCATGTTGCAGGAACTAACGGTAAAGGCTCTACTTCTCACCTACTAGCATCTGTTTTACAAGAAGCTGGCTATAAAGTTGGACTTTATACATCACCACATTTAAAGGATTATAGAGAAAGAATTAAGATAAACGGCAAAGAAATTTCAGAGAAATTTGTATGTGAATTTATATCAAAAAATAAATCTTTCTTTGAAGAAAACCAATTAAGCTTCTTCGAAATGACCGTCGGACTGGCTTTTGAATATTTCAAAAAAGAAAAAACGAATATCAATATAATCGAAGTTGGAATGGGTGGAAGATTGGATTCAACCAATATAATAAATCCATTAATTTCAGTCATTACAAATATTGGTTTAGATCACACACAATTTCTAGGAAACACATTAGAAGCTATTGCATTTGAAAAAGCTGGAGTAATTAAAAATAATATTCCTGTAGTAATAGGAGAATATACAAAAGAAACAAAAAATGTTTTTCTAAATAAAGCAAAAGAAACCAATTCTGAAATTTTCTTTGTATCAGATTTGATAGCAGAAACTTATCCTTCAGAATTATTAGGTGATTATCAAACTCATAATAAAAAAACAGTTCTTCAAACCATTAAAGTTTTACAAAGTCAAAATGAATTTAAATTAACCGAAGAAAACATCAAGAATGGATTTCAAAAAGTAATAAAAAACACCGGATTACTTGGAAGATGGCAACAGTTAAAAGAAAGTCCTAAAGTAATTTGTGATACAGCCCATAATTCACATGGACTAAAAATAGTTTTAAATCAAATTCAAAATGAAAAATTTGAATTATTACATATTGTTCTGGGTGTAGTAAATGATAAAGATTTGAATGAAATTTTGCCTTTATTTCCTAAAAATGCTAAATATTATTTTTGCAAACCAAATATTCCTCGAGGTTTAGATGCTGATTTATTACAGAAAATATCCTCAAAATTCGAATTACATGGAAAAGTATATAATTCTGTTTCAAATGCTTATCATGAAGCTTTGAAATCATCTAATAAAAAAGACTTTATATACATTGGCGGAAGTACCTTTGTGGTAGCAGAAGTTTTGTAAAAAATGTTTGCAGAATTAAAAATAAGCCTTATATTTGCACCCTGATTAAGAGAAATCATAATCATGATAAAGGGGCGATTAGCTCAGCTGGTTCAGAGCACCTCGTTTACACCGAGGGGGTCGGGGGTTCGAACCCCTCATCGCCCACCACTTTTATCAATTTTACTGATAATACGACAAGCATTATCGGGCGATTAGCTCAGCTGGTTCAGAGCACCTCGTTTACACCGAGGGGGTCGGGGGTTCGAACCCCTCATCGCCCACAAAAAAACTCCTTAACTTATAAGGAGTTTTTTTTTACAACAATTCTAAAGTTCTTTCTAAAGCCATTCCTCTAGATCCTTTTACTAAAATTAGAGAATTTTTAATTTTTAAATTAGTGATATATTCAGAAAAGGTCTCAAAATTTTTAAAAAAAACAAAATTAGATTTTTCAATTTTATTTTCATAAAAGTAATTTCCAACAAAATACATTTTAATATCGTTTTCATTTAAGAGCATTGATATAATAGCAAGATGTTCTTTATGGCTCGCATCACCAAGCTCAAACATATCTCCAATAATTATAATTTTGTTTGCTTTATCCAATTGAATAAAGTTTTCCAAAGCTACCTTCATGCTACTTGGATTAGCATTATAGGCATCAAGAATAATTTCATTAGAATTTTTTTTAATTAATTGTGAGCGATTATTATCAGGAATATAATCCTCAATTGCCTGCTTTATTAGGCTATCCATGACACCAAAATACTTGCCAATAGCTATAGCTGCATTAATGTTGTTTGCGTTGTACAGTCCTATTAAATGCGAATTAACATCTATATTATTAAACGTAATAGAAACAAATGGATTTGCACTTATCTTTTGAATATAAAGAAAGGTATTAATGTCGCTTTTGCTAAATGAAATCCTTTTTATAGAAAGTGTTTTTTCATTTTGTATGCCGTCATCCATATTAATGAAAGCTGTTTTATTATTAGCTTTAAGGTAATTATACATCTCACTTTTACCTTGTATTACTCCTTCTTCTCCTCCAAATCCCTCAAGATGAGCTTTTCCAAAGTTTGTAATATATCCAAAATCTGGTTGCGCTATATCACATAGAAATTCAATCTCTTTTTGGTGATTAGCTCCCATTTCCACAATACCTATTTGAGTATCTTTATTAAAAGACAAAAGCGTAAGTGGCACGCCAATATGATTATTTAAATTACCAACAGTAGCCTTAGTAATAAATTTCTTAGCTAAAACAACATTTATTAATTCTTTAGTTGTAGTTTTTCCATTGCTTCCTGTAAGAGCAATTATAGGAATATCTAAAAAATTTCTATGAAATTTAGCTAATTCTTGTAAAGCAACTAAACTACTCTCAACTAAAATAGTTCTCTCATCTATATAATAATCTTTATTATCAATAATAACATAAGAAGCTCCTTTATTTATTGCTTCTTGAGCAAAAGTATTTGCATCAAACCTATCGCCTTTTATAGCAACAAAAAAAGATTTTTTTTGAATTTTTCTTGTATCAATAGAAACAGAATCACATTCAAGGAAAAGTTTATGAATATCTTGAATCATCATTTTACTCAAATTGTTAAAACAATAAAAGCCCTAACTAAAGGGCTTTTATCGAAGATTTTTAATATATATTATTTTCTAACTTTATTTCTAGCAGATTTTTTGAAATCTGATTTTGGACCAACTCTTGACATTGCACATCTAAATCCAATGTAGTCAGTAGCCATATCCTGTGGGAAATATCTTCTTTGAGCTGGATCTAACCAATAAGCTCTATCTCTCCAAGAACCTCCTTTGTAAACTCTTACATCGTCATTAACTAAAGTTGTTCTTTTACTAGATTTATCATAAGCACGAACCATATTTCCAATGCTATCAGAAGATACATTATGTTTTGGTGAATCGTACATTCTTTGCTCATCTTTTAATTTTCCATCACCTTCTTCAGAAGAACCAAAATCAAAATATCTTGTAGATTGTTTATCTCCATCTCTGTAGTTTCTTTCGTCACTCTTATCAAAATTCTGTCTTAAATAAGTTTCATTATCGTCAACAGGAACTTGAGCAATTTGACCTGGGAAGTTTCTAGCCACAACTTTACCATTAGGCAATGTATCAAAAGCTTGAGTTTCAGCAGTAACTAATTCAGCTTTTCCATCTTCACCTATTTTATTTTTCATGTAAACATTTCCTCTAAAATAGTTGAAATCATTAGCTTCATCATCTACAATAGGTCTGTATACATCAGCAACCCATTCTGCAACATTACCTGCCATATCATAAAGACCAAAATCATTTGGAGCATATGCTTTAACTTTATTAGTAATATCTGCACCATCATCTGACCAACCTGCTATTCCACCATAGTCACCTTTTCCTTGTTTGAAATTAGCTAACTGGTCTCCTTTGATTTGTCTTTTACCAGCACGAGTATAACTACCCGACCAAGGATATTTCTTTTGACCTTTGTAAATATTATATTCTCTTTGACCTACATCTGCAGCAGCAGCATATTCCCATTCTGCCTCAGTTGGAAGTCTATATTCTGGCAAAATCATACCAGAAGATCTTTGAGCATAAAGATTTTTTGGCTCTTGTGTTTCTCCTTTAGCATTTTTTGTACCACCTTTTCCTGCAGCTTTAGAATTTCTTTGTCCTTTAAGAACAATTTCTTCACTTCCTCCATAAGTTTTAGAAGGAGCAGCAAGATAAGTTTCTGTACTGAAAGTTGCATCAGCCTTAGCATCTGTTACTTTAGCATCTTTTTTCAAATAACCTTCTCTTTCAAGAACAGATTCGTTTACACGGTCAGTTCTCCATTTTGAGAATTCAGTTGCTTGTATCCAATTAACTCCAACAACTGGATATTCAGCATAAGCCGGATGTCTCAAATAGTTGTTAGTCATTGTTTCGTTATATCCTAAACGATTTCTCCACACCAAAGTATCAGGAGAAGCGCCTTCATATATATTTCTATAATTTTCTTCTTCTGGAGGAAAAACTCTTTTCAACCAGTCTAAGTACTCCATATACATCATGTTGGTTACTTCAGTTTCATCCATATAAAAAGACTGAACGTGCTGTTGATTTGGAGTATTATTCCAATCATGCATTGGATCATCTTGAACTTTTCCCATTGTAAAAGTTCCACCTTCAACTAACACTAAACCTGGACCTGTTTCCTGCTTCTTAAACTTAGAAGCGTACTGAAAACCTCCTTTTTTGTCATTAATTTTCCATCCTGTAGCTTGAGAACCGCCTTTTGAACTAGACTTTTTACTACAACTTGCAAAACCGACCATTATTACTAACACTAGTAACAACCTGATTGTCATAAATTTGTTTACTTTCATACTCTTAGTAGGTAATAAATTTTCGAGGCGCAATATAGCAATTAACTATTAATCCGCAACATCTTTTGTTAATTTTTTCAAAAATTCCTTTACAATGATTTTAAGTGATAATAACGTTTCTTTTTTTTATTTATTGTACAGTTGATTAATAATAATTATTTTTACCCACTTAGTAATATTTGAAAACATATTACGTTATTATATATTGATGAAAAAAATTGCTCTACTTATTATATTACTCCTTAATCTCCTATCTTTTGCTCAAAATGGAGAAACTATCACCATTAATTGGAATGATAAAACAGACTATTCTTTTGGAGATTATTCAGTAAAAATACCTCAATTTGATAATGAAAATTTCAATTATGATAATTACAACAAACAAATATTCTACAATTTAAAAAAGCAAAGTTCTTCTTTTGTTGACGAAAGTTCATTAGTCATTTCCAATATTGTATATGAATCGATTAACGAAAACTATCTTGGAAGCTTAGATAAAAAATCAATACCTTCAATAATTAATGCTTCTTTAAAAAACCAAATTGCGAGAGAAGATATATATATAACTTTGAGTTTATCTCCTATAATTAAAGAAGGTAATTCATATAAAAAAATAAAATCATTT
>Ga0209480_10002505_pt1 | contig 12526 bp, 15 predicted proteins | sample JI61114C2DNA_FD_187501 | JGI IMG/M metagenome (GOLD analysis project Ga0209480, IMG submission 187501) | Wastewater effluent complex algal communities from Wisconsin, to seasonally profile nutrient transformation and Carbon sequestration -... | ecosystem: Engineered > WWTP > Effluent > Algae...
AAACCGCCGTATGCGACATCGCTTGTACGGTGGTGTGAGAGGGAGTCTCTGTAAAGGGGCTCTCTACTCGATTCTCATATTCTCTTAAATATTTATCGCTAATCTGCTTGTTGTTTTTAAAAGCTAAAACTCCTTTTTTTATCTCTGAGGTAGTTGATGTTAAATGCTCAAGTAACATATATCTTGCTACTACTTGACTTGAGGAATCTAAAATTGATATTCCAGATGCTGCTTCTATAGTAATATGATCAAAAATCGGAAAACTTGTGCCAATAGAATCAAGGAAACCTTTTTCAGCAGCTGTAAACTCTTCGGCTTGAGCACGCATTTTTATTTTCAAGTCATTTAATTTTGCTTTAGCTAAACCAGAATATGAGTTCTCAGCTGTTATTGAAATGTTATTATTTACCGTAATATTTAAACAATCTGTATTGTCACAACTATACCTACTAGCTCCATCTCCACCATTAATGTGAACATTCCAGCTTTGGCTATCACTAGCTAGCGATGGATATGGAATATAGGTTCCATCTTTTACAACAATGGTGCCTGTCATCGACATTAGCAATGCGTGCAATTCCTGCGGAATACCAACTTTGGTTGCCACCTTAATAAACAAATTATAATTATCGAGAAGCATCTCGGGATCTTTTTCTTGGGCTTTCTGCACCGCCTCTTTTTGCGCCTGATTATCACGGCATTTTTTACGTTGACCTCCAAGGTCTGCGCCGCTCCCAGCTGCCATTTCACTGCAAACAGTCTCATACATGGCAGTATTTTTTGGGAGCACTGCAGCAAATGCAGCTTGGGTTGCTTTACAATGACCTATACCGAATTGATTTAGCCCCATTTGCAAATTCCTCAGATCTTTCAAAACTTGCTCAATCTGCGGCGCATAAGTCTTCAAGCCCAAATGAAACCCATATACCACCGCTTGCGAGCCTAAATTCTCAGCAATAGTCACAAGCTCACCACCAGACATCATTGAAAACGAACCCGCAAATGCATCTATTCCGCTGCAGCCAGTAGTCAGAGATGGCGCAGTCATTGCAAATGGCTGAAACGCTGTATTTTTAGTTCTCATTACTGAACTCCCACCACTGTACCAACCAGCTGCTGCATCTTGATAATTACCAGGAGCAGTAGTGTTAATATGCAGATTTTTAAATACATCTTTTAAGCCAAATGCCATAGCATTGCTTGAAACTAATATTATTCCACAGATTAAAATTAACTTGATTATTTTTGGGCTATTAATCATCAGAACAATCTCCGCAAATGCTTATCTATAGTCATGATATTATTGATGATTTGATCCTCGCTATTAATACCCCGGGAAATTGGCAACACCTCCGTGCCATCATCTTTTACTAAGTAGAGCATCGGCGTTTCTCTTTTTGGATTAAAAACAAGCATCTGACCCGCATCCATGGCACCTTCAATTCCTTCAAAATCACTACCATCCTCGGTAGCTGCTATTAGCTCAAAATTATGCTTTGAGGCAAATTCTAAAACTATTGGTGCAAATGCATGGCAATGTGGACATCCTTCTTGTACTTGCAGAACCAAGCCCCAATTTTTGCTTAGTTTGATTAACTTCTCTCTATCTTGAGCACTATTAACCTGATCTTGAACCCTCCGGTGCAAAACATTGCTATGATTCTTCATATCAGTAAACTGACTATCAAGCATGGCTACTGCTACTCTTCTTTGCCCATAAATCTCTGACTTCTTCATCATTTCTCGTTCTAATTTAAGTTCATTGAGTAAATTCTCAGCGGTTGGGTTATCAAGAGCCATGCGATGAGCTTTTTCATGCCGCGCTTGGAGGTCGCGAATATTTTTCTCATGCTGAGGCAATTCTTTCAAATCTTCCTTATCTGACTTTGTTTCAATTGCTTCTTCAGTTTTCTTCTTATTTTCCTCTTTTTCGCTATACCAATTATAACCCTCAAGAGGCACAGCTCTTGCCGCTCCATAAGCATTTAAAGCTATCCCTACCACGAGAAAAACTAAAACTAACAATGTTTTTTTAATCATAGCTAATTACTTGGTTTTCATATGTTCTTTCTGAATAGCAGGCACTTCACCTGGTTTTAACACTGGGAAAGTCTTGTTCATATTGCTCTTGCCTTTGCTAAGCAGAGCATCAAACAACTCATCCATATCAAACTTTGAAAAATCCAATTTTGTTAATTGATCAAGTGTTAGTGGCTGACAACTCGGCGAACTCGCGCTTCCCCAGCCTATACCTAGTTGCTTCCTACCTTGCTCCTGAAATATCCGCGCCAGCTTTGAGCTAAAACAGCAAAAATTTGTTGTCTTAGTCAAACATTTGCCAAAAATTGGATCTTTGTGCGAGCAATAAGTACCAACCTCATGACAAAGTCCCTTTTCCCTTTTTAAAGCTAGACCCTTTTCATTACCGTTACATTTGCATAATTTAGTATTATTGCCCCATCCCTTCATTGAAGAGCAGCAATTAATAAAACCGGTTATAATTTTTCGGCATCCATCTTTTTGCCCAGGAAATACCGTAATTGGATTTTTGCAAGTGCCACTATTGCCTTCCGGGGTACAATCTTTCTTTGCCTCATTCAAAGCAGCAAGATAAGCCACATTGGCAAAATCCTTGTTCTCCTCTAGCACTGGTGTATGACAATCGCCTCCTAAACAATGAATAGGTGAATTAGCACTTGAATAAATCAACTCCTTCTTAACACCTCCACAAATATAATTACGCTTCCAACGAAGGCATATATTGCCAACTTGATGCTCACAAACTGAATCTTTTAATTGGCAATTTTGTCTAATTAAATGATCACAGCCTGATTTGGGCTCACTTGTACATCGGTAACTAACTTTCTCATACCAACAAGGACGCGAAATGTTATATTTACCAAAGAATGTCTTAACTCCACTTTTCAAGCAAACACGCGCAGTTTCGTAACATTCATTACTTTCTGCAAGCTGCTCTGTTCCTTCTGTAACTACTTGCCAATATTCTCCTTTTTCAAGCAATCTCTTTAACTTATCTTGCCAAAGATAATAATATCCAAATTCATATTCATTCCATACATGACGCCACCGCCCCACGCCCCAAAATTGTCTTCCTAAACCACCTCCTCCGTACGGGAAAATTATATCTTCTCTAACTTGCTCTAGTCCTATACCTAGTTTCCCAGCAATATAACCCCTTGCATCTGCTATAATAAGATCAGGTCGATCTCTCCAAGGCGAATCATTCTGTATTTCTCCACCACCATGATATGGAGATATAAGCCAATCCCAATGTTTTCTACATCTCTTCCTAGCAAAACCCCAGTGTCCCTTTTGGTAATAAAGCTCTGATCCACCAAACTTAATTTTTCTCTGCTCAATTTTTTGAGGGCCCAGATACTCCTCTTCTGCTACTTCCACAATTAACTCAAGTCCAACGTCAACATTAAAATCTACTCCTTCAACGCATGATTTTTCTATCTTAACATTCGTGGTTTTTTCAGTTACACTTAATCCTTTGCCACCAGTTTTAGACATCGGGTTTTCTTCAATTGCTAGAGAATTTTTTAACCAAGATGTTTTTTCTGGATTAATCTTATATCTCTCTCCGGCATCTATCTTTTTCTCTTCGGCGTTTTGTAGCAATTTGCCATGTTCACTGGTGCGTAATAAGTCTTTCCCCCGCTCCGTCAAACCGCTATCATTTAAATTGCCCAAATGCGAAACGTCCCCACTGGTATCTATTACTTTTGATGCGGTGCTTGGGTTACCAAGCTGGGTTTTGTTTGCATAACCATCTCTTTTGTTAAAACCACTAGATACATCCTCGGCTATTGCTAAACTGCTTGCCATAGCTATCGCCAGAAATAAGAAAATATTAATTATGGTTCTCATCTAATCTTGCTTCTTATTTTGTTATATTTAATGGTTTGCGTTCTTCCTGCATAATCTCAAGTGCTGCCTTTAGGGAAATGTGACCAGCAACTTTTTTTACAGATCCGGTTTTGCTAACTACCGCAATTACCGGTACTTGTTTAATATTTAATTGCTCAAACAAAGTAGGGTTAATATCTACATTAATTTTGGCTTTCTCAACTCTGGCTCTCATTTCGCCAAATCTATTACGACCATTTTTATCACCGCTGAGACCTATCATCACCAGTTTGCCACCAAGGTTTTGTGCCTCATAAAAATAATTACGCAAAGACTGATCATTCATAGAAAATGATACAAATACATAGATGCCAGGCTCTATTTTATTTGGACTTAGGTTATTTGATTCATCTGCTTGCACATTAAAAGTAAAACCTATGATCATCACCAATATTAAATATATTTTTCTATTCATTTTTTCTTTTTCTCTTTTCTTCTAAAGCAAACAGCAATCACGTTTGCGCCAAATTAAGAAGCCAAAATCTTCTCCCCAAATAGGATATTCTTTGCCCCCCTGCCATAAGACCTCCGTTTGACCAATTCGTTTACACGATCCAGGTATTGGATAAGTCATTTGCAATCTATATTGGCTCTTTTTAATAATCGGCATCGGATATTTACCGCACATTCCAGCGCTGCCGTAATAACCCCACAGCATCAGCTCTCTATGCATCTTCGCTATGAACTTAGAAACAACTAATTGCGCCGTGCCAACACCGCCATTGTGATAAGCCGTAGTGCCAGTAAATGGATACAACATTCCCTGACAACCAGCACACCAATGCATATAATCATTTGACAGGCCACAGCTTGAAGTCAAACAATCTGCTACGCATGACATATGTCCCAGTGGAATTGCAAATACCAAAGCTTCCGGGGTTAGGATGCTCCCCTTTACGTCATCACCCCATAGTGGGTCAAACTCTGTCAGGTAAGCAACATCAACTGAAGATGCTTCAAGGCAAATAAAATCAAGTAAGATCTCAAGCCAATAGATGACAGGATATATGTACCAATGCACATGATAAAACGCTCCTTCTCCATCTTCCTTAAAACCCTTTTGCGGACTAGTCCCAAGGGAAATTCCACCTAAACTCACCATGCACATTGGTGATTTAGTTACATCAACCAAGCGCGCAGGCTCCCAAAAGCCAATTGGAATGCCAGGCACCGGTACTTGCACACCGGTTCTTGCACATGCACATAGCGGAATTGGAGGCAATGGGAGCTTAGGGGCAGGAGTATCCGGATCACCCTTTACTATTTCTATGCCGGCAACTTTGATTGGAAATAAACAATCCCAGCAAACATCAGTAACCGGGTTAGTCATTCTGCCTGTGCAACCAACTTTTGCTAGTGCAGAGTAATTATGAGTTAAGACCAAAATCATTACGAGTAATGCTGATTTTCTGCTCATACTTTCACCTCACTTACCTTGAGCAATTTATTTTCTTGCTCAATAACCGCTGGCACTGCTTCAATTTTAAATCTGTGGCATAACATGCCGCCTTGATCAAAAAACACCGGTCTTTTTAGCAAATCAGCTACCTCCATTGGCGCGCCACTTGTAAGCACGATTTTACCAACTTGGGATTTTACCCATTTAATTTGATCCTCATCATCGCCATCAATAAAGATAAGTGGCTCGCCCCATTTTAACTTATCAAGAGCATTGATTTTTGTGCCCGCAGCAACAATTACTCTGCCCTTATCATCAGTAAGAGTTTCACCTTGGGTAAAAGTTGGATCATAAGTCCAGCTTCGGTTTTTTTTCGCTTTGGTGATACCTGCAACTGGGTTTGGACGCAGTACTTTGGCTTTTACTTTGGCAACAAATTCTTCATTAAGTTTATCAAGCGTCCCATCCTTTTCGGCTAATTTTAGCTTATTCATGATTTCTTCAATTATTGACTCTTCGGCAATATCAAATAATTGGCCTCGAACGCCATAATCCTTTATATTTGCTACATTTGCGTAAACATACATTGGAGCGAAACTCCAAATCATTAGCAGTAATGGTAAAATTTTAGCCCTCACTAACATTGCCCCCGCTCTGCTAAAATAGCATTAATCGATTCTTTCAAACTCTTACCATTAGCCCGATGATCGGCAATTAATTGTTTGTCGGTAGAGTTGGTACTCATCAAAAGCAAAGTAAATGGATCAATTCTTAAGCGACAAATGTCCCCGTTAACTCCCTCGCTCCAAACAGTAAACTCGCCATATTCGCCTTTTTTTGATTCAATAGAGCGCATTCTTCTATATTGGGCATCTGTTTCAACATAGCTTCTAAGCAGTGGCAAACTTCTCATTTTGCTCAAAGTATCGGCATTTTGCTTAAAAATGATTTTGTATGATGCTCCTTCAAAAATACTTGCAGCATCTACCCCGAGTTTTTCAAAATCGGTCAATAACTGCGTAGCTACCACAACTGACGCCTTGTATTTCCTAACAATCCTAACTACTTCCTCAACAAATTTTAGCGCCAGTGGATTTTTTAGCGTTTTAGCCATTTCATCAAAAACAATAAGATTAGGCTTGTCGGTCTTACCCTTTGCCATCGTATTGTTAATATGAGTAATCATTATTTGAGTTACTACTGCCATTAGATCTGGAAAATTACGCAAATGGTCAGTCTCAATAACTACAATGTCTGCATTTAATGTCAGCTCGGCAGGTCCTGAAAAAAATCCACCATAGGCACCATCTTTTGTATAATTAAAGAGCATTCTACCCAAATCTTGCGCTACCAAATTATCTTGAGCAAATAACCAGTTAGCTATGTCATCTATTTGAGTATTTGTTTGATGTTTATCCCAGCATTCACGCAATGCTTGACCGAGGAGAGTTTGCTGCAAATCAGTGGTTCCATATTTTGGCGCAGCCATCGTACCAAGCGTAATTGGAAAACTTGCTAAAAAATCAGTTCTTGCTTCCATAGATATCCTGTCGTTACCCATTGGCAGTGAAGTAAAGGGGTTAATCGATACCGGATTACTTGGATTAAACTCAATATAGTTGCCCCCTAAATCTTGGCACAAATTCTTAAAACTCTTGCCATAGTCAAAAACAAATACTTTACCGCCAACACCAAGAGTCGATAACATCATTTCTTCCATGAGCACTGATTTACCAGAACCAGACAAGCCAGCTATGCAAACATTATAGTTATTATCATTATTACCTAAGCCATTTGCTAAATGCGGCGCAAATTCTGACCCGAACTGGGAGAAATACTTCAACTGCCCTCGCCTGCCCGTAAAGAGCAATCCTGGAGCATTTAAATCACCTTTATACTCCCCAATAATTGACAATAAAGCCTTTGTCTCACCAGAAACTGTTTTCTTGCCCCTACCAATATTCTCGAGCGCCCCCCCTACTCCGCCAATCTTTTTGCCAAAACTAGTTTTTTCCTCTTCAACGAGCGACATTGGCATACTAGAGAGCATTACTGCCAAATGATCATATCTAGTTCCGACAAATCCCCAGCCATTACGCCTCATTGTTGCTGCGTAACTTTTTGCCGCTTGCGTTACTTTATCTTTTTGACCTTTGAGTATAACGTTAGTATGAATATGAACCATTCTATCGCCTGCTTGCAGAGCAGATACCGCCTCATGCATATCCTTTGCTTCTGCCACTAAATCTGGGAAAAACTTGCCCATCCCAGCTGCAATATTCTTCTCAATTGCTTCTCTTTTGGCAATCGCTGCGCCTCTGGCAACTGATTGATTCTGTAAAACATGAACTCCCACATGAATCAAATAATCGGTCGCAATATATTCCCCCTTTCTAGCCTCATTACCGATGAATAAATCCATCAACCCTAAACTCCAATTAGAGGGACGATTCTCTGCTTCAAGGCAAACAAAAGCCTCATCATCTTTTAAATAGACTATGTCATTATCCTCATATAGCGCAAAATCAGCTGGTAGTATTTGCTCAGACAATACTTCGCAAGGATTAACCTCACTCTTACCGTAGGCATCTCTCCGCCATAATTTCTGCATAAAGGACAATAACAAACTATCATCAACATTTTCACTCCAAAGTCCTATGCTCTCGAGCGTATGAACGAGAGATGCGCGCCTACGTTCCATAGCAAGAGGACAAGTAGCAGTATCTGGTACGGTCAAGGAAATCAACAAATGAGAGTCTTTTATGAGCCCATCTTCTGTCGCCTTTCTTTGCAAGAACTCGCAGCGTTTTCTAGCCATCTCCTCATATACTTCTCCTTTGCGCTCTCTTGCCCAGCGCTGCAATAAAAAGCTAATATCACTAGTTCCTATCATTAGGATCTGCAAAGAAGCACCATCTGGCAGGTTTTCAGTATTAGCGATAAAATCAGCAATCTCGCCTTGCGCAGTTAGATCAGTCCCAGGTAAAGGATTTGCAACTAATACAAATCCAACAGATCCACGATTGAAGAATAACCCACTCTCCAAGTCATATGACTCATAGACAAAATGAGGCGATAATCTCTCCCTTTGAAAATCTGGATGAATTTTTTTAGCAAGCATTACAACAACTCCCCCCTTTTGGTTTTTTAGCTCTGAATTTCTTAGGTTCATTTTTGTTGCCACTACAATCACAAATGGAGTTCACCTTATTTTCTTGCGCATGAGGTCCAAACAATCCTCGATCTGCCATTTCTGAAATCTCATACAGTGACTTACATTTAAGCCCTTCTGTAACCGGACAATCAAAATCTTTTTTGTAAGGCCAAAGAGCGCAAGAACTTGTCAAAAAAGCTATCAATATCAATAACGCAATATTTTTAAAAACCATCATGTTCCTCTTTTTTTGCTTTAGCCGCATTCATTTGAGTCAAGGCTTCATTAAACGAGTCATAACCTTCTTTTGAATAAGTTACTCCCCCATTTGCATTTTGTTCATTACTTGCTGATCTCAAATTACCATCCGGAGATTTTCCATCAATAGACTTGCCATTTGACTCCTCTAAAGAGCTATTTAAATCGACACCATTGCCAAAAAGGACGTCTACTTCTCTACCAGATGCAATAACAATCTGCGGGGACATAGAATTGAATCTCTCTATGCCAAAATTAGCTAATTTTGCAAAAGCATCGCCAGCGCCACTAGCCACCCCGCCTTTTAACATATCAACATTGCTTAAAGCATTTTGCTGACCGCTAATAGGAGATATAGGGAAAACGCTACGAGTGGATTGATTTTGTAAAAACTGCGAAAACCCATTGAGCATGCCACTTACCATCGCCATTCGTAGTAAATCAGATGATTTGTCAACAACTATACCTTTAACACCATTTCTACCATCCTCGCCAATTACCCAACCCTCAACGGCTCTCTCAATAACTTCGCCTTTGTTATTTTCTAAGCTGATTTTCTGCAAACGGCATTTAGCTCTCTCGCTAGATAAATTGCCACTACAATCGCCTATCAATATTGCTTCCTTAATTTGATCAATACGAAGATTTTTGCTTAATATCCCAACATCAGTTAATCTAAGCCTTATTGGCTCAGGGTTCGATTGCGTATCAGTGCCTGTTCCAACCACAACTCCGGTCATCAGCACCGCTCTTGCAAAAGTACCCGATGGTATATATTCCTTAATATTCCTCTTTTTAGTGCCATAATCTTTGGTAAAAAACCCAAGAGATTTTGCAGGAGGCAAGATAATTTGAGGCATGGTCTCGAGACCATTACTCGCATTAAAACTTGCCTCAAGCCTCTGATCTTCAATCGATTTTTGCTGATTCAATAATGATGCTTTTAAAACCTCCATTTCCTCTTTGACCGATTTAAGCTCCGAAGCAGATTCCTCAGCCTTTAATTCCAATTGCTTAGTGAGTTCATCCTTCGTATCACGTACTTCTTTTTGTACATTAGCAGTCCAAGTATCCCTCGGATCCACTGACTCCTTAACCCCAACCATATCTGTTCCTTCTGGCTCAAAAAGAACAGTCTCTTCCATTAATGGATGGGACCTTGGAGCTTTGCTATTGCCAGAGAAAACAAAAGTCAAAAATAGAATCAGACCAATTCCTACAAAAGGCGCAGCAGGATTTTTCCTAGCTACAATAGCTAATCCCTTTAGCCTTTCTTTGGCTTTTGTCATGATTGATAAAAAATCCTGATAATTGGTCATCTTCTTCTCTTTTTATACTCTTTTGATTTTGCCTTTTTTCTTATAACACAGACTAGATACACAATATTTAAGTCATGATTTTCATGCCAGCAGCCACCCATTCTAAATACAGAGCTGCAATAAGACCGGTTCCAACAGCTCCTCCAGCTAATTTAAGATTCCCCTTTACAATAGACACTATAGTCACAAGCACTGTTGCTATAGTTATGCCTATTGTTTTGCCTTTTCCACCTATCAACGTGCCAGTCGTATCAAGTTGTTTCTCAAAACTTGAAGCCAGACTAATTTCTGGATATAGACAAACAAGTATTAGTAAAGCAAAACTTAAAATTACTATGTAGTCGATTTGAATCTTTGGCATAGATAAAGCGCTACTTAGCTTTCTCTCTGCCGATTTTAGTTCTAACATTTTTAATCTCCTTTTTTGATTGAATGATTTCCCAGATCTAAATTAACAAAAGCTACAGGTTCTGGGCTTTTACCTGTAAATCTCAACGACAAGTCCTGCGTTGTTCCTTTTTCACCAGTTAAGGTCAAATAAACCTTCTCTTCGCCGCTATTATCAGCGCCAGTATTTACGCTCGGCACCACAATCAAATAACCCTGATTATGTATTCGCACCATTAGCGCCTCTTGCGGATAAACAAAAACATCAGTAATGCGCTCATCTTCCATATACAATCTGGTATAACCAGTTTTTGAAACGCTTAAATCTATTACTTGATCTGGCTTTAACGGGTATTTGTTAGCTGGCAAATAATGCAGCGGAATACTCGGAGAAATTTCATCTATAATTTGAGATGATAATGATGACTCCGCTCTAACATCCTGATTTGTAGCGATAATAGTAGTTTCAAGTATGCTTTTTCTATGATGTTTTTTACGCTTAGAAATTCCACCACTACAGCCACTCAAAGAGGAGATAAAAAATGTCGCGATTAGTATTTTCATCATCATCTTGACACCAAAATTTTGCGCTATCTGCCTTAATTCACTATTGTTTCGATTATTTCTTCTCATCAACTTGCTCCTTATATTCTTCAATATTGCTAAGCAAAATCAGTCCTTTACTTACTTCCTTGTACGAAATCAAATAGCTCTTCTCGAGTGCTATCTTTTGCGGAGAACCTTCAAACCAATAATGCAAAGTGCCGCTGACTTTAATCCCTACACCCTCTGGAATTACAGTTTTGATAAAAAATACCGAACTGGCATTATTGCCTTGCACAAACTGCAATTGATCAGCAAAAAACTTTGTTAGCTCCTTACTCGTAATACTAATTTTTCTAATCTCAGCATGCTGGTTTACGACCTCCGAAGGTGAGGTCGTAAACATCTCCTTAGCTACATGTATTGCCCAGTTCTTCAAATAACTCGGGTATAAATGGTTATTTGATACCTCCATCCGACGATCAATGTCTGACATGGGAATTAATACCCAGCGGTCTTCCTTATTAATCATCGCAATACCAAGGATCAAACTAAGTAAGCTCAAAAAAACCAAAGACACCAGTAGCCACTGGTTATATTTTACTAAATTCTGCAATGAGGCAGATTTCCATTTGTGATTCATTGTCCGATTTCTCCTATCTCCCAACTTTATTTTTCTTAAGTAATTTTGGATAACAAGGTGGCGCTGGGCACAAACCTTTTGCTATCAAAAAGCTCTTTGGTTTAAAACTTTGCGATAATCTTTTGTATTTCTTAAACAAATAACAAAGGACTATCGCGCTTATCAAACTCGTAAAACCAAATTTAATCTTCCCACTATTGAGCAAATAAATACCAGGTATGCCCCCAACTAGAGATACTGCCCATTCATCCAAAGTAAGCCCCATATATTTAAGCGGCTTCGATACCGACCAAAACAACCTTTGTTGACCATTATTGTTATTCATTAATTAAGTATCCTCTTTAACCCCTTTAATTCTTCCTCACTTAAATCATCTACCAGATCGTCATATATTTGACATCTCGGGATAGATCTGATTTCTTTTAACAGTTGCTTGATTTCTTGATCACTCATTTTTTCTCTCTCTTACTAATTAAAGCAATTCCTACTAATGCATAATTCATACTACGCCTCCCCCTAATCAGGCCTTAAGCTGTCTATAAACCGGGTAAGCTCTTCATCTCCGATGATGTTTGCCATTCTTTCAAAAATAACCTGGATCTCAATCCTATGCTTTCTAATAACCAACAACATAAGCTCCGCTAGCTCTTCATCACTCATTTTGCCAATTAGCTTTGCCGTAAAATATGTTTTCATAATTAACCCCTAATACTCTCCATTAATTTTATAAACTCCTCATTCCCTATTATTGATCCTAAGCGATCAAGAAGTATCTCTACATTCACCCTGTACTCTCTAACTGCCAGCAACAACAAGTCAGCTAGTTCCTCATCACTTAAATCACTTAGTTCTTTTGAAAAATTTGTACTCATATAATCCTCCTATAAATT
>Ga0209480_10002506_pt1 | contig 12525 bp, 11 predicted proteins | sample JI61114C2DNA_FD_187501 | JGI IMG/M metagenome (GOLD analysis project Ga0209480, IMG submission 187501) | Wastewater effluent complex algal communities from Wisconsin, to seasonally profile nutrient transformation and Carbon sequestration -... | ecosystem: Engineered > WWTP > Effluent > Algae...
GATTTCCTGCATGGTGAAGGCGCGGATTTCTTCGGCCAGCTTTGGTGAGGCCCCGTCACGATGGGCCTTCACGCTTTCGATGAAAAAGGCTTCACCTTTGGGAAAGGTGGTCGAAAGCGCATTATAGAATGCCGTCGCATAGGGATTGCCACCATGCCACCAGCGGACCTGCACGGTACCTTCATCGCGACCAAAGCGGCGATCGCGTGGAATGATGGTCAGATCGTCAGGGGTTGGCGTATCCAGCGGAGGTGCGCTATGACCGGTTTCGAATTTGAAGGGGGCGTTCACGATTATCCCTTTGCAGATTTGGAGCAGAATTTAACTTACATCTGTGAAAATAAGGTAACTGACATAAATGTCAATAGTGAAATTGCCAGCCAATGACCAGAGCGGCCGTCGCCGCCTGACTCCTGAAGCCAGTCGGCTTGCCGCACTAGAGGCGGCGCGCGATCTTTTGATCGAAGCAGGGCCGCAGGCGGTGACGCTGAAGGCGGTTGCTGGTCGAATCGGTCGCACTCATGCCAATTTGCTCCACCATTTTGGTTCGGCATCGGGCCTGCAGCGCGAACTTGCGGCGTTTCATGCGCAAGCCATCTGTACCCAGATCGGTGAGCAGATTCACAAGCTGAAGGGCGGTTATATTGGTCCGCGTGATCTGGTCGATCTGATCTTCGAACATTTTGATCGCGGTGGTGCCGGCGCGCTTGCGGCCTGGATGCTGCTGTCAGGCAATGAGGACGCGCTTCACCCGGTGGTGGAGGCTATACACGGGTTGGTCGACGAAGTGGGCGAAGGTGGCCATGATGACCGCAATTTGCACAAGCTAACAATGGAACTCGTGCTGCTTGCGCTGGGCGATTCGCTATTGGGCGGCCCATTGGCGGGGTCATTGGGTCTCGATCGCGATGCCGCCCGCGAAATCGCCGCCACCCGGCTGGCTCAGTCTTTTACGCAATGGCAAGAAATGCAAGGCGCATAAGCGCCAAGCAAAACCCCTTGGCAAGCCCATGCACCGCAGATTATAGGGCGATCCTGTCTGGTGCGGGGCCTTAGCTCAGTTGGTAGAGCGCGTCGTTCGCAATGACGAGGTCAGGGGTTCGACTCCCCTAGGCTCCACCAGATGGCTTCGCACTATACGATCTGGCCTCACTCTTGTCGGCGCCTATTCGCGAAATGCCTCTTCGCGAAGACGGGTTATCGGCGACAGCAAATAGCTCAGCACGGACCGACGATCACCCAATAGCGCAACGTCAGACACCATGCCCACTCCGATGGGCAGCTTGCGTCCTGTCTTAGAGATCAGCGCGGCGGCGCTCGTACGCACTTCGACAATATAGTGGCTTTCGCCGGTTTTCTCGTTGATCACAGCATCGGGCGAAATTGATGTGACCTTTCCTTTCAGCGAGCCGTAAATGCTACTGTCATAGGCAGTCAGGCTGACTTTTGCCTGTTGGCCAATTCGTACCGATCCAATATCTTTCGGGTTGATCATAACTTCGATCAATAGCCCGTCTTCGCTTGGCACCAACTCCAAGATGGGCGCGCCCGGTGCGACGGTGCCGCCGCGTGTCGAAACCAGTATCCGATTTATTGTACCTTTGACTGGAGCTGTGACAACCGCGCGTTCGGCGCGCTGCTCCAGTTCCGGCAATGTAGAGCTGCGCGCGGCATATTCGGCTTGCGCTGCAGTCAGTTCGGATGCGGCACGCGACCTCCAGTCTTGTACCTGCTGTTCGGTAGCAGCGCGCGCTTCAGCAATACCGGCCTGTGCGCGGGCGATGGTTGCAGATGCCGCTGCTGCTTCACTCGAGGCAGTTTGCGCTCTCCCGATAGCCTGGGTCAATGACAAGCGCGGTTCGATTCCGCGTTCGACAAGCGGCCGGATTGCATCAAGTTCGGCTTGCGCCGCAGATGCTGCAGAAAGGCGTGCTGCGTAAATGGATTGGGCCTCGTTTACCGACCGCGAAGCCCCCGCCACTCTTGCTGCTCCGGCACTTTGCAGGCTTGCAAGTTCCGCCATGCGTGCGCGATACAGTGCCCGTTCGATTTCGGCAGGGCCAGCCAAACCACCAAGATTGGGCGACCGGCCTGTGATTTCTGCCTTCAACCGCTCGATCTTGGCAGCAAGCGCAGCGACGGTAGCAGAGCCACTGCCAAACTCCCCCCCGGTAGCAGTTGGGTCAAGACGGACCAAAGGTTCACCGCTTTTGACCTCTTGGCCCGTGCGCACGAGCACCTCCTGAACAATCCCGCCTTCCAAATTGGATATCACTTGCATTTTGGAGCTTGGAACCACGCGTCCCATACCGCGAACGGTGCGGTCGATTTCGGTCAAAGACGCCCAGATCAGAAAAACGACAAAAAAGCCGAAGATCAGCCAGAGCAGAATGTTGGATCCCATTTTGGGAACGAAGCGGGCGGTTGCTGGCTCATCGTTTTGATCGACGGATTCGGGTTTAACGGGCAGGGTCATTGGCTCACCTGCGGATTTGCAAGTTGTTTCAGGATTGTATCGCGCGGTCCATCGGCAACGACCTTGCCATTGCCTATCACGATGATGCGGCTAACGAGTTTGAGAAGCGGCAGACGGTGGGTGATTATCAACATTGTGCGATCAGCCGCCTCACGCTGCAATCGTTCAATCAATGACAATTCGGTTTGATTGTCCATTGCGCTAGTGGGTTCATCGAGCAGCAGGATCGAAGGCTTGCCAGCAAGCGCGCGCGCTACCGCAATCGACTGGCGCTGCCCACCCGACAGGCTTTCGCCGCGGTCGGCGAGTTTCAATTCGTAACCATTGGCAAGCTTGCCCATAAAATCATGCGTGCCTGACAGGCGGGCTGCCCGCAGCATTTCCTCATCGTCAATTTGGTCACGGTCCAGTACAATATTGTCCCGTACGGTGCCCGATAACAGCACAGTGTCTTGAAGTACTGAACCAATGTTGCGGCGCATTTGCGCAGCATCAAGTTGTCGCACTTCGGTCCCGTCGATCAAGACCAACCCCTCGGCGGGCGGGTAAAGGCCCAAAATGATACGTGCGATGGTTGATTTGCCCGAACCCACCCTGCCCAGAAAGGCAACTTTTTCACCCGGATTGATCTGAAAGCTGACTCCGTTCAACGCTGCTTCGGTCGCATTGGGATAGGAGAAATGAACGTTGCGGAATTCGATCTGACCATTAAGGCTCTCGAGTGCCAACGCATTGGGCCCCTGGCCCTCGGTCTGGGCCTCCATAAACCGGTCCAACTGACGATAGGCAGTGCGAGTCATTGTCATTCGGGACAATAATGTCGCAATCTGCGACAAAGGTGCAACAGCGCGTCCACCCAATATTGAACAAGCAATCAGCCCGCCCATCGTCAACGATTGACTGGCGATCAGCCCCACGCCAGCGACGACGACGCCGGCATAGGCAATTTGCTGACCGCTCGCAGCGACCGTGATGCTGATGTTGGAAATCAGGCGTTGTGCCATCGATGTGGCGGCATGACTTTCGACGGCATCATCCCAGCGGCGCGACAATAGGCGTCCAGCACTGGCGCTTTTGACCATTTCCAGTCCGCCAATCGTTTCGATCAGGACGGATTGTTTGAGCATCGACTGTCCCATTGCCTTCGCTGACAGACGGTCCATTTGCGGCTGTGTTGCCAATCCGACGATGATAACCACTGGGATGAGAGTGATAGGAACAAGTACTAGCCAACCGCCGATCATCGCGATCACCGCCAGAGTTACCAGAATGAAAGGTACGTCAACGATTGCCACCAGTGTCGCTGACGCGAAAAAGTCGCGTAATGTTTCCAGTTCTCGCAGCATTTGCGCCAAACCGCCAGTCGATCCGCGCGGCTGATCGAGGCGGATTGTCAGCAAGCGGGAAAAGACATTTTCGCCTATTTCTCGGTCGATATCGGCACCCGCAACATCGACAAAATAGGCGCGCAATATTTTGAGCACAAAGTCAAAAATCAGGATGATTGCCAGACCGATCGACAGCCCGATCAGCGATGACGTGGCATTATTGGGAAGAACACGGTCATAAACGGTCATAGTGAACAGCGACGTTACCAACGCAAACAGGTTGATCATGACTGCTGCGATGGCAACTTTTACATAGACGCGGCTGTTGTTACGAATTGGGTCCATAAGCCAATCGGCGAAGCGAGGCCTTGGGTGGATGATCGTCGCTTCGTCGCTCATCTGAAAATCCTTTGGTCCGCAGGCGAAATTTTTAAGACGCGTAACAGGTCGCCTGCGCGGGCCAAAGCGACAAAAGTTGCAGCATCGCGTTCCGACATTGCGCGGATATAATTTGCTGCGGCCGCAAACAAGCGGTCTTCGGCATCGAGTGCGTCATAAAGTGTACCGCGGGCCACCCGGAACCGTTCAACCACAGCATCGCGTGTGATGCGGCTGGCAATATAGTCTTCGCGATATGCCGACATCATGTCGCCAAAGGCAACCACATCGGCCCAGGCAATCCTTGCCTCGCGCTCAGCCTCAAGCTTGACGCTCAATGCACGTGCATCAGCTGCGTCTGCCCTTGCTCTCGCTTCATCCGCGCGGGCGTCGCCTGGACCGAACAGCCGATAGCGGACGGTAACTCTGCCGCGCACGTCATAGTCGCGACGATCAGGCTCAAAGAGTCCATAGCGGCCTGCATCGATGCCGGCAGTGATATTTGGAAGCACTTCTGCGCGTGCAGCATTCGCATCGGCTTTTGCTGCGCGTGCAATCGCCTCTGCGACACGCACTGTCGCCGATGTGGACGCACGCGCGGCAAGGGTATCGTCCGACATCCGTTCCAGTTCGGGCGCGGGTGCGCGAACAATTCGAGTCGGCGCATCCAGCCCGAACAATTCCTTGAAACGTGCCTGGGCATTGGCATATTCGCGTTGATACTGGGCGCGACGAAGCCGCGCCGACGCAATCGCGCCATCAATACGCGCACGTTCTACAGGGGCTGCCACCCCCTGTGATATGCGCTGCTCAACAGCGGCACGGAGATCTTCATTCTGAACAATGAAATTTTCGGCAAGTTCTGTCAGATGACCGAAAGCGAAAAGATCATACCAAGCCCCAATCGCATTCAGGGCGATGGTTTCAGATTTGCGATCATATTCAGCCTCTGCGGCACCGATCCTCTCGATTGCTGCGTCAATGCGACGGCGGCTGGCGCCAAAATCATAGAGTATTTGTTCGAGACTAGCCGTTGCATCGACGCGGCCCGCTCCTCTGGCCCGTTCGATTAGATTGTCGGGATCGTTGGAAAATTCCCGAGCCACTGACCGGTTGGCGCTAAACGCCATGTCAACCCTAGGAAACTGCACCGAAGCCGCTCCCCGTTTTGCTGCCAAGGCTGCGGCACCTTCGGCACGCCCTTCCGACAATGTAGGGCTGGCTTTCAGTGCTTCGGATATGACATCGTGAAAAGCGTCCTCGTCGGCAGTTATTTCTGCGATGGCAAGGATCGGATCGGTCGTGTTTTCTTTTGAAAGCGGCGCAGGGTCGGGATCGGGCAATCGGGCAGCTAGAGGATTGGCATAATCTTGCGCTTTTGCAGCCGCTTCTGGGACCACATTTGAGGAAATCAACAACAGAGTGCCTGCCGATAGCAGGATGTAATTTTCCGTCACTCTATGCGTGCCTTTAAACCGATCAACGATGCTGTATCAGCATATATGCTCGAACCGGTCAAAAAGTAGCAAATAGTGCCGCAACAATATGAGTTTACCCAGCGCATTTGCGCTCGTCTAGCGTGCACTCCTCACAACGGCAATAGTGGTGCAACACCAGCCCAGTAACCAACAGGACCACATATTGTGAGGAGACATTCAAGCCGCGCGGCGAACCGTTGCCTGCAGCCAGGCGCGGGCATGTTTTTGTGCTTCGGCGATTTCGCGTGCGGTCATTTCGTCCGAAATTTCAGCCCGGCAGGTCATGGCTTCTTCGCTACCGTTTAGGGCTGCAAGGTTGAACCATTTGTGCGCCTCGATCAGGTCGACTTCGATCCCGCCGCTTCCGGTTGAATAGGCGACGCCAAGTTCAAACAAGGCCTGCGCGCTGCCATGTGCTGCGTCACGGAGCCGACTCTCCATCAGAAACTCTGCGCTTTTCATACTATTGGCCATGTAACCAAACCCCCTGTTGCCGTCCCTGTTGCGGACAAGGGGCAATTCAGCGGAACATGGATAACAAATGGTTAACGCTGGCTTTGAATTTACATCGCGTTGAAATTACACCGCAATATTATCGATCAATCGGGTCTTGCCGATCCGTGCTGCGGCGAGCAGGCGTAGTGGACGAACACCGGGCTCGGATACCGGTGCCAGCGTCACTGCATCGGCCAGCGCGAAATAATCGATGCTGGAAAATCCGGCGGCAAGAATAGCATCGGTTGCGCGTGTCGTGGCGGCGGCGACATCCTCCCCCTCGCTTATAGCTTTGGCAGCGGCTTTGAGCGCGTTTGGCAGGGCAACTGCTGCCTGCCTATGCTCTGCCGACAGATAAGCATTGCGCGATGACAAAGCGAGGCCATCGGCATCGCGCATCGTCGGCACACCAACAATCTCTATGTTGATATCCAGATCGCGGACAAATTGCCGGATGACTGCCAGTTGCTGGAAATCCTTCTCGCCAAAGCAAGCGACGTCGGCACCAACCTGATTGAACAATTTGGTCACCACCAGCGCAACGCCATCAAAATGCCCCGGCCGCGCACCGCCGCAAAAACCGGCACTCGGGCCTTCGACATGAACCTTGGTGGCAAAGCCTTCTGGGTACATCTCGCCGACGCTGGGTGACCAGACAATATCGACGTCGAGCGGTGCCAGCTTTTCGCAATCGGCCTCCAATGTGCGGGGGTACGCGGCGAGATCCTCGTTCGGTCCAAATTGCGTCGGATTAACGAAGATGGACACGACCACAACATCCGCCCGCGCCTTCGCTTCGCGCACCAGCTTCAGATGCCCTTCGTGCAGTGCGCCCATTGTCGGCACCAACGCCACCCGCCGCTGATTCGTCCGTAATGCGGCGATGGCTGTTCTGAGATTTGCAAGCTGATTGATAATTTGCACGGATAGGGGGCCTTGTTTATGGCAGGAGAAGGTCAGGCGGCAATAGCAGCCTTGGCCGGCAAGCTGAACAATTTATCGGGGGTAAGGCCGGACGATGGCCAAGGCACATCATATCGTATTCGCCAATGAAAAGGGCGGCACCGGCAAATCGACGACGGCGATCCACGTCGCCATAGGTCTGGCGTCACGCGGTGCGCGCGTCGCCTGCCTTGATCTCGATACAAGGCAGCGCACGCTTTATCGCTATTTCGAAAACCGGCGCGACACCATGGCGAGGCGCGGGATCGATTTGCCAATGCCCGGTTTCCATGTCTTCGATCAGGATTCGCAGGCGCGGCTCGAACAGCAGATCGCAGAGATTGAAAGCGATACCGACTATGTCATTTTCGACACGCCCGGGCGCGACGACAAATTTGCACGCTTTGTCGCTACCCGCGCCCATACATTGGTCACGCCGATCAACGACAGTTTTGTCGATTTTGACCTGATTGGCAGAGTTGATGGGGAGAATTTCAAGGTCAAGAAGCTGAGCTTTTACGCTGAGATGATCTGGGAAGCACGGATGGCACGGGCGCGTGCCGATGGTGCTACGATCGACTGGGTGGTGCTGCGCAACCGGCTGCACAATATGGAGGCGCGCAACCAGCAGCGCATGACCGACGCGATTGCCGAATTGGCCAAGCGAGCAGGATTTCGTGTTATTCCGGGTTTGAACGAACGCGTGATCTATCGCGAGCTGTTCCCGTCGGGCCTGACGCTGGTCGATAAAGGACATCTGGGCAATTTGGGGACGGCGCACATCGTTGCACGGCAGGAATTGCGGGAATTGATCGCGGCGCTGGCTTTGCCCGAATTTGTCAAGTCGGAACCCGCTTTACTCTGATGCCATTCCTCGGCCTCCTTGTTGTCGGACTGCTGGGCTGGGCGCTTTACACCGGGCGGATACGGCCAGCCCAATTGCTGCCGATATTACTGACGCTGGGCGGTGCTTTCATCGCATTGCGTGGGCAATGGATCATCGGACTGCTGGTGCTTGGCGCAGGCGTGACATGGTATCGCGGAATGACATGGCGGCTGTTTGGGTCGCGCGCGAAACAGACAGACGAATATGCACTGTCTGCGGCGCGCTGGCTGCTCGGCGTTTCGGTACAAGACGATTCTGAGCGTATCCGAGCGCGACACCGCCAACTAATCTCTGACAATCACCCCGATCGCGGCGGGAACGATGAGCGTGCTCGGGAGTTGAATCAGGCACGTGACCTTTTGTTGAAGGATTTGGCAAACAAATCGAAGTAAAGGCCGCGCAGGCAAGACACAGTTGCGCTAACGGAGTCCGCATGACGCATAATTTCCATCCCACCACTTTACGCGAATACGACATTCGCGGGATTATCGGCGAAACATTGGGGGCAGAGGATGCCTATGCGATTGGGCGTGGTTTCGCGACCTTGCTGGGTCGTGCGGGCGGCAAGTGCGTTGCTGTCGGCTATGACGGGCGAGTCAGCTCGCCGATGCTTGAAGAAGCTTTAGTACGAGGAATTACCGAAGCCGGGCTTGACGCGGTGCGTATCGGCATGGGGCCGACGCCGATGCTATATTATGCCGAAGCCGTGCTCGATGACGTCGATGGCGGCATCGAAATAACCGGCAGCCACAATCCCGCCAATTATAATGGCTTCAAGATGGTCTTCCAGGGGAGACCCTTTTTCGGCGACGACATCCAGCAACTGGGCCGGATCGCGGCGGCAGGGGATTGGGCGAGTGGCAAGGGTAGCGCGCGGCATCTCGACATCATGGACCGTTATGTCGCCCAGCTTGCAGCCGCTGCGCCCGAAAAGGGCTTCCGTATCGGCTGGGATGCGGGAAATGGTGCGGCGGGACCGGTGATCGAGCGACTGGTGAAGATGCTGCCCGGAGAGCATCACCTTCTGTTTATGGATGTGGATGGCCAGTTTCCAAATCATCATCCCGATCCCACCGAAGAAAAGAACCTTGCCGATCTGCGCGCGCTTGTCGCGGAGAAGAAACTCGATTTCGGACTGGCTTTTGACGGTGATGGCGACCGCATTGGCGCGATTGATGGTCTGGGACGGGTCATCTGGGGTGACCAGTTGCTTCAGATTTTTGCCGAAGATGTGCTGGCCGAAGTGCCGGGGGCGACGATTATCGCCGATGTGAAGGCATCGCAGGCTTTGTTTGACCGGGTCGCCGAACTAGGCGGAAAGCCCCTGATGTGGAAAACCGGGCACAGCCTGATCAAGTCCAAAATGAAGGAAACTGGTTCGCCGCTGGCTGGCGAAATGAGCGGGCATATCTTTTTCAAACATGAATATTACGGTTTTGACGACGCAATCTACGCCGCAATCCGCTTGATTCGCGCATCGGCCAAGCTGGGCAAGAGTGTGACCGAACTGCGCAGCGCGATGCCGGACATGATCAATACCCCCGAAATGCGCTTTCAAGTGGATGAGAGCCGCAAGTTCGCGGTGATTGACGAAGTGCTGGCGCGCCTTTCGGCGGATGGTGCCGATGTGAACGCCACCGACGGCGCGCGGGTTAATACGCCCGACGGCTGGTGGTTGCTGCGGGCCTCGAACACGCAGGATGTGCTGGTGGCACGGGCGGAGGCTTCGTCAGAGGCTGGGCTGGAGCGGTTGATGGCGCAGATTGATGCGCAGTTGGAGGCAAGTGGGCTTGAGCGCGGGGAGCAGGCGGGGCATTGACCGAGCAAAAGTTCGTCGAGTCATTTGATGCCAAGTTTCCTTACGATGATGAGGAAGCGGCAACGGCTCTGATACACCAAGGATGGGCGATTTCTCCGAACGCTGCATTTTGTGTTTTGGAAGAAATTTGCCGCCTTCCGCGCGGTGCCGCTGTGGACACTGGCGCGCAACACTCGCTTGCTGCTCAGTGGGCAGCATCAGGCCAACATCCATTGATGTCGGCAGTATTAAGGTGCGCCGCAGCACTCATCGATTCGACGCCGCTATCTTCGCAGGATGCAGTCGGGATTATGAGAGATGTCAGTGCGTATTCAGGTCAATACGCTGCACTGAATATCGCCTATTTTTCTGGCGATTGTTCAACACCCGAAGGTGATGGAGCATTGGAGCAGGCCAGCATCGAAATCCGAAAGCAATGGGAAACTCTGGAGAGTAACTAGCCATTCCGTTCATGCCATCTAAGACATCCTCAGAAAGTGGCCTCTCTAGTCGCCGAAATTAATAGATCAGGTGATGGATTCCCGCCTTCGCGGGAATGACGAAGTGGGTTAGTTGATCGTAGTGACCATGACTGTTATCCCCCCCATCATAAATAACTGGTTCACCCAGCGCGGCTGGTCGCCCCGGCGGCATCAGTTGGAGATGGGTGATGCGGCGGCGGAGGGGCGGCATGCGCTGCTGGTGGCGGCGACCGGAGCGGGGAAGACCTTGGCGGGGTTTTTGCCGACTTTGTTGGAGTTGATCGCGGACTCATCCGTTCGTGCTGAGCCTGTCGAAGCACGTATCCAGCCAGCGCAGGGGTCTCGTCCTTCGACAGGCTCAGGACGAACGGAGAATTTGGGACTCCACACCCTATACATCTCCCCACTAAAAGCCCTCGCGGTCGATGTGCGGCGCAATCTGTTGGTGCCGGTCGAGGAAATGGGGCTGCTGATCCGCATCGAAACCCGCACCGGCGACACGCCGTCGGAGCGCAAGGCGCGGCAGCGGGTAAAACCGCCGCATATCTTGCTGACCACGCCGGAGTCGCTGTCGCTGCTGCTCAGCCATGAAGACAGCCTGCTAATGTTTGCCGGGCTGAAACGGGTGATCATCGATGAAGTCCATGCCTTCGCCAATTCAAAGCGTGGGGATTTGCTGTCGCTTTCGCTTGCCCGTCTGCAAAAGCTCTCACCCCAGATGCAGCGGGTCGGTCTGTCGGCAACCATTTCCGATCCCGATGCCTATCGTGCATGGCTTGCACCTTATGGTGACATTGACGCGGTGCGGTTGGTTGAGGGGGAGCCTGCCGCCGACCCAGACCTGCAAATCCTGTTGCCCGAAGGCCGCGTCCCTTGGTCGGGGCATAGCGGGCAATATGCGGTGCCGCAGCTGATCGACGAAATTGGCCGCAACCGTACAACGCTCATCTTCTGCAATACGCGCTTCCTTGCTGAGTATATTTTCCAGAAATTGTGGGACGCCAATGACCCCAAATATGCCATCGGCATCCATCACGGGTCGCTGTCGGTCGAGGCGCGGCGCAAGGTTGAAGGCGCGATGGCGCGGGGAGAGTTGCGCGCGCTGGTCTGCACCGCTTCGCTCGATCTTGGCGTTGACTGGGGCGATGTCGATTGCGTCATCCAGATGGGCGCGCCAAAAGGCAGCTCGCGTTTGCTGCAGCGCATAGGCCGCTCCAACCACCGCATGGACGAGCCGTCCAAAGCGCTGCTCGTTCCCGGCAACCGCTTTGAATATCTTGAGGCGCAAGCGGCCTATGACGCGGTGGAAGAAGGGCAGCGCGACGGCGAAGTCTTCCGCCCCGGCGGTTATGATGTGCTCGCGCAACATGTGATGGCTTGTGCCTGTGCCGCGCCATTCAACGAGGCGGAATTGCTCGACGAAGTGCGTTCGGCAATGCCTTATAGTGCGCTCGACGCCGCGACCTTTGGTAGGGTGGTCGAATTTGTCGCAACCGGCGGTTACGCGTTAAAGGCCTATGACAAGTTTCAAAAATTGGTGCGGGATAAGGGCGCTAATTGGCGTCTCTCTCACCCAAAATTCGCGACCCAACACCGGTTTAACGCGGGAATCATCGTTGATACGCCGATGCTCGACGTCCGCTTTCGCAACGGGCGCAATCTGGGCCGGGTGGAGGAGAATTTCGCCGCACCCTTGCGTCCCGGTGACAGCTTCATCTTTGCAGGCATGGCGCTGGAGGTGGAGGCGATCCGCGATCTTGACCTGATCGTGCGCGCGGCGAAGAAGGCGGCGACCATCCCCAGTTATATGGGCGCGCGGATGCCGCTGACCACGCATCTGGCGGATCGGGTCCGCGGCTTCCTCAACGACCGGGCAGGTTGGGCGCGTTTTCCCGACGATGTGCGCGAATGGCTGGAGATGCAGGACTGGCGCAGCGCGCTGCCCGAACCGGGGCAATTGCTTGCCGAAACCTTCCCGTATGAAGAGCGGCATTATCTGGTGGTCTATCCGTTCGAAGGCTGGAACGCGCACCAGTCGCTGGGGATGCTGGTGACCAAGCGCATGGAAATGCGCGGGCTGAAACCCATGGGTTTTGTTGCCAGCGATTATGCACTGGGCGTATGGGGGCTGGAGGAAGTGACTGACCCTGCTTCGCTGTTTTCCTCTGACATATTGGAGGAGGAATTTGTCGATTGGGTGGAAAATAGCTACCTTCTCAAGCGCGCCTTCCGCGAGGTTGCGATTATCTCCGGCCTTGTCGA
>Ga0209480_10002509_pt1 | contig 12509 bp, 5 predicted proteins | sample JI61114C2DNA_FD_187501 | JGI IMG/M metagenome (GOLD analysis project Ga0209480, IMG submission 187501) | Wastewater effluent complex algal communities from Wisconsin, to seasonally profile nutrient transformation and Carbon sequestration -... | ecosystem: Engineered > WWTP > Effluent > Algae...
GCGTCGACGGGCGAGGCGTCGTCGACGGTCACGTCGGCAGCCGGGGTCTCGGTGGGGGCATCGGCGATGTCGGCGGGGGCGTCGGCGATGTCGGCGGGAGCATCGACGGGCGAGGCATCGTCGACGGTCACGTCGGCGGCCGTTGTCTCGGCGGGGGCGTCGGCGATGTCGGCGGGAGCATCGACGACGGGCGAGGCATCGGTAGCATCGACGGTCACGTCGGCGGCCGTTGTCTCGGCGGGGGCGTCGGCGATGTCGGCGGTAGCATCGACGGCGGGCGAGGCGTCGTCGACGGTCACGTCGGCGGCTGGGGTCTCGGTGGCGGGAGCATCGGCGATGTCAGCGGGAGCGGCGACGGTGATGTCGACGGCGATGTCGACGGGAGCGTCGACGGTCACGTTGGTGGCGTCGACGGCGATGTCGGCGGGAGCATCGACGGCGGGCGAGGCATCGGAGGCATCGACGGCGTCGGCGGCCGGGGTGTTGGTGTTGGCGTCGGCCTCGGCGATGTCGGTGGGAGCATCGGCGGCGGGCGAGGCGTCCTCGGTGTTGGCGTCGGCGATGTCAGCGGGGGCATCGATGACGGTTGAGTTGTCCTCGACGGTCGCATCGGAGCTGGTCCCGGTGGCGGCGTCGGCGATGTCCGCGGAGACCTCGACCGTAGTGGCGTCGGCGACCTCGGGCGGATCGGCAGCGACCGCGTCGGCGACCGAAGCCTCCTCGGCCGGCGCAGCCGCGATCGGCTCCGAAATGGCTTCCGAGACAGGTGCATCGGCGACCGGCTGCGGGTCATCGCCTGCGGCGATGGCGAGCTCGGGCTCGGGCGCGCCGTCCGGGTCGGCGACCGGGTCTACCTCCGCGGCGACTGCATCGGAGCTGGCGATCGGCGCGGCCTCGACCGGCGCAGACGCGTCGGTGCCGGCTGCATCCGCGGCCAGTTGGTTGTTGTGGTCATGGTCTGATGCGTCTGGCTTCGAACCATGGGCATCTGAATTCAAGGTCTCGTTCACGTGCTGCTCGCTGCTCATCACGCCCCCCTCATTGCTGGCAGATCTTCGTCTTCGGTTTTGCTATCCAAAGCTCAACGTCGAGTGTCTAGCGGCCATCATCTATCGGTCATGGAGTATCGCGTGTCAATCACCCAGCAGCGCGCCGCAGGTGCCTGTACTCGCCCGTTGCGGCCGGGTTGCGATTGCGCGTCCGGCTTGCGGTCGCGCGCTGTCACATCGCGCAATCACGCCGCGTGATTGCGCGATGTGACAGTGAGGCTCGCGTGGGCAGTCATGGCGACGCGCGGGGCGAACGCGGCGCAGGCTCGCGCGGCGCGGCGGCGCTGCTCGCGGTCGCGGATGACCGCGGTGCTCACATGGCTAAAAGGACAGGTCATCATGTTCCGTTGCGACGGGATCCGCGGACGGCGATCGTCGCGCTCGGCTCACGGTGGTCGTGCGTCGGGGCGAACGCTGGTCGCTATCAGGGCGGTTACCGGGGTCGAAGCGCCCGAAAATTTCTACGTGTTGGGTCGGATATTGTCCCCGTCCTCGATCGGCTATAGTCCCGGGCCAACCTCTGTTGCGACGCGAAGGAGTGCTCATGTCCGAAGCCATTTCCGGTGCGATGCCCAAGATCGGGGAGCTGGCCCCTGACTTCACGGCGGTGACCACGCAAGGGTCGATCAAGTTCTCCGACTGGCAAGAAGGGAAGTGGGTCATCCTCTTCTCGCACCCGGCCGACTTCACGCCCGTCTGCACGACGGAGCTGTCGGAGTTCGCGCGCCGGGCCGACGAGTTCGCCAAGCGGGGCACCAAGCTGATCGGCCTCTCCGTCGACTCGATCCACAGCCACATGGCCTGGCTGCAGAACATCAAGGAGAAGCTCGGGGTCGAGATCCCGTATCCGATGATCGCCGACCTCGACACCAAGGTCGCGCAGAAGTACGGCATGATCCACCCCGAGGCCGACAGCACCGTCACGGTGCGCGCGGTCTTCATCATCAACCCCGAGCGCAAGATCCAGGCGCTCATCTATTACCCGCTGACCAACGGCCGCAACATCGACGAGATCATGCGGCTGCTCGACAGCCTCCAGACCTCGGCCAAGAACGGCGTCGCCACCCCGTGCAACTGGAAGCCCGGCGATCGGGTGATCGTGCCCCCGCCCAGGACGGTGGAGGCCCTCAAGGAGCGGATGGCCCGCACCGACATGGAACACATCGACTTCTATCTCGGCTACAAGAAGCTGTCCTGAAGGACAGGTCCATGAACGCGCGCTGGCGCGGCGCCCACAGTGCTCGCGCCAGCGAAGTCAGCGGCCAAAAAAGCGTGGCTTCGGCGCGCTCCCGATGAACGAGGACCCGGGTGCTAGCGCTTCCCGATCTCGGCGTCCAGGCGCTTCTCGATCGCGTCGAGCTCGCGCATCTTGCGGTCGAAGTCGTCACCGCCGCCGCTGCTACGCCCGCGCCCGCGACCGGCCGGCAAGGCGCGACGCTGACGGCCGCCCGAGAGGGCCTTCCGGGAGCCGCCCGCGATCATTCGGTAGCCGAGGTAGCCAGCCCCGGCGAGCACGCCGAAGAAGATCGCGTTCTTGAGGATCACGAGGCCGAAGCCCAGCAGCGGGAAGACGACGAGCCAGAGCGCCGCAATGGCTCCCAGCGCCATCAGCCCGCCCCGAAGGACCGCGCCGGTCTGCCCGGAGTTCTTGTCGTCGTCGTCGTCGTGGGACATGGGGTCCCCAGGATAGGCCAGCGCCAGGGCCGTGGCAAACCCGGTCCGCTGCGCCGCCTCGCTCGGCCGGCGCCGGCCGTCGGGCCCGCTCAGGAGGGAGCCGCTGCGGACTCACTGGCCCCGTCGGCATTGCCAGCCCCGTTGGCGTCACCGGCCTGGCCGTCCCCGGCACCGACTTCCTTGGCGTCTCCGCTCGCCGCGTCATGACCGGCATCGGGAGGGCGCGTGCCGGGCAGGCTCTTGCGTGGACCGGGGGCCGGCGGCTCGTCCGGGCCGGAGGCCCCGGAGCTGGCCACGCCCGGGTCTTCGGGCCGACCCGCCGCATTGCCGCCGCCTCCCACCTCTTGAGCGGTCGCGGAGCTGGCCACGCCCGGGTCTTCGGGTTGACCCGGGGATGCGCTCGCTGGCGCTGCGCTGCGCCGCTTCGTGGGCCGGGGGACGGGCAGCTCGCCCGCCGCGGGCGCGACGGCGACGATGGGGTCGGGCGCGCTCGGAGATCGGGCTGTCCCCGGGGACAGCTCGGCGGGCGCTGTCGGCGGCGGCGAGGTTGAACCTGTCTCGATGACCAGGTCCTCCCCGGGGGCCGCGGCGCCGGCGGACTCGGTCCACTGCGAGGGTGCGGCCATCGAGCCGACGGCGAGCGGGGTCGCAGGCGCTTGCCGCACGAACCGCGGCTGCGCGCGCATCGGCGCGACCTCGGAGGCGCTGGCGATCGGCGCGGCGACTGCGAGCTCCGGGGCCGCGGACGCGCCCGGTCGCAGCCATTGCAGCCCGCCCGCGGCGGCGCCGAGGGTGAGGATCACCGCCGCGGCCCAGGCGAGCGCGTGGGAGCGCTGCGAGGGCGTGGCCTCGGCGGAATTCACAACCCACACGGGCGCCGAGTGAGCGGCCAGCTCGCGCAACGCAGCCGCGCTGTCGCCGGGCAGCGGGCCGCTCGTGGGTCGCGCGTCGCGGGGAAGGTCGGCGGCGCTGTCGCCCGCGGGGCTGTCGATGCCGTGGAGATCCTCGGGGCCGAGCTGCAGGGTCGTGCTCGCGGCAGCGGCCTCGGCGAGCTCGACCGGCGGGGCAGTGCGGGTCGTCCGCGGGGCAGCGACGCGAACGGTCGGGGGGGCGCCGCGGGCCGCCGCGCGGATCGGGGGGCCGGTGAGCACGGGGCGGCGGCCGCGGACGGTCGAGGCCGTCGCCGCCTCTCCGCTGTGCAGCAGTCGCTCCGGAATGAACACCCCGCTGTCGCCGGCGGTGCCCGAGCCCGAGGCGCTGGCGACGGCGGCGACGGCCTCCTCGGCGGCGGCGAGGATCTCCTCCCACGCCATTTGACTCGACGATCCGCTGGCGGAGGGGTCCAACTCGGGCGAGCCCTTGAACCAGCGCTCGTAGGTCTGGGCCCGCTCGTCGATCGCGCGGCTGTCCGCGGCCGCGACCCGCTCGCTCGTGGCGGCGTTCGCAGCCCTGAATGCGTCGCGCAGGGGCGGCAGCGTCCGTGGGAGCACCACGGGGGAGGGGGCGTGACCGGCCGCGGGGTCGATGCGCATGCTCTGCGACACGCCGGCGGGCGTGGGTGGGACGGTGCCGACCTCGAGCGTGCCGCTGGCGTCGCAGGGGCCGAAGCCGATCGCGGCCATCGCGTTGGCGAAGGCCCGCATGGTCGGCCAGCGCTCCGCGGGAGCCTTGGCGAGCGCGCGTCCGACGATGCCGACGACCTCTCTGGGGATCGTCACCAGCAGCTCGGCCGGGAAGGGCGGCGGCTGCTCGAGCAAGTGGCGCGCGCAGACGTAGGCCGGGCGCCCATCGGAGAACGGCACGTGGCCGCAGAGCAGCTCGTACATGATGATGCCGAGCGCGTAGATGTCGGTGCGGGCGTCGACGAGGCCGCCGGTCAGCTGCTCCGGCGCGGCGTATCGCAGCTGCCGCGCGGCGCTCGCGGGATCGAGCTTGCTCCACAGGCTGTCGCCGAACACGTCGCCGATGCCGGGGCTCAGGATCTTGAGGGTGCTGGTCTGGGTCTTGTCGCGCACCGGGAACAGGTGTCGGGTCTGCAGGTCGAGGCGAAGCAGGCCGTGCTGGTGCGAGAGGTGGAGGATCTGGCACGCGCGCACCATCAGCGGTCGCAGCGCTGGCCACGTCATCGGGCCGTCGCGCGCGATCGAGGTCGCGAGGTTCTCGCCGGTCAGCAGTTCGGTGACGACGAACACTTGCCCGTTGATCGCGCGGCCGAGGTCCGTAAGATCGATGATGTCGCCCGAGGCCTCCACGTCCTCGCGCGCCATGGCGACGCTGGCCTCGAGTCGCGAGCGGAGGCGCTCGAGCACCGCCTCGTCGCGCGACAGCGACGGCGTCAACAAGCGCAGCGCGACCGACCGCGCGAAGGCGATGTCCTCCGCGCGATACAGGACGCCGCCGGTGCCCTCATGGATGCGCGCGATCAAGCGATAGCGATCCGCGATGAGCGCCATCGACTCGCCCGCGCCGAGTGCGGCGGCGAAGAGGTTCGGTCCGGGCTCGGCGCTGCTCGGCCGTTCGTGGCTCTGTGTCGCTCCCATGCCCCAACCATAGCGAAGCTCGGTCGGCGCGCCGAGCGTCTTCGTGCGTGCATGTGAGGAGCCGTCGGCGGCCCACCCATGTCGCTCCCCCGGATTCCGGCGCGGTGCCCGGAAGCCCCGGGCCTGGCGGGCGATACTGGTCCTCGAGCGTGAGGCCGCGTTCCTTCACGTGTCGGCGGGCGTCGTGTTCGGCCGCGGATCGGGCATACTGGCGGCCTCCACGAGAGAGGGACGGCCAAGTGCCTCAGCGCGACGATCAGGGTCCGAAGTCTCCATCCCCTGCCGGCCTGCCGGTCGTGGGGGCCCCGCGTCTCCCCGCTGGTCACGACGACGACTTCCCCCACGATGCAGGTGACCTCTTCGACGCGATCATGGTCGACCCACCGGCCCAGCCCGTGCATGTGCCCCCGGTCCGGCCGCCGGTGGAGCCCGCGTCTGCCGGTCCGCTGCTCCCGCCGGCGCCGACGGGGACCGACATCGACGTGGACATCGACGATCCCGAGCCCGAGCCGCCCCCAGCTCGCGCCGCCGAGCGGCTGGCGCCAGCACCGCAGCCTGCGCTGCAATCGGCGCCACAGCCGGCGCCTCAGCCTCCAGCGGGCGCCGCCAGGTTTCGACCCGCAGCGCCGGGGCCCACGCCCGCCCCGCGTCCGCCGGGCTTGAACCTGAGCAAGCCCTCGCTGTCCGCGGCATCGCTGTTCAGTCGCCCGGCCGCGGCCTCGGAGGAGGAGGGCAGCAACCCGGGCCCAGGCAGCATGCCCTCGCGCAATCCGCCGCCGCCGGCGTCCAAGACCATCGCGCTCGAGCTGGAACCAGAGATGATCGCCGGGCATCGGGGACCGCCCAGGCCGCCCCCGGGCGAGGCTTCGCGTCCGACCGCGACTGCGGCCGAGGCCCCGCGTCCGCCAGCTCGTGGAGATCGCTCTCCTCCGTCGGCGGATCCTGGGCGAGGTCCTGTACTGCCCCCGGATCCACGGGCCGCGACTGCCCGGGACCCGCGTGCGATCGACGCCGGTCCACGCTCGAGCGAGCCCGCGCGCGCGTCTGCTTCGCCGAGCCCCGCGGGCCTGGCGAGCAAGCCGGAGCCCAGCGCCGTCGTGCGCGATGGCCGGCCGGCCTTCTCACCACCTGGTGCCGCGAGCGGCGGCAACATCGGCGGTAACGCGGGCGGTAACGCGGGCGGTAACGCGGGCAACGCGGGCGGCAACATCGGTGAGCTGCGCACGCGCATGATGGGCCGCGTCCCGGCGCCGGCGGCTGGACGTTCGCCTGGCCCTTCACCTGTCTCTGGGGACAGGTCGCCGTCGCCGTTTCCCGACAAGTCGCCGGTGCCGGTGTCGCTGGGGACCTTGACCGAGACCAGCCCCGACCCGACGCGTCCGCGTCCGCGGCAGACGCCTGGTTTCATGCCGGCGGTCGACGGTGGACGGAGCTCGGGCCCGTCGCCGGCGGCCCGGCCGGTGCCGAGCTCCGGGCCCTCGGGGCGGGCGAGCAACCCGGTGCTGACGGCGGACAACCCGTTCCTGCGCTACGCCCAGGGCCAGCTTGCGACCTGGGATGCGGAGCTCGCGACCCAGCCCGACCTGTTTCGTGCGGCCCGCCTGAACTACGAGATGGCGCGGCTGTACGAGTACCCGCTCGGCGATCTGGCCCAGGCCGCGACCTGCTACTTGCGGGCGCACGGGCTGCTGCCCGAGTACCTGCCGATCTTGCGCGGCGCCCGGCGGGTGCTGCTGGCGCAGCGCAACTTCCAGCGCGCGCTGCCGCTGTACGACGCGGAGATCCGGCTGACCGCGGAGCCGCGGCGCAAGGCGGCGCTGCTGTACGCCAAGGGCGGGCTGCTCGTCGACGTGCTCAAGAACGAGGCCGAGGCCCGGGCCGCCTACGCGGCCGCGCGCGAGCTCGATCCCGGCAACGTGTCGGTGCTCAAGGCCCTCGAGCAGATCGACGCCCGCGTCGGCGCCTGGGATCAGCTCGAGAAGGACTTCGCGCAGATCGCCAGCTCGGTCGAGAAGGACCCGCGCCACCGCTCGGCGCTGGTCGCCCGGCGGGCGCACCTGTTCGAGCTGCGCCACAAGAACATCGGCGCGGCGGTCGAGCTGCTCGAGACCGCGATCGATCTCGACCCGCAAGCGCCAGGGGCCTTCGCCGCGCTCAAGCGCCTGCACCACGGGCAGTCGCGCTGGCGCGAGCTGATCTCCGTGCTCGAGCGCGAGGCGACCCAGATCGCCGATCCCGACCTGCGGGCGATGGCCTACTACCGGGTCGCGCGGCTGCACTCGGAGCGGCTCGGCAACCGCGACAAGGCGATCGCCGCGCTCGAGCGCTCGGTCGCCGAGAACCCGAAGTACCGGCTCGTCGTCGAGGAGCTGATCCGTCAGTACGGCGCGGCCGAGCGTCACGACGCCCAGGTCAAGATGCTCGAGCTGCTGGTCGCCAACATCGAGGCGGCGCCGGAGCGGATCTCGGTCCTGTTCCAGATCGGCGAGATCCACGAGATGCGCCTGTTCAACGAGGACGAGGCGATCCGCTGGTACCAGGCCGCCCTCGAGATCGAGCCGACCTTCCGCCCGAGCTTGCGCGCGCTGTCGAAGCTCTACACCCGGCGCAAGCTGTGGGAGCCGCTGATCTTGATGCTGCACGCGGAGGCCGAGGCCACCGACGACAGCTCGCGCGCGGCCGCGGCCCACACCCGCATGGCCGAGATCTTCGAGGTCCAGCTCGAGGACGCTGACCAGGCGATCGACCACCACGCCCGCGCCCTCGCGCTGCAGCCCGGGCTCGCTACGCCGTTCAAGGCGCTCACGCGGCTCTACAGCGTCGCCGCCCGCTACCACGAGCTCATCGAGCTGCTCGAGCGCGGCATCGACGAGGCCAGCGACGAGGACCGCCGCGTCGCCTACCTGTTTCGCATCGCCGACATCTACGGGGACTACCTGCACGAGCCGGTGCAGGCGGCCCACACCTTCCGCAGGATCCTCAAGCTCGACCCGGATCACCTCGGGGCGATCCACGCGCTGCAGCGCTCTTGCGAGGTTGCGGGGCGCTACAAGGAGCTGGTCGACGCGCTCGAGATCGAGGCCGCCAAGACCCTCGAGAAGCAGCGCATCGTCGCCCTGCTGGCCCGCGCCGGCGAGATCCTCGACGACAAGCTCGACGACCGCGAGGGCGCGCTCATCCGCTACCGTCGCGCCCTCGAGATCGACCCGAAGCACGCCCCCTCGCTCGCCGGCCTCGGTCGCCTCTACCACCGCCTCGGCCGCTGGGACGACCTGCTCGCCGTCTATGAGCGCGAGCTGGGCATCACCCCGCCGGGCCGCGCCGCCGTCGCGCTGCTGCACACGATGGGCGGCCTGTGCGAGGACAAGGTCGGCGACGAGCTGCGCGCCATCGACTGCTACCGCCGCGCGATCGCCATCGACGCGAAGCACGGCCCCTCGCTGCACGGCCTCGCCCGCCTGCTGCAGCACCGCCGCGCCTTCCCCGAGCTCGTCGAGGTGCTCGAGCTCGAGCTGCGCGGCCTCGGGGACCCGAAGTCGCGGGCCTTGACCGCTTATCGCATCGGCCGTGCCTACGAGGAGCACATCCAGGACCTCAACAAGGCGGTCGCCGCCTATCACAAGGCGACCGAGGCGGTGCCCGAGTACCGCCCGGCGCTGGACGGCCTGGCCCGCGTGCGCGCGAGCCAGGAGGCGTGGGCAGGGGTGGTCGAGGACCTGGCGACCGAGGCGGCCACCTCGCGGGAGCCCGCGCTGGCGACCGCGGCGTTGCTGCGCGCCGGAGAGATCTTCGCCGAGCAGCTGAACCAGCCGGAGCGGGCGATCGCCGCCTACGAGCGGGTGATCGAGCGCGACCCGACCAACATCGCCGCGATGCTGGCCCTCGAGCCGCTGTACCGCCAGCAAGGCCTGTGGAAGTCGCTGATCGAGCTGTTCCTGCGCGAGAGCAAGGTCCTCGGCGACGACGGGGCCCGCGTCGCGGTCTTGCGGGAGGTCGCGCACCTCTACGAGCACCAGGCGATGGGCGACGGGGAGCAGCTGCGCGCGACCTACGGCGCGATCTTGCAGCGCGCGCCGAACGACCCGGTGGCCCTCGTCGCGCTCGAGCGCCTCGCGCTGGCCGGGCGTGACGAGCCGCTGTTGACCCGCGTCGACGCCCAGCTCGCCAGCGGCGACGACGACCCGGCGCTGATCGGCGCGTACTACACCCGCCTCGGTGAGACCCTCGAGCGCGCCAGCACCATGAGCTCCGCGCTCAAGGCCTACGAGATGGGCCTGGCGCACGACCCCGACAGCCTCGGGGCGATGTACGGGCTCGTGCGCGTGGCGACCGCGCTCGACGACCCGCGCGCCCTGGTGGCCGCGAAGAGCCGCCTGGCGGTCGCAGAGCGCAGCGGCGAGGCCGCGGCCAACCTCCTGGTCGACGCCGCGAAGATCCGCCTGCAGCGCCTCGACGAGGCCGACTGCGCGACGCAGGACCTGGAGTCCGCCCTCGAGCGCTGGCCCGACCACGCCGAGGCCGCGGACATGCTCTACAAGATCCTGCTGATGCTCGACCACGGCACCCGCCTGGTCGAGAAGCTGTCGCAGGCGGCCGAGTCGGCCCGCTCCACCGAGCGCTCCGGCGCGCTGTGGCTGCGCATCGCCGAGCTCTACGCCGACGAGCTCGGCAACCTCGCGGGCGGCATCAGCGTGCTGCGTCGGGTCCTGCGCGACCGGCCGCAGCACGTGCCGATGTTGATGTTGCTGGCCGACCTCTACAACCGCAACCAGCAGTGGGGCGACGCCGCGGAGACCTACAGCGAGGTCGTGCGCATGTCGAACAACGCCGAGGCGCTGTTCAACGCCAACAACAACCTCGCATCGGTGCTCGCCGACCACCTCGGCGACCTCCCGCGCGCCCGCGGCTGCCTCGAGGCCGCCCTGACGATCCGCGCCGACGACCGCGTCACGCTGCTCAAGCTGACCGACATCCAGGCCCGCCTCGGCGACGGCGTGGCCGCGGCCGAGACCGCCCGCATCCTGCTCCGCGCCTCGGCCTCCACCGAGGACCGCGTCGCGTCGATCATCCACCTCGCGACCATCGAGCAGAACCTCGGCCGCCACGCCCAGGCGCTCGAGGCCCTCCTCAGCGCCATCATCCTCGAGGGCCCCGACGGCAAGGCCGCCCACCGCTACAAGGCCCTGCTCGAGGGCGACGAGACCGACTGGGAGCCCTACGAGCAGGCCCTGCTCAAGCACCTGGCGCAGGTCGGCGGCGACGACGCCCGGGTCTGCCGCGCCTACCTCGAGCTCGCCAGCGTGCAGGCGGAGCTGCTCGGCCAGCCCGACCGCGCGCTCGCTACCCTCGAGATGGGCATCACCGAGGTCAAGGACGACATCCCGCTGCGCATCGACTACGGCGCGCGCCTCCGCGACGACGGTCGAGTCGGCGACGCGATCGTCGCCTATCGCCAGCTCGTCAGCCTCTACCCGGCCAACGCCGAGGGCTGGCGGGGCCTGGTGGCGTGCTACGTCGACCGCAGCCGCATGGGCGAGGCGGGCCTCGCCCTCGCGCCGCTGTGCATCCTCGGGGCGGCCAGCGAGTCGGACATGCGCGCGCTGACGAAGATGACGCCGCGGCCGGCGTCCGCGACCGTGGGCTCGTTCACGCCCGAGGTGCTGCGCACCTACAGCGACCGCGGCAACCAGGCGGCGGTCGCCGAGAAGCTGCTGCTGGCGATCAACGCGAGCCTGGGCAAGCTCTACCTCGGCGACCTGCAGCGCTTCGGCGTCAACCCGAAGGAGAAGATCACCGCGCGCTCCGGCAACCCGCTGCGCACCTTCGTCGACCGCGTCGCCGCGCTGTTCGGGATCCCCGACTACGACCTCTACGTCTATCGCGGCGCCGGCACGGCGGCGACCCTCGAGTTCGGCGCGCTGCCGGTGCTGCTGGTCCCCGCCACCGTGCTGCGCCTCCCCGAGCCGCAGCAGGCCTTCGTGTTCGCGCGCGCGCTCGCCGGGGTCCAGCGCGGCCTCCAGGCGCTGGTCCGCTTCAAGCCCTCCGAGCTGATGCTGATCCTCGCCGCCGCCGCTCGCACCGCGGCCCCCAACTACGGCAGCAACCTCGCCGACGGCGCCGCCCTCGACGACCTCCAGCGCCGCATCGTCAAGGCCATGGCCCGCAAGGACCGCCAGCTGCTCAACGACGCCTCCGCCGAGTACGCCCAGTCGGCCCCGGTCGACTACAACGCCTGGTACGCCGACAGCCGCACGTCGACCATCCGCACCGCGGCGGTCATCGCCGCCGACCTCCCGTCCTGCGTCGCCCTGCTGCGCCAGGAGGACCAGGCCCTGCTGTACCTCGAGGGCGAGGACCTCGTGGTCAACTCGGAGATCATCTCGGACCTGATGCGCTACTGGAGCTGCGACCAGGCGATCGAGCTGCGTCGGCGCACCGGCATGCTGCAGGGCTAGCGGCGCGAGCGCGGACACGCCGCAGCGGGGGGCCCCGGCGCCCCCGCCACCCACAACAGCACAGCCGCCGACGCACCGCAAATTTGGGGTCGGCCCGCGACTCCACTACACAGGAGCCGTGCCCCTGCGTCCCGCGCTCCCTGTGCCCCACGTGCTCCCCGTGCTCCTCGCGCTGGCGCTCGCCGCGTGCGGCGACACCCCGCAGGTGGTGGTCGTGACCCGCGTCGGCGAGCCGGCGACGGCCCCGGCGCCGCGCGACAGCCTGATCCATCGCGCCGAGCTGCTGCGCGCGGATCGCGAGCGTGAGCTCATCGACCCCGCGCTCGAGGCCCTGCTCGGTCCGGTGCCCGACGACGACGCCCCGCAGCGACCCGGACGTCCGCGTCGAGTGCCGCGTCACTCCGACGCGGCGCCGACGCTCGCGGGCGAGGGCGAGGTCGGCGCGGATCCCCTGGCCGGGATCCTCGCTGGCCTTCAGGGCATGTCCTCAGGAGCAGGTCCTGAGGGCCAGGTCGCGCTCGCCCCGGCGACCGATCCTGCCGCGTTCCAGGCGCTGCTCGTGGCGGCTCGCGCGGCCTCGGTGGCCGAGCTCGGCGCGTACGCCGAGGCGCTGGCGCAGACCCCGGGCGCGCTGTGGCCCGAGGTCGAGGCGACGCTGCTGGCCGAGCGAAAGGCGCGAAAGGCCGACTACAAGGCGTTGCTGGCGCTGATCGGCGGCGACGTGCCCAATCGCTACGGCCACTTCGAGCTCGGCTGGAAGCGCGCCCACGGCTTCACGGTCAAGCTCTCCG
>Ga0209480_10002510_pt1 | contig 12504 bp, 13 predicted proteins | sample JI61114C2DNA_FD_187501 | JGI IMG/M metagenome (GOLD analysis project Ga0209480, IMG submission 187501) | Wastewater effluent complex algal communities from Wisconsin, to seasonally profile nutrient transformation and Carbon sequestration -... | ecosystem: Engineered > WWTP > Effluent > Algae...
TTGCACCGAATTCGGATCTCCGACCCATAATTAAGTTTGATCAACCACATATTTGCATGCGTATTATAAATAAATTGCCCTAAATGACTTTTATCACTCAACCATCAGTAACTTCTGTTACATATTTTCCCAACCTATTGCGATATTTTTGTAAATTGTTCAATCATTTAATTTAAATTACCTATGCCTAAAATTTTTATCGCAATAATGGTATTGTTATATACCAACAACACTTTCGCTCAATGCGAAGTCGAAATTTCACCCGATGGTCCGGTAAATTTATGCGAAGGCGAGTTTGTCGAATTGACAACTACAGTGACTGCAGTTGAATTATCCGTTGACCAGCAACAATTATTATACCTCGGTGGTGAAAGTGCGCGAAATTTACCGGGATACAGCACCTGGCAATCGTTTACCGCTGGGGTAACCGGCGATTTAGTGCAAATTGACCAGGGTTTTTTTAATGAAATGACAGGAACCGCAACCTTGAATATTTTTACCGGTACCGGAAACGGTGGCACTTTATTATATAGTGAAACTGTAACCATTTCCGGCACAGGTAATTTTTGGGAAACATTTGTAATTGATACTCCAGTTCCGATTACTGAAAGTGAAGTGTACACTTTTGAAATAGTTCCTGATTTAGCAGGAGGTTTACCTGACCCATATGGTGTTCAGGTTTCAGGACCGGCAGATAATTATGCAGGTGGCAGATGCGAATTTGATGTTACCTGGGATGATGTTTTTAAAACTTATGTGTCTGCTCCAATTTCTTATACTTGGAGCACTGGTGCAACTTCTTCGGCTATTATAGTGAATGAGCCCGGAACGTATACTGTAAATATCAACGCAGGCCCCGGATGTTCAGCAACTGATGCTGTAGATGTTGTAATTACTGAAGTAAATACAAATGTTACTGTAACTGATTTTACGATATTAACAGCAGAAGCTACAGATGCTACCTATCAATGGATAAATTGTTACGATAATGAAATTATTGAAGATGCAACCAGTCAAACGTATTTTCCTGATGAAAATAGTGAATTTGCCGTTATTGTAACACAAAATGGTTGTACCGATACATCTGAATGTATTTATGTACAAGTTGAATCTATTTTAACATCCACTTACGCTGATTTTAAAGTTGTACCAAATCCGGCTACTGATAATATCCAATTTCAATTCGATGCAGGAATAAATCCTTTATCCATAGTTACTTTCGATATTCAGGGAAATGTAATTCAGGTTCCTTTTAATAATAATTACCAGGCTAATCTTCTAACCTTAGCCCCCGGTTTATATTTTAGTAAAATAAACTTGCCCAATGAATCATTTATAATTAAATGGGTGAAAAATTAATCTCGCTATAAACTGTTATGAATTTATTATAGTAAATACATTAACCAAGTTGTTTACGATTTAACAACAAAACTCTATTAGCAATTTCATTTATATTCCTACTTTATTCTAGACCCATTCTACACCAAATTATTAGCATAAAAAAATAAAGTCCACAAAAAGTGTTCAATACCTTTTGTGGACTTTTTGTGTTCACTTTGAGCGCTCTGTGATTTCGGCTGTTTACGCCATAAATCACGTAGCTAATAATGAATTAACTTAAATACAATTTATTTACTATTCTTCATATAATTTTTCACATATTTATTTTTCTCTTTGGCAGGCAATAAATCATAATTCACAACTTTACCATCTACATATAAAAAGTCATCACCCTTTCTTACCGGCGGTTTAGTTTTTACGCCAAATCCTCCAACAAAAACAGAATAAAAGAATAACGCGCCCCCACCTATTTGAGTCATGGTGCCCAATAAATCGGTAGTTTGCCATTCTTGCATCACCTTGCCATTTTTGATGTTACGCATAAAAATGCCATCCACATGAATAAGTTTTTTATTAGCAGGTGCTCCCATAAATTTGCCGGTATTTACTACATTAGAAGTAAACTGGATAGAAGCAAATTCACCATCAACCACCGATTTTGTTAGAATCATTTCAAAATCAGAAAATGCTGCGCGCATGTCTTGCATAAACCCAATGTATTGGTCTTTGGTAAATACATATCCATCGCCGGTGTAAGTAAAATTGTCGTCTAATAATTCGTCCAACTTTGCCCAATTCCCCTCGAGAATGGATTGTGATACAGCAACTGCCGTGGCAAGTGTCGCTTCATCTGCAGCGCTGTGCTGTGCCGAAGGCATTGGGTTAATAATGAGTTTCGCCGGCTGTTGCCCAAACAATTTTGATGTTGTTGTCATAAGTAAAAGAATTAATGTAATTGAAGTTATTTTTTTCATGTCGTTATTTTGAACAGCAAAGGTGAACGTCTTTTTCCCTGCACACAATAGACTTACCAAAAAGGAAGTGCTGTTGTTTTGGGTAGTGCCAATATTGTATATACATTTGTGCGATGGAGACATATAAACTTAACGGCACATTTTTTTACTGCCCGGTAGACCTCACATTAAGTGTTATTGGAGGTCGTTGGCAAGGCCTTATTATTTGGAATTTACGCGATGAGCCAAAACGATTTAATGAGTTGAAAAAAATATTAGTGGTAATCAACGACAAAATGTTATCCCAAACATTAAAAACCTTAGTTGAACAAGGTGTTGTTAGTCGTATGGATTATAAATCTACACCACCAAAAGTGGAATATGCGCTTACAGAAACCGGTAAGGCATTACTTTCCATTTTTAAACAAATGGAAATCTGGGGTAAAACAATCAATAATCAGCAATTACAAATGGCAGAATAAATACTACTCATGCAAATTAATTCCTGCGAAATAATTTTTTATGTTGCCGACCAAAATCGGAGCCGCGATTTTTATGCTGAATTATTACAACAGGAGCCTATACTTGATGTGCCGGGCATGTGTGAATTTCAATTAATGCCAAACTTGAAATTGGGACTAATGCCTGAAAGCGGTATTGCAAAAATATTATTGCCAGTTACCAAACATCCGAATACCGGAAACGGAATCCCACGCAATGAATTGTATTTAATTGTTGAAGATGTAAATACCGTATTTAACAATGCAATAGCTAACGGTGCAATATTAGTAAGTGCAATTGAAATAAGAGATTGGGGCGATACGGTAGGCTATGTCCAGGATATTGACGGGCATATTATTGCGATTGCCGCACACGCATAAATTCATATAAGCCATTTTGATCTTACATGATATATCGCATATCATAATTGATTGAATTCTTCTTTTATTTAATAATCACTAAGGTATTTCCCATATTGGACGATTCGATAAAAATTCCAAACGGTAATTGATTGTAATTCATAGTTATCATATTCCCACTTAAAGTATAATACCCGTAAATAATTTTGTTTTGAACTGGATTCATTATACTGATGATTTCACTTTTGTGATATGCTCCTGATTCGTCAAAAAAACCTAACTGGTAATAATGGTAGCCGGGTTGTTCAGGTGCATCATAAAAATAAAAAACTGTTTGAAGGGAAGAATTAATAATAGATGCAATTTTCTCCCAGTTAGTATTTGTTTCAACTAACCGATAAATATCGAAATGTGGTGTAGGTAATTTATTGGGAATTTCCCATGATAAAGCAATTAGCTGGTTTTGTATGGTTGCAGTAAAGGCAGTAATTTCAATAGGTAACAATAAGTTACAACCACCACAATTTTCTGCAAATGGCATTGTTGTCGCCAATCCACTTGCGCACCATGAAACGCTTGCCGGCCAAACACCTTCATCGCGAATTTCACCGTTCATTACTTCAATATATTGACTGCCGTTAATTGTACCGGTAATTTTATTCCTAAAGTCCCCATTCAAAATATATAAACATGTATTATTCATGTTAAGTATACCATCTACTTTGAATTCACCATTTGGAACATCAACTTCAATATAAGGGACTAATATATCCAATACACCTGTTTCCTTTACTTCAATATCTCCATCCAATACAGTAACTAATGTATCAATTTGTGCATGCCCTTCAACCCTGAATTTATCTACACAAGTAACAACATCATGAAATATTCCTTCACCTCCCAATTCAATTTCAATTGATGCTACATTTATAGGGCCAAATGTTTCAATATATCCTCCGTTTTCAACCACTACATCACGGGTTGAACCATTTATAATACCAAGGGTGCTGATTTCAACAGTTGCATCAAGACCAATATTTAAATCAGTACTTAATGTACTGGTATGATTAATTACAATATTTGTATTACTTAAAATATATCCCGGTGTGCAAGCACATGGTGTAATACCATCTGTTGACCAAACTGCAGGGTTGTTCCAAGCACCATTTATCAATGTTGTATAGGTTATCTGCGCATTAACCTGACAGTAACATACTGTGAGTAAAAGAAACTGAAAAGCCAGCTTTGTTTTTCGTTTGTATATGTACATAAGCAATCTATTATGGTTTGAAAATCAAATCATGTAAATGTTGCTTGCGGTTATTAAAAACAAAGTGTGCCTGCCTGAAGAAGAATTTCAAATATACTCAAAATGTATGTATATACAAATAAATTGGCTATTTTTTTTGAAAAGGTAAATTGAGACCAAAGTTTCAGCGTTGAATATTCAATAGGAAATTGCAATTTGAATGAGACGTAAATATGATTAAATGCACTCACATTCAATGAGTTGCAATTTATGCAAAAAAAAACGAGGTGTAATTTAATGCACCTCGTTTTTTTATATATTGGAATAAGTTATGCTTCATTATCGCCCATCAGCATATCCATAATCTCTTGACTAACACCTACTGAACTAAATCCGCCATCGTGATATAAATTCTGCATGGTAATCATTCTACTTAAATCGCTGAACATAAATACACAATAATCGGCACAGGCATCAGCGCTGGCATTACCAAGTGGAGATAATTTATCGGCATAATTAAAAAATGCATCAAATCCTTTAACACCACTTCCGGCAGTTGTCCATGTTGGTGATTGAGAAATAGTATTCACGCGCACTTTACGGTGTTTACCATAATGATATCCAAAGCTGCGACCAATACTTTCAAGTGTTGCTTTTGCTTCAGCCATATCGCTATAACTTGGGAATGTGCGTTGTGCTGCAATGTAGGTTAAACCTAAAACGCTTCCCCATTCGCTGATGGCATCTTGTTTATAAGCAGTTTGTAATACTTTGTGAAATGAAACAGCAGATACATCCAAAGTTTTCATTAAAAATTCGTAACTCAAATCAGTATATGCACGATTTTTACGAACGTTTGGACTCATACCTATTGAGTGTAAAATAAAATCTATTTTACCGCCTAAAACTTCTACTGAACGGCTAATTAATTTTTCCAAATCTTCAATGCTGGTTGCATCAGCCGGAATAATCTCAGCGTTGCATTTTTCTGCTAACTGATTAATAGCACCCATACGCATAGCAATTGGAGCATTGGTAAGTGTGAATGTAGCACCTTGTTCAAAACATTTTTCTGCAACCTTCCATGCTATAGAACTTTCATCTAAGGCGCCGAAAATAATTCCTCTTTTTCCTTTTAATAATTGTTGAGCCATATAATTGGTTTTAAATGATTGTGTTATTGCGAAAATACAAAGTTTTAAATAGTTTACTCTGTAAACCTAATTCGATTTTTCTTTTTCTTGCGTTTATCGTATGCGAGTTTTTTATATTTTTCAGTCAGCATTAAAAATCCGGCTTCAATTTCTTGTTTACCCTGGGGTGTGTCGGAAATACTATAGCTGCCTTTTTGGGAAATATCGGTAAGCACGTTATGTTTAAAAATATAACGACCGGTATAGGTTACTTTAATCGTATCCGGGTTAGGCTTAGGGTTAGCTAGTGAATTATATAATTTTTGGTATTCATTAATCAGCTTAATGGAATCATTCCAATAGAAATATTCTCTTTCAACGTCGCCAAAATTAAATCCAAACCAAGTTTCAATTTTATAGAGCGAGTCGTTTTTAAAGTAAGCCTTAAACGTTGCGCCTTGGTCGGGAATAGCCTGAACAAAAGTGGTATCTGTTATTAGTACATAGTACTGTTTGCGGTTCCCCTTACCTGATTGCGCCTGCAATGAGGCTGAAATCAGGTTGATTGCGATGAAAATGAAGAGTTTATTTTTCATATGTCTGAAAACAAAGTTAGTAGATAAATTGTTACCAAGCTGTAATTTTGCCCTATGGCGCTAACAAGGACCAACCATTCAGGCGAAAAGCCTCTCATCAAAAACCCTGCTATAATTGTAGTTAATTTCCTGTTAATCGGTATTGTTGTGCTTTTTTTGTCCTTTTCTTACGGGTATTTCGCTTTTAAAAATGAGAAGTGGCTGGACTTTAGGCTCCCAAGGGTGTTTTGGATTAGCGCAATGCTGGTTGTGGCAATCAGTGTGGTAATGCGGAATATGATTAAATATTATGATGCAGACAAACATATCAAACTTCGTAGGAACATCCTCGTGGCATTGGTGTTGGCCATTGGTTTTGTGATTTGTCAATTTATCGGATGGCAAAATATGCAACAACAAGGCATGTTGATTGATACTACAACCGGTGCATCGTATGTGTATTTGCTCACCGGATTGCATGCCATACATATTTTGGTAGGTATCATATTTTTAAGTGTTGCTACATATCGTATTTTCCACAATACCCGCAATCAGGTTAATGCATTAATCTATTTTTCTGACCCGCTTCACCGCAGTCGCATTAAAATGATGGCAACCTATTGGCATACCATTGATGCGCTTTGGATTTATTTGTTTTTAGCTTTTTTATACAACCACACTTAATTCCGGTCAGGCTCTACATGAAAAAAATAACCCCCTCAGTTTTCACCGAAGGGGTTTGTTTCACTCCTTAACCAACTATATTATATTTACTCGTCGTCTTTTTTAGCGTGTTTGCGCTGAATCTTAGCTTTAGCTTCTTGTTTGCTGTCAGCTTTTGATTTGATTTCTGATTTATGTGCTTTAACACGATCTTTATCACTTACTTTTTTATCATCATGATGAGCTTTCACAGCTTCTTTAGCTTCCGCTTTTGAATCGTATTTTGCTTTTAATTCATCTTTGTGATTATTTACCGCTTTTTTATCTGAACCTGATTTATTACCGTTTTTAATTACTGTTGATTTTTTTGCGGAAACAGGAACGGCTTTAATCTTTTCCTTTTTTTCAGTTGCTACTTTGGCATCGCCTGTTGCAGTTTGTGCAAACATGTTGGTTGAAAACACCATCAAGGCTACGGTCATCATTACCATTATCTTTTTCATAATTCTTAGTTTTAATAGTTAATCAATGTTTGACAGCAATAATACGAATACCATGCCAAAGTTGTTTTAAGTGCTTTGCGCAACTGAGCCTGGCAGGTTGAATTGCTGCTCTAATCTACTCATTTTCAACATACTGTAACCATCCATTTTAAATTTCGGTTTTGGTTGATACATTTGTTACCTCATTATTTCGGGATGTAGCTCAGCCCGGTAGAGCACACGTCTGGGGGGCGTGGGGCCGCAAGTTCAAATCTTGTCATCCCGACATACTCGGCTAAGTCTGCCAAAGCCTATTATTTTGTTTATTTCCGTTAATGTGTATTAAATTACCCAAACCTTATTGCCTGGCATACTATTTTTACCGCAGTTTAAGTTTATTTGTAGCTTTATAAAAAATTATGCAGTTTTTATACCCGGCTTTTTTATTTGGATTACTGGCACTCGCAATTCCGGTTATTATTCACCTGTTTAATTTCAGGCGTTTTAAAACTGTTTATTTTACTAATGTAAGGTTCCTCAAAAATATTCAGGAAGAAACCGCAACAAAGAGCAGACTTAAACATATTTTGGTTTTAATCAGCAGAATGTTGGCTATTATTTTTTTGGTGCTTGCATTCGCACAACCTTTTATTCCTTCTGAACAATCTGCCGATAAAGCAACAAAAAAAGCGGTCAGCATTTACATCGACAACAGTTTCAGTATGGAAGCCGTAAATAACGATGAACAATTGTTGAATATCGCAAAACGTAAAGCGGAAGAAATTGTTAACGGATATACTATTGATGACCAATTCCAATTACTTACTAACGATATGGAAGCAAAACATCAACGGTTAGTGAGTAAAGAGGAAATGTTACAAATGGTTACACAAGTGCAACGTACACCTGAAGTGCTTTCGCTCAGCGAAATTGTGAAACGCCAGCGCGATATTTTAAACCGAGATAAAGCGCAATCTCAAAAAAACATTTATGCCATAAGCGATTTTCAAAAAAATGCAGCCGGATTTGAAAACGATACTACATTAAATATCAACCTGGTACATCTGCAAGGAAAAGACCAACGCAATTTGGCAATCGATTCAGTTTGGTTTGCAGGTCCGGTGCAAATTTTAAATCAACCTATTCAGTTGTGTTATACTATTAGTAATTATGGCGAAGATGAAATTACCAACGCACCGGTAACATTAAAATTAAATGAACAAATTAAATCCATAGCCGATATTACTATTCCACCGCTCAGCAAAATAACTGATACCATGACGTTTACGCTTAATGAAGCCGGCTGGTACAATGGTGAACTGGGCGTAAAAGATTATCCCGTTACATTCGATGATGTATTATATTTTACCTTTCAACCTGTAAGTCAAATACCGGTAATTACTATTAATGGCAAAACTGAAAATACGTTTATTCAATCGCTGATTGGCAAAAACAGTTTATTTGCACTCACCAATAATAATGTAGCACAAATTGATTTCAGTAGCCTGGATAAATTTGACCTGATTATTTTAAATGAAGTAAAATCTATTTCAGGAGGGTTAGCTGATGCGCTCAATCAACAGCTGGAAAGGGGGTGTAATATTATTATTTTTCCTCCTGCCGACATGGATGTTGCCGCAGTAAATAATTTCCTTCAGATGAATAGCGCCGGAACGTACGGCAATTATGTAAAATCAAAACGCAACGTTACTGCCATCAACACCAAAAATCCGGTGTTTACCGATGTGTTCGAAAAGGTGCCAAAAAATTTATCACTACCATTCGCAACCGAAAGTTTTCAAATAAATGCCTTTTCACAAACCATTGAAGAGATGGTAATGGAGTTTGGCGACCATCGACCAATGGTTGCAGGATATCCTGCGAAACAGGGTGTAATATATCTTTCAGCTGTGCCATTAGTGCGTGAAATAACTGACTTACAGGTTCAGGCCAGTTTGTTTGCACCTATGATGTATAAAATTGCAGTTAGCACACAAAAAAAGATGAGCTTATACGCTACAATCGGCGAAACCAAATGGATAGATTTACCCGGTATTAACCTCACGGGTGATGCGACACTTAAAGTAAAAAGTAACAACAACGAGTTTATACCTGAAATCCGCAAGGCGGGTAATCTTACTGCAGTGAATTTGAGTGATTATACCAATGTTTCAGGCATTTACACTTTATTGCAACCGGGAGCTCCAGAAGGTAATACCAATCAAACCCTGGCACTTAATTATAATCGTAGCGAGTCCGATTTGAGTTTCGAAACAGCAGCATCCCTGAAAGAACGCTACAATGCAGCCAACATAAACGTTATCGACGATATCAACCGCGATTTTGCCGGTGTTGTCACCCAAATGAACGAAGGCACACCGCTCTGGAAATTTTGTATTATATTTGTGCTGATATTCCTTGCGGCGGAGATCCTTTTAATCCGTTTTTTGCCGTAGTAAAAATCAACTATGCACTGCATCATTCAGGGAGTAAAGATTATAGACCCAACTTCACCTTATCATCTATCTGTTAAATCTATTCGTATTCATAATGGTGTAATCACCGAAATTGCTGATGTTATAAACAACAGTGATGCTCAGGTTTATGATTATACCGGCAATTCCGTTTCTCCGGGTTGGATGGACATGATGGCTGCCTTTGGCGACCCTGGTCATGAATACAAAGAAACGATAACTACAGGTGTAGCGGCTGCGGCTGCGGGTGGATTCACGGCTGTAGGACTAATGCCAAACACTGAACCGGCATTACATTCCAAATCAGAAATTGCTTATGTCGTTAATAAGTCGAAATCCTCGATTGTGGCCATTCATCCTTATGGCGCCGTAACGCATAACCGCGAAGGAAAAGAACTAACCGAGATTTATGATATGCATCATGCAGGTGCGGTAGCATTTACCGATGCCGATGTTGCACTTCGTGATGCCGGTATCATGCTGAGGAGTTTACAATATGTAAAACCATTCAACGGAGTAATAATCAATATCCCGAACGACCATAAAATTGTTGGAAATGCGAATGTGAATGAAGGTGTAATGAGTGTGCAATTGGGCATGTACGGTATACCGGATGTATTGGAAGAATTAATGGTAATTCGCGATATTAAACTGGCTGAATATGCCGATTCTCATGTCCATTTAGGTGTAATATCTTCAGCTAAATCGTTACCGCATATTCGCGAAGCAAAAAAACGTGGAATAAAAGTAACTGCAGGTGTCGCAGCATATCAATTGTTTTTTGATGAATCGATGTTATTCGATTACGACACCAGATTGAAAGTAAATCCTCCGTTGCGTTCCAAAGAAGATGTTGAGGCATTAATTGATGGACTTGCGGATGGTGCTATTGATGTGATTTGCAGTTATCATTTACCTCATGAAAATGATGCTAAAGATGTGGAATTTGAATATGCTGCATTTGGCATGGAGAGTTTAGAAGCTTCATTTGGCGCAGCATGTAAAGCGATAGATGGCAAATTAACGATTACGGAAATAGTTGAAAAAATGGCCATTAATCCTAGAAATATTTTGCAATTAAGTATTCCTACTATTAAGGAAAATAATAAAGCAGACCTCACCATATTTAATGAAAATACTGCATGGGATTTTAGTGAATCAGATATCCGTTCCCGCTCGCATAATACAGCGTTTATCGGAAAATCATTAAAAGGTAAACCATTGGCAATTGTAAATAATAATCAACTTAAACAAATATAAATTGGAAGCGTCAGCACCGGAATTAGAACAAAAAAATGGTTCGCGCAAGCCAATAGTAACCAGAAATGCGATTATCATATCATTGATATTAATTGGCATTTTATTAGCTGCACATTTTTTTGCATTTGGATATCAAAACGAACGTATTGCCTTCGGCCAGTTTGTATTGGTTTTAGTTTCATTGATAGTAACACAACTGGAAGTCCGGGATAAATTGTATCAGGGAATTTTACCATTCGATAAAGCCTTTGGAACTGCCATGATGGTTGTGTTAATGGTTACTGCCATATTTTCGTTTTTCACATTAATATTCTATTTAACCATAGGCACTGATGTATTAGCTGAAATGCGCACCATAGCAGAAAATTCTTTGCGTGAACAGGGTAAAACCGAGGAAGACATTGCTAGTAGAATGACGTTCACAAATCGTATTTTTACACCGGTTGGCATGTTTTTCATGTCGCTGGTAGGTAATATGTTTTTCGGAACAATTGCCGCATTAATAGCATCGTTATTTACACAAAGAAGAGCATAAATGCAATTATCTGTAGTCATACCATTATTAAACGAAGAAGAAAGCCTGCCGGAATTAACACAGTGGATTCACCGTGTTATGACCGATAATAATTTTTCTTATGAAGTCATTTTTGTGGATGATGGTAGTCGTGATAAATCATGGCAGATTATTGCCGATTTACATAAACAGTTTCCTGCTGTTAAAGGATTAAAATTCAGGAGAAATTATGGAAAGTCTGCAGCATTAAATGAAGGTTTTTCAGTAGCACAGGGTGATGTTGTTATTACCATGGATGCCGACATGCAGGATAGCCCCGATGAAATTCCTGAATTGTATAAAATGATTGCCGTTGATGGATTAGATTTAGTTAGTGGTTGGAAGAAAAGACGACACGACCCTATTTCTAAAACTATTCCTTCTAAATTTTTTAACTGGACAACATCTCAAATTACCGGAATAAAATTGCACGATTTTAATTGCGGATTAAAAGCCTATAAAAAAGATTTAGTGAAAAGTATTGAAGTGTATGGCGAAATGCATCGCTATATTCCTCAAATAGCTAAAACTGCCGGATTTTATAAAATAGGCGAAAAAGTTGTTGAGCACCGCGCACGTAAATACGGCCAATCCAAATTCGGATGGGAGCGATTTATGAAAGGGTTTTTAGATTTAACCTCCATCATGTTTGTTTCCAAGTTTGGCAAAAAACCAATGCACCTTTTTGGAACCATGGGATTTTTATCATTCTTTATTGGAGGTGTCATCACCATTTGGCTGATAGTGGAAAAATTACTTAAAATGAATTCCGGTGAAAAATATCGCCAAATAACTGATCAGCCTTTGTTTTATATTGCGTTAGTAGCAATTATTGTTGGGGTGCAATTATTTGTTGCCGGATTTTTAGGAGAATTAATTTCGCGGAATTCACCTGATAGAAATACCTACCAGGTAGACCAACAGATTGGGATATCATGAAAATAGTTTTGCTCGGAACGGT